>WBZM01003534.1_pt1 | contig 12163 bp, 10 predicted proteins | sample 5204271 | NCBI WGS metagenome assembly WBZM01 (sample SAMN12344346, study PRJNA552823) | activated sludge metagenome | biome: Activated sludge suspended growth; feature: Nitrification reactor; material: Wastewater; isolation source: activated sludge from nitrification reactor of wastewater...
GTGTTTAGCCGCTTTCAACAACAAGCTGTACCTGACCTTCGTTGGCACGGATAATAGCACTTGGATCGACACGATGGACATTACCTAACAATAGTCAAGTTCTCGTTCGGCAAAACCGCCCAACAAAGCGTGTAGCCGACAAGTGGGATTCGCCGCGTTTTTTTGAGACAATTCAACATCTCGGCAGGATTCCGTTTTCAAGCCGGGTCCAAGTCTCACCCACTTGGGGCTAACGCATACTGGTTGGGCACCCCTTGATCTCCTGAATGACCAGTCGACCGCCCATGGACGTGCCCCCATGCGCCAAACACCGCGAGCAGATGCAAGCATAACTCATAGCGCCCCTTCCCTCCCCACCTTCCCTCGCGCATCCGGCGCGCTGATGTGGACGTGCAGTCAGGCCAAATCCTAGCTAGGGCGGCATTCTTGCGCTGTGTGCAATCTCGCCGCGGGTAAGGAACTTCCTAACCCGGGGCCTGAAAAACAAACTCCCGCTTTGCAGCGGGAGCCAGTGGATGTAGTAAGCGCCTGGCGGATCGGACTACTACACATGTGTTGGTGGCGACGGGTGGGCTCGAACCACCGACCTAGGGATTATGAAGCCCTCGCTCTAGCCGCCTGAGCTACGTCGCCGAATATGAGATGGCTGACAGGAGACCTGTCAGCCATCTTTTGGAGTAGCGGGGGCAGGACTCGAACCTGCGGCCTTCGGGTTATGAGCCCGACGAGCTGCCACTGCTCCACCCCGCATCAACAAGAGTGAGTATACACCACTCCAAGCCTTCTGTCAAAAACTACGGCCCAGGCGTCTGGCTGCCCAGGAAGCGCTGCCGCCAGAGCTCCCAGTTGGGAAGCGGCCCGCTGTCTGCTCCCAGGGCGGCGTCGGCCGGCAGGCTTTCTTCGCCTAGGACCCAGACCGCCACCTCGTCGGGAAAGGTCCAGCCCAGCTCGGTGTGCGCCTGGTCGATGACGTACTGGTTGGACTGCACGTAGGCCAGCCGCTCCCGGCTTTGCTCCAGGCGCTGTTCGGCCAGCCGCACTTCCTCTTCCCAGAGCGCCACCTCGGCCCGCAGCTCGCTGCTTCTGATCAGACGGCTGGTATAGCCGAAGAGGAACAGCGCCAGCGCCGCAATGCCGACGATCAGCGCCACTTGCTTCAGGTTCACAGGAAGGCGAGCGGGCTTCTTGGACACGATACACTCCCGCACGAATGATCGGCGATTCTTACAACAAGTCCCAGATGTTGCCATCCGGGACTAAATGTTGACTGGTGCCGAAGGAGGGACTTGAACCCACACGGGCTAATGCCCACTACGCCCTGAACGTAGCGCGTCTGCCAATTCCGCCACTTCGGCTTGTTACAGGAGCTAGTTTACCATTTTTAGATCGAATTGTCAAAAACGGGAGGGGGCCAGATCGGCATAGCGGCCGATGGGCAAACCGGACGCTGGCAGAGTGGGGGCAGTTGTTGGCATGCCGTTGCCGGGTCACTCTTCCACCGTCACCCGCTGTGTGACGATATACCACTGTCCGGCGCCGCGGAAGCGCTCCCACGGCCAGTTCAGGCGACCGATCTCCACATCTTTGACCTGGTCGCTGACGCCGTAGGTGTAGACATCATAGTACAGCGGCAGGGCCGGCAGTTCCTCGCGGAAAATGCGCTGAAACTCGCTGTAAAGCTGCATGCGGCGGCCCTGATCGTTCACCGATCGACCCTGTTCCAGCAGCAAATCGGCTTGCTCGTTGCTCCAGCCGGTGTAGTTCTGGCCGTTGTCGATCTGCGTCGAGTGCCACAGCGGATAGGGGTCCGGATCGCCGCTGAGCTGCCAGTGGGTCACTGCGGCTTGAAAGGTGCGCGGGCTGAGATAGTCGCCCGCCAGGCTGGCCAGGCCGACCAGCTTCGGCTCGGCGCGCACGCCAATCTGGCGCCACTGCTCGGCCAGCTCTTGCAGCAGGGCTTCGTTGTCGCCCAGCAGCTCGAAGGCCAGATCGACGCCCTCGCGGTCGCGTACGCCATCGCGGTTGGTGTCCGTCCAGCCAGCCTCTGAGAGCAGTTCGGCCGCGCGGCCGGGGTCAGCAGCGGCCGACTCGCCGGGCGTGTAGGCCCATGCGCCCGGCATGAACGGCCCGTCGGCCGGAATGCCCTGCCCATTGAGCACGCTGTCGATCATCTTGGGCTGGTCCAGCGCCAGGTTCAGCGCCTGGCGCACGCGCACATCGGCCAGAAAGGGCGCTTCTGCGCTGTTCTGGTTGAAATAGACGTAGGTAGCGCCGGCCAGCGGAGCCGTCAGCACCTGCATGGTCTCGCTCTCCTGCGCGGCCGGCATGTCCTGCGGCGTAATGCGGCTGACGCCATCCACCTCTCCGGCCTGAAACGCGGCGAATGCGCTGGCGTAGTCCGGGTAAAAGCGAAACTCGATGGCCTCCAGGTAGGGCGCCGGGCCGGCGGCGTAGGGGTTAGGCTCCAGCCGCGCACCCTGCGCGCTCAGGCTGGCCAGACGCCAGGGGCCTGTGCCCACAGGCTGAAGGTTGAGCAGCGACTGAGACAGCTCGGCAATCGGCACCCTGTTCCACAGGTGCGAGGGCAGAATGCCGATGGTGTTTTCGGCCATGAAAGATGCCAGCGGCTGCTGCAAGCGGAAGCGCACTGTATAGGGATCGACCTGTTCCACCGAGACGTTGCGCCACAACTGCGACAGGTAGGCGGAGGCCGGCTGGCCCGACTCGGCGAACGCGTCGGATTGCAGGACGCCCACCGTAAACACCACGTCAGCCGCAGTGAACGGCGCGCCGTCGTGCCAGCGCACGTCACGACGCAGACGGAAGGTGAAATCCTTCTGATCCGGGCTGATCTCCCAGCTTTCCGCCAGTGCAGGAATCGGCTCTCCACGCTCGTTGAGCGCGACCAACCCCTGGAAGATGAGGCCGGTCAGGTCGCTGTCCAGATCGCTACCCAGGCTGAGCAAGGGATTGATGGCGCGCGGCGCGCCGACCACCGCCTCCGTGTACACCCCGCCACGCGCAGCCACGGTCAGGTTGGTGAACTCACGGGCGGTGGATGCCAGGATGGCTGCCAGCAACACGATGCCCAGCAGCGCCACCAGCGCCTGCCAGCGAATCGTTCGTCCCACGAATGATGTCCTAACACAAACGACGCCGCGTTGCACAGCGTGCAGACGCGGCGTTCACGAAAGTGACACCGGCGTTGGGCCGATGTCAGAACAGCATGGCCGAAGCGACGGCGACCAGGAAGAACAGCACACTCACCAGCACCGTCAGGTTGAAAAGGGTCTTCTCGAACCCGCGGCGGGTGGTCTGGAAGCTGTCCGAACCGCCAAAAATGGCGCTGGTACCCAGGTTCTTAGACTGCATCACCACCAGGGCGATGAGCAGAATACCCAGGATGATCTGAACGATGAAGAAAACAGTCGACACGTGATTTTGCCTCCGGTTTTGGACTGGGGGCAATTATACCATGTTCAAACGTGGGCTGCAAACATTCACTGCCACGCGTAGGTCCGGCTGGTAGCCGGACCTACGTCAAGGCTTCCAGCCAGACGAACTGGTAAGGCTCCAGGTGCACGTCGCCATCCAGAGCGATGGCCTGGCCGCTGACCAGGTCATGGAAGACGTAACCGAGGCCGTGGATGCGCAGGAGGCTGGCGGCGACGGCCTCGGGATGCTCGGAGAAGCTGGCCAGAGCCAGCACCCGTTGGCCGCCGTGCTGCCGCACATAGCCGAAGACGTGGGCATTGCCGGTGTCGATTACGGCCGTGTCGTGGCCGGCAAAGGCGGCGTGCTCCTTGCGCAGGCGGACCAGCCGGCAGAGACCCTGGTAAACGCGACCTTCCACCGTGTGCGGGTCGTGGCGGCGCTCGAAGCGCTGCCAGTCTGCGAAGGGACGGTGCACCCAACGGCTATCGCCGGCCTTGGCCGGATCGTTGCCGTAGCTATAGTCGTTGAGCATGGCCGTTTCGTCGCCCAGGTAGAGCAGAGGAATGCCACCCATGGACAGGATGACACTGTGGATCAGCAGGATGCGCTGCACCGCGTGGTCGGTCTCCAGCGGGTTTTGTTCGCGCAGCGCCTTTTCCAGCCCGGCCAGCGAGGCCGCCGTGCCCGAGATGCGCGCATCGCCGGTTTTGGGGTTCTCCTGGAAGGGCAGGCCGCGTGCAAAGCTGCCGGCGAAGCGGCCGGTGTAGAAGGCGTTGAGGAACCGGCGATGGTTATAGCCGTTGATGTTCACCCGCGCCGCATCGGCGTCATCGAAGGTCCAACCGATGTCGTCGTGGCAGCGCGTGTAGTTCACCCAGGCGCAGGCGGGGGCGATGCGGAAGCGGTCGCGCATCGACGCGTGCAGCAGCTTGACCTCGCGCGTGGCCAGGCTCTCCCACAGCAGCGCCATCAGCAGCGGGTTGTAGGAAAGCTGGCACTCCTGCGGCGAGATGTACCTGGCCACCTCGTCCGGATGCACGATGGCTTCCGATTTGAAATAGAGCGCGGGAGCGGCGATGCGGGCCAGCGCGTTGTAGGCCTGGATGATCATGTGCGCTTCGGGCAGGTTCTCGCACACGGTGCCAAGCTGCTTCCAGATAAAAGCCACGGCGTCCAGGCGCAGGATTTCGACCCCCTGGTTGGCCAGGAAGAGCATCTCCTCGCCCATGCGCCGGAACACCACCGGGTTGCTGTAATTCAGGTCCCACTGGAAGGAGTAGAAAGTAGTCCACACCCAGCGGCTGATGTCAGGCCGGTAGGTGAAGCTGCCCGGCCGCACGTCAGGGAAGATCTCGCGCAGCGTGGCCTCGTAGGCGTCAGGCATGGTCCGATCCGGGAACATCAGGTAGTAGTCCTGGTACTCCGCATCGCCCGCCTGCGCCCGCCTGGCCCAGTCATGCTCGTTGGATGTGTGGTTGAAGACGAAATCTACGACCAGGCTGATGCCGGCCGAGCGCAGCTCTTCAGCCAACCCGGCCAGTTGCTCCATGCTGCCCAGCGCCGGATTGACCTCGCGGTAGCTGCTGACGGCATAGCCGCCGTCGTTGTCCCCTTCCGGGCAGGCGAAGAGCGGCATCAGGTGCAGGTAGGTCAGGCCCAGTTCCTTGAAATAGGGAATCCTGGCGCGGATGCCCTCCAGGTTGCCGGCGAACAGGTCCACGTAGCACACGCCGCCCAGCATCTGCTGCGACTGGAACCAGTCAGGGCTGGCCTCGCGCTGTGCGTCCAGCGCCTTCAACCGGGCTGGTCGCGCCAGCCATGCCTCGGCCGCGCTGGCCAGGATCTCCTCCAGGTGGAAGAAGAAATCATAGTGGCTGCCGTACAGGTGCAGGAGCAGCTCGAACAGCGCAGGGAAATGGCGCTCCAGCCGCGCCCTGAACGCAGCCCAGTCGGCCGGGTCGGCCGCGGAGGCGAAGCGCGCGTCCAGTCGCGGCAGGAGGCGCTCCAGAGAGCGAGCGGTCTGTTGTTGTTGCCAGATGGTGTCGGCCATGGTCAAGTACCTTGCTCAGAAAGGTGACAATCCTGGTTGAGTCATGGATAGCTGTGGAATTTAAGTTACGCCATCCAAGGAGCAGGACTGACAGTCCTCGGACGTGACGAGGGCCAACCCGCTCTGCGCTCTTGCTGGGCGAGTTGGCCCTCGCTGCGGTCATATGGGGAGCGTTGGGCGCTATTCGTTGGCGTGGCCCACGTAGCTGCTATAGAAGTCGTCCATGTCAGCCTCGGCTTCCTCGCTGATCTCGAACTCCAGCAGCTCGCCGGGGCCCTGGTTGATCGATTGTTTGAGCAGGTCCATGTGCTCGGTCTTGATCTTGCCGAAGACGGCCGCTTTGCCGGCGTCGAGCTGCTCACCAACATACTCGATGCGATCTTTGGGGATACCGAAGTCGACGGCCTTGCCGACGAACGCGCCAGCGACGCCGCCCATGAGGCCGACCGCCACCGCCGCGCCCACCGGGCCGCCCAGCACGGCTCCGATCACCACGCCGATGGCGCCGCCTGTGATGGCGCCGCGCCGGGTGGTGAAGTCGACGTACTCCTTGACGTGGACTTTGCCCTTCTGGTCTTTGGTGACGAAGATGGCATCTTCAACCTCGATCAAATGCTCCTTCTCGGCCTGCTGCATGCGCTTGATGGCTGCCTTGGCCTCGTCTTCGCTGTTGAAGACGACGATAGCGACAGTGATGCTCATGGCTTGCTCCTTATCCTTTGACCGAGCCGGCCATCAGGCCGCGCACGAAGAAGCGCTGCAGGCTGAAGAAGACGATCAACGGCACAATCATCGACACGAACGCGCCGGCCGTCAGCAGATGCCAGTCGTTGCCGCGTGAGCCGACCATCTCGGCGATGCGCTGCGTCAGCACCTGCACATCGGGCTTCGACCCGATGAAGATCAAGGCGATCAGGTAGTCGTTCCATACCCAGAGGAACTGGAAGATAGCGAACGACGCCAAGGCCGGCACCGACAGCGGCAACACCAGCCGCATGAAGATGGTGAAGTGCGAAGCGCCGTCGATGAAGGCCGACTCCAGGATCTCGCGCGGCAGGGTGCTGATGTAGTTGAACAACAGGTAGGTGGCCAGCGGCAGGCCGAAGCCCGTATGCGCCAGCCAGATGCCCAGGAAGGTGCCGTTCAGGTCCAATCCGACGTACAGCCGCAGGATGGGCACCAGCGCGATCTGCAAGGGCACCACCAGCATGGCCACTACCATGATGAACAGCACCTTGCGGCCGGGGAACTTCATCCAGGCAAAGCCGTAGCCGGCAAAGGCTGCGATCAGGATCGGGATCAGAGTGGCCGGAATCGACACGATCAGGCTGTTCAGGAAGGCGTTGACAAAGTTATCGCCCTGGACGGTGAGCGTGGAGCCGTCGGGCTGTTTGACTTCGAAGGTCTTGCCGCCCAGCACCTGCTGGTAGTTCTCCGTGGTGAATTCGTGGTTGCCGGCAGTCCACTGCTGCTCCTGGACGACGACCCGGCCGATGCGCCGGTTGCCGACCCACAGCACGCGAACATCGCCCGACTCGACGCCTTCACGCAGCTCCTCGAAGGTGCCGCTGACGCCCTCGAAGGTCATCACGCCGCTGCGGTCGACCTCCTCGCCAGGTTGGAACTCGGTGACGGTCACCCACTCCTGGTGCGGGAAAATGGTCCACCAACCCGAGGTCTGAATATCGAACTGGGAGCGGAAGGAGGAGACCAGCAGGCCTATGGTGGGGATGGACCACGCGATGACGATCAGGATCAGCACGACGTTGACGAAGATCGATCCCCAGGGAGTGCGGCGCTTCTTCTTGCTGGCGATTTGTGCGGTCATGAGAACGCCTCCTTCTCGCCGAACTGCTTCAGGTTATAGACCATTACCGGGATGACGAAGATCAGCAGCACGATGGCAATCGCTGTAGCGAAGCCAGAGTTGCGGGCAGTGAAGTATTCGCGGTAGAACTGGGTGGCGATCACCTGCGTATCGAACTGGCCGCCGGTCATGACCTGGACCACGTCGAATATCTTCAGGGTGAAGATGATCACGGTCGTCGCAACGGTGATGATGGTGCCCCGGATGGAAGGGATCATGATCTGGAAGAAGATCTGGATTTCGTTGGCGCCGTCGACGCGCGCCGCCTCCAGGATGTCAGCCGGGATGCCCTTGATGGCAGCCGAGAAGAGCACCATGGCATAGCCAGCCTGCAGCCAGATCATCACCACGATCAGGAAGAGGTTGTTCCAGGGTTGGTTGGCCGCAGTCCATGCTTCCGGTGGGTTGCCTGTGATGCCGGTGTAGATGGCATTGAGCAGGCCGATGTTCGGGTTGACATCGTAGAGCATGTTCCAGATCACCGCCGCGCCGACCATGGAGATGGCCATGGGCATGAAGATCAGCGCCTTGCTGAAGCGCTCCCACTTGCTGCGGTCGGCCAGCACGGCAATCAGCAGGCCCAAGATCACCGTCACGATTGCGCCGAACGGGATCCAGAACAGGATGTTGTTGCGGAACGCCGTGAACATGTTGCGGTTGGTGAAGACCTCAACGTAGTTCTGCAGGCCGACGAATACCTCTCCCGTGGCGTTGAAGAGGCTCAAGCGGAAAGTCGCAATGGCGGGATAGAGCAGGTAGACGATCAGGATCGCCACCGCCGGACCGACGAAGACGAAAGGCTGGATGCGCCCCCGCCATTCGTCGCCCAGCTTCTCCACCAGCCAGTTGGACACAAGGTAGAGCGCAGCCACGCCGCCCACGCCCCAGATGATGGCGACGATGGCGACGACGCCCTTGGGGGCGTTGGTGTCGCGTAGGAAAATGAAACCGGCGTAGAGGCCGATGAAGGTGACAATCGGCACGAAGAGGGAAATCACAATGCGAAACACGTTGGTGGCAAGCCAATCCAACGGACCACGCGGCTTCACCTCTTTGGCTCCAACCGGTCGATGCTCGCTTGGTTCTGTGGTCTGTTCCATCGCTGTCTCTCCTGGGGAGTTCGAGCAGGACCCCAACTGCGTGATTGAAGAACAGGGTAGCCCCGATGGCGAGGCTACCCTGTCTTGGTCAGAAAGTTTATTCCTGCGGCCAGGAGGCGTCGATTTCGGCCAGGACGGTGTCCAGGTCGGCCGCGCCGGAGAAGTAGTCGGTCATGCCCTTCCAGAAGGAGCCGGAGCCAACAGCGCCGGGCATCAGGTCGGAGCCGTCGAAGCGGACGCTGGTGGCGTCGGCCACGAGACCGGCCAGATCGCGCTCCAGGTCATTGCCGTACCAGGCGGGGTCGATGTCCTTCTGCATGCCCAGGGCGCCGCCAGCCGCCAGCCAGCCCTTGATGCCCTCACCGGTCGAGAAGTACTGCATCACGGCGCGCACTTCGGGCCGATCCTCGGTGGCAGCCATCACGTCGCCGGCCACCAGGAACGGCTTGCCATAGGCGTCGTCGACGCCAGGCAGGTAGAACACGCCGTAATCCTCGCCGTACACAGCCTCAGGCGGGAAGAAGGCGGTGATGAAGTTGCCCTGCTTGTGCAGCCAGCAGCCCGGCGGGTCCTCGAACATGGGGGTCGGGGCGTCGCCGAAGAAGGTGGTGACGATGGCCGGCGTGCCGCCGAAGACCATGTCGCTGTTGTTCCACGTCTCGGCGAAGGTCTCGATCGCAGCCTTGACCTCAGGGGAGGCGAAGGGCAGCGTGCCGGCCACCCACGCATCGTAGTTCTCCAGCGACGTGGTGCGCAGCATGAACTCCTCGGTCCAGTCCGTCGCCGGCCAACCCGTGGCTGCGCCAGACTCGATGCCCACGCACCAGGGCGTGTCGCCGTCAGAGACGATCATCTCTTCCAGCGCCTTCAGCTCGTCCCACGTGGTGGGCACTTCGTACCCGGCAGCCTCGAAGGCGGCCTTGGGGTACCACACCAACGACTTGCCGTTGAAGCGGTGCCACACGCCGTACTCCGTCCCCTCGATGGTCGCCATGTCGCGCCAGGACTGAATGTAGTTCTGGGCCAGCCAGCTATCAGGCACCAGATCCGTGGCAGGCACGATCTGGCCCTGGCGGGCGAAGGTGGCCATCAGGCCAGGCTGCGGAAAGTCTACGATGTCCGGAGCGTCGCCAGCCTCGAAACGCACGCCGATGCTGGCCTCGAACTCCTTGGAACCCTCGTACTGGATGTCGATCCCGGTGGCCTCCTCGAAGGCCGCCACCGAACTCTCGAAACGCACCTGGTCCTCGTCGGTGAACGGACCGTTCATGGTCACGACCGTCCCGGCATAGTCCCCGTTGTAGGCGCTCGCCAGCTCGGTCAGACCCACGGACGCGGCGCCTTCAGCGCTCGCACCCACAGAGGTCGTAGCCGCTGCGGGCTGCTCGGCCGGCGCCTCGGTGGGGGCAGGTTCCTCGACGGCGGGCGCTTCGGTGGGCGCAGGCTGCTCGACAACCGGCGCCTCGGTGGGCGCAGGCTCCTCAGCGCCGCCGCAGGCGGCGATCAGCATGCTCAGGATGAGCAGAAGGCTGAGCAAAACAAACAACTGTCTCTTCATGGTTGGTTTCTCCTCCATTGGAGTGATGCTCGAAACATACAAGGCATAGGTCAATAGGTTTGGTTGTCTGTCGATGGGAATGGATTCTTGGTCGTCATGCTCCTTTCCGGGATCAAGGCTGCGCTGGCGGCGCCGTAGTCTGGCGCACGACCAACTCGATCGGCAGTTCCTCACAGGCTGTGGACAGGCTGGGGTCGTCCATCAGCCGCAGCAGCAGGCCGATGCCCCGCCGGCCCGACTCGACCAGCGGCTGGCGGATCGTGGTCAGGTGTACGTGCTCGGCCATCTCGATGTCGTCGAAGCCAATAACCGACAGGTCTTCCGGCACCCGCAGGCCGCAATCGCGCGCTGCCTGCATGACGCCCAGGGCCTGGGTATCGCTGGCCGCAAAGATCGCAGTGGGGCGATCCTCCAAAGCCAGCAGTTGGTGGGCCAGCACACGCGCCGGTTCCTGGCCGTGCTCTCCAGCCTGGTGGTATTCCGCGCCGAAGCTCAGCCCGTGGTCCACCAGGGCCTGGCGCATGCCGCTCAGGCGGTCGCGGCTGGATGTGAACTTGAAATCAGTGTGGATGGGATCGCCCACGAACGCGATCTTGCGGTGGCCCAGGACCAGCAGATGTTCTGCTGCCAGATAGCCGCCGCACACATCGTCGACCACCACGTGCGGCAGCGCCGGATGATTGGTATCCACCAATACTACCGGCAGATTCGCGCTGCGCCAGCCCTCCATGTCGGCGTCGCTGGGCGTCAGGGAGATGACGATCAGCCCGTCAACCCGGTGGCTGGCAGCGGTGTTGCGGAAGTAGTGATCGCGCTTGGCCGGCGTCTCCACGTTGTAGACGATCAGGTCGTACTCGCTGGCGGCCACGACAGCCTCGATGCCGCGCAGTCGTTCGACTACGGAAGGACGGGTGAAGAAGACGGCGATGACGCCGATGGAGAGGGTTTTACGCCGGGAAAGACGCTGCGCCAGGGCGCTGGGCCGATAGTTAAGGGTTTCGATCACGCCCAGAACCCGCTGGCGAGTTTCAGGGCTGACCCGCGGGTTGTTGTTCAGCACGCGCGAAACAGTGCCAACCCCGACTTCAGCTTGTTTGGCTACGTCATAGATCGTGACTGGCACGAGGCGTTCTCCGTTGAACAGCGGTGCAGGCGCCCAGAAAATTGGAACCGGTTCCATTTTAGCACATATGCCCCCCCGTGTCAATAGCCAATGCAGAAAATCCGCTAGGTACTCAGGCCTCTGACGCGGCGAGTCTTTCGAAGGTCCTCGGCCGGAGATGCGCCGGAAGTCAAGCGCACAGGCTATGCGCCAGACGAGTACGGAGGGCGGCGCGTAGCGCCCTGTGCTCATCGAGCAGCGCCGGCGAGTCCAAGGGCGGCGTGGTCATCAACAGCGCATCCTCGCCGTTGTCCTGGTAGTAATGCCGCCGCCGGCCGGCCAGTTCAAAGCCCAACTTGCGATACAGCGACTGGGCGCGCAGGTTGCTGACCCGCACCTCCAGTGTACAGATCTCTGCGCCCCGGTCCTGCACGATCAGCAGCGTCTCAAGCAGCAGGTGTTCGCCCAAGCCGCGGCCCTGCCAGGCCGGCGCGATGGCGATGTTCATCAGGTTGGCCTCGTCGTCCAGCAGCCAATAGCCGGCGTATCCGGCCAACTCGGCGCGCGCCCGCTCGCTGTCCGCGCCTGCCAGGTCGAGGGCAAAATAGACGGCATGGGCGTTAGCGAGGTCACGCGCAAAAAAGCTGCGCGGCCAGGCGTCGTCCCCAAAGACCGTCTCCTCGATGGCCAGCACGGCGGGCAAGTCCCCTGTGCGCATGATGCGTATGTGCGGCGTCCGGCAGCTCATGGCTCGTGAAGATAGATGGGGCTGAGGCTGGCCGGGTCATCCGTGTGGCCGGCCTGCCAGCGCAGCCAGCCCAACTCGGCGACGTAACCGGCGCGGCGGGCTGCAACGGCCGGCCCGGCCAGAACAGCGAGAGCGCCCGCACGGGCAGACAGCAGGTCGCGCAAATCTGGCGTCAGCTCGCCCACCAGCCGGGTGTGTGGGTCCAGGGCCGCCGCCAGCTCTTCGCCGCCGGTCAGCACGGTGGGCGTGCGATGTCCGCGCCAGGCGCCCACTGCAGCCGCGACGGCAGCATCAGCCGGCGCG
>WBZM01003535.1_pt1 | contig 12162 bp, 9 predicted proteins | sample 5204271 | NCBI WGS metagenome assembly WBZM01 (sample SAMN12344346, study PRJNA552823) | activated sludge metagenome | biome: Activated sludge suspended growth; feature: Nitrification reactor; material: Wastewater; isolation source: activated sludge from nitrification reactor of wastewater treatment...
TCCTTTGACCACCAGCGGCTCCTGGGGTTGGACATCGAAGATGCCGCGGATGTGTCGGTAGGTGTCGTGGGCGATGAGGACGCCGCCGACCGGCGCGGCGTGCTCCAGCCGGCTGGCCAGATTGACTGCGTCGCCCATGGCTGTGAACTCCCCCGTCGTCCCGACCGCGCCGATAAGAACCGGACCGGTATTGACCCCGATGCGCATGGCCAGGGGGACGTTATGCGTGGTGCAGAACATATCGATGCCCGCCTGCATCGCCAGCGCGCCGCGGACGGCCATCTCCGGGTCGTCCTCCCGCGCCGTCTCCGCGCCCCACAGGGCCATGACCGCGTCGCCGATGTGCTTGTCGATATGGCCGCCGTGGTTGGTGATTGCCTTATCCACGAGCGCCCACAGGTCGTTCATGATTCCGGCCACCACTTCGGGGTCTATCGTTTCCGACAGCGCGGTGAAGCCGGAGACGTCGGCGAAGAGAACGGTGGCCAGCTTGCGCTGCTGGACGGGCTGGATCTGGGCCTGCAGGGCAGCCAGTTTGGCGCGCATGGGGGTCGTGCCGGCCTCGACCACACCGTCGCCCAACACGGACCGTTGGGCCTCCAACGCGGCGATGGCCGCCTGCAACTGGGCTATCTGCTGCTCCGGCGTGCTCATATCTACCTCCCGAAGTCGATCAGGCGGTCATTGTAGCCCAGTTTTCCCGAACACGCCGGACGCGTGGGAATTGACTGACCGGCACCTGTTGCGCAATTTTTCTAAATTGCGATTCTGCCGCTACCGACTCGGCCGGATCACAAGCTAACAGCTTGGGCTACAGCGTGGGGCTGATTATTCGGGCAATATGACTGGTCGCTTTTCTGCCGGCCGCAGCCACAGCGACACGCTCTCCGGCTCCATCGTCTCCTGGATCACCCGCAGCAACTCGGCCGTCAGCGCGTCGAGATCAGTCTCGTCCCGCGCCGTGGCGGCGAAGCGGGCCAGCACCTGCTCGGCGTCATACTTCTTGCGGAAGAAGCGCCGGTCGATGGTCGCCTGCACGCGGCGGCGCAGGGGCAGGAAGAGCGCGGCGATGAGCAGGGTCGAGAGGACGACGGCCGCCGTCGATTCGCCGGTGATGGGTGATAGCAGCCGCTGCAGGACGACGACGCTGCCGAAGTAAGTCAACGCCAGCAGCGCGGTCAGGATGGCGTAGGATGTCGTCCGGCGGATGATGACGTCGATGTCGAACAGGCGGTAGCGCATGACGGCGATACCCAGTGAGATACCCATGATCCCGAAGCTAAATCCGGTAGTGGCGTTCAGGAAATTCTCCAGCGGCGCGGGGACGGGCAGGAAGACCGGGATGTAGGCCAGGAAGAAGTAGCCCAGCCCGGCGATCACTCCGCCCAGACCCCAGCGCAACTGGGCGCGGCCGGCGGCATCGTGCACGGTGAAGGCGCTGTAGACCAGGAGCGCCAGGGTGATAAACACGCTGATCGCCATCCAGATCCAGCCGAAGACGAAGACCTGCGCCAGGAACGCGCCGAACACCAACAAGCCGATGCCATACGGGACGTAGGCCAGCCACGGCCGGCGGCGCAGGAACGGGACGGGTTCCGGAAAGACCAGGGCGAAGCGGATGAACGCCGGCGGCAGCAGCAGGCTGAAGGAAGCGGAGATAAGAAGATAAGTACCCAAAGACACCGGATAGATCTCATCCATGATCATGCCGGGCAACAGGTCGATGGCGATGAAGGGAACGGCGACAACGGTCGCCAGGACCCACAAGGCGCGCGCCGCCGGGTTACCGGGCCGCCGCCAGAAGGCCAGCAGGCTGATCCCCAGGAAAGCGAAAACGCCCAGATAGGTCACCAGGTCGGTTATCGTGAAGGTGGCCCGCAGGTATTCCCCAACATCCCACTTCGTCAGGGGCACATCGAGGTCCACCGTTTGCTCGCCCCGGGCCACCGTGTAGCGGACGGTGTTGCCTGCCTGCCAGCCTTCCCTAATATCGAACAGGGCGGTGATATCCCGCTCGGCCAGCGAGATACCTTCCACGGCCACCAGGAGATCGCCGGGCCGCAGGCCGGAAGGCACGCCCATGAGATTAGACTTATAGACGTAGCCGATCGAGACAATTTCTGCCTGCTCGGCCGACAGCCAGCCGTCGGTGGGCCAGGTAAACCGGATGGCCGTAATGCCCACCGTATAAATTAATAACGCTGTGGTCAGAATAAGGGTGATCCGCGCGCCGCGGTCGAAGCGGCTTGTAGATGATGCTTGGCTCATAGGTTCTGGTCCTTCAGCCAGATGGTAACGGATTCCGGCTCCATCGTCTCCTGAATGACGCGCATCAATTCGGCCGTCAGCGCGTCGAGGTCGGTTTCGTCGCGGGCCGTGGCGGCGAAGCGGGCCAGCACCTGCTCGGCGTCATACTTCTTGCGGAAGAAGCGCCGGTCGATGGCTGCCTGCACGCGGCGGCGCAGGGGGAGAAACAGCGCAGCGATGAGCAAGGTCGAGAGGACGACGGCCGCCGTCGATTCGCCGGTGATGGGCGACAACAACCGTTGCAGCACGACGACGCTACCGAAGTAGACCAGCGCCAGAACAGCGGTGAGGATGGCGTAGGACGTCGTCTTGCGGATGATGACGTCGATGTCGAACAGGCGGTAGCGCAGAATGCCGATGGCCAGTCCCAACGGCAGCGCCAGAGACAGGACAATCGTTAATTGATAAATGACCTGAGACAGTGCTGTGTCGCCGGGAAACAGGATTTCAAAGAGGATTTGATCAATCATGGCCGGCGCCACTCCCACGATCAGGCCGAACGCCAGCCATCGAAATTGCGCCCGAGCCACCGGTTCTCGGGTTTTTCGGAAGTTATAAAATAGAGAGCCAACGATGACGAGAAGCACAAGGCTATACGTGAATAGGGACGTGAAGCCACTTACAACGCTTTGCCCGGGAGTTTGTACGATGGCGGGGTAGCGCGGTGATGCGTAGATCATGGCGCCGAAGGTGAATCCATACATCAGCGCGGCAAACCCGCGTGGAAAACGGCTCATCGGCCACAACCTAACAGGATAGATCAAGATAAACAGAATGAGGGAAATGGAACAAGCCCAGACCCATCCCGAATTGTAGAAGACGGTGAGATTGATAATGGCCGGCGGCAACAAATAAAGAGCGATGTCTGACAACACGACCAAATTGATAGTGACACCCATAACGAATACGCCGGTCATGACCAAGTAACGCGCGGCGGAAACCTGCGGTCGCAAGAGAAAGACAACAGTTGCGATTATAAACCAGGCGATAGACCGATAAGTGTCGGGGTCGATCAGTATTTGGCGCAGGAAAGTTGTCAGCCCAGTATTGATCAGCTTGACATCGGCTTCAATCGTCTGAGCGTCGCGCCGGACGGTATAGTGGATGATCCCGCCCACTTGCCATTCGGGTGGCAACGGTGGCGCTTCATTCACCTCCAGAGCGCGGCCATTAATGGCCATCACGATATCCCCCGCCTGCAAGTTGGACGGCTCATCGGTTGCCTTGCGGAGCAACCTGAACGGCCCTCCGCTATTTCCGACCGCGCTCAAGCTCTCGCTTGCCCAGCCGTCGGTCGGATAAGAGGAAAAGATCGCAGCCGAGACTATCGGCCAGACAAGGAAAAGTAACGCGACCGCCAGCGTCAACCACGCCTCTATGGTCCACTGTCGCTCGCTTCTCGCAGTAATGTCGTTCTGCTTCTCGTCTATCATGCAATCGTCCGCTAAACGTTACGAAACTTGCCTATGCTGGACATTGTAGCAAGCGATCGTCTCCTGATCGTTACGAAAGTGACGTCTAGTTGGAAGAATCGTCGGTAGGCGCTAGTTCGTCTTGCCACCGGTGCGGAATCGGAAAGCCACTTTTTCAGGATGACAGACGTTCTGAGGTAACATATCTCCACTCTAACCACTTCCCTTAGGTTGGCAGAGAGGGGGAAGTAGGTCGAAGTTGAAACCGAACGATGAAACGAACCGCTGTTCTATTCGATATGGATGGCCTGATGGTCGACACGGAGCCGCTGGCGCGGGCCGCCTGGCAGCGTGTGGTGGCTCCTTATGGCGCGGCTATCTCCGACACGCTGTACAACCGCATGCTCGGCCGCCGCACGGTCGAGAGCGCCCAACTGGTACTGGACGATCTGCGCCTGCCGGTGGCCCGCGATGAGCTGATGCGTCGCAAAACGGAGGAATTCCTGGGCAGCCTCGACAGCGGCGTGCCCATCATGCCCGGCCTGTGGACACTGCTGGACCGCATCGAGGCGCTGGACATACCCTGGGCCGTGGCCACGTCCACCCCCCGGCCGGTGGCCGAGATCGTCCTGGGCAAGCTGGGCGTCAGCGGTCGCTACGAGGCCCTGGCCTGTGGCGATGAAGTGGTGAACGGCAAGCCCGCGCCCGACATCTTCCTGCTGGCGGCCGCGCGGCTGGGGGTGGAGCCAGCGGCCTGTCTGGCGCTGGAGGATTCGGCCGCCGGGTGCGCGGCGGCCGCGGCGGCGGGGATGCGCGTCGCCGTCGTGCCGACCGACCTGACACGCGACGAACCCTTCGCCTGCGCCTATCGCCGCTACTCATCGCTGGCCCAAGTGGCCGCCGATCTGGCGCCGCTGCTGGCCGGATAGCGCGGCGGCGCGGCGCAGGCATCTGGCGCGGCAAGTATGAATTATTCCTCGCCGCCATTTGCCAGTTAAGTTTGCATATGCTATACTATTAACACGACAGTCTGGAGATTTACCGGCGAAAAGTGGGCTTCCCCACTTTTTTTGTTTCTTGCGACGGAAGGCTTTCCGGCGCGGTCGTATAAAAACTGAATAGGTTGAACAAGTTCCATGAAGAGCGAATTTATCCTGGCTTTCAATGAAATATGTGAGTCGCGGGGTCTCCCCAAAGAGGACGTCTTTGAAGCGTTAAAGACCGCCCTCGTTTCCGCCTACCGGCGTGATTCAAATCTGAGCAGTAACCAGGCGGTTACGGTTGAGATCGATCCGCGCACGGGCGAACCGACTATCTTCACTGAGAAGGAAGTCGTTGACGATGTGCTCGATCACCGGACCGAGGTGGCCATCACCGCGGCACATAAGGAAGGCCACACCGATGCCCAACTGGGTGATGTGGTAATGATCGATAGCACGACGGAGAGCTTCGGCCGCATCGCCGCGCAGACCGCCAAGCAGGTATTGCTGCAGCGCGTCCGCGAGGCGGAGCGGGAGCACCTGTTCGAGGACTTCTCCGGCCGCGAGGGCGAGCTGGTCAACGGCACGGTGCAAAGCATCAGCGGCCAGCACATCACCATCGGTCTGGGTCGGACGGAAGCGATTCTGCCCAAGAGCCAGCAGGTGCAGGGCGAGCGCTATCGCGCCCACGACAAGATTCGCGTCTATGTGCTGGAAGTCCGCCGCACCAGCCGCGGGCCGCAGATCGTGGTCAGCCGCAATCATCGTAACCTGCTGCGCCGTTTGCTGGAACTGGAAGTGCCAGAGATTTATAACGGCCAAGTGGAGATTAAGAGCATCGCTCGCGAGGCGGGCCAGCGCTCCAAGGTGGCTGTCCAGGCGCTGCAGCATGGCGTCGATCCGGTCGGTGCGTGCGTGGGCATGCGCGGCGTGCGCATCCAGAGTATCGTCCGCGAGTTGAACGACGAGAAGATCGACGTCATCGAGTGGGACGGCGACCAACGCGTATTCATCGCCAAGGCGCTCAGCCCGGCGCGCGTGTCGCACGTGTTTCTGGAGGAGCATCCTGAAGAGGGCAAGACGGCTGTCGTCATCGTGCCCGACGACCAGCTCTCGCTGGCCATCGGCCGCGAGGGGCAGAACGCCCGCCTGGCCGCCAAGCTCACCGGCTGGCGCATTGACATCAAGAATCTGACCGAAGCCGCGTCGGAATCGCTCAACAATCTGGACCATCCGATGGTCGATCCGCGAATCGGCAAGGATGAGGCACTCTTGAGTCAGGTGCGAATTATCCTGGACAAGAAGCAAATGGGCCGGCCCGTCACGGCCGAGGATTACCAGACACTCGATCGGCTGGTGGCCAGTGTCGAAGGCCGCATCATCGCCGATCGGGCGCAGAAGTTCGAGGTCGTCCGCAAGGAGCGCGCCGAACTGCGCCGGCGCGTGCCGGAAGAGGCCTGGCAGCAGCCGCTGGACGTGCTCGATTTGCCCGGCCGCATCCACAACCTGCTGCTGGACACGAACGTCAATACGGTCGGCGACCTGATCTACATCCTGGAGATGGGCGACGATTATTTCCTGAAGCTTCGTGGGCTGGGTGAAAAGGCGCTGGAAACGGTCAAGGAGACGCTGGCGGCCTACCAGTCGGCCCAGATCGCCGCGGTGTTGGCGGCCGAGACCGGCGACATCGCCGAAGTCGAAGCGGTTGAACCGGAAGAGGAAGAGGTCACGGTCGTCGAGGAAGTGCCCCTGGTCGAACGCGTCATGGACGTGGAAGACATGGAGACATCCGTGCCCGAGATGGACTTCGCGGACGCGGAAGTTGAGATACTGGCCGCCGACGAAGAGGTTGAAGAAGGCGAGATCGCCGGCGTGCTGGATTTGGACGAAGTCGAACCGGAGGTCGAGGAGACCCTGACCCCGCTAGATGACCTGTCGCAGGCGATTTTCGTGGAAGAAGAGAAAGTCGCGAAGCCGGAGCCGAAGAAGAAGCCCGGCGTCGTCGTTGTGCGGCCCACGACCGACGAGGCCGCCGCGGCCGAGGAAGAGGCCAAGCGCAAAAAGCGCAAGGGCCAGGCCCTTATTTACAACGAAGAGTTGGATCAGGTCGTCGTGCAGCGCAAGCGCAAGAAGGGCAGCCCCGGCTGGCTCGATGAAGATATCGACCTGGGCGACCTGTAGGATTGAATCATGACCGGCAAGCAGCCAGGACGCCCGACGCGCCACGTGGCGCAACGCACGTGCATCGTCTGTCGCCGTCAATTTGACAAGCGACGGCTGACACGGGTGGTGCGCACGCCCCCGACGTCTTCGTCGGATGATGGCGGCGTCCTGGTTGATCCGACTGGCAAGCGCAGTGGTCGTGGCGCTTATTTGTGCGACCAAGCTGCTTGCTGGGATAAGGTGCTCCGGCATGCGGGGATATTGAATCAGGCGCTCAACGCGCAGGTGACCGACGCGGAACTGGCGGCAATCGCCGCCGATCCGCGCCGTCCGGCCGCGACTGAGGTAGAATTAGATCAACAGTGACGCATCCCGCGGTTTTTGGAACGTAATTGCAGGTACGGCTAGCGGGATAAATAGATTTTTCTGAAGTGCCTGATAGACGAGCGGAAAGGCAGATAGTATGGCAGAGACAAAGACTTTAATTGAGATTCCGGCATTCATAACGGTTCGGGAGTTGGCCTCCATGATGGGCGTGAGCCCGATCAACGTCATCAAGGAATTGATGGCGAACGGCATCATGGCCAACATTAACCAGCAGATCGACTTCGACACGGCGGCCATCGTAGCCGGAGAAATGGGCTTCGACGTTACCGCCCAGGAAGAGGCGGTGGCCGAGGTAGCCGAGGAAGAGGAAAAGACCGGCTGGCGCAAGGTCCTGGCGGACGAACGCGCGGCCGATCTTCAGCCGCGGCCGCCCATCGTCACCATGCTGGGCCACGTCGATCACGGCAAGACTTCTCTGCTAGACCTGATCCGCCAGACCAACGTCACCGCGGGCGAGGCCGGCGGCATCACCCAACATATCGGCGCCTACCAAACGGTCAAGGACGGGCGCCTGGTTACCTTCCTGGATACGCCGGGTCACGAGGCCTTCACCGCCATGCGCGCCCGCGGCGCCCAGGCCACTGACATCGCGATTCTGGTCGTGGCCGCCGATGACGGCGTGATGCCCCAGACGCGCGAGGCGGCCGACCATGCCCGCGCGGCCGGTGTGCCGATCGTCGTCGCGCTAAACAAGATCGACCTGGCCGGCGCGCGCCCCGACCGCGTGAAGCAACAACTGTCGGAGATGGGGCTTGTGCCCGACGACTGGGACGGCGATACGATGGTCATCCCTGTGTCGGCCCGCGAGAAATTAGGCATCGACGACTTGCTGGAAGCGATTTTGCTGACGGCCGAAGAAGTAGACCCCCGCGCCAATCCGAAGGCCCCGGCATCGGGCACGGTGCTGGAAGCGAAGATCGAGCGCGGCAAGGGCATCATGACCACCGTGCTGGTGCAAAACGGCACGCTGCACCTGGGCGATACGCTGCTGATCGGCGAGCACTACGGCCGCATCAAGGCCATGTTCGACTACACGGGCAAACGCGTGTCCGAGGCCGGGCCGTCGTCGCCGGTGGCCATCTCCGGACTGGACGGCATCCCCATCGCGGGCGAGCAGTTCCAGGTAGTGGAGAGCGAAAAGGTGGCCCGCAAGATGATCGATGACGCCAAAGAAGAGGCCCGCGTCACGCCGACCTCACGCGGCAAATCGACCACGCTGGACGAATTCTTCGCTCGCCTGCAAGAAGGGGAGACCAAGACGCTCAACCTCATCATCAAGGCCGATGTGCAGGGTTCGCTGGAGCCGATCGTCACATCGTTGGAGCGGCTGAATGGCGGTGAAGTCGAGCTGGCAATCCTGCGCTCGGCCACTGGCCCGATCACCGAGAGCGACGTCATGTTGGCCTCGGCTTCCGATGCCATTATCCTGGGCTTCAACGTCGAAGCCGACCCTATCGCCCGCAACTCCGCCGCGGCCGAAGAAGTCCAGATTCGCACCTACCAGATCATCTACAAGCTGATCGAGGACGTCGAGAAGGCGATGAAGGGCTTGCTGGCGCCCACCTACGAGGACGTCGTCATTGGCCGCGCCGAAGTTCGCCAAGTCTTCAAGATCCGGGGCGTCGGCTCGATCGCCGGCAGCTACATGCGCACCGGCGAGGGCCGCCGCAACTCCAAGGCCCGCGTCATTCGCAACAGCCGCCTGCTCTATAGCGGCTCCGTCAGCAGCCTCAAGCACTTGCAAGACAACGTGCGCGAGGTAAAGGCGGGCTTCGAGTTTGGCGTCAGCATCGACGGCTGGAACGACCTTCTACCGGGCGATATTATCGAATTCTTTGTAACGCAACGGGTTGAGCTGTAGCGATGAGTAAAATCAGACAGGAACGCACGGCCGAGCAGATTCAGATCATCCTGAGCGAGTTATTCCTGAAAGAGGTGAGTGATCCGCGGCTGGCCGGGATCACGGTCACCGAGGTCCTCATCGACCGCGAATTGCAGCACGCCAACGTTTACGTGAATGCACTGGGCGATGACGAGCGCGAAAAAGAGGTGATGGACGGGTTGAATAGCGCGTCCGGCTTCCTGCGCAGCCAAATCGCCCAGCGGTTGGACCTGCGCTCTGCGCCGGTTGTTCATTATCATTGGGACCCGCGCCTGCGCTACGCCGAAGAAGTCAACGACCTTCTGGACAGTCTGGATATCCGCCCGGCGGCCGAAAGCGACGGCACGGACGAGTAAGCGCGTGATCCAGTTCGCCATCGAAAAGGCCAACCGCGTGTTGGTCATTGCCCATGTGGACCCCGACGGGGACGCTATCGGTTCGCTGACCGCGGTCGGCCAGGGCTTGCAGCAACTCGGCAAACGGGTAACCCTGGTCTGCGATGACAATGTGCCCCTTCGCTTCCAGGGTCTGCCCCTGGCCAACGAGGTGCGGCGCGCGCCCAATACGGAAATCCACTACGATCTGGTCATTGCCGTCTACTGCGCCGACGAGTCGCGCATGGGGTGGGCCTACGATGCGCTGCCCGAGCCGAAGCCGACGCTGGCCAACATCGACCACCATATCACCAATACCCGCTTCGGCGCGTTCAACATCATTGACCCCGACGCCAGCTCGACGGCCGAGATCCTCCACCGCTTTCTGCCGGAGATCGGCGTGGAGATGTCGCGGGGCATCGCTGATAGCCTCCTGACGGGCATCGTCACCGATACGATGGGCTTCCGCACGACAAACGTCACGGCCGCCACGTTGCGCGCCGCGGCCGACCTGGTCGATGCCGGCGCCGACATCGCCGCCATCTCCCTGCGATCCTTGCACCAGAAACCGTTCACGACCGCCAGGATGTGGGGGATCGGTCTGGCGGGCATGCAGCTTGAGGCGGGCTTGCTCTGGACCAGCATCTCGCGCGAGGAGATGCAGAGCGCCGGGATGGAGGGTTACCCGAACAGTTCCGGCCTCGTCAATTTTTTGGCTGACGTCGATAGCGCCGTGATGGGAGTCGTTTTGAGCGAAACGCTCGACGGCGACGTGCGCGTGACCATGCGCGCTCAGCCGCCCTACAATGTGGCCGAGGTCGCTGTTCAGTTTGGCGGCGGCGGCCACGCGCTGGCCGCCGGATGCTCGCTCGATGGGCCGCTGGAGCAGGCGGAGGCGCGCATTGTGGCCGCCTGTCATGGGGCCATTCGTCGCCAGCGTGTCCTTGCCCCTGCCGCGTGACCCTGTCCGGACTCCTCGTCGTCGATAAACCCGTTGGGCCTACGTCCCACGACGTGGTCGGGCGAGTTCGCCGCGCGGCCGGCACGCGCCGCGTGGGCCACGCCGGGACGCTCGATCCATTGGCCGGCGGGGTGCTGCTGGTGTGTGTCGGCCAGGCGACGCGGCTGGTCGAATACCTTGTCGGGCTGGACAAGGTGTATGAGACGACGGTGCGCCTGGGCCAGTCGACCACCACCTACGACGCCGAGGGCGACGTGACGGCTGAACGGCCGGTGGCCGTTAGCACGGAGGAGATCGTCGCCGCGCTCGATGCCTTTCGTGGCCCCATCCGCCAGCGCGTGCCACCCTTCTCGGCCGTCAAACGCGACGGCCAACCCCTCTACAAGAAAGCCCGTCGCGGTGAGGCGATCGACCTGCCCGACCGCGAGGTGACGATCCGGATCCTTGAATTGTTAAGCTATGAACCGCCGCTGTTGACCTTGCGCATGGACGTTTCTTCCGGTACCTATGTGCGCTCGCTGGCCCACGATCTGGGGCAGGCGTTGGGCTGCGGCGGGCATGTCGTCGCTCTTCGGCGAACGAGCGTCGGCCGGTTTAACCAGGTCGAGGCCATCGCTCTCGAAGAACTCACACCGGATGCGTTGCTCAGCCATCTACGACCGCCCGCGGCCGTCGTGGCCCATTTGCCGCGCGTGCAATTTGACGGCGAAGCAGTGGCCGAGTTGCGGTTTGGCCGCCGCTTACCTGTCGGCGTGGAAGCTCCGGCGGGTGACGTGGCCGCGTTTGATTTCGCCGGCGATCTGGTCGGTATCGTCGCGATAGAGGCCGGCGAGTGGCGGGCGCGGAAGATTCTGGCCGTGACGGAAGAGGATTGATGGGACGGGTTCCCGTATCTCTCCCACCTGAACCACCCTTCTGATACAATTCTCTCCGGTGTGGCCGCGCAACCCGTACGCGGCCCGATTAGCGCAGACCTATGACCCAAGCCTACATACGCGTCACTCACCTTAGCGAAGTCGACCACAAACAACCCACCTGCGTCGCCATCGGTTCGTTCGATGGGGTGCATCGCGGCCATCAGGCGCTGTTGCGGCGCATGGTGGCCCAGGCGCGCGCGTCGGGCATGCGCACGGCCGCGCTGACGTTTTTCCCCCACCCGCGGCGCGTGCTCCACACGCTGCCGCCGCGTTTCTACCTGACGACGCTGGACGAGCGCGTTCGCTTGCTGGCTGAACAAGGTATTGACCTCATCATCACCCATCCATTCGACGATGAGGTGCGCCATATCCGCGCCGCCGACTTCGTTGACCAGTTGATGGCAACGCTGGACATGAAACAACTGTGGGGCGGCAACTTCGCGCTCGGCTACCAGCGCGAGGGGGACGTACCCTTCTTGCGGCGGCAAGGGGAGCTGAAGGGTTTCACTGTGGAGACGCTCGACGAACCGGTGCTGCTGGACGGCGAGGTGATCGGCAGCCGCCGCGTGCGTGCGGCCCTGGAGGCAGGTAATGTGCAGGAGGCCAACGACTGCCTCGGCCGCCGCTTCTGCGTGCGGGGGCCGGTGGTCAAGGGCGACCAGCGCGGCCGGACGATCGGGTTTCCGACGGCCAACCTGGCCGTGTGGGACGAGTTGATGCTGCCCGCCAATGGCGTCTACGCGACCTACCTCTGGCTCGATGACCGGCGACTTCCGGCG
>WBZM01003537.1_pt1 | contig 12157 bp, 12 predicted proteins | sample 5204271 | NCBI WGS metagenome assembly WBZM01 (sample SAMN12344346, study PRJNA552823) | activated sludge metagenome | biome: Activated sludge suspended growth; feature: Nitrification reactor; material: Wastewater; isolation source: activated sludge from nitrification reactor of wastewater...
TCACCAGGGCGACGTTGATGAAGTAGTTGTGCTTTCCAGAGCGATGCTTTTCGACAAAGCCCTGCTCAGCCAAAGTATCGAGATACTTCGCGGCCGTCTGCCGACTGACATCCAGATCGTTCTGCAGATATTCGATCCGGGTGTAGGGATGGCGAAACAAGTTGTTCAGAAGTTCCTGGCTGTAAATCTTCGGCAAGTCTTCACGTAGCCGATGCTTCACGTCCGCCATTTGCTGTCGGATGCCGGTGACGATCTCGACTGTTGTGGCAGAAGTCTCTGCAACGGCCTCCAGCATGTAGATGACCCAGGGTTCCCAATCGCCCGTGTCGCGCACCGCCTGAAGGTGCCTGTAGTAGTCCGCTTTGTTACGGGTGATGAACCGCGACAGGTAGAGCACCGGGATGTCGAGCAACCCCGTTCTGGTCAGATAAAGTACGTTGAGGATGCGCCCGATACGTCCGTTGCCATCCGGAAACGGGTGGATGCTTTCGAACTGATGATGGATCAAAGCCATCTTGATGAGCGGATCGAGATCGCTGAGTTCATCGTCGTTGATGAACCGTTCGAGCGCCGTCATGTGGCGGACAATTTCGTGCGCATCCTGGGGGGGGACGAAGACGATCTCCCCTGTTTGCTCGTTCTTGAGGGCAGTACCCGGTGTCACTCGAAATCCATCGCTGCGGCCCTTCAGCAAGCGGAACATGTCGATGAGCGCCGAATTTGGGATCAGGCCGCCGGTTTCGCCCAAGCGTGCGTATCCGAGCCGCAGAGCGTCGCGATACAGCGCTACTTCTTTGGCCGCCGGGGACTGCGGATCGTCAGGGAAAACATCCGCCTGAAACAGTTCATCCTGCGTTGTGACGATGTTTTCGACTTCCGACGAAGCTTTGGCTTCCTGAAGAGCCAGCGTGTCGATCAGGATGCCTTGGTTCGGAATGGTCTTGGCCTGACCCTTCAGATCCGCAAGCGCGCGGCTGGCGCGAGCGAGCGCCTTCAGGACCGGAACGGTTTCGATCTCGGCCGGGGGTGGCAGGGCGGGAATGGCATAGGTCGGCTTTAACATGTGCTCCGCGTCGTGTTAAGAAATCGTCGTTTTTATAACATGATCGAACAGTCGTGTCAGCAAAAACCGGTTTCCTTAACTTGGGCCATGCTTCGTCCGGGCGGGGTCACCCAACTCCGTCAGACCGCCAGAGCGCTCGGGTCCTTGCCGGCGTTGATGTGGTCTGCGAACCACTGCGGTTTCCGGCCCCGGCCCGACCAGGTGAGGGCCGCGTTCTCAGGGTGCCTATACTTCGCGAGGGCCGGCGCACGGGTGGCTTTCACCTCAATACCGATCAGTTCGGCGAGGGAGTAGCCCATCTCCTTGGCGATGGCTTCCAGCTTGGTGCGGGCTTCGGCCTTATGACGGTCCTCATAGGTGGAAATCGCCTTGGCGAGGTCCTTCTGCAATTGCCGCAGTTCCTTGAGCGACATCGCCTCCAGATTGAAATCAGCCATTCGGCCCTCGTGTCCTGAATGATGCGTCCGGGATAGCCGTCAGGCTGCAACATCGCAACTCCCACGGAGGACGCCGCGATAGGGCAGGGGGATGAGGTTGGCTTGAGCTGCCGGGTCGGCGGTTTCGCAACTGCTTCAACCCGGTTGCCTTGGTGAGGAAGGCCGAGTTCTGCGAGAGCCCCAGGCCGCTCCTATCCCCGGTGCCATCCCTTCGACTGACAATCCCCTAAGCCTGTTCGGCCTCTGGCGCGCAACCCCGCGTCAGTCCGGGCCGTGTTGGCTAGCGTTTCTGAGGAAACGCGTCACCTGCCCGCTCCACCCCGGCCCTCTGGAGGTTTCCGGTCGACGTTCCGTCTCCCGTGCACGCCTCAGCCGACAGGCTTTTTCCGGGTCTTGTCGAAGGGACGGTCCCAGGGACAGGAAACACAGGAGCTTACCATGCAGAACATCGTCATCCTCGCCGGTAACATCGGTCAAAAGCCCGAAGTGCGCTCGACCCAAAGCGGCACGAAGATCACTAACTTCACCCTGGCCACCTCGCGGCCGCGCCTCTCGGAAGGTCGCGTAATGCGCGACGAGAACGGCTACCGGGTCATGGACACCGAATGGCACCGCATCACCTGCTTCAACGGTCTCGGCAAGACCGTCGCGGAGCACTGCGAAAAGGGCATGAAGGTCCTCGTCCACGGCCGCATCCACTACACCAAGTGGACCGATGCCACCGGCACGGACCGCTACGGCTGCGAGATCATCGCCGAGAAGGTCGACTTCCTGAGCCGCCCGAAGTCGGCCGAGAACGAAAACCCCGAGTTGGTCGACCGCGACGACGAGATCCCGTTCTGAAAAGAACGGGGTCTTCCCCGAAGGGGCCCGGCGGGGAAACCCGCCGGGGTTCCGTCGTTTTCGGCCCTTAGCTGACGGTCGATCTCGCCGATGCTGCGCGGCAGCATTCCCCGAACCCGCCGTTGGAAACGGGGCGCAGCATTTCGAAATGTTGCCCTTCTACGATGCGGATAAAGCTGCCGTTGTAGCTAGGAAGCAAAAGTTTCATGATTGCAGCTGGGAAAGCGAATGAGGTTCAAAGTGCTGCCACTCGAAAGTGACCACTGGTTAAAGCTGTCGCATGCTTACGGACCTGCTGCCGATGTTTCAGGCTTGCTACGAGAGTTGGCCAGCCCCTCGGTCCCATCGGGTGGGCGCGACGAAGAGTTGTGGGAAAACCTGTGGTCCCGCCTTTGCCATCAGGACGACGTCTATGACGCTTCATACGCTGCCGTCCCACATATCGTTCAGATCGCTCTCGACATACAGGGCCCAATAAATTTTGGGTTCTATCTGCTACCGGCCTGCATTGAAGTGTCCAGGTCGCGAGGACTTGGCCCTGACATTAGTAGCGATCTTGATGAAGCATATTTTTCAGCAGTTTCAAGACTGATGGAATGCGTCAGCAAGCACCGTGATGATGCATGGGACACAACAACGCTGCGCTCTGCGCTTGCCGCGCAAGCAGTTTCAAAAGGACATCCAGAAATGGCATCCCTGCTCATCAACCTCGATGACGATCTCATCGCTCGGCTCATTGATTTGGACTACGAAATTTAGTTCACGAATGACCGCTAAGGGCTCAAGTGTCGATCTTGCCCCCGTGTCTACTCCCGGCCGATGCGCTTCGATATGATCTGCGAGGCAAACGGGATTGGGCACAGGCTGACCAAGCCCAACCATCCATGGACTAACAGGCCGCTGATTTAGTCGGGCCTCGACGCGGGAATTGGAACATGATTCACCCTGAGCATCGCGATGCTGGGGTGAGAAGATGCGTGGAGCGGATGAGACGAGCGGATCGCTGTTCAGCTACGTGGACCTTGAGGATCGGATCCCGGCACGCCACCCTCTTCGCAAGATCCTGCAGGTGGTCAATGACGCGCTCGCCAGCCTCGATGCCGAGTTCGAGCGGCTCTACATCGACTTCGGGCGGCCCTCGATCGCGCCGGAGCGGTTGATCAGGGCCAGCCTGATCCAGATCCTCTATTCGGTCCGGTCCGAACGGCAGTTGATGGAGCAGATGCAGTATAACCTGTTGTTCCGCTGGTTTGTCGGCCTGGGGATCGACGCTCCGGTCTGGGTCCCGACGGTGTTCACCAAGAACCGCGACCGGCTGCTGAGCACCAAGATGTCGCGCAAGATCATGGCGGCGATCCTCGCCCATCGCGAAGTGAAGCCACTTTTGTCGGATGACCACTTCTCGGTCGATGGCACGCTGGTCAAGGCTTGGGCGTCGATGAAGAGCTTCCGGCCAAAGACCGAAGGCTCGCAGGGCGATGACGATCCCGGCGATCCGCGCAGCTTTGACATTGCCGCCGATGACCAGCCCAACACGACCGAGATCGCCCCAATGCCCCGCACCAAACCCAGCCCCCGCAATGCCGAAGTCGACTTCAGGGGCGAGAAGCGTTCAAATGCGACCCACGCCTCGACGACGGATCCGGACGCGCGGCTTTACAAGAAGGCACCCGGCGCAGCCGCCGCGCTGTGCTTCATCGGCCATGGGCTCATGGAGAACCGCAGCGGACTGATCGTCGAGGCCGATCTCACCCGCGCTACGGGCCGCGCCGAGCGGCAGGCCGCGATCGATATGATCCACCGCCATTCGCCGGGCTCGAGCCGGAGGCTGACGCTCGGCGCCGACAAGGGTTATGATGCCGCGGAGTTCGTTACCGATCTGCGCCACGCCTGTGTCACACCGCATATCGCACAGAAATCGCGGCATTCAGCAATCGACGGACGCACCACCCGGCACAAGGGCTACGCCCTGTCCCTCAGGCATCGCAAACGGATCGAGGAGGCTTTCGGCTGGGCTAAAACCATCGGAGGGGCCGCTCAAACCGTATACCGTGGCATCGAGCGTGTGCGGTCGCGCTTCATCCTGACACTGGCGGCCGGAAACCTCGCCAGACTGCCCAAATTGCTTGCCGCCTGAGGGGAACATGCCGGGCCAAACCGCGCGCAACGGCGAGGCGCCCCGGCCGATCGGGGCGCGAATGACTCACATGCGAGAATGCCGTTCCCAGAGCGGGACTAAATCAGCGGCCTGCTAATGGCCAGGTCGAACGGATGAACCGCACGATCAAAGAGGCTACGGTCAAGCGCTTCCATTACGAAAGCCATGACCAGCTCCGCACCCACTTGGGGGACTTCATGGCGGCCTACAACTTCGCACAAAGGCTCAAGACACTCGGAGGCCTTACACCTTACGAATACATCTGCGAGATCTGGACATCAGAGCCAGACAGATTCATCCTAAACCCAATCCACCAGATGCCGGGACTGAACACCTTATGTGTCTCGGGTCTGCTACATTGACCCCGTTGCTGGTCCCGGCCAGGACCAGCAACGGGGTAGGATACAGCGCTGAACACCTTGTGGCCTGACCACGATTGCTAGCCGGCTGATCCTGCCTCTCCTCACCGTCTCGAACAATTGACGGCGGCCCGTTTTGCGGGACCGCGAGGCATAAGGAAGAGAGAGTGACATGATAGCAGAAACCAGTGTGGTCGGGATAGACGTGTGTCGTGACTGGCCCGACGGGTTTTGTTTGCCTGGCTTGCAGAGGTTTCGTTTGCCCAACTCACCAGCAGGGCATCAAGAGCTGATCTCGATGATCCGTCAGTTGCCTGCCTCCATCCAGGTCGGTTTCGAAGCAACCGGCGGACAAGAATGGGCCTTGTGGACTGCGCTGGTCGAAGCAGGGATTGTCTCGAAGCAGCTTCCTCCAGCTCAGATCAAGGCGTTTGCCATGTCGCGGGGAACTCGCGCCAAGACGGACCGGATCGATGCGGAACTCATCGCCCGCTTCATGCTGTTTCGCCCAGATGCCGGGCGAATGTTGCCGGGTCATAACCTGCGTATTATCAGAACCTTGACAACGCGACGCGCTCAGATCGTCGAGATGCGTAAGCGGCTCATGCTGCAGGTTGCAGCCCGCAAGAAGCAAGGTATCCTTGCAGATGTCGAAGATCTCGATCATGCGCTAAAGGCCGTGCTGGAGACCCAGATCAGCGATGTAGAGCAACGTATCGAGCGCGCCATTGCGAGCGAGGAAACGTCCGCAACCAAAGCCGGTCTGCTTCGGTCCATACCCGGAATTGGCCCGGTTTCTGCAGCCATGTTGGTAGCGGAAATGCCGGAACTCGGCCGGATGACAGTAGGAGAGGCCGCAGCCATGGCAGGCTTGGCGCCCGTGCCGCATGACAGCGGTGCCATGCGAGGCAGGCGGGCAATCGCTGGGGGGCGACGGGCAATACGACAGGTCCTCTTTCAGGCCGCACTTGCCGCCGCATGCCATAACTCAGTGCTGAAGCCCGTTGCAAACCGAATGAAAAAGAGCGGAAAGCCGCACAAGGTCGTCATTATCGCCATCGCGCGCAGGCTGATCACCATCGCAAATGCAATCCTGAAAACAGGAGAGGTATGGCGTCAACAGGTCAGTCGATAGACATAATTGCTAGATCAAGGAACATCCGGTGGCGATCACGGATAATGGCGGGGCGCACGGGATCATGAGCAAACGTCAGGAATGACAGACGGGCCAGCGCCATCGCCCCGCAAAGGTGATCCATGCGCCCGTCTGATGGTCGGACCTTACCTGGTTATTCACAGGCCGTCTCGGTGCCGTGGCGCACAATTTATGCTTGCATAGGCGGTCTACGCTCGTGTTAAGATTGCTGCAAGCGTTCAGGATCGGCGCCTCTTCTGTGTGAATCATGTGGATATCGCTTACCAACATATACTTTCCAGCGGCACCGTTGGCTCGCGCTGTTGGCCTACGCTCTATTCCTATATTCTGGGTCATATTGATGGCCCCTTACCCAGCACAATCGGATATCAATACTATATTATGCTATGGACAAACACTGAGTGTTCGGATGAACGTCGGAGACCTTACATCAGATCCGAGCGGATACGCAGTATTTAACTTACCTCAGCCAGAACAATGGTCCATTCCCGGCTATTCAGTATCTGGAAATATCGCAGATGCACCATGCCTTGCCGAACCAATAGCAGCAGGAATAGTTCGCAGTATCCCCTACAGAACAACGCTATACGAAACACCATCAACAACAGATGATATTTTATCAGACATTATATCATTTGCATTGCTAGGAAATCGTGACAGATCTTTTCCAGATGGATCGGTTGATCGTCTGATACATTCAAGCCAGACATCAATAGTGGATCTAGGATACGGATTTTCTGGATCGAGAATCACACCCAAAGAACAAGTTATTAGCTCGCCGCCATCCATTAAAGATGGAAGTTGGCACATATTTTTTCCTAATGAATATAGATCACAAACCGGAGACAGGATTGTCGCTAACTGCACCTCATTAGGAACATGTACGATTGAGTATGACTTTTCCAGCAAGTTATCTATTCGTTATGTTTTTCGCCGCGACACAAATCCCGTCATGGATTGGATAGCGCGTGATAGGGCAGTTCGGAATTTCGTACTGATATCTACGCAAAACTGAAAGGCTGAGTAGGCGCAGATGACCTTTACATTTTCGAGTACTCAACGCAATGATCTTCTGACAGTGATCAATGCTGCGCTCGCCGCTTATAGCCTTGACAATGAAGGCACAAACATCTTCAATGATGCGTATTCAGCCGTTTACGCTGCGACAACTATTGACGATCTGCCAATATCAGGAATATCCACCGATGTTGCCGAATGGGTAAAGGGCGCTACCGGGGTTAACAACAATACCACCGCTTTTGGTGCATTCATAAGAGACTATACTTCATTTCAGCATGAGATAAGAACAGGTGACGGACTAACCTCAGCCGAGCTTCAAGCAGCATCAAACCTTGTGGCAAGCAACTTTCTAACAGATTTGCTTGACCGTTTACTTGACTCGAATCCTGCAAACTGGACAATGCCAACATTGTCAGAGATTGGAGAACATGACGCGGGCGCGGCTGCTTCGGCAAACTTTAATGGAAATTACTCGGCATGGGCTGGAACACTTCTTTTTCCATACTTAGGCGATGACTCGTATTTCTACGACCTACTTCTAGACATTGAAACAAGCCCGATAAAACTTGAAACAGGAACATACGAATTAGTTGCAAGCCTGCAATCCAGCATCCAAGCAGTCGAGAACAATGTTCTAGCTCTTATGCTATCCATTTTTGATCGTCCCGAATACAACTCAACAACCATTATATCTGACACTACCAGTTTCTTCCTGAATGCATATGGCCTAGGCACAAATACAGTATACAATCCTGGAGCTGACCTGGTATTTACATTAGATGGCGGCCTCTTTGCTAATCATACATATATAGCCGGATTAATAACTGACAATACAGAAATTTCTCCACTTGAAGTAACAGTTGATATTACCAAATATAACTCAGCCATAGTAAACGCTGGGAGCGGAGACGATTTTATCGTAATGGCCGAGGAGGCAACATTACCTACTTACGCACTTGTTGACGGGGGGCCGGGGGATGATACAGCAGACTATTCCTATGTAATTGCTTCGTCATTGCCACCCCAAGGATTGAACCTTACCTTGTCCAGCTTTGACGGCGACTTATATGATATCGGCTTTATTATGACAGACAGCTACTTAATGCAGCATCATTTGTTTGGCATAGAGAATATCGTCATGACAGGAAATGACGACACCTTCACTATTGATGAAGGCTTTCTTTCTTCAAGTGCCGTATTCCAAGTTTTCGGAGGAGATGAATCTATTGACGGCGACACGATAGACCTATCCAATCACACCTCCGGGGTTAGTATATACTTCGATGAAGCCTTGGACACCGTTACGGCTACAATAAGCAACACTACGATAGAATTTTATGACTTCGAGAACATTACAGGATCATCGGGAAACGACACCATAACAGGATCGCTTGGCGTCGATAGTAACATCTTGAGCATTGACGGACATGGTGGTTACGATGTCCTTGACCTCAGCGGCACCACTGATCCAACGGTTTTCCAATATTTTCAGCCAGGCGTTATCTCTGTGTCTGATGATGTTAATTATCTATGGATTGACACCGAGATATCCGGAATCGAGGAATACTACCTTGGTTCAAACATCGATATTTTTGTCGTGTATGGCACCGAAGAAGAAATCAAGTTTGTTGATGCTGGCGGACCAACATTTAGCTTTGAAACCTATATACACGACATTCTTGTCTTCATGGGTAGCGGACTCGATGCATTTGTTGATCTTGTCAATGGAATTGTTACTTATGGCGACTGTGAATTTGAGATATCTAATTTTGAAGAAATTCTTGGCGGCGATGGAAATGATACAATGTATGGGGGCAATCAGGCCGTCGGGTTGTCGGGGGGTGCTGGGGATGATTTAATCTTCGCCGGGGATGGAACAACTATTATTATGGGCGGCGATGGCAACGATACAATTTATGGAAATGTCGGTGGCGAAACGCTGAATGGCGACGAGGGAAATGATGTAATCTATGCGGGTCCGGCTGGAGTTGAAAGCACGAGAATCTTTGGCGGCAATGGAAATGATACACTATATGGCAATGGCAACTCTATAATTACAGGAGGGGCTGGCGCAGACACCTACTATTTGTATTCAGGCGACACAATTATTTGGGATAATCTTACGCTTTCGGATACGATTATATTGAACGACACAACTTTGGTTACAGATACATTTGATGACATTTTTGATTTGGCAGGATCAAATCCTCTATTTTCCGGATATGACAATGGGCTTTGGGTTGGTTGGTATTTGTAGTGGCTCTGATGCTGTAACCGCCCCCCGATGGCATCGATGTGCCATGGTGGGATCGTCACAATCCATTTTGGGAGGCGGTCATGTCGGAGATTACAACAATCGGCCTGGATCTGGCAAAGAATGTATTCCAGTTTCATGGTGCCGATCGGTCTGGAAGGGTTGCCCTGCGTAAGAAGCTGCGGCGCGATCAGGTTCTGACCTTCTTATCATCTCTCTCACCTTGTGTCGTCGCCATGGAAGCCTGTGGGGGCGCGCATTTCTGGGGCCGTGAGATCGGCAAACTGGGTCATGAAGTTCGGCTGATCCCGCCCGCTTACGTGAAGCCCTTCGTTAAACGGCATAAGAATGATGCAGCCGATGCCGAGGCTATCTGCGAAGCGGTCCAAAGGCCGACGATGCGCTTCGTGCCGGTGAAGAACGAACGAACCCAAGGTTCCGCCATGGTCTTTCGGGTCAGAGAGGTGCTGATCCGTCAGCGCACCCAGCTCATCAACTCCCTACGAGGCCATCTCACGGAGTTTGGTCAGGTCGTGCCGCAGGGCACATCCAATCTCTCGAAGCTGGTCGAGATCGTCGAGGATCCGGCCTGCGGGCTGCCTTCTGAAGCAGTCTCAACCTTGCAGGTCCTGATCACGTCACTCCGCTCTTTGGAGGCGGAGATCGCTAAACTCAACGCAGAAGTCTCACGACGCACTAAGGAAGATGATCTGGCCCGCCGGCTGATGACAGTGCCGGGCATAGGGCCCCTGATCGCCACGGCTTTTGCAACGCTGGCACCAGCGGCTGAGACCTTCCGCAAAGGTCGTGATTTTGCGGCCTGGTTAGGCCTCGTGCCACGACAACACTCAACGGGCGGCAAACAGCGGCTCGGAGCGACGACGAAGATGGGTGAGAGATCGCTGCGACGCTTGCTGATCATCGGCGCCAACAGCGTAATCATCAAACGGCATGCGCACGCTGGCGCCAAGCCGGGAACTTGGCTGGGCGAAATGCTTAGCCGTAAGCCGACAATGCTGGTGCGCGTGGCACTGGCAAACAAAATGGCGCGCATCGTCTGGGCACTGATGGCCCGCGGTGGTGTCTATAAGGCTCCGGCCACGGCGGCGTAAGCCGTCTGGGTCGCGAGGACGTCGGAGCGAAAGAGGGCAAGGAGACGTTTGGCGAAACGGTCGTGAGACAGGATCAGGAGAACCAGTTGTGCAACACGTGCCTTGAGCACGCGGCTTTGATTTGGACCTGATCTGCGAACACCATACGGGCCCGCGGCATGTTATAGCCGCATCAGAGGCCGGATACATGTCAGCACCCGACAACGCGCCAAAAAGATCCAAATTACCCTCTTGCGCAAGGGGCGGTTATACATGTTGCACAAATCGGCTGCTGACCGGACTGCCCCCTTCCGCAGATAGACCTATCCTGCAACCTCTGTGATAGGTGTGCCAAGTGCGGTGAAGCCGTTCAGGACGGCTACGCGGACTTGGAACTCTGCCACCTGACGGTCGAAGCCCCTGGCTGACAGGCGCTGGCCCAGCAGTTTGACGCGGTGCATCTTGGTCTCTACTCGGCTTCTACGGTGGTAGCCGCTCCATCGTCGCCAGATGATGCGCCCGACCCGCTTCGAAGTGCGCAGGATCTCGTTGCGGGCGATGGCCCCGGGGGTGTCGAGCTTCCAATACTTGGCGTTCTTACGGGGCGGGATGATCGCGGCGGCCCCTCGGGCGGCGATGGCTTCATGGCATTTGCGGGTGTCGAAGGCACCATCGGCGGTGACGGTTACGATCTCCTGCTCGGGCGGGATCTGGTCGAGCATCTCGGGCAGCAAGGGCGCATCGCCCACATTGCTGGTGGTGAACTCGGCGGCACGGATTTCCAGGGTTTTCTCATTGATCCCGATGTGGATCTTGCGCCAAACTCTGCGTTTCGAGCCGCCATGCTTGCGGGCGCTCCACTCGCCTTCAGCCGCGTCAGGCGCTGCACGCGGTGATGCGCAGCTTTTCCGCCGGGCCGGAGCGCGATCCGCCGCAGATTGACCTCGCCATCCTGCGGCAGGCCTGCTGGGATGAGATCGGGGTGCAGATACGCTATACCGATCTGAAAGGGGATACTTTCGAACGGCTGATCTGGCCACTGGGGCTGTCTTATGGCGACCACAACCTGATGCTGCTCGCGCATTGTCGGTTGCGGATGGATTACCGGCTGTTCCACGTCAACCGGATCAGCAGCTTGGAGTTGGCAGCGGAAAGCTTCCGCCCGCACCGCGTGCCTCTGATGCGCGAGTATGTGCGGGGAAGGGTTGCAGAGGCGTCTTGTCGGAATGCAACTGCGGTGTGCGGGGGCGGTTGAAGATGTCCGCGTTGTGCATGCGGCCCATAGCGGCCGGTCGGGCCATCCTGATGCTGCATTGCAGCATTCCTGTGAGCTGACATTCGACTGGCAGCGCAGCGAAGCCACTGCCAAGATGGCAGCTCTGTCCCGCCAAGCAGTCACTGGTAATGGTGCGCAATGGACCTACCAACGGATCTTAAGCGAACAGGATAGAGGCCACGAGTGCTGGATTGTGTACGGTCCCATCCTCCGTACCTCAAATGAAGCAGCGCTCAGTTCTCCGATACGACCTATTGCCGCATTGGCTCCCACCGCTCTGGCCTGGGCTGCACTGAGGCAGGAAAACCCGAATCTGTAATAAGTGTTATCGCATCCCGGCAGATTGTCGGGTGGTGAGGAATGGCGTTGACTGCTCCCGGGTAAACAAAAACTACACTTGCTAGGAGTAGCTGCCGTCATGGATCTGGGAAACAGGGTGTCAATTTATCAGCCCGTGCAGCCGGGGCTTAAGTATCCCGAATTGCGCGAATTCGAGAGCT
>WBZM01003540.1_pt1 | contig 12151 bp, 11 predicted proteins | sample 5204271 | NCBI WGS metagenome assembly WBZM01 (sample SAMN12344346, study PRJNA552823) | activated sludge metagenome | biome: Activated sludge suspended growth; feature: Nitrification reactor; material: Wastewater; isolation source: activated sludge from nitrification reactor of wastewater...
GCTGACCAGCAGGTAGACCGGGAAGTGCACCAGGAAGACGGCGTAGGAGATGCGCGCGAGGAAGGCCACCGGGCGCAGATCGGGCCAGCGCTCCAGCGCGCCGGCGCGGCGCGCCACGCCCAGCAGCACGGCCACCGCCAAGGCCAGCGCGATGCGCGGCCGGAAATCGGCCGCCAGCGCCGCCAGGCCGACGGCCCAGATCAGCAGCATCCAGCGCGTGCGCTGGCCGGGCTGCGCGGCCCACCAGGTGGTGGCGCCGAGCGCATAGGAGCCGAAGAAGTACGGCGCCCAGTCGTCCCAGGCGGCATCGCGGTTGAAGTGGAACAGCGAGGCCAGCGCGAGCAGCCCGACCAGCACGAGGCTGGCCGGCCGCGCGTGGCGGCCGCCCGCGCGGCGCGCGAGCCACAGCAGCAGCGCGAGCAGCGCGAAGAGCTGGAAGTCGATCGCCACGTACCAGACGCCGGCCGACAGCGCCTCGGCATGCAGCACGCCCTGCAGCAGCAGCGCGTGCGCGAGGAACTGGACCGGCGTGGCCGGGCCGGGCACGGCCTCGTCGTCCAGCCACAGGCGCGCCAGCGCCGCGCAGGCGATGGCCAGCAGCATCGCCGCGGCGAACGGCAGCACCAGCCGACGGTAGCGTTGCCACAACAGCGCCAGCGGCGCCGCGAACTCGGCGCGGCCGCGCGGCGCGAGGCTGCGCGCGGCGAGGAAGCCGCCGACCACGAGGAACACCTGCACCGCCATGCGGCCGTAATCGAACAGCCAGCCCGCGAGGGCCGGCAGCCATTCCTCGAAGGCATCGGCCAGCGGCCCGTAGGCGGAGAAGTGGTGCAGCACGATCAGCTGCGATGCGAGCGCCTTGAGCGCGTCGATCAGCGGCATGCGCGATGGACTGGCATTCATGAGAGCGAGGGCACCAGCGTCGTGCGTGCGGCGCCGGTTGTGAGTTCGTACGTGGAACGAGCAGGAAGCGCACCAGCGCCCCTGCCGCGAGAGAGGCGCGCATGATGCCCTCTCCCGCCCTCGGGTCCGGTATCCGCCCGATGCAGGGCGGAAAGAAGCATGTCAAGACTTTGCGGCGTGCGGCCGCTCAGGGGCTCCCGCCACCACGGCGCGCCGCATCGTCCGGGAACTGCATGACGAAGTCCGCCTCGACCTGCGCCTCGTCGACGAGCGTCACCGGGGGTTCCCGGTGCAACGGATGCCGCGTCGCCCAGAGTCGCTGAAGCTCTCGGAAGTAGGGGTCGGCGCGCTCCACCGCGATGCAGCGGCGGCCCTCGGCCTCCCCCTGATGGATCACCGGCACGTGCAGCGCCCACACCGGCCCGACGCGCTCGTTCCAGGCGAGGAACCAGCGCTCGCGGCGCAGCGGACGCGTGAAATCGAGGAAGAAGGCGCCCCCGTCCAGGCACTCGTCGCGCTTGGTGGCGGCGATTTCCTGGGGATGCGCCCCGAGTTGCATCAGCAGCAGTGGCATCGGCACGATCGACGGACATCGCCCCGGCCGGGGCGCGCCATCATGTCACGCGGCCGCAGTGCCCTGTGGCGGCGCTTGGCCGGCATCGGCGGGCACGGCCTGGTCGCGTCGAGCCTTCGCGCGATAGCGCCGATCCGCCAGCGCCACGAGCCCACCCAGCGCCATCATCAGCGCGCCGCCCCAGATCCAGCCGACGAAGGGCTTGTGGTAGAGCCGCACTGTCCAGGTGTCCGCATCGAGCGGCTCGCCGAGCGAGACGTAGAGGTCGCGCCACAAGCCGCTGTCGATCGAGGCCTCGGTCATCGGCGACTGCTGCACCTTGTAGGAACGTTTCTCCGGCGTCATCACGAAGGGTGTGCCGCCCTCGCGCTGCACGCGCAGCGTGCCGCGGACGCCGACGTAGTTCGGGCCCTCGAACTCCTCCACGCCCTGGAAGGTGAACTCGTGGCCGGCCACGCTGACGCTGTCGCCGAGCGTCATCTTCACGTCGCGCTCGACCTCGTAGCCCTTGACCAGCGTCACGCCGAGCACGAAGGCGCCGACGCCGGCATGCGCCATGGCCATGCCCCACACGCTCGCCGGCAGGCCGCGCAGCGCCCGTGCGCGCAACCTCCACCCGGAGCCGCGGCCAGCCGGCAGGCGCTGCACCAGCGCCGCGGCGGTGCTGGTGAAGAGCCAGGCGGCCGCCACCGTGCCCAGCGCCACGCCGAAGCTCAGTCGCCCCTGCAGCGCCAGCGGCAGCAGCGCCGCCGCCGCGCTTGCCAGCGCCGGCACGCCGAGGTGGCGCCGCAGCTCGGCCACGCTCGCCGACTTCCAGCGCGCAAGCGGCCCCACGCCCATCAGCAGCAGCACCGGCACCATCAGCGGCACGAACACCGTCTCGAAGTACGGCGCACCCACCGAGATCTTGCCCAGCCCGAGGGCGTCGAGCGCCAGCGGGTAGAGCGTGCCCAGCAGCACCGAGGCAGCCGCGGTGAGCAGCAGCAGGTTGTTGGCCAGCAGCAGCGACTCGCGCGAGACGGCCTCGAAGCGCCCGCCCAGGCCGAGGCTCGCGCCGCGCCACGCGAACAGCGCCAGCGAGCCGCCGATCACCACGAGCAGGAAGCCGAGGATGAACAGGCCGCGAGCCGGATCGGTGGCGAAGGCGTGCACCGAGCTCAGCACGCCGGAGCGGACCAGGAAGGTGCCCAGCAGCGAGAGCGAGAAGGCGCACAGCGCGAGCAGCACCGTCCAGGCCTTGAAGGCGCCGCGCTTCTCGGCCACCGCCAGCGAGTGCATCAGCGCCGTGCCCGCGAGCCAGGGCATGAAGGAGGCGTTCTCGACCGGATCCCAGAACCACCAGCCGCCCCAGCCGAGCTCGGTGTAGGCCCACCAACTGCCCAGCGCGATGCCCAGCGTGAGGAAGGTCCAGGCCGCGGTGGTCCAGGGGCGCGACCAGCGCGCCCACTCGGCATCGATGCGGCCGGCCAACAGGCCCGCCACCGCGAAGGCGAAGGCCACCGCGAAGCCCACGTAGCCCATGTAGAGCAGCGGCGGGTGCAGCACCATGCCCGGGTCCTGCAGCAGCGGGTTGAGGTCGCGGCCGTCGAGAGCACCCGGCAGCAGGCGCTGGAACGGGTTCGAGGTGAGCAGGATGAAGGCGAGGAAGCCGGCCGCCACCAGGCCCATCACCCCGAGCACGCGTGCCACCATCGGCTCCGGAAGGCGAGCCGACAGCAGGCTCACCGCCAGCATCCAGCCTGCCAGCATGAACACCCACAGCAGCATCGAGCCTTCGTGGCTCCCCCAGGTGGCCGCCACGCGGTAGGCCAGCGGCAGGGCGCTGTGCGAGTGCGCCGCCACGTTCGCCACCGAGAAGTCGTTGGCAATGAACGCCGCCATCAGGCTGCCGAAGGCGAGCGCAACGAATGCGAACAGCGCCTGCGCCGCCGGCCGCGCAAAGGCGATCGCCGCGGCGTCGCCGCGTGCCGCGCCGGCGATCGGCAGCGTGCCGAGCGCGAGCGCCACGGAGAGGGCGACGACGAGCGCGAAGTGGCCGAGTTCGGGTTGCATCGCGGGGCTCCTCGCGGGTCAGCCGGCGTCGCGGCGGAAGAAGGCGCGCGTGACGTAGGCCGCCACTGCGTCGATCTCGGCGGCCTGGAGCACATGGCGCCAGGCCGGCATCGAGGTGCCGGGCAGGCCGTCGCGGATGGTGTCTCGCAACCGCGGAGCCGGCAGGCTCGCGGCAGTGAACTGCGTGAGGTCGCGTGCCTTGGGCTCCATGAACTGGCCGATCCAGTTCTTGCCGGTGCCGTCGGCGCCATGGCAGAAGGCGCAGTTGGCCTGGAACAGCGCCTCGCCGCGCTTCTCGAGCGGCGACAGGCCTTCGATCACCGGCACCACGTCGTGCTTCGCGTAGACGCTCGCACTCGACACCGCATCGACCTTCGACGTTGCGTCGTCGCCCGGCTGGAAGCCCATGCGCGGGTACGACAGCGGTCGCGCGCTCCAGGCCGGCCCCTCGTCGGCCACGCGGGCGCGGTCGTGGCAGCTGATGCAGGCCTCGAGGAAGAGCGTGCGGCCGGCGCGCTGGCGCGCGTCGAGCTGCTCGAGGGGCGTGTCCAGCGCGATCGCGCCGGTGGCGAACGGGAAGGCGATCGCATGCCGCTCGTGGCCCGGCCAGCCGTTCTCCGGCGTGTGGTATGCGGTGTTGCGCGCCTGGCGCTGCACGAACTCCTGCTCGACGAAGGCGGCCACCGCGCGCATCTCGCGCGCGTCGAGGATGCCGGCGAAGGACTTCATCGCCGTGCCGTCGCGGCCCTGCTGCAGCGCCTCGACGATGCGTTCGACCCCCAGCGGCGCGCCCTGCGTGAAGTCGCGCGGCTTCGGCGCAAGGTAGGTGGCCGCGAGCGTCTTCGCGTCGCCCGAGTAGCCGTGGCAGAAGTAGCAGCGGTAGTTGTAGATCGCGCGCCCGGCCTCGATCTGCGCGGCATCGTCGCGCGCGTGGCAGCCGGCCAGCAGCGCCGCGGCCAGCAGGAGTGCGGCACGGATCACTTCGTCGCTGCCGCCGCCTGCGCGGCCGGCGCCGGCTCGATGAAGCTGCGGAACACGTACTCGGCCACGTCGCCGATCTGTTGCGGCGTGGCCACCTGCTTCCAGGCCGGCATCTCGGTGCCGACGCGGCCTTCGCTCACCGCGGCGAACAGGGCCACGCGGTTGAAGCGCGCACGCGAAGCGTCCTCGAGGAAGTTGCGCGGCTTCGGGTTGATGAAGTAGGCGCGCGGGCCGGCACCGTCGCCGCGCGTGCCGTGGCAGGTGGCGCAGTTGGCGAGATAAAAGGCACCTCCGCGCTTGAAGTCTCCCTTCAGACCGTTGGGGAGGCCGGCCGTCATGTCGACCCGCGCGGAGGTGGAAGCGGTGTCGGCCTCGCGGCCGCCATGCGCGCGCGTGCCCGAGATGCCGGCCGTGGCTGCCGGTGCGGCCGCACCGGGGTCGCGCTGGACGAAGGTGGCAAGCAGGTGGTCGGCCAGCACGCCGATGTCGGCTTCGGAGAGCTGGGTCTTCCAGCTCACCATCGCCGTGCCCGGACGGCCGTGCGTGATCGCGAGCACGATGCGCTCGCGCGTGAGCTCGCGGCGGCTCGCTTCGCTGGTGAAGTCGCGCGGCGGTGTCGACAGCGCGCCGGTGGCGCGGCTCTGGCCATTGCCCTTGTCGCCATGGCACACCGAGCAGTAGTTGTGATACAGCACCGCGCCGCGCGAGGCACCGGGCGGAGGTGCGGCAGCGGCCGCGAGCAGCGGCAGCGCGAGCAGCCACGCGGCCAGCAGGCGCAGTGCGAGGACGAGATGGGAGGTCATGGCGCGGTCCGCATCGCTGTGATGGGCCGCCCGGCTGCAACTTCCTTGCCACGGGCCAACCGCGTGGCACGGCGATTGCACTTCGAGGGTGATCGCAACGATTCCACCTGGAGAAGACAGCATGGCTTTCGCAAGAACGGGATTCGCGTTTCTCGCTTTCGGGGTTGCAGCCCTCGCCGGCACGGCCCAGGCGGCCGACGGCAAGGCGGTGTACGACAAGGTCTGCACGGTGTGCCACGCCAGCGGCGTGGCCAACGCGCCCAAGCTCGGCGACAAGGCCGCGTGGGCGCCGCGCATCGCCACCGGGCGCGATGCGCTGGTGGCCTCGGTGATCAAGGGCAAGGGCGCGATGCCGCCGAAAGGCGGCGCAGGCGACCTGAAGGACGACGACGTCAAGGCCGCCGTCGACTACCTGATCGGCGCGGCCAAGTAGCCGCCACTTCGCGCACGGGGCGTGCGATGAAGCGCCGGGCTTTCGCTGCCTTCGCGGGCGCGCTGCTCGTGTCGGGCCTGCCCGGCTGCATCCAGCCGCCGGCGGCGCCGAAGAACGGCGCCCAGCGCACGCTCGTGTTCCCGGCCCCGCCCGACGAGCCACGCTTCGTGTTCGAGCGCACCATCCGCTCGAGCGCCGACATCCTGCCGGTCGAATCGGCGAGCGAGCTGCGCCGCCTCGTCACCGGCGAGCAGGCCAGCGGCGAGTCGCTCTCCAAGCCCTATGCGGTGGCGGTGTACCGGGGTCGCATCTTCGTGTCCGACACGGTCGCGCGCTTCGTGCGCGTGTTCGACGTGCCGCAAGGCAAGCAGTACCGCATCGGCGAGGAGGAAGGCCCCGGCCAGCTGCTCAAGCCGATCGGGCTCGACGTCGACGCCGCCGGCAACCTCTACGTGGCCGACATCAGCGCTCGCGCGGTGCTGGTGTACGGGCCGGATCGCCGCTACCTGCGCCGCATCGGCGGCGAGAAGTGGTTCTCGCGGCTGTCGAGCGTCACGGTCGATCCCGCCGGCACGCGCGTCTACGCGGTCGACCTCGGCGGCGTGAGCTCCGAGCAGCACCAGGTGCGCGTGTTCGATGCGCTGAGCGGCGCGCACCTGCACGACATCGGCCGGCGCGGCTCGGGCCCCGGCGAGTTCAACCTGCCGCGCGACCTCGCGATCGGCAAGGACGGACGGCTCTACGTCGTCGACGGTGGCAACTTCCGTGTCGTCGTGTTCGACCGCGAAGGCCGCTACCTGCAGAGCTTCGGCAGCGTCGGCAAGCAGTACGGCCAGTTCGCGCGGCCCAAGGAGATCGCGGTCGACCGCGAAGGCAACGTCTACGTGGTCGACACCGCTTTCGGCAACTTCCAGATCTTCAATCCCGACGGCGAGCTGCTGCTGTTCGTCGGCGAGCGCTCCGAGCGCGACGGGCCGGCGAAGTACATGCTGCCCTCGGGCATCGCGGTCGACGAGGACGGCCGCGTGCTGGTGGTCGACCAGTGGTTCCGCAAGATCGACGTCTACCGGCCGCATGCGCTGCCGGAGAAGGGCGGCTTCCTCGGCCGCTCGGCGCAAGCCGCGCGCTGAACGGCGCGCCAGGCGGTCGTCCCCACATTCCCGAACGCGGGAACGGCGCTTCCATCTTTCGGGAGCTTTCGCCGCGTCACGCGTGCGTGCACCGGGCACCGCGCGCCTGCGGCAAATGGCACAGAACCTGCAGAAATGGCCTCGTCACGCAGAGCATTGGGGAGTGCCGAGCCTGACGCGTGTTCAACCAACCAACCATGGAGAGGGGCGAGATGAAGCTGTCAAGGCTCATGAGCCGAGGGAGGTGGGGAGCAGCGTCCGCAGCATTGCTGGCGGCACTGTTCCTCGGCCTCGCCGGCCCCGCATCGGCGGGCATCAACGACACCAAGCACAACCTCGGCTCGGGCACGGGCCCGGCGGGTCGCAACCAGGTCACCGACACGGCCGAGGTCTGCGTGTTCTGCCACACGCCGCACGGCGGCAGCACCACCGCACCGGTGCCGCTGTGGAACAAGCGGCTCGGCGCGAACGGCACGCCCGCAGGCGGCGGCAGCTACACGACCTACGCGTCGCTGCAGACGCCCTCGCTCGACGGCTCGATCGCGCCGGTGGGCGGCATCTCGCTGGCCTGCCTCTCGTGCCACGACGGTACGCAGGCGATGGACAACATCATCAACTCGCCCGGCTCCGGCGGCCTGAACGCCGACGGCGGCGGCACCAACGGCCAGGCCTTCACCTGGAACACCGGCGGCACCGTCAACGCGGCGGGCATCCTGTCCAGCGGCGCGGCGCTGATCGGCACCGACCTGTCGAACGATCACCCGATCGGCATCCAGTACTGCGGCGGGGGCCTGAGCAACACCGGCGCGATCACCGGCTGTCGCGACCAGGACTTCAACCCCGCGACCACCGCCACCATCAACGGCAACCAGGTGTTCTGGATCGACACCGGCGCCGCCGGCACGAAGCAGCGCACCGACTTGCCGCTGTACGTGCGGCCCGGCGAGACCACCGCCACCGGCCCGCTGGTGGAGTGCGGCAGCTGCCACGACCCGCACGTCTCGCAAGGCCAGGCCGGCCCGGCGGGCACCGGGCGCGTCGCGGGCGAGACCTTCCTGCGCGTCTCCAACGCGAACAGCGCGCTGTGCACGGCGTGCCATGTGAAGTGAGGCGCTGACACGCCCAGCAGTACCGAGGGGGCCGGGCATGCGAATGCGGGCCCCCTTCTCGTTTCAACCATCCCACCCGAGGACCCTCACCATGACACCGGCACGATCCGCCCTGCATGCCGCGCTGCGCGCGGTGCTGCTCCCGGCGTTGTTCCCGGTACTTCTGGCCGCCGCCCTGCCCTCGCAGGCTGCCGGCGACACCTTCGCCACCGTGGGCGGCAGCGTGGTGAGCGCGGCCGACTACCAGCGCGCGCTGGCGGTGGCGATGCGCAAGAAGTACTACCACGCGAAGCCGCCCGAGGCGGAGCTGGCGAAGTTCCAGCGCGAGGTCGGCGACGAGGTGGTCAACCGCGTGCTGCTGCTGGCCGAGGCGAAGCGCCGCGGCCTCCAGCCCGACCGCGCCGCGATCGACGCCACCGTGGCCGGCTACGACAAGCAATACGGCGGCAGCGCCAACTGGAAGGCCAACCGGGAGAAGATGCTCGCGGCCGTCGTGCCGCAGCTCGAGGCCGAGAGCCTGCTCGAGCGCCTCGGCCGTCTCGTGAAGCAGGTGCCCGAGCCGAGCGAGGCGGTGGCGCGCGCGTACTACGAGAAGCACAAGGACCTGTTCGTCGAGCCCGAGCAGGTCAAGCTCAGCGTGATCCTGCTGAAGGTCGACCCGAGCTCGCCGCAGGCGGTGTGGGACGGCGCGCTGCAGGAAGCGCGCAGCATCCACCGCAAGCTCAAGACCGGCGCCGATTTCGCCGAGCTGGCAAAGCTGCACTCCGGCGACCGCAGCGCGGCGCAGGGCGGGCAGATGGACTACACGCACCGCGGCATGCTGCCCGAGGCGGTGCACGGCATCGTCGACGCGCTGAAGTCGCACGAGCTGTCGGAACCGGTGCAGATGCTCGAGGGCGTGGCCATCCTGCGCCTGGACGACCGGCGGCCGGCACAGCAGCGCCGCTTCGAGCAGGTGAAGGAGCGCGCCGCCGACCTGTGGCAGCGCGAGGAAGCGCAGGCGCGCTGGGACAAGCTCGTCGCCGAGCTGCGCCGCGCCACGCCGATCCGCATTGACGAGAGCCACTATGCGCCGCTGCCCGCGACCCCGGAGAAGGCGCGCGCCGGCTGAGCGCCGGCGCCGTGTCGGGGCCCCCATGCGAAGCCGGCGTCCCGCTCGCGCCCGCTGGCTGTGCGCCGCGCTGCTGCTGCGCGCGGGCAGTGTCGGCGCGGCGGCCTTCGTGCCCGGCGCGCCGCAGCCCGACCCGCCCACCGGCGCCACCGGCCGCATCGAGCCCGAGATCGAGCTGCCGGCCGGCAACGGCTTCCGCTTCGAATTCGCACCACCGCGCTGGAACGGCACGCTCTCGCTCGAAGGCCGGCGGCTGCGCCAGGAGGACGGCACGCGCAACACGCAGGGCCTCGCGTACCACGACGTCGAGATGAGCACGCACCTGTGGCAGCCGTGGTTCGCGCAGCTGCGCGCCGGCTTCGGCGTGCTGGCCGCGCACGACACCGTCACGCCACCGGTCGGCGAAAGCGCCAGCAGCCGCAGCGTGGCGCTGACCGGGCGCTTCGCACTCTCGCTGTTTCCGGCCAGCCGCTTCCCCTTCGAGATGCGCGCCGAAGTGTCGGACAGCCGCGCCGGCGGACAGACGCTGGGCACCGACTTCCGCACCACGCGGCTCGGCCTCGTGCAATCGTGGCGGCCCGAGAGCGGCAACGATCACCTGAGCGCCGCGTTCGACGCGAGCCGGCTGCGCACACTCGGCGGCGTCGACGACACCGTGCTCACGCTGCGCGGCACCGCGCTGCGCGAGAGCGGCGATCATTCCTTCGAGCTCACCGGCCAGGTGAGCCGCAACGACCGCAGCGACGATGCGGCGGCCAGCCGCATCGCACTGCTCGGCGGGCGCCACACCTTCCACCCGGCGGAGGCACTGCACGTCGACACGCTGGCCAGCTGGAACGAGGTGCAGCTGACGAGCCGCAGCGGCACCACCCGCTTCGACAGCCGCAGCGACGTGCGCCAGCTTTCCAGCGTGGCGACCTGGCGGCCGCGCGAAGGCGACCTGTTCTTCCGACCGGGCTCGCCGATGTACCTGACCGGCAGCGTGCGGCTGCTCGATGCCGGTGTCGAGAGCGACGGCGACCTCGGCACGCTCGACCAGCGCGCCCGCGCGCTCAACGCCACGCTGGGCGCGAGCATGGACCTCACGCCCGAGTGGCGCGCCGCCGCCGCGCTGTCGGGCGGCACGATCGAGACCGAGGGTCAGCCGCGCACGCGCAATGCCACCGGCACCGGCAGCCTCACATGGACACCGCAGGGCCTTGCCTTTGGCGAATGGCGCTATTCGCCGTCGGTGGGCGCGAGCGGCAGCGGCACGCGCAGCAGCGATGCCGGCACGCGCAAGGCGGCGGGCGTGCAGGCGATCCAATCGCTGTCGCGCAGCTGGCTCGCCGGGCCCGCCGACAGCCTGTCGCTGAACGTCTCGCAGAGTGTCGGGCTGCTGCGCGAATCGCTCGCACCCGAGACCTCGCGCGCGCTGTCGCACTCGGCCAGCCTCTACTGGCAGGGCCTCGGCGACGACGCGAGCCAGAGTTTCGCCGGCTTGTCGGCGAGCGACTCGCGCACCTGGGCGCAGGAGACCGGCCGCTTCCAGCTGCTCAACGCGCAGTTCAGCCGCCGCACGCAGCTGAACCGCTACGCCAGCTGGTCGGGCAACCTGAGCTGGCAGGCCACGCGCAGCGACACCACGCTGCTCGACCCCTTCACCGGCACGCTGCGGCTGGGCAGCGCCGGCTGGCAGCGCTACTACAGCGGCACGCTGAGCGTCGAGCAGCAGCGCTTCCTCGGCGTGCCGCAGCTGCGCTACACGCTGCTGGTGTCGGCCAACAGCCAGCTGTTCGAGAGCCGGCTCGCCGGCGACGTCGATGCGCCCGTCGAGCGCATCACCGAATCGATCGAGAACCGCATCGACTACGCCATCGGCCGCCTCGAGGCGCGCCTCACCGCCCGCCTGGCGCGCGTCGACGGGCGCGCCGTGGCCGCGCTGTTCGCGCGCGTGCAGCGGCGCTACTGAACCCTTGCAACCTCCTCCGGAGCCTTCCCGCATGAGCCCCCTTCGATTCCTGCCCGCCCCCTGGCGCGCGGCGCTCGCGGCGCTGGCCGCCACGCTGCTGCTGTGGGGTCTCGCGCCGCGCGAGGCCCAGGCCGAGTACGGCGACGTCGTCATCAACAACTACTCCGATGCCGCCGGCATGCGGCCGGTGGTGTTCCCGCACTGGTTCCACCGCGTGCGCTTCCGCTGCAAGGTCTGCCACGCCGACCTCGGCTTCCAGTTCAAGGCCGGCGGCAACCAGATCAACATGCTGAAGATCATCGACGGCCAGTTCTGCGGCGCCTGCCACAACGGCGAGCTCGCGTGGTCGGTCGAGAACTGCAACCTCTGCCACGCCGGCAACCCGGGCACGCCGACGCAGGTGCACGAGAGCACGGTGCAGAAGCTGCAAGGCAGCGCCGTGCCCGCGTCGTTCGCGCCGGTGGCCTCGGCCCCCGCGGCGCGGCGCTGAGGAGCAGGCCATGCGCGAACTCCTCGTCGCATCCGGCTTTGCCGCGGCGTCTTTCTTCTTGTCGGACTTCTCGGCCTCCGGCTTGGCGGCGAGCTTGGCCGGTTTCGCACCCTTCTTGCGCTTGGTGACGTTCGCAGCCTGCGCGGCGGATTCCGCGGCGTCGGCTTCGAGAACGGCCGTGCCGGTGCGCGCCGGGCCGGTATAGACAATCACTGGCGTGGTCGCGGCTGCAGGCATCGCGAGGAGTTCGGAAACCTTCATGGTCGGAGCCTGCAGTCCGGCGGTGAACATCGACACGCCGGAATCGGCATTGTTGTTGTCGGCGACGATATCGGGATCGTCTTCCTCGTTCTCCGCCGCAGGTCGCTTGCGCTTCGGTCCGCACATCTCGTCGCGCAGGTTCGGCGGCGAGGCATCGATCGGCGCCAGCGCATCGACGGTGCCGAGCGAGGGCTTGAGCCACGACAGGCGGTTGCCGTTGAAGCCGCGCTCCAGAAGCTGCGCCGCGCGGACCGCGCGCTGCGCGGAGGACTGCGCGCCGAGCACCACCGCGATCAGCCGTTTGTCGTTGCGCGTCGCGGTGGCCACCAGGTTGAAGCCCGAGGCGCAGATGA
>WBZM01003541.1_pt1 | contig 12150 bp, 7 predicted proteins | sample 5204271 | NCBI WGS metagenome assembly WBZM01 (sample SAMN12344346, study PRJNA552823) | activated sludge metagenome | biome: Activated sludge suspended growth; feature: Nitrification reactor; material: Wastewater; isolation source: activated sludge from nitrification reactor of wastewater treatment...
CAGGGCTCCGCACGCCTGTGCAAGAAGTACGGCCACCCCGAGCTCTCGATGAGCGTGAAGGGCCAGGAGTTCCCGGCCTACGACTCGCGCGGCATCCAGGGCATGGGCCTGACCTACGCGACCAGCAACCGCGGCGCCTGCCACCTGCGCAGCTACACCGTGGCTTCCGAAGTGCTGGGCATTCCGGTCAAGACCGATCCGCTCACCGCCGAGGGCAAGCCCGAACTCGTGATCGCCTTCCAGGACGCCACCGCCGCGTTCGACTCCGCCGGCATCTGCATCTTCACCAGCTTCGCCTGGGGTCTGGCCGACGTGGCGCCGCAAGTCGCCGCCGCCTGCGGGCCCGAGTTCACGCTGGAGAACATGGCCAAGATCGGCGAGCGCATCTGGAACATGGAGCGCGACTTCAACAACCGCGCCGGCTTCACCGCCAAGGACGACACGCTGCCCAAGCGCCTGCTCACCGAGCCGGCCAAGACCGGTCCGGCCAAGGGCCTGGTGAACAAGCTCCCGGAGATGCTGCCGAAGTACTATGCCGCTCGCGGCTGGGATGCCGACGGCCAGCTCAAGCCGGAGACGCGCGCCCGACTCGGCCTCTGAGCCACGCTCGCGTCTGACGAACGAAGGCGGTTGCAAGACCGCCTTCTTTCTTTGAAGGAACGAACGACATGAACCACGTGATCCTGGGCGCCGGCCCGGCCGGTGTGATCGCCGCGGAGACGATCCGCAAGCACGCCCCGAACGACCGCATCATCATCGTCGGCGACGAGCCCGAGGCGCCGTACTCGCGCATGGCGATTCCCTACCTGCTGATCGGCAACATCCAGGAAGAGGGCACGCACCTGCGCCACGGGGCCGACCACTTCGACAGGCTGTGCATCGAGCGCAAGCAGGGCCGCGCCAAGGGCATCGACACCGGCCGCAAGCAGGTGCACCTGGCCGACGGCAGCTCGCTGCCCTACGACCGGCTGCTGATCGCCACCGGCTCCAGCCCGGTGCGCCCGCCGATCCCGGGCATGGACCTGCCCAACGTGCACAGCTGCTGGACGCTCGCCGATGCGCGCGCGATCATGGCCCGCGCCGGAAAGGGCGCGCGCGTGCTGCAGATGGGCGCGGGCTTCATCGGCTGCATCATCATGGAGGCGCTGGCCTCGCGCGGCGTCGAGCTCACCGTCGTCGAGATGGGCGACCGCATGGTGCCGCGCATGATGGGCCCGACCGCCGGCGGGATGATCAAGGACTGGTGCGAGAAGAAGGGCGTGCGCGTCTTCACCGGCGCGCGCGTCGAGGCCATCGAGGCCGCGGGCGGCGCCGAGCCGGGGCTGCTGGGCAAGCTCGCCTCGGCGGTGGGCCTGGGTGGCGGCGCCGCCGCCGGCAGCGGCGCGATGAAGGTGCGGCTCTCCAATGGCCAGACGCTCGAGGTCGACCTCGTCATCAGCGCCACCGGCGTGAAGCCCAACATCGGCTTCCTCGAGAACTCGCCGATCAAGTGCCTGGTGGGCGTGCTCACCGACGAGCACCTGCAGACCACCGTGCCGGACGTCTACGCCGCCGGCGACTGCGCCGAGGCCTTCGACATCGTCAGCGGCAAGACCATCGTCAGCGCGATCCAGCCCAACGCCGCCGACCAGGCCTACGTGGCGGCGATGAACATGGTGGGCAAGAGGGCGGTGCTCAAGGGCGTCACGCAGATCAACGTACTCGACACACTGGGCCTCATCTCGGCGAGCTTCGGCAACTGGCAGGGTGTGCCGGGCGGCGAGCACGTGGAACTGACCGATCGGCCGGCCGGCAAGCACCTGAGCCTGCAGTTCAAGGACGACGTGATGGTGGGCTGCAACAGCATCGGCTGGACGCAGCACGTCGGCGTGATGCGCGGGCTGGTGGAAGGTCAGGTCAAGCTCGGCGAGTGGAAGGATCGCCTGAAGGAAGATCCGACCCTGCTGATGGAGGCCTACCTCGCCTCCGCGCAGGGCCAGGCCACGCGCGCGCTCGTGGCGCCGAAATGAAGATCACCTTCAAGCTCTACGCCAGCTTGACGCAATACTTGCCCGCCGACAGCCGCTACGACAACCGGGTGCAGCTCGAACTGCCCGAAGGCAGCCCGATCGCCGAGGTGATCGCGCCGTTCGGCCTGCCGGAGAAGCTCGTCCACCTGGTGCTGGTCAACGGCACCTACGTTCCGCCCGAGCAGCGCCTGACCCACGTGCTCAAGGACGGCGACGTGCTGGCGATCTGGCCGCCGATCGCGGGCGGCTGAACCATGCAGGCGCACTATCCTGCCGAGTTCAGGCGGGAGATGGGCTGCACCGAGGAGGAGCTTCTGCGCTGGCTGCCGGGCGCCGTCGACGGGCGCCCCGTGACGCTGATGCCGCGCGCGGCCGACGTGGCCATCGGCAGCGGACGCCTGGAACTCGCGTGGCGCGAGCTGCCGCCGCGCCAGATCGCGCTGATGCGCATGCCGCGCCTGGCGATCGTCTTCCACTTCGAGGGCGTCGGGGAGGCCGAGCGCCAGGCCTTCATGCGCTTCTTCGACCTGTACACGCAGCGCGGCGGGGGGTGAGGGCTGCCCGCGAGGAGGCCGACATGAATCCCGACACCGCCAGCAAGACCGCGATCGCGACCGCCATGATGCGCGCGCTGCACGGCCGCATCGATGCGCACCGGATCCTCGACGACCCGTGGGGCGACAGGCTCGTGCCGCTGGCCGCGCGCGAGGCCGCCTATCAGATGCTTCGCAGCGGTCGCCCGGACCTGCCCGCCCGGCCCGATGCAGGGACGATGCAGAAGGCCGTCGATGCCTACCTGCGAGCCAGTGCCGCCTACCCGAACGTCATCCTGCGCTCGCGCTACACCGAGGATGCCTTGCAGCGTGCGCTGTCGCAGGGTGTGCGCCAGGTCGTGGTGCTCGGTGCGGGCTTCGACAGCACCGCCCTGCGCCTCGCGCCCGCGCCGCACGAGGTGACCGTGGTGGAGATCGATCACCCCGCCACGCAGGCGCTGAAGCGCCGTTGCGTCGAGGCGGCCGGCGTGCCATGGCCGGCGACGGCACGGTTCGTCGCCGCCGATCTCGCGGCCGAGGACCTGCCCGCCGTGCTGCGTCGATCGTCGCTGCGCCTGGCCGAGCCGGTCTTCTTCTCGTGGCTGGGCGTCACCATGTACCTGAGCCGCGAGGCCAACCTCGCCACCTTGCGTGCCATCGCATCCACGGCTGCGCCCGGCAGCGAGCTGGTGTTCACCTACGTCGACCAGGCGCGTTTCGACGCGCCACCGCAGGCGCTGTCGACGGCAGAGCGCGCGCTGTACCGGGACGTCGCCTCCGCCGGCGAACCGTTCGTGTCCGGGTTCCAGCCCGCCGGGCTGTCAGCGGAACTGGAGGCCCTCGGCCTGCGCAGTGTCGAGGACCTCACCGAGGTCGAATTGCTGCACCGCTACGACCCGCAGGCGATCAACGGATTCCTCGTCCGCGAGACGAGCCGCATTGTCCACGCCGTCACCGCGCGCTGACACGACGCCGAGGTCTGCGCAGCGCCAGGCCGGAGCCGATCACCGTCGGGCGACGATCTGCGCCAGGACGAAGCGTCCCTCTTTCCGATTGCGCCGCTGGTTCCGGGCCATGGCGGGAAAGTCCGAGCCGAGCAGCACGTGAAACCGATCGGGGCGACTTCCTCCTTGCGGAGCTTCGCGGCCAGCGCCAGGATCCAGTTGCGCGCGGCCTCGGTGGTGTCCGACCAGTTCTCAATCGCGAACCCTGCGTGCGCGAGGTAGTCGCGCATCGCCTCCGGCGTCGCGAGAAAGCTCGTGTCGGGGGGCGTGCCAGTAAACCGGAAACAGCCCAGGCTGCGGCCATGACTTCGTTCATCGCCTTCGAGCCCGCCTGATTTTCCTCAACGTTTGGCCTCTGCCAAATGAGTCGAAGGCCAGTGACGAGATGTAAATTCGCCACACGCCCATTTGCGGCGATTGCAGGAGAGTCGGCAGTGCGCGAATTCCCATGCAAGGGCATCAGGTGTCCTGCGACGCCGAGCGCAGGACACCGAGTGAGGGGGCGGTTGTTGCTGATGGCCTGGACGCTGCTGCAGTCCTTGCCGGTCATGTCCCAAACGATCGAGAAAGCCCCATCCGACGATGCGACCCAGCCGGCGCCCGATGGGACGTCCGCTGCGGCTGCGCCGCGCAGCCTGGGTCTGGAGCGTGTCGTGGTCACCGGCACCACGACCCGCCTGAGCAAGTTCCGATCGAGTATTTCGACCAGCACGCTGGACCGCGAGCAGGTTCAACAAACGGGTGCCGACAGCGCCTCCGATATCCTGCGCAGCGTCCCTGGTGTCCTCGCACAGTCCTCCGGCGGGGAGGGGAATGCGAACGTCACCGCGCGGGGCCTGCCGCTGAGCGGCGGCGCCAAGCTGATGCTGTTCGAGGAGGACGGCCTGCCGGTTCTCAGCTTCGGAGACATCGACTTCGCCACGGCCGACACCTTCGTGCGCGCCGACTTCATGCTGGACCGGCTCGAAGTGCTGCGCGGCGGGTCGGCCTCCACCGTCGTGAGCAACGCACCGGGCGGAGTGTTCAACTTCATCAGCAAGACCGGAGACACCCGCGGCGGCCGCATCGGGTTGACGCGCGGCCTGGATTTCGATCGCACACGCGTGGACGTGGCCTACGGCCAGCCCATCGACGACCGGTGGAGCTTCCATGTCGGTGGCTTCTACCGGCGCGGCGAAGGGCCGCGAAGCGTCGGCTACAACGCCGAGGACGGCGGACAGATCAAGGGCAACCTGACGCGGCGTTGGGACCAGGGCTTCGTGCGCCTGCACTTCAAGGCGCTCGACGATCGCGCGCCGGTCTACCTGCCCGTCCCGGTCTCGATCACGGGGACGAACTCGGACCCGCGTGTTGCGTCGTTGCCCGGGTTCGACGTGCTCAATGGCGCGATGCAGTCGAAGTACTGGCGCGACGACTTGTCGGTCGATCGCGACGGCCGTGTCGTCCACACCGAGATGCGCGATGGCTACCGCTCCAAGAGCCGCTCATTGGGGCTGGAGACGGAATTCGACCTCGACAGCGACTGGCGCTTCGAAGGCCGGACCCGCGTGACGACGACCACCGGCCGCTTCGTCGGCCCCTATCCGGCCGAGGTCGCTCCCGCGTCTGCGATCGCTGCGGCCATCGGCGGACCGGGCGCGACCCTGCGCTACGCCAACGGCCCCTTGGCGGGACAGGCGATTGCCGACCCGTCCGTGCTGAACGGCAACGGTCTGGCGGTCCGGACCCACCTTTTCAACACCGAGCTCAACAACCTGGGCAACGCGACCCACGATCTGCGGTTCACGCGCAGCTTCGAAGGAGAGTTGCAGCGCACCCGGATCACGGCGGGCTACTTCAAGGCTCGGCAGTTCATCAACGAGGATTGGCACTGGAACACCTATCTTCAGGAGGTCCGCGGCAGGGACAGCGCGCTGCTGGACGTGGTCGACGCGCAGGGCGCGATCGTCACGCAGCGCGGCCTGGTGGCGTATGGCGAACCGCAGTGGGGCAACTGCTGCGTCCGCTCCTACCGCCTCCGCTACGACACCGATGCGCCCTATCTCGCGGCGCACTGGCATAAGGGCAAGGCGGACGTCGAAGGCAGCCTTCGCTACGACATTGCACGCGCCTCGGGCACCTACGCAGGTGCCAGCGGCACCCGGCCGATCGACGTGAACGGTGATGGCGTGCTGCAGCCGCCGGAGCAGGCCGTTCCCGTGGTGGATCCGGCCACGCAGAAGCCTGTGCACTACACGGTGCGCTATCTGTCCTATTCGATAGGCGGCAACTACCTCGTCTCCCCCACCGTCGCGGTCTTCGCGCGCGCGAGCCGGGGTGGGCGCGCCAACGCGGAACGCGTGCTCTTCGGCGGCGGCATCCGAGCAGACGGCAGCATTGCGAAGGACGTCGCCGTGAACCAGGTGAAGCAGGTCGAGGGCGGAATCAAGTGGAAGGGCGAGAAGACGAGCGTCTTCGCCACGCTGTTCAGGGCGACCACCAAGGTGACCGATCAGGACATCACCTCCACCACGGCGCGCTTCATCAGCCGCACCTACGAGGCCCAGGGCCTCGAGCTCGAGGGCGCCTTCGCCGGGGACCCCTTTGGTTTGCACGCAGGCCTGACGTACACCCGCGCCTGGATCGCCTCGGACCAGATCACGCCGGATCAGGTCGGCCAGCAGATCAACCCGCGGTTCATGGCTCGGCTTGCCCCCTCGTATCGCCGGGGTCCGCTTCAGCTGGGGCTCAACGTGATCGGCACGAGCGCCTTCCCGTCGACTCGCGGCGGCTTGGCCAATCCCCGATTCGTCCAGGTCAATGCATTCGCCAGCCTGGCCCTTGACAAGGACTGGACGCTGTCCGCCACCGGCAACAACATCTTCAACCGCATCGGCATTACCGAGATCCCGAACTCGGCAGCGGGTGTCACCGCGAACGGCGCGAACACGGCGCGGTCCATCGACGGTCGGACGATCCTCGTTTCGCTCGTGCGTGCGCTGTAGCGGACTGACGAAATGATCGGTCGGCTGCGCGAACTGGCATGGCGGGCGGGACTGCTCGCCGTCATCGCCACTGCGCACTGCAATGCCCTGGCCGAGCCGAAGACCATTGCGGTGTGGACGCGCGCGGCGCTCAATGTGCAGGAGGCCGCCGCCATCAAAGGAGCCGCGGCCGCGTTCAACGAGTCGCAGAAGGCCTACAAGGTCGAATTACTGTGGGCCAGCTTTCGGAACTACGCGGACTGGGTGCAGAGCGTCGCCGTCACCGGCACGCTGCCCTGCCTGCTCGAGATGGACGGCCCGCTGCTGGCGCAACTGACCTGGCCGGGATATCTGCAATCACTCGACCGCTTCGTCTCCGCCGAATTGCGTCGCGACGTGCTGCCCTCGATCCTCGAGCAGGGCACCTATCAGGGCCACTTGTACAGCCTGGGACAGTTCGATTCGGGGCTCGGGCTGTGGGCCAACCGACGCTACCTTGCCGCCGCCGGGCTGCGCATGCCGACCGTCGCCCGACCCTGGACACTCGGCGAGTTCGAAGGGGCGATGCAGGCCCTGGCAAGGGTCCCGGGTGTGGAGTACCCGCTCAGCCTGGCCGTCTACTCCGGCGCGGGTGAGTTCTATCCCTACGCCTACCTGCCCATCCTGGCGGGCTTCGGCGGCGACTTCATCGATCGTTCTGGCACGCGGGGTGCGAAGGGCGTGCTGGATGGCCCGCAGTCGGTGGCCGCGATGCAGCGGTTCCAGATGTGGTTCCAGAAGGGCTGGACACGCTCCGTCTTCGACCGCAATGACGATTTCGAGCGAGGTCGCGCCGCCTTGCTCTGGATGGGGCACTGGAAGTACAGGGACATGCGCGAAGCCCTCGGCGACGACCTCGTGCTTCTTCCGCTGCCCGACTTCGGCCGTGGTCTCAAGACCGGCATGGGATCATGGGCGTGGAGCATCACCAGCTCCTGTCCCGATCCGGACGGCGCATGGGCCTTCCTGGCGCACCTGATGTCGCTGGAAGAGATTCTGCGCGTGACGAACGCCAACGGCGCCGTGCCGGCACGCAGGTCGGCGCTGGCTAAATCGGAGCTGTATGGGCCGGGTCGGCCGCTTCAGGTGTTTGCCCTGCAGCTCTTTTCTGGTGCCGGCGTCACACGGCCGGCGACGCCCGGCTACGGCGTGATCAGCAAGGCCTTTGCGAACGCCGCCCACGCCATCATCACAGGCGCCGACGTCCAGACCGAGCTCACCCGAGCCGCTCAGACCATCGACCAGGACATCGCCACCAATCTGGGGTACCCGCATTGAGCCCGACTGCACCAGGACATTCCTTCCGGGCACCTGAGGTCGGCGCATGACGGCCGGTACGATCAAGGTCGGGATCAAGCAGAGGCTCGTGCTCGTGCTGGTGGTCGTGCTCGTGCTGAGCACCACCGTGAACGCGCTCGTGGCCTCGTACTTTACGAATCGCCAGAACGAAGAGGCTGCGTTCGCGGGCCTCGACAACGACTTGAGGGCCTGGGAGTCGGACTGGCAGGCGATGGTCGTGCATCTCAAGACGGTGGCGCTCGCCACGGTGGGCGATGTCGCCATCCTCGACCAGCTCAACGAGCTTCTTCGACTGGACTTCAACGTCGCGGAGCCCAGCCGCATCGCCGAGCGCGAGGAGACGAGACGGACCCTCGGCTTTCGCAAGACTGTGTCCATCAATCGTCTGCTCCTGGCCCTGCGGACCGGCGGCTTTTCCAGCATCGACGTCTACATGGGAGGGCAGCTCAGCCACTCCATCTCGCCGTCGAGCGTCGGCATGAGCATCACCCGGCCCGACAACCGGCTGGCGTGGATCGCCGCAGCCGCGGACGAACGGGGCAACTTCCCGCTGGGCAGCTGGCCAGCGTGGCGCGAGGCCCCGCTGCCTGCGGAGGCGCGGCGCCCGCTCGCAGAGCGCCGTGCGACGAAGGTGGGGATCGTGCCGGCCCCGCCCGGTGCGGTCGTCGTCGAGATTTCGGTGCCGGTGGAGGGATATGCCCAGGACCTGATGACCGACGCGGCACGCAACGCAACCTCCCGGTTCTACGCAGACCTCTCGGTGGTCGACGAGGCGGCGCCGGCCTCCTCCGTGCCCCAGAATGCCGCGACGCCACCCGAAGGCGCGAAAGGACTGCTGGTCGAGGTCGTCTTTCGCAAGGTCATCGATCCGCCCATGCTCGAGGCCATCGCCAGCAAGACGGGCAAGTTGCCCGCCGTTCTGGCGACCGCCGACGGCACGGCTCGGATGATGGGCGCCCAGTTTCCGATCGCCCAGCTCCGGCAGTCCTTGGGGTGTGGCGACCTCGTGTCGCACCGGTGCATCGTGGAGTCCGGAGGCCGATCCTTCTACGTCGCCCACATTCCCTGGCAGCTCGCGAACGGAGTGCAACTCGACCTGGGGCTCGCCTCCGTGCGCGATGGAACGGTGGCCAACATCCGGCAGACCGTCATGGCCATCCTGCTCGTCGCCTGCGGCTCGCTGCTGCTCAGCGTTGCGCTCGGCCTCCTGTGGGTCAAGCGGCTGACGGATCCGATCGTGAACCTGACGAAGGCCGTCAAAGGCATCACCACCCGCAATCGCGAGGGTTCCGGCCCGCAGCACCGGACTCTCGAGAAACTGCAGTCCGTCGACATCACGGCCTCGGACGAGGTGGGCAAGCTCGCCGCCGCCTTCAACGACATGATCGAACAGCTGCAGTCTTCCTTCGAAACCCTCGAGGACCGCGTTCAGCTGCGCACCCTCGAACTCGAACGGGCACAGCTGAGCGCCGAGGCGGCAAACCGGGCGAAGAGCGAGTTCCTCGCGAACATGAGCCATGAGATCCGCACGCCGATGAACGCCATCCTTGGCATGTCTCGCCTGGCGCTGCAGAGCGGGCTGAATTCCCAGCAGCAGAACTACGTGCAGAAGGTGCATGCGTCGGCCGAACTGCTGCTGGGCATCCTGAACGACATCCTCGATTTCTCCAAGATCGAGGCCGGCAAGCTGGACATGGAATCCATTCCGTTCAGCCTTGGCGACGTGATGGACAACCTGGGCAACCTGGTCGGCATGAAGGCCGAAGAGAAGGGGCTCGAGCTGCTGTTCATCGAGCCACCGGAGCTGGACACGGCCCTGGTGGGCGACCCGTCGCGCCTGGGACAGGTGCTGCTCAACCTGGGCAACAATGCGGTCAAGTTCACCGACCGCGGCGAGGTCATTGTCTCCATCCAAGTGATCGAGCGCCGCGACGATTCGGTGCTGCTGTGCTTCGAGGTGCGCGACACCGGCATCGGCATGAGTGCCGAGCAGCAGCAGCGTCTCTTCCTGCCGTTCTCGCAGGCCGACGCCTCGACGAGCCGCCGCTTCGGCGGCACCGGGCTCGGGCTGGCGATCAGCCGTCAGCTGGTCCGTCTGATGGGTGGTGAACTCGAGGTCGACAGCGGGCCTGGCCAGGGCAGTCGCTTTCGCTTCAGCGTGCGATTCGGGCTGCAGCCGGCGGTCGCGGCGCCGGCGCCGGCGCAGCGCGGTCAGCGTCTGGAGGGCGTGCGGGCACTGGTCGTGGACGACAATGCCACCGCTCGTGAAGTGCTCGCCGAGATGAGCGTCGCGCTGGGTTTGATGGCCGACACCGCGGCTGACGGTATCGAAGCACTGCGCAAGGTCGAACTCGCCGATGCGGGCGACGCGCCCTACGATCTCGTGCTCCTGGACTGGCAGATGCCCGGCATCGACGGGGTCGAGTGCGCGGATCGGCTCAGGCGCCGCGCACAAGGGCGGCACCCGGCACCAACGGTGCTGATGCTGTCGGCGTTCAGCCGCGACCAGGTGCTGCGCCGACTGACTGAAAGGCAGGTGAACGTCTCTGCGCTGCTGACCAAACCCGTGACGCCGTCGACCCTTCTCGACGCCTGCAGCATGGCGCTTGGCCGGCCCATTCGTCCGGCGACACGCGCGGCACGACGCGAAGAAGCCACGCTCGGCCATCAGGCCAGCTTGGCTGGAGCGCGCTTGCTGCTGGTGGAGGACAACGCAATCAATCAGGAGCTTGCGGTCGACCTGCTCGGCCGTGCCGGAATCGCCGTCACCGTCGCCAGCGACGGCCAGGAAGCGCTCGACGCCTTGACGCGGCGATCGTTCGACGGAGTGCTGATGGACTGCCAGATGCCGGTGATGGATGGCTATGCCGCGACGATGGCTCTTCGCCAGCGCCCAGAGCTCCGGGACCTCCCGGTGATTGCGATGACCGCCAATGCGATGGTCGGAGACCGCGAGAAGGCGCTTGCAGCGGGCATGAACGACCACATCGCCAAACCGATCAAGGTCGAGGAACTGTTTGCCACGCTCGCCCGTTGGGTGCGCCCCGGTCGAAGTGGATCCGGGGGCGAGCGCGTGGCCGATCCCGAGCACGCAGCGCGCTCCATCCCGGATCTGCCGGGCATCGACACGCGTGCGGGTCTGGACAGCGTGCAGGGCAACTTTGCGCTGTACCGCAGGATCCTGTGCATGTTCCGGGATCGGGAACGTGACTTCGAGGCCCGCTTTCTTGCGGCGCTGGAGACAGGAAGCAACGCCGCGGCACGCCATGCCCACGACCTCAAGGGCGAGGCCGGGACACTCGGAGCCTACGAGGTGCAACTGGCCGCCGAGGCGCTCGAGCGCGCTTGTGCACAGGGGATGCAGAAGGAGGAGGTCAAGGCCTTGGCCGACAGGGTGGCCGAGCTCCTCGACCCCGTGATCGCCGGGTTGGACGTGCTGGGGCCGACACCGTCGACCTGATCGGGCCCCGGCGGGCGGGTGGCCGCGGGCTCCCCCGGCCCGCCTGGTTTGGCCGAGATCAAAGTGATCTCGATCTTCGCGCTGCGGACACGCCACCCTCCGGCGCGCATTGACAGCCATCAACCGCCGCATCGGCGGCCTGCGGAAGAGTCGGCAGGAACCCCGCCGGTGTCGTCTCGCGATGCCGGGTCCGACACCTTCCCCGCTGGAGAACACCTTGTCGACCGCTCCGAACCCGCCCGATGGCGCGAAACCGTCCCGACGCAGCGTGCTGCGCTCGGGCGGCATGCTCAGCCTGTCCACGCTGATGGGCACGGCCACCCTGATGTCGGCGTCGGAAGACGCGCAGGCGGCGGTCGAGTGGGCGGAGCACTTCCAGAAGAACTACCGCCTGATGACCGATCAGGAGAAGGACGAGGCGCGGCTGCGCCTCGAGAAGCGCTACTCCGACGAATACGGCAAGAAGGTCTCGGTGGACACCACCGGCCCGCAGCCTGGCGTGCTGATGGGCTACGCGCTGAACATCCGCAAGTGCATCGGCTGCCGGCGCTGCGTGAAGGCCTGCGTCGAGGAGAACAACCAGTCGCGCGGCGAGCGCGCTGGCGAGCGCATCGAGTGGATCCAGGTGCTGCGCATGGAGCGTGGCGAATTCACTCAGGAGAAGATGAACCAGGGCTACCCGGAAGGCCTGGGCATCCAGGTCGGCGGCAACGCCTACAGCCCGGCGGGCCAGGTGCTCGAGGGACAGTACCAGTACACGCCCGAGGCGGTGCCCGAGAAGGACGCCACCTACATGCCGATCGCCTGCATGCAGTGCGAGAAGCCGCCCTGCGTGAAGGTCTG
>WBZM01003542.1_pt1 | contig 12150 bp, 8 predicted proteins | sample 5204271 | NCBI WGS metagenome assembly WBZM01 (sample SAMN12344346, study PRJNA552823) | activated sludge metagenome | biome: Activated sludge suspended growth; feature: Nitrification reactor; material: Wastewater; isolation source: activated sludge from nitrification reactor of wastewater treatment...
ATCCACTTGACAGGCTTGATGTCGAGGTTGCCCTTAATGTTGTCGGGGATCTCGGCGAGGTCCTTCACGTTCTCGTCCGGGATCAGCACGGTGCGGATGCCGCCGCGGTGCGCGGCCAGCAGCTTCTCCTTGAGACCGCCGATCGGCAGCACCTCGCCGCGCAGCGTGATCTCGCCGGTCATGGCGACGTCGCTGCGCACCGGGATGCGCGTGAGCGCCGAGACCAGCGACGTGCACATGCCGATACCCGCACTCGGGCCGTCCTTGGGCGTGGCGCCCTCCGGCACGTGGATGTGCACGTCGGCCTTCTGGTAGAACTCGGACTCGAGCCCGAGCACCGCGGCGCGGCTGCGCACGACCGTCATGGCGGCCTGGATCGACTCCTGCATCACCTCGCCGAGCTGGCCGGTGTGGGTGAGCTTGCCCTTGCCGGGCATGACGGCGGCCTCGATCGTCAGCAGCTCGCCGCCGACCTCGGTCCAGGCGAGCCCCGTCACCTGGCCGACCTGGTCGTTCTCCTCGGCGCGGCCGTAGCGGAAACGCTTCACGCCGAGGTACTTCGCGAGGTTCTTCGGCGTCACCGAGACCGCCCGCCGGTCCTTCTCGAGCAGCAGCTCCTTGACCGACTTGCGGCAGATCTTGGAGATCTCGCGCTCGAGGTTGCGCACGCCGGCCTCGCGCGTGTAGTGACGCACGATCTCGAGCAGGGCCGGGTCGGAGACCTTCAGCTCCTCGGGCTTGAGCCCGTTCTGCTTCATCTGCTTGGGCAGCAGGTAGCGCCGCGCGATGCTGGACTTCTCGTCCTCGGTGTAGCCCGGCAGGCGGATCACTTCCATGCGGTCGAGCAGCGGCGGCGGGATGTTCAGGCTGTTCGCCGTGCACACGAACATCACGTCGGAGAGGTCGAAGTCGACCTCGAGGTAGTGGTCGTTGAAGGCGGAGTTCTGCTCCGGGTCGAGCACCTCGAGCAGGGCCGCCGAGGGGTCGCCGCGGAAGTCCATCGCCATCTTGTCGACTTCGTCGAGCAGGAACAGCGGGTTCCTCACCCCGGTGCGCACCATGTTCTGCACGATCTTGCCGGGCATCGAGCCGATGTAGGTGCGGCGGTGGCCGCGGATCTCGGCCTCGTCGCGCACGCCGCCGAGGCTCATGCGCACGAACTTGCGGTTGGTGGCGCGCGCGATGCTCTGGCCGAGCGAGGTCTTGCCCACGCCGGGCGGGCCGACCAGGCAGAGGATCGGGCCCTTGAGCGTCTGCACCCGCTGCTGCACGGCCAGGTACTCGACGATGCGCTCCTTGACCTTCTCGAGGCCGAAGTGATCCTCGTTCAGCACCTGCTCGGCGCCCGCGAGGTCGTGCTTGACCTTGGTGCGCCGGCGCCACGGGCACTTGACCAGCCAGTCGATGTAATTGCGCACCACCGTCGCCTCGGCCGACATCGGCGACATCAGCTTCAGCTTGGCCAGCTCCGACTTCGCCTTCTCGCGGGCCTCCTTCGGCATGCCGGCGCGGCCGATGCGCTTCTCGAGCTCGGCGATCTCGTTCGGCGCGTCGTCCAGCTCGCCCAGTTCCTTCTGGATCGCCTTCATCTGCTCGTTGAGGTAGTACTCGCGCTGGCTCTTCTCCATCTGCTGCTTGACGCGGCCGCGGATGCGCTTCTCGATCTGCAGCACGTCCATCTCGCCCTCGATGAGCGCGAGGATGTGCTCGAGGCGGCGGCGGACGTCCTGGATCTCGAGCACCTTCTGCTTGGCGTCGAGCTTGAGCGACATGTGGGCGGCGACCGTGTCGGCGAGCCGGCCCGGCTGCTCGATGCCCGCCAGCGAGGTCAGGATCTCCGGCGGCACCTTGCGGTTGAGCTTGACGTACTGCTCGAACTGGGTGACCACGGAGCGCACCAGCACGTCCATCTCGCGCTCGTCGTAGCGCTCGTTGTCGGTGAGCGGCTCGGCCCGGGCCACGAAGAAGTCGCCCGAGGTGAGGTCCGAGACGGTCGCGCGCTCGACGCCCTCGACCAGCACCTTGACCGTGCCGTCCGGCAGCTTGAGCAGTTGCAGGATCGTGGCGATCGTGCCGACGTCGTACAGGTCGCGCGCCGAGGGCTCGTCGACGTCCGCCTGCTTCTGCGCCAGCAGCAGGATCTGCTTGTTGACCTTCATCGCCTGCTCGAGCGCGAGGATGGACTTCTCGCGGCCGACGAACAGCGGGATCACCATGTGCGGGTACACGACGACGTCGCGCAGCGGCAGCACGGGCAGCAGGTTGTTGGCCGGGGCGGCGGGAGCAGGGCTGGGACTGTCTTGGGAGGTGGTCACTCGGGTCTCCGGGCCAGGGGCAGGCGCACGGACCGTCGGGGCAAGCCCCGGCGGCGAATCCATCGGTCAGACGCCATCTTTGTGCACGAGACGGCCAGATTCAAGAGAGATTTTCATCTCCGCATCCAATTCGGCGGGGCCGGGAAAAAGGAGTCGCGCGCATGCACCGACGCGAGGAGGTCGCGCCGGGGCCCGTCGGCAGGGTTCGCTCAGTGGTCGGAACCGGTGCGGCGTTCTTCGACGGCGGCGAGGCGCGGCTCCTCGACGCCGTAGACGAGGTAGGGCTTGCTCTCGCCCTGGATGACGTCCTCGTCGATCACGACCTTCTGCACGTTACGCATGCCGGGCAGGTCGTACATGATGTCGAGCAGCACGTTCTCGAGGATGGTGCGCAGGCCGCGCGCGCCGGTCTTGCGCTGCATCGCCTTGCGCGACACGGCGCGCAGCGATTCCTCGCGGAACTCGAGGTCGACGCCTTCCATGTCGAAGAGCTTGCGGTACTGCTTGGTGAGCGCGTTCTTCGGCTCGGTGAGGATCTGCATCAGCGCGGCTTCGTCCAGCTCGTCGAGCGTGGCGACCACCGGCAGGCGGCCGACGAACTCGGGGATCAGGCCGTACTTGATCAGGTCCTCCGGCTCGACGTCGTGGAACAGGTCGCTGCCGTGCTGGCGCGCGTTCGGCTCCCGCACGTCGGCCACGAAGCCGATGCCGCTCTTCTGCGTGCGGTTCATGATGATCTTCTCGAGACCCGCGAAGGCGCCGCCGCAGACGAACAGGATGTTCGAGGTGTCGACCTGCAGGAACTCCTGCTGCGGGTGCTTGCGCCCGCCCTGGGGCGGGACCGAGGCGATGGTGCCTTCGATCAGCTTCAGCAGCGCCTGCTGCACGCCCTCGCCCGAGACGTCGCGCGTGATCGAGGGGTTGTCGCTCTTGCGCGAGATCTTGTCGATCTCGTCGATGTACACGATGCCCGTCTGCGCCTTCTCGACGTCGTAGTCGCACTTCTGCAGCAGCTTCTGGATGATGTTCTCGACGTCCTCGCCGACGTAGCCCGCCTCGGTGAGCGTCGTGGCGTCGGCGATCGTGAACGGCACGTTCAGCAGCCGCGCCAGCGTCTCGGCCAGCAGCGTCTTGCCCGAACCCGTCGGGCCGATCAGCAGGATGTTGCTCTTGGCGAGCTCGATCTCGTCGCGCCCGCGCTCGGCGCCCTTGTTCTGCAACCGCTTGTAGTGGTTGTAGACGGCGACCGAGAGGACCTTCTTGGCGCGGTCCTGCCCGATCACGTACTCGTCGAGGACCTTCTTGATCTCGTGCGGCTTCGGGAGCTTCTCGCGGGTCTTCTCCGCCTTCTCCTCGAGTTCCTCGCGGATGATGTCGTTGCAGAGCTCGACGCACTCGTCGCAGACGAAGACGGACGGGCCCGCGATCAGCTTGCGGACCTCGTGCTGGCTCTTGCCGCAGAAGGAGCAGTAGAGAAGCTTGCCGTCGTCGTGCTTGCCGCGGGAATCGTCAGCCATCGTGAGGAACCTTGCCCCTGGATCGGGCCCGTGTGGGCTGCTCCGGTTTATACCACGGAGCACCCCTGCCGCGCAAAAAACCCATGCTCCGACAGTGACTTAACAGGCGATTACGCCTCAGCCGCGCTGTGGCTCGCCGCTCTCGCCCCGGTGCAGCAGCACGCTGTCGATCAGGCCGTAGGCCTTGGCCTGCTCACCGGTCATGAAGTTGTCGCGGTCGGTGTCCTGGCGGATCTTGTCGATCGACTGGCCGGTGTGCCTCGCGAGGATGGCGTTCAGCCGGTCGCGGGCGTCGAGGATCTCGCGGGCGTGGATCTCGATGTCCGTCGCCTGGCCCTGGAAGCCGCCGAGCGGCTGGTGGATCATCACGCGCGAGTGCGGCAGGCAGAACCGCTTGCCCTGGGTGCCGCCCGCGAGCAGCACGGCCCCCATGCTGGCCGCCTGGCCCACGCAGATGGTGCTGATGGCCGGCTTGATGAACTGCATGGTGTCGTAGATCGCGAGACCCGCGCTCACCGAACCGCCCGGCGAGTTGATGTAGATCGCGATGTCCTTCTCGGGGTTCTCCGACTCGAGGAACAGCAGTTGGGCCACCACGAGGTTGGCCATGTAGTCCTCGACCGGACCGACCAGGAACACCACCCGCTCCTTCAGCAGGCGCGAATAGATGTCGTAGGCGCGTTCGCCGCGGGCCGTCTGCTCGACGACCATCGGCACCAGGTTCAGGGCGCGGGGTGAGAGGCTCATGGTCGCTTACGCTCCGAAGTTCATCAGGTCCTTGAACGTGGACGGCTGCTCGCTCTGGTTGGCCCGCTCGAGCAGGTGATCGATGACCTGGTCCTCGAGCACCATCGTCTCGACCTGGCGCAGCGCTTCCGCGTTCTGCCGGTAGGCCTTGAGGATGGAGTCCGGGTCCGGATAGGCGGCCGCCAGCTCGGCGAGGCGCTCCTCGACGCGGGCGCCGTCGAGCTGGATGCCGCGCTGCTTGATGACCTCGCCGATCAGCAGGCCGAGCGCGACCCGGCGGCGCGCCGGCTCGACGAACGGCTCGGGCGGCGGGATCTGCGAGGCGTCGCGCGCACCGATGCGCCGCGCGGTGTCGATCTGCATCTCGCGCACCTGGGCGTCCACCAGCGCCTTCGGCACCTCGATCGGGTTGGCGGCGAGCAGCTGGTCGAGCAGCTGCTGCTTGATGCGGCCGCGGATGTTCTGCGCGAGCTCGCGGCGCATGTTGTCGGCGACCTCGGCGAGCAGCCGCTCCATGCCGCCTTCGGTCACGCCGTAGTCGCGGCAGAACTCGTCGTCGAGGGGCGGCAGCTGCTTCTCGTCCACCTTCTTCACGTGGACGTCGAAGCGCGCCGTGCGGCCCGCCAGCGACTTGTTGTGGTAGTCGTCGGGGTAGCGCACGTCGATGGTGCGACGCTCGCCCGCCTTCAGGCCGGTGATGCCGGTCTCGAAGTCCTTGATCATGCGTCCGCCGCCGAGCACCACGGCGACGTCGTCGCCCTTGCTGCCCTCGAACGGCTGGCCGTCGATCTGGCCCTCGAAGTCCATGGTCACGCGATCGGTCTCGCGGCTCTCGCGCTCGACCGGCTCGAAGCGCGGACGCTGCTCGCGCAGGTTCTGCACCATCGCCTCGATGTCGGTTTCGCTGACGTCCGCCGTCGGACGCGCCACCGCGAGGCCGTCGATCTTGGCCAGCGAGATCTCCGGGAAGACCTCGAAGATCGCCCGGTAGCGCAGGTCCTCGCCGGGGCCGGCGGTGATCGGCTCGATGCGCGGGCCCGCGGCCGGGTTCAGCTTCTGCTCGCTGACCGCCTGCGCGAAGCTGCGCTGCATCATGTCGCTGAGCACTTCCTGGCGGACCTGGGCGCCGAACTGCTGCTTGATGACCTTGAGCGGCGCCTTGCCCGGCCGGAAGCCCTTCAGCTTCGCCGTGCGGCTGACCTGCTTCAGGCGCGCGTCGATCGCCTGCTCGATCTGCTCCTTCGGGACGCTCACTTCCATCCGGCGCTCGAGGGCGCCGGTCGACTCGACGGAAATCTGCATGGTGCTCATCGAACCTCGACAGGACCTGGGGCGGCCGCCTGGCCACCCGGAAAAGCCGGCTATTCTGCCACGAACCGACCGGTCATGCCGGCCGGAAATCGGGCCGGCGGTGGTGCGAAAGGAGGGACTCGAACCCTCACGGGGGTTGCCCGCTGGAACCTAAATCCAGTGCGTCTACCAGTTCCGCCACTTTCGCCCGACCGGTCGGGCCGGGTCCGCGGACGGCCCGGATTCTATAGCGGAACGCTCCCCGCCGCCGCTCCCCCGGTCTCGAGCCAGATCCGGCTCACGTAGAACGTCCGGCCCTGCGTCGGGCGGGGCACGAAGAGCATCACGTCCGCGATGGCGGCCAGGTCCATGCGCCGGCCGCGGGGCGCACGCTCGACCACGTCCAGCGGGACCCGCACCGTGAGCCGGGTCCGGGGCGGCACGGTCAGGACCTGGTTCAGCCGGTCCCAGGTGGCCCAGTCGGTCGTGGCATCGACGATCCGCAGGACCAGGGGCAGTGGCTCGACGCCCGGGTTGGTGAGGTCGACCGCGACCGCCCGGTAGCCACGCCAGTCGTGGGCCGGCTCGAACACCTGCAGGCCGGACGCCGGCCCCGGGCGGATGTCGACCTTGAAGGCCGGCGCATCGCCGTCGCGACGATAGGCCTCGGGCAACGCCGCGCGGGCCACGCTCGCCTTCTCTCCCCGCAGGAAATACAGGTTCGACGCGCTGGCGGCCCGAGCCAGCACCGGAAAGTCCGCGGCACGGCGGGCGTACGCCAGCGCACAGGTGGCCGGATCGCGGGCCAGCACGACCAGCATGGCGAGCGCGACCGCGAGGCCGCCTCGACCCATCGCCCCCCGACCGCGACGTTCGACGGCGGCCAGCACACCGAGACCGCCGGCCGCGCCGGCCGCGTCGTGCGCCAGGTCCGCGAGCGACATCGAACGGTCGGGCATGAAGTGCTGGACGATCTCGGCCGCGGCGCCGAGCAGGACGGCGAGCGCAAAGGCCTTCGCCAGCTGGCCGGGCGAGCGCAGTCCGGGCGGTACGGACGGACGGGCCATGAGGGCCATCACCACCGCGATCACCGCGAACACAGGACCGTGCGCCGCGTCCTGCAGGACCTTGCGCCACAGCTCCGGGCCCGGCAGCGAGAGGAACAGCACGGTCGCCAGCAGCGCGGCTACGACCGCCACCCCCGTGACGCGGCCGAGGCGGTTCACGGCCGGGCCCGGCGCGAAAGGCAGGCTGCGCCGGCCTGGCGCCGGCGCGCGGCAGTTGGAGCTGGGCGCGTCACGCGCGCAACGCTAGCACAGCGCCGGCCGGCGACGTGCGGGCCGCGGCCGGAGCTCAAGGGGCGGCGGGCCTGAAGCGCGGACACCAGCGGCCGATCACCGCGCTGAGCTGCTCGAGCTGGAACGGCTTGCTCAGGAAGTCGTCCATGCCCGCCTGCAGGCACAGCTCGCGGTCCCCGGCCATCGCGTTCGCGGTGAGCGCCACGACCGGCATGCGGCGCCCCGTGTCCTCCTCGCGCTCGCGCAGGCGCCGCGTCGCCTCGTAGCCGTCCATCTCCGGCATCTGGCAGTCCATCAGCACGAGGTCGAAGTCGTGCGGATCGACCAGCCGCTCGAGCGCGCAGGCGCCGTTCTCGGCGATCTCGACGGCGCACCCCGCGGTCTGCAGCAGCCCGCTCGCCACGAGCTGGTTGATGGCGTTGTCCTCGACCAGCAGCACCTTGACCGGCCGCGCATCCATCAGCGATGCGAGACTGGGCCGCGGCAGCACCATCGTCAGCGTCTGCAGTCCGCTCGCCGGCTGCTGACTGCGCTGCAGCCGCACGGTGAACCAGAACCGCGACCCGGCCCCGTATTCGCTGGTGACGCCGCAGCGGCCGCCCATCAGCTCGGCGAGCCGGCGCACGATGGCGAGCCCGAGTCCCGTGCCGCCGTACTTGCGCGTGACCGAACTGTCGGACTGCGTGAAGGACTCGAAGAGCTGCGGGATGACCTCGGGCCGGATGCCGATGCCGGTGTCCGTCACCGAGAACTTGACGACGAAGCCCGACGGGTCCTCCGCCTGCACGGCGGCGTGCACGGTGATCGAGCCGCGCGGGGTGAACTTGAGCGCGTTGCCGACCAGGTTCGTGAGGATCTGGCTGAGGCGCACCGGGTCGCCGAGCACGGTCTCGGGCAGACCGTCGGCCCAGTGCACGTGCAGCGCGAGCCCCTTGGCCGCGACCGCGGGCTCGAGGATGTGCAGCGCCCGGTCGACCACGTCGCGCAGCGCGAAGGCCGTGGACTCGATCACCATGCGCCCGGCCTCGATCTTGGAGAAGTCGAGGATGTCGTTGAGGATGTGCAGCAGCGACAGCGCGGAGTGGCGGATCGCGTCGGCCGACCGGCGCTGGCCGTCGTCGAGCGGCGAGCGCAACAGCAGCTCGGTCATGCCGAGCACGCCGTTCATCGGCGTGCGCAGCTCGTGGCTCATGGTGGCGAGGAAGACCGACTTGGCCCGGCTCGCCGCCTGGGCCACCTCGTTCAGGTGCACCAGCTCCGAGTTGCTGCGCTCGAGCTCCTGCATGGCATGGGTGAGCGCCAGCGTGCGCTCCTTGACCTGGCTCTCGAGCGCAATGGCCGCCTGGAACAGCGAGAACGAGTTGCCCTGCCGGTCCATGTCGCGCTCGACGCGGTCCATGAGGACCTGGTTGACGCGGGCGAGTCGCGCGTTCTCGGCCTCGAGCGCGGCGATGCGGGCGTCCGACGCCTGCCTCGCCTCCTCCTGCCGTGTCCGGTCCATCACAGCCTGCATGCGACGCTAGCGCGGGGAACCGATCGCGATTCCCGTGAACGTCTGGTTGACGTGCATGGCGTTGAACTGCTCGCCGTAGGTGGCGAAGCCCACCACGTTGTTCGCGACGAAGATGTCCCCGATCTTCTCCTTGATGTCCTCACGCTCCGTCTCCAGCCGCCGCAGTACGCAGTCGCAGCCGAGCACGAGATCGGGGGGACCGATCTCGCGGCGCACCGAGTCGAACGCGGCCTGCAGGTTGTCCACCATGTCGGCGCCCTCGGCGATCGTGAGCACGATGCCCTCGTCGATGGCGCAGAAGAAGGTGAGGCTCTCGTCCTCGTTGACGCGGGCGATCGAGCGCACGAAGTGCTGCCCGCCGAGGCGCACGACGACCGGGTGGCAGGCGAAGGTGAGCGGCGTGAGCTCGGCGAGGTCGAGGCCCAGCAGCCGCGCGTACTCCCGGCCGGCGGGCAGGCCGTCGATCTCGTGGACGATGCGCCGCGAAGCGTCTGCGCGCGTGACGACCATGCGCCGGCCGGTCGGCGTGAAGTGCTGCGCCCGGAAGGCGACGAACGGCAGGTCGGTGCGCACGAGGGCGAGCACCGCGCCCCGCGCGTGGAACCTGCCGTCGTGGAAGACGTGGGTGGATTCGAAGCGCACGTCGTCGGCCGCCGAGCCGCCGATCAGCGAGATGCCCCTCAATTGAGCATAGACCGCGCTGACGACGCGGTCCTCCTGCATCGCCAGTCCGTCGATGAGCAGGAACGCGAACGTGTCCGCCGCGCTGGCCGGCCCGGTGCCGGCACCCTCCAGCTGCGCCAGGGCCCGCGCCACGGCGCCTGCGATCGCCGCGCTGTCGAGTGCGTCGAGCGGGAGGAACTTCGTCGCCACCTGCAGCGACGGCGAGGCGAGGCTGACGCCGGTGAGCGTTCCGTGCAGGTAGCCGAGCGGCGTGATCTCGCCGGCGGTCGTGCACCCGATCAGCTCGACGCCCTGGAACTCGCGCGCCAGGGCCGCCGACAGTCGCTCACGGTCGAAGTCCGCGGCGCAGTAGACGAACGCGAGCCGGATGCCGGGCTGCTCCAGCGCCTCGCGCAGCTCCCGGACGGCCACGTCGACGTCGCGGCTCTGCGCGACCCCCTTGCGAACCGACAATGGCGCGGACATGTGGACGCAATCCAAGGACCGGAAATCCCGGCAACGTGATTATCGACCGGGATGGCGGACCCTTGAGCGGGCCGCTGCCGAGAATTGCGTCCACCGCGAATGGAGCGGCCCCGGCGAGTTGCCGGTCTGGACCTGGGGGAGGTGGTGGGCCGTGTAGGACTCGAACCTACGACCTACTGATTAAGAGGGAGCTCAACAGCCTTGATTTTCATAACGTTTCCGCAGCAGGCGTGTACCAATATAGGTAGTTCGATTCCTTTAGAGCCTCTTACTGATTAGCTGTGTACCCCCGGGAAACCTGGGGCGACGCCAGTCGTCGAGGTTAAAAGGTGACCTGGCTTCGGACCGCATGAGGCGGCGAGTCTTGTTGCTGACGCATTTGTCATCAAACCTTTGCTACGGATCTTATCGAGAGAACAACCGCACCATCGGCCACCCTTGGCACGTTGCCTTTCGATCCAGAGCAACTATTCTCCGACGTCCCCTCGGCTTTGAACACCGCCTTCTCAGTGCGCACTTCGACACTCGCGGTCACGGAGATCATATGCTTCTAAAGGATAAGGTCCTGCTGATCTGCGGGGCGGGCCCGGGTATGGGCCGCGCCGTGGCCGTGCGCGCTGCACGTGAAGGCGCCCATGTTGCGCTGATGGCGAGAACCTCAGCCAAGCTCGAGGCCACGGCAGCAATTGTTGCGCGGGAAGGCGTCACTGCATTGTGCGTTCCCGCGGACGCGACCGATCCCGCAGCCGTTCGCAGCGCGGTCAAACAGGTGCTTGATCGTTTCGGCCGGCTCGACATCCTGGTTCACAGCCTGTTGCCTCCACACCTGCTAAAGCGCGTGCTGGCGCTCGACGACGCAGACCTGCCGGAGTGGAAGCGCTCGATTGAGATCAGCATTTTCGGGGCGCTGGTCATGGCACGCGAGGCAGCGCGCCCGATGGTCGAAGCCGGACGCGGCGCGCTGGTGTTCGTCACCGCGACGTCGGCGTTTCAGGGATATCCCGGTGTCAGTGCGCACGCCGCCGGAAAGGCTGGCATCCATTCGCTCGCGCAGTGCCTGGCGAGCGAATTAGGTCCGTTGGGCGTCCGAGTGAACTCCGTAGCGGTCGGCGTCATCTGCGGCCAGACTCATGAGTTGCCACCGGATCTGGACGGACAGGTGCGTACGGATATCCAGTACGCGATCGACGCGAGTCGCGGCGCCCTGAGAAGAAACCCGAGTGAGTCCGAGGTCGCGGATGCAGTACTGTTCCTGGCCTCCGACGCCTCGTCTGGAACCACCGGCCAAGTCCTGACGGTCGACGGCGGACGCTTTTTCCGTTGATCTAAGCGCCGCTAACCGTACCTCCACGTGCGCGGAGGCTGCTTACCCAGCCTGAAGGCGATGTGCTGCACATCGATCCATATCGGCAGCCCATACCGCACATAGAACGCGTGCGTCACCGTGTCGGGCAGGTCGAGGTCGTCGTACAACTTGATCTGTACCCGCGGGTCGCGCGCCTGCCACGCCAGACACGCCTCAAGCTTCGCGTCAACTTCGGCCGCGCTGTCCAACAGAAACCCGAGGTGATCGAAGCCAGGCGAGACCATATACCGTTCGTGCTCGACGATCAGCAGGAACTGGCCACCGTCAGGGTCCGTGTGCAACGCCAGGCACGTCTGGTCGAACAGGTCGATGTCCCTGTGACCGAAGCCGAACACCTCACCGTAGAACGCGACGATATCGTCGCGCCAGCGGCGCAGTTCGCCGGGCGGCAGGCTGAGTTCCATGTGATTGAATCGAAGCGGCATCGCAGTGCTCCACGGCTCTCGCCAAGCGAGGCTAGCGAGTCTATCGTCCGGCTTCAATGTGCGTGCGCACAATCCCTCTGCCACGACACTGTCGCAGCGATCAGTCGTGACTGCCGAAGTCTTCACGCATCTCACGACCTCAAAACTAGCATTTCCGTTAATACAGACTTTCTTCGCAGAGAATTGACTGAGGTCGACGTGTTGCTAGAGTCGATCGCCGCTGAATAGTTCTTTTTCTCGCTGCAATAACTGAACCGCCAATCCGCGGTCGACTCGGCAACGCGCAGGGAACAGGCGTCTGTTGCGTCGTTCAATAAATCTTCTAACGCTGGGGGAAAGCATGACGACGACTTTTTGCAGGCGCATCGTTCTTGTGTGCTGTGTCGGCATTGCATCCACTCTATTGCCCGTCGCGCCCGTTAAGGCACAGGAGTCTGGCAAGTCGGCCGCGGCCGGTGAAGGCCTGCAGGAGATCATCGTGACGGCGCGCCGTCGCGTGGAGCGCATGCAGGAGGTGCCGATCTCGATCA
>WBZM01003543.1_pt1 | contig 12145 bp, 16 predicted proteins | sample 5204271 | NCBI WGS metagenome assembly WBZM01 (sample SAMN12344346, study PRJNA552823) | activated sludge metagenome | biome: Activated sludge suspended growth; feature: Nitrification reactor; material: Wastewater; isolation source: activated sludge from nitrification reactor of wastewater...
TGTACCCCCACCCGGTATTGACGCCATCAACGTTGAACCCGCCGCCGGCCAGCGCCACGTCACCGTTGCTGATGGCCGTGAACAGGTTGTAGGTATGGACTGGCGCCGGGCGCCCGTCAACAAGCAGCGAGCCGCTTGCGGTCAGGCCGGTGGTGAAGCTGGCACATGGCTTCTGGATCGAGCCCGAGGGGTAGCCGCGACGAATCCATGCCGGGCTGTTCGTTTCCAGACTGATCGAGTACAGCTCGTTGCCGTAGTATCCGGCATGGCCACCGCCGCCCGTCCAAAACACGCCGTTGACGTCGTCGAGCGCGCCGCCGTTCCACTGGTTCGCTACGTCGGTCAGGTCATAACCGTTCGCCCAAGCGGGGCTGCTGGGGTGGCTGCCGTTAATCGCCGGATCGTCCTTGGGATCGACGTTGTTTGCCGTGTTGCTGCCGATCTGCGCCCACGTATTGAGCGTGAGCGCGGATAGCCAGTCCCATGCCATCAGATTTCCAGCCAGAGGTCATTCACCGCCGGCGAGCCCGGAAAGCGCCATCGATGCCTTCGGCAAAGCACCGACGGCAGTGACATGGTCGAAGCCAAGCGAGCGCATGGATCAGGCATTCGCGGCCGTGATCGTGAACGCCGTCACCGTCACCGTCTGGCCGCTGGTGATGGTGCCGTTGACCTGCAGATCGCCGGTGCCGATGCCGGATGTTCCCTGCAGGTGACAGGTGGCGCCCTGCTTGATGCGGAAATGCGTCGGCGTGGCGGCGGAGCCGGCAGATGCGGTTCCCGTCCACGAACCGGCCAGCGCCTTGGCGCCGGCCGAGGCGGCGGCCATCCAGTCGGACGGCAAGGCCAGCGTGGCGAGCAGCGTGCCGGAATCGGCGGCGGCGCAGTTGGCCGGGGCGGAGCCGGAATAGATCATCAGGTTCGGCGCGGCGCCGATTGTCGTCTCGATCTGGTCGAGGCGGGCGTTGTTGACGGTGGTCGAATACTGGAGGGCCATGACAGTTATCCTTTAGGTTGCTTGTTGGTCGCCGGCGCCGATGGACGCGACGACGGAAAAAACGAACGATTCGATCTGCACGTCGGCGCCTTCGACGATGCGGCGGGTCTTGAACTTCATTTCCGGGGCCGGCAGGTCGTCGCGATAGCCGGCGCTGCCGGACAGGGCAAGCGCGCCGATGGCGTCGCGCGCTTCGAAGCGGGAAGGCACGCCGTCGCGCTCGGCGATGGCGGCAGGAAACGGATTGGCGACGATGGCGCCCTCTGCCGGATCGGCGAACGGCAGCGCGGCGAACGGGCAGCGCGCCAGGCGCTCGCCGCCCTGGTCATAGACGTCAACATGGCCGCCGGTCAGGCGAACGGCGGCGCGCTGCGCCATGTCGTTGGCAAGCGTTTCATCAAGCTGCATCGCCCGCCCCTTCGATCTCGACTTCGCGGATCTCGACCGAGCCATCCGGCATCCGCTTGCCGACCTTCATGGTCGGCTTGCCGGGACCGGGTAGTTGCACGGTGAGCTGCGGCGCCGGCTGTTCGCGGGCGGCGAGCTGCGCGATGGCATTGCCGAGGCTGCGCTGGTTCTCCAGCACGGCCGTGGCCACCGGATCGTCTTCCGGCGGCTCGCTGTCCATTTCCTGATGACCGATGCCGAGCGTGTCTTCGCGTTCGTCGTCGGCGGCGCGCTCCTGGTCGATCTCTTCCGGGTCGTCGCCGCGTTCGGTGATGACGCGGGTGCGGCTGGTAAAGCCGGATTCGACGGCGATCTGCTGCGCCTGCACGTCCTGCGTCGGGTGGATATAGGCCCAGCCTTGCGGCACCCAGGTCACGCGGCGAGCCTCGCGGCCTTCGGCGCCGTTGATGATGCCGGCGATCACGGCAGCATCGGCCCAGGCGGCGCGCACCTTGCGGCAAAACTGCGGAATCAGGATGTGCCATTGCCGCTGCTGGCAGTGGCGGCGGAATTCGTTGAGGATGACGCGCAGGGCACGGTCGGAAACGCCGGCCAGGTCGCCGGTCAGCAGCTCGTATGGCAGGCCGGTGCCGGCAGCGACGCCGGCATATTGCTGGCGGGTAAAGTCTCTGTACCCGGCCCCGGCGTCGGGCGGCTCGCTGAACTTGACCGATTCGCCGGGCAGCAGTTCCTGCATGGTGCCGGGTTCGAGCGCGGCCATCGGCGTGCCATCGTGATCGGCGGTGATCGGCTGGCCGGTGAGCGGATCAAGCGCGGCATCCTGCCCCGAGGCCGGGCGCTCCAGGAAGCCGGCGAACAGGTTGGCGAGCTTCTGGCGTTCCAGCACCGCATCGTCGAAATCACCAACGCCGCGCAGGCGGGCGAGGATGGGCGCCAGATCGGAGACGCCGCGCAACTGGCCGGCGCGGGTCGGCTCATAGATGTGCAGCACGGCTTCGGCCGGCACGCGCACCAGGGTGCCGGTGTCGCCGTTTCCGTCGCCGGGGTGGTTGCGGTACATCCAATAGGCGACGCGCTGGCCGAAGCCATTGAATTCGATGCCCTGCTTGATCTCGTTGCCGTTCGGCGCACGGCTGTCGGTGGCCGGCACCATGTCGGCTTCCAGCACCTGGATCTGCAACGGCACCGGCAGGCCGTCTTCCGGGCGGCGCGGGCGCAGGCGGATGAAGACTTCGCCGGCTTCGATCCAGTTTTTGGCGACCATGTTCTGCAGGCCGTATAAATCGAGCACGCCATCGGCGTCGCAGACTTCGCTCCAGTCGTCCCACAGGTCGCGCAGGGTTTCCTTGAGCGTCGCGTCGGTTGTCTTCGGCCGGGCGATGATGCCGGTGCCGACGAGGTTGGCCGCCCAGCGCTGCGGAATGGCACGGCCGGCCCAGTCGTTACGGCCGGCATCGCGGGCACGGTTGCGCAGGGTAGCGGCGCCGGTGTTAGCGCGATTGGGGCCGACGCCGGAAGGCGACCAGCCACGCAGACGGCGGCCGGCGCCGGCGGCTTCATGCGCCGGCATCAGGGCCGAGGCGATCGGCACAACGTTGGATTTTGCCGCGATGCCGGCGTCGACCGCAGCCGCCTTGTTCCGCGATTTGCGCGCCATCAGTAGCCCCGCCCGCCGTGGTACAGCCGGGTCTGACGCGGCCTGGCGGAGACGGTGCCGGCGGTCGCCTGCTCGGCATCGAACTGCGCCTGCAACGCATTGCGCGCGGCGAGCAGCTCGTCGACGCTACGGTATTCGACGACCTTGTCGCCCTTGCGGACCATGCGCTCGCCAGTGGCCAGCGCCTCGGTCAGGGCATCGATGTCGGTTTGAAGGATGGGCATCCCGAAGGCTCATGAGTGGAGTCCTCGGGATGGTCGCGCGTGGGCGCTATGGGCGCCTGTGGGTGGATTTCAGCGGGCGCTCACAGCTCTACCAGCATTCCACGTAGCCGGTCGCTATCGACGGCATGCCTGATAGCGTGGCGATTGTTGGCACCATACGCAACGAGGCATGATGGCGCACCGGCATTGGCGGCGGCGCGCCGCCCGTCGACATGGTGGAAGTGCAGCCGACCCTCGAAGAAAAACACGGCGTCGGCATAATTCCAGACGTGATCGAAAAACATCTGCGTCTCGGTTCTGGCAACGATCAATGCCACGCCATTCCCGTGCGCGACAAGTCGGTTAAGCCAGATTCCCGTCTCCCGTCCATAGGGTGGATTGAGCCACACGCGGCCATGCCAGGGCCGCGACAGGCCATTGTCTGCGACGGAAAAATGCTGCTCTGCCGTATCCCACGGACGATTGACCGGTGAGCAAGGGTCGAGATTGAAGACGCCCAGCGCCTTGATGATTTCCGGCGGCGTCAGCCATTCGTCCTTGAGCATCTGCGCGCTTTGATGGCCACCCATGCCCATCTCAGAACCCCTCGAAGCCCATCTGCCTGATCACCTCGTCGTCGCTCTTCACCCGCCGATCCGCGCACAGCACCAGCGGGATCAGCCCGAGCAGTTCGGCGCTGCGGATGTCGTTTTTGACCTGCTGGTAGGTGACGCCGGTCATGGCGGCGATGCAGTGCAGCGAGCGGCCCTGCAGGCGCAGGGTGGCGGCCTTGCGTATGCGTTGCCAGCGGCCGAAGTCGGCGAGGCCTGGGATGGTGAGCGTTTCGCCGCCGAACTCTTCGATCAGCCGGCGAAAGGCGGTGGCGCCGAGCAGGCTTTCGAGCCGGTGGCCGGCGACGGCTTTCTCCGGCACGTAGAGCGTCTTGCCGCCCCAGATGCCGCAGATCAGCACGGTGTTGGAAAATCCGACGACGGCGCCGAGGTCTTCGGCGAGGCCATTGGGTTTGCGCTTGATCAGGGTCTCGGTCATCGGCGGTCTCAGCGGAGGTAGGTTGAGCGGGTGGTGCGGCGGCGCACCGGGGCGGGTTGTTGCGTGGCGGTGGCATCGGCGACCGGCACGGCGGGATCGTCCGGCAGCCGGCGGCTGGTGCCTTCGAGCACACGCGCTTCGGCGGCGGCCCATTCGGCTTGCGTCAGGCGGTGCAGGCGCAGCTCGGGGTGGTGGGCAGCGGCGTAGGCATAGACGAAGGTGTCGAGCGGCTCGTTGCGCGCGCCGCGCTTCTTGACATAGCGGTTGGTGCGCGGGTCGAAGGTTTCCGAGGTGATGCCGACGAAGAATGTCTTGTCGAGCTGGTCGCTGAAATGGACGTGGCGCTGTTCGCGCTCGAGATCGGCGTCCGACCCCAGGCGGCGGAACAGCCAGTGCTTGGCGGCGACGGTGCCGACCTGCCAGGTGTGGATGCCGCGCTTTTCAGTCTTGCCGTCGGCCTTGATCTCTTCCCATTTCGGGCGGCCGAGCACGGGTGCGTTGTTGGCCTTGGCGCCGAAGATGACCATCGGGCGCAGCACGGGGTCGGCGGCTTCCTGGTTGGCGAGGATGTAGGCTTTGACGAATGGCGTGCGGTGGCCCCGGCCATCGATGGCGACGGCGGAGACGCGCAGGCTGGCGCCGCTGGCGTGCTGGATGCGGCGATTGAGCAGCGCGGTGAGCGCCGCCCAGACTTCCGGCCGCGCCGGGTCGCCGGGCAGCGCGGCGTAGTCGAGCGTCCAGGAGGCCAGCCCGCGACCCCAGCCGACGATATGCACTTCGAGACGATCGTCCTGCGTATCGACGCCGGCGGTGACGTAGCACACCGGCAGCGGGGCGACGCGCAGGTCGTAGGGTTCGGCGCGCTCGGCCAGCAGGTTCTGCTTGATGGCGCGCAGGGCCGGGTCTTCCCAGGCTTCGGCCAGGCGGTCGTTTATGAAGGTCTTGAGCTTGGCCGGGTCGCCCTGGGCATCGAGCCACATCTGCGCCAGTTCCGGCCAGCGCGGGCCGAGGCCGATGGGGTAGTAGAGGCAGTTGGTGCGGTAGCCGCGCACCGTGTGGCCGGGGTTGTCCGGTATCCAGCGGCCGGCGGCGAGCATGGCCGGCTTGTGGTGTTCCTCAATCTCGCATCCGCATTCCGGGCACACCAGCCAGGCGCGCTCGACGCGGCCGGTGGCCGGGTGCAGCGACCAGTGCAGGTCGGGCCATTCGTAGGCGTGGCGTTCGCCGCAGTGCGGGCATGGCAGGTAACGGCGGCGGCGGTCGCTGGCTTCGTACTTCTCGGTGGTGCGGCACAGCCCCTTGATGCCGGGCGTGCTGACGTACATGGCCTTGGCCACGGTGGGAAAGGCGCTGGTGCGCCCGCGCAGCAGGTCGACCGGGTCGTCGCCGCTGTGCAGGCTGGCGGCGAATTCGGTGAATTCGTCGGCGAGCAGGATCTTGACCGAGGTGGATTTGAGGCGCTTGGGGTTGCCGGCGTGCTCGATGTAGAGCTGGCCGCCGGCGAAGTCCTTGAAGTCCTGCGTGTTGCGGGCGTCCCGGCTGACGGTGGCGGTCAGCACTTCGCGCACGACCGGGGTTTCTTCGACCAGCGGGTTGATCTTCTGGACGATGAACTTCTTCATCGACACTTCGCCCGGCAGGCAGGCCATGATCGGGCCGGGGTTTTCGGTCATCGAATAGCCGATGACGGCGGTCTCGATGGTGCTCTTTCCGAACTGGATGGGGAAGCAGCAGACGACTTCCGACACGGTGCTGCGCGCGCTCATGCAGTCCATCGGTTCCTGCAGCGCCGGGTTGCGGTCGATCCGGAAGCGCCCCGGCGCGGCGGTCTGCTTGCTGGACAGCCGCATGTTGGCTTCGGCCCAGGCGCTGACGGTGGTGGGCGGGCGCGGGCGCAGCGCCTTGGCCAGCACTGAGCGCAGCAGGTAGTCCGGCTGGCGCAGGAGGTCGAGGAACGGTGCGCGCGCGCCCATGGTTTATGCCTCCTTTTCCGGGTTGACCGCAACCGCGTTCCAGATGGCTTCCAGCGCACCGGCACGATACCAGTAGCGCCCCGTCTTGCCGCCGCCGATGCGCGCCGTGCGCATGGTCATGCCGAGCGAGCGCAGGTAGCTGGCCGCAGCGAGCACGGCGCGGGCGTGGTCCGGGTGCTCCGGCGCCATGCCGATCGCCTCGCGCAGAATCTGCTTCATGCGCCATGGCCCGGCGCCGGCAGCAGCGAGCCAGTTGGACAGCGCCGTCTCCAGCATGGTTTGCGGGCGCGGCGCCGGCGGCGCCGGCTGATGGCCGGCAAGGTCGGGGTCGACGTCGAGTTCGGCCAGCATGTTCAGGCCGGTGCGTTCCAGCGTCTGGCGGTTGGCCACGCGCAGCGCCATCGGCAAGCCGAGGCCGGCCGAGCGCCCGGCGCGCAGGAAACTGCGGAAGGTGCGGTCGGCGGCGACGGCGAGGTCGGCGCCGTGCGACAGGTTGCTGGTGAGGAATTGCGGCTGCTGAGTACCGCGTAGGCGGTCGCGGAGTTCGTAGAAGGCTTTGACCAGAGCGACCTTGAAACGGACGACGGTTTCCGAGTTGCGTAGGAAGGTGATCAGCAGGGTGGCCTGCGGTTCGTTGAGGAAAGCGATTTCTCGCGTCTGAAACCCGCCGTTTGTTTCAAAGGGTTGGATTTCAAATCCGACCCTTCCGAACTCTTGAAGCTGGCCGACATAGGTTCTGACCATTTTCATGATCGCCTGATGGGTGTTTTCCGTCCCCTCGGCAATCGCCAGCGAGGTCGTCATCGGTTCGTTGTGGTGCAGAAGGACGAGTTCGCTCATGCTGCGACTCCTTCGGCAAGGACAACGCCGGCATTGCGCAGGCGGTCGATCATGGTTTCGTGCTGGTAGCCGGCGTAGTTGCCCACGTCGCTGGCGAGATAGGCGCCCATTTCGGCCAGGTGCTTGATGCGGTAGCCGTTGCGCTCGTCGAGCGCTTCGCGGGCAATGGTGAGGAACAGTTCTTCCAGCCAGAAAAGCGCCTCGGCGGCGCTGTTGATCGGGCTGATGACGTCTTCCGGGTGCTCGCCGAACAGATTGCGGCAGGCGTCAACGCCTGACTTGCGGGGGGTATTTTGCATGGTGTTGCTCCAGTTGCGGTTTTGAACCGCCATCCCGCTGTCAAACGGGTGGGCGGCGCCGAACGGGGTTGACAGACCGGTGGAGCACCGGCGAGCCTTGCGGCTCCCCCGCCCGGGCCGCCCATAACTGGGCACACCAAGGCGACAAAAAAGCCGCATTGCAAACACTGTGCGGCTCATCGCCGCTCCACTCAGGCTGTCAAACCCGGTCGCTGTTGTTTCAGCGACGGCGGGATTGTGCGCCCGATGGCGCGGCGGGGTCAAGCAGTTCATGCAGCCCCCTTGGAAACGCCACCCAGCCGGTCGGATAGCTCATTCAACGCAGACCCGATGTGTTCTTCGAGCAGCTGGCGGCAGGCGTGGTCGTCGCTCAGCGTGGCGAGCTGCGGGGCGAGGATGGCGGGCAGGGTTTCGAGCATGCTGCGGCAGGTGGCGCCGGCATCGGCGAGTACGGCGACGACGGCAGCAGTTTCCATGAGGTTCCCGGCGCGCTCGGCTAGTTCGATTTCGGCCAGGTTGGCATTGGCTTCTTCGCGCCGGGCGCGGGCTTTCTGGTAGTCCGGTCCGCCGACGGGCGGCTCATCGCCTTCGTCGTCTTCCGGCGCGGCGGTTTTCGCGGGTTTTTTGCCGTCGACCGCAGCAGCCCGCGCGGCGGCATGGCGTTCGGCGACCTGCGCCTTGGCCGGGTCAGCGGTGGCGGCGATGCGGGCCTCGGATTCTTCGACGCGGACATGGTTGTCGTCGGTCATGACCAGCCGCCCGGCATGCTTGAGCCGTGTGACGTGCGCACGATCGACGCCGAGGTGGCGGGCGAACTGGGCCTGGGTGAGCGTGGTCATGCCGGCCTCCGGACGCGACGTGCAAGCAGGCCGCGAAAAACGATCCAGTGCAGGCAGTTTTCCGTGCGCTCGAATTTCATGGCCGGCTGGGCGTGCTCCGGGTAGAAGGCAAGGTCGGGGAAAACGAGCTGGGTGCGACGGCGGGCGCCGGCCCAGCGCTTGCGCTTGATCGAGCGGCGGCCGCGCAGCCAGAACAGGGCGAACGAGGGACGCGGGTGGCGCAGCGGGCGCCATGGGATCGGGTGGCGCCTCATGCTCGGCTCCCGTTGCGCCGGGCGGCGGCTTGTTCGCGCTCGAAATCGGTCCGGCAATCGGCATCGCAGAAGTGCGCGCCAGGCGGAACGCTGGCGGCGCACCAGTGGCATTCGCCGGTATCGATCAGCGCGGGCCGGTTGCGCGCAGCCTGCAGCGCTCGTTCGCGGTCCTGCGCTTCGCGTTCGCTGGCGCGGTCGATGTCATCCATGGCGGCGTCCTTTCGTGGTGTCCTTGGCCTTGGCGGTGCCGACATGACCGATTTCGATCAGGGTGGCGAGGCTGACGGCCTTGGCCGGGTCGTATGGGATTGGCGTGCCGACTTGATGGCCGGCTTCGCTGGCGTAGAAGGTGGGCTGGCCATCCATGCCGGCGCGCACAGCCTGGACGATGCCGGCTTCCGGCCAATTGGTTCGGAAGTCGTCGATGATGCTGGCGGTGAATGGCATGATTTTGCGCAGGGGCTTGGTCACAGGCCGGGGCACTCGATGCGGGCGATGCTGGAAACCTCACCTATCGTTCCAATACCATCAATTTCCAGCGGTACGACGTATCCATTTTCGCTAAGGCCGATGGCGACGATCGGCAGACGGTATTCTGGTTCGACGTCGTCTCCTGCATAGACGGCGAACATGCCAGCCGGCGCCGGCATGATCTGGATGATTTTCCCGTAAAAGCTGTCACTCATTGTTTTCTCCTTGTTGACACCGCATGTCACGGCCAATGTCACGCCGAAACATGCTTGAAAGGCCCGTAGTCACTAGATGTCACTCCTGATACGGGGGTCGCGTATGTAAACAACTTGCGCGAGTTGAATTTTTTTGCGCGCGCGTGTGCGCGCCCGTACGAGCAAAACAGGCGTGTCATCCGTGACATTAGTGAACACGGGCGTTTCGGCTGGTTTCGGCGTGACATTGGCCGTGACATGGCGTGACATCATTGGCCGGCCCCCAGCACTTCCTGGAACTTGAAGTAGCATTCGGTGAGCCAGGATTGCTGGCTTTGGCCGTCGCCCTGCTTCATGACGTGCGCGGATGATGATTTCATGGCGTCCGACATGGCGGCTTCGCCAGGGATTACCATCTTCCTGTTCTTGCGCGTACTAGACCCAAGCGATTCGTATGTCGGAAATGCCTTGCCCGCCGTCCAGCCGGGCAGGCGACCGACGTAGCCGATGAACTGGGTGAGGTCGCGGGCGCGATGCACGAGGGCAGACCTTGCCCAGCGGGCATAAGCGGTGTGCAGATGGGCGCCTGAGCTTGGGCCGAAGGGAAGTACCTGGTCGCCGAATTCAATGTGGCCTGCTGCCCACTCCCTGACGAAGACGGCCTCGGACGGAAGCGACAGGTCGATCAGCGCCTGTTTCGATTCAGTCATCGGCGGGCGCTTTTTGGGGTGGAAGCCGGAGAGATCGACGCGCATCAGGTAGTCGTAGAAGGCTTCGACGCCGCCGTTTTCCAGCTCAAGGAAAACAGCGTCGTAGAACGCCGGGTCGCGCGCCGGCGGGGTGTAGACAACCAGGTGGCGCCGATCGTCGTTGTCGATCGGCAGCGGCTGGTTCTCGTTGGAGCAGTAGGCGATATTGACCTGGTTGCGCTGCCGGTAGGCGGCGATATTCTTTGGGTTGATGCGGATCCACTCGCCGGTGACCAGCTCCTTCAGCTCGTTCTTGATGTGCCACATTTCGGCACGGGTGACGACTTCTTCGGCCAGGATGAAGAGCTTGCTGTCGGACCAGTCTGAGTTGAACTTGTCTTCGAGGCCGCGCTGGTTGAGAACGGTGGCGTAGTCGCCGTATATCTTGGCCAGCGTCTGGAAAACGGTGGATTTCCCCGTGCCCTGCGGGCCGTGCATGATGATGGCGCTGCTCATCTTGGCGCCCGGATGCTGCAGCGGATAGGCCATCCAGCAGAGAATCCACTGATAGACCTCGTCGCGGTTCGATTCGCCGCTGCAGAGATAGTCGAGGAGATCGAGCAGCATGCCGCAGTTGCCGGGCTTTGGGCGCATCGGCCAGCCCTGCCAGGTGTTGAGCTTGACGTTGTGGTCGTTTCCGGAAGGATCGAAGCCGACCTGGTCGAGATAGAAGGCGCCGCGATCGATCCATAGCGGGTGCTGCTTGATGATGTCTTGCCGGGTGTGCGCCGGCAGCAGCGCGACCATCTGCGTGCGCCTGGCGACCTTGTTGGTCCAGGTGTCGAAGACGTATTCGCCCGTCCCGTCGTCGAGCGGGATGAAGCGCTCAACGATGTCATCGATGTTCATCACGGACTGCGCCTGGCGCCGTTCCCCTTCCCCCGATGACGCAGCGCTTTCGCGCGCGGTTTTTTCAGGCGATGCAGCCGGAGATGGGGCAATCTTGAGGTCGGCGAGCGCTTTCTCGAGCTGGGCACGGACGGCGGCTTCGCCTTCCTGCTCGGCGAGGTCGTTGAAATCGGTCGGGCCTTTGCGGTCGACGGGGCGTGGCACAGAGAATTCCGGCTTGATCCAGTCGCAGCCATGGGCGAGCGCGGCTTCGGCGGCGCGCTGCACACCAGCATTGAGCTTCTTGTGCGGCTTGCCGCAGCTTGTACAGATACCGTCGCCGACCGGCGTCAATGCCTTGCACTCGGCACACTTCTGCAGCCAGTCGTCGTCGGCGCAGATCAACGGCCGCGCGCGGCGGTAGTGCTTCTTCAAAACCTTGACGACAGGTCCGATGTTGTTGGCAGCGAAGGCGACGGCGACCGGCTGCTGGCTGGCCTGGCGCAGGGTGAGCGCGGTGGCGAAGCCTTCGGCAACGAGGACGACACCCGTCGGCGACGGGCCGATCAGGAAGTAGCGCCCTTCGACCGACATGCCGGCCGGCCAGCATTCCTTGTCGCGCTCGGTGCGACGGATGCGATCACCATGCAGCTGGCGCGACAGAATGAACTGCAGGCCATAGATGCGGCCTGTCTCGTCAGCGATCGGCACCACCAGGGCGCCCTTGAAGCTGGACAGATACTCAAAGTCTTCTCGAGCAGCGCCGGGCAGCTTGACGCCATCGTTACCCGGATAGATCCTCGCCCCGCCCGCCGATGCCAGACGCTTGCGCACCAGGTAGTCGTGTTCATGAACGTCCTCGACCGCCCGGCTGGCGCGCCAGACGGCGGTCGCCCACTGCGCCGCGCGCTCGATTTCAGCTTCGCGCTCGGCCTGTGCCGCTTTCTTGTCGGCCTCTTGCCTGGCCCGGATCGCGGCCTTCTGTTCGTCGCTCAGTTCGGACTTGCGGATACGCTTCGACCCACAGGCCGGGCACTGCTTATCACGCAGCGGCACCTCGGCGCCGCACTTGTCGCAGCGCCGCGACAGATCGACCTTTCGCGTTCCCGGATCATCCCCATGGAACACACCGAACGACCCGGTCAGGTACAACTCGTTGTCGATCAGGTGCTCATAGAGCCGATACCAGCCACGTTTTTCCTTGTCCTCGCCGACCACCCGGCAGCGCACCGACTTCGACCCGCGCGCGATTTCAAGCGGCAGCTCAATGTCAAGGCCAGCATCGCGCAACTGCTCGACCACATAATCATGATTCCGGTAGCTCATCAGCGTTGACTAACCCCGCCCATCACTACCTACCACGTTTTCGAGACTCCACGACCC
>WBZM01003544.1_pt1 | contig 12139 bp, 10 predicted proteins | sample 5204271 | NCBI WGS metagenome assembly WBZM01 (sample SAMN12344346, study PRJNA552823) | activated sludge metagenome | biome: Activated sludge suspended growth; feature: Nitrification reactor; material: Wastewater; isolation source: activated sludge from nitrification reactor of wastewater...
GCTGTAGAGGCCACGCCGATTGAAAATCAGTCCAACGGAGTCACCATGAAAATCGCCGCCGATTGCCGTGGAGGAGAAGCAGGTCTGGCAACGTCCGCCTCAACCGCCGGAATGTACAAGGTGCAAGCCCCTGCGTCGCGCTTGGAACTGCCTCAGATGCTGCTTGCCGGCGGTTACCACCTGCGCCAGATCAACGCGATGCGCGCACGCTTCGAAGGCCAGGCCGAGCGGATGGTGCTTTCGCTCTTGCTATGGGTGGCCGGACGGCTCACCGACCCCGATCCCGAGGTCGCGAATGCCGCCGCAGAGGTGCTGGCAAGCCTGGGACTGGAGACGCGACCCATCCCGAGAAGATATTCGCTACGCAAGATCGCGGACGCGACCGGCTTCCCGCGTGAAACGCTGCGGCGTGCCGCCCGGCAGATCGAGGCTGACGGTTGGATCATGCCCGACACCGAGGGCCAACTGGGCGTCGCCCGGCGGTTCACGGACTTTCTCTGGGCCGATGGCGCGTCGGAGCTGCTGCCGGATTTCCGCTGGACCGCGGCGCGTGTGCGCGAACTGACCAACTCGGCGACGGCGGCGATCGGCGCCAGTGTTACCGAGGCCCTGGCCGCCATGCGCGCGTGCCGCGGTGACGAATTGCCCCGGTCCATCCACTGGAAGGTTCCGGCCACCCTGACCGGGGCACGGCGCGCAACGGCCCTGGTTTATCTGTGTGGATACAACGTGCGGCACCTGGTGCAGATCGCACCCCACTTCAACGGCGATCTGCTGCAGGCGTCACTGCTCGGGGCGCTTGCCCGCCGCAACATCGCAGCGTTGACACCCGGCGCCGTTAAACCTGGCGAGGACCTTGCAACAGTCCTGAAGCTCAATCAGCCGGCTAAGCCCCTGATGACCAATCCACAGCGCGCCTTCAATGCCTTCTCGTTGGCGGCCTATCTGGGCATCCCCTACGAAACGACGCGGCGCAAATTGACCCAACTGTGCACCCGTGGCTGGGTCGCACGCGACGCAGGCAGGCTCTACTGGGTCTTGCCGCGGACCGGCAATGACTTCAGACAGTTCTATCTCGAGCGATGCGCCGACATGCTCGCTACCGCCGCCGCAATCGATGCGCTGCTCCAGTCTTCCGCTCCGGCTGCCAGCTCGAACGAGCACACTAACTCAGGCGAGTCGTAATAGGTACGGTCCAGGAGCCGGCCTCGGCCTTGCGGTGACCGAAGTTCCAGACGTTGATCTCGTCCTGGATGGGCTACAGGCGCGCTTGTGCTTCTTCGTCAACCGCGACCGGTCGCAGGGTGATGTCCAGCAAGTTCAATGGCGGTCTCGCCACGCCAAGAAGAGGCACAGGGTAATGCAGCCGAACGGGCTTTTTCAGGATCAAGGGTATGTCCCTCTGCTACTGGATCAGTTAGGAGGAGAACGGTTTCTTCCTGACCCCGGTGGGCAAATACCTTGCATCGTCGCCCAACTCCCTTTATCGTCGCCTTAAACTCGACGCAGCCTGGTTTTTTAGCCTGACCATGGAGGTCAGAATGGGATGCTTCCAAGGGCGCGCGCACCCTGGGAGGCAGTCGGCACGCTCACCGGGAAGTGACAATGCCTGTCCCTTCCGGACGTTTCTCGCGCCGTGAAAGCCAATGACCCGCCTGCGCAGCGGTAACAACCCCATTCATCCCGCGGCCAAGTATCGCGGGGGACCCTGCCGGCTATCCTGCCCCTGCCCTGCGCCCAGCTGTTCCGCGCAGCGCTGACCACAGGTAAGCGGGATGCTCCGGGCGGGGGGAGATAACATCACCATGAAGGAGGAGAAGATCCCATGAAGCCATCCACCATTCTGGGACTCGCCCTGATCTTTGGCCTGACCGCCAGCCCGCCGCTCCTTGCCGACGACCCCCTCGCCGCCGCCAGGGAGGTCGAACAGGCCCTGCATCTCAAGCCGGATCTCGCCAATGGCCGGAAGGTCTATCTGGTCTGCTCGGTCTGCCATCAGCCCGAGGGCTGGGGAACCGCCGATGGGACCTACCCGCAGATCGCTGGTCAATACGCCGAGGTCACCATCAAGCAGCTGGCCGACATCCGCGCCCGCAATCGAGACAACCCTATCATGCTGCCCTTCGCCATGACCAATTCCCTGACCATCCAGGATATTGCCGATGTCAGCTACTACATCGAGCATTTCCCCATGGATCCCAACAACGGCGTGGGTCCGGGCACGGATCTGGAACTGGGTCAGCGACTTTACGAGGAGAACTGCGCGGACTGCCACGGCGAGCGTGGCCAGGGCGTCCCGGAAAAGCACAGCCCCCTACTCCAGGGTCAGCATTACCGCTATCTGGTCCGTCAGTTCGAGCTGATCCGCGACGGCAAACGGCTCAATGCCGACAAGGAGATGGTCAAGCAGATCCAGACCTTTTCCCCCCGGGACATCGAGGCGGTCATGGACTACACCTCGCGCCTGAAGCCCCCCCTGGAGATGCTCGCCCTGCCGGGGTACACCAACCCCGACTTTCCCCGTTTCTGGCGCCCCATCACCTCACGGGGGCCCGAACTGGGCATGGGTTCCGGCATGGGCATGGGCATGGCCATGGGGATGACACTGACCGATTGAGGGCAACCGTCGGCCCCTGGCTGGTCGTCCCCGGAGAGAAGCAACCCCGGCCGGGGTCCCGGCCGGGGTTAGCCATGGTTCAGGTCAGGGACTGGTAATAGTCCATCAGGATCTGGGCGACCTCGGGACGGGAGAACTCCTTGGGCGGGGCGATGCCGGAACCTAGCAACTCGCGCACCTTGGTGCCGGACAGGAGCACGAAGTCCTCCTTGGTGTGATCCGGGGCCTCGCGCATCATCACCACCCGGCCCAGCTTCTTGGACCAGGCGGTGTGGTCGGCCTTGAAGATCTCGATGTCGAGGGCGCCCGCCGGGACCTCTTCGTCGAAGATGGTCTGGGCGTCGAAGGCCCCATAGTAGTCACCCACCCCGGCATGATCACGGCCGATGATGAAATGGGTGGCGCCCATGTTCTGGCGGAAATAGGCATGCAGCACGGCCTCCCGCGGACCGGCATAGAGCATATCGAACCCATAGCCGGTGACCATGGCGCTGTTGGGCTTGAAGTAGAGCTCGACCATCTTGCGGATGGCGGCATCGCGCACCGGGGCGGGGATGTCGCCCGGCTTGAGCTTGCCCAGCAACATGTGGATGACCAGACCGTCGCAGTTGAGGCGCTCCATGGCCATGTGGCACAGCTCTTCGTGGGCCAGATGCATGGGGTTGCGGGTCTGGAAGGCAACGACGCGCTGCCAGCCGCGCTCGGCGATGTCGTTGCGGATCTCCACCGCGGTGCGGAAGGTGTCCGGGAAATCGTCTTGGAAGTAGGAGAAGTGCAGGACCTGGATGGGTCCGGACACCGCGAAGCGACCCTGGCTGTTGAAGGTGGCGACGCCGGGGTGCTCACTGTCGCTGGTGCGGTAGACCTTCTCCGTCATGAAGGCCATCTGCGCATCGCTGACCTCCTCGATGGCCTCCACGTCCATGATCGCCAGGACCGGCTGCCCATCCACGTTCGGGTCGCGGAGAGCGATACGGCTGGCGCCACGGATCGCCGCCACGTCCTCCAGCAGGCACAGGACCGGCACCGGGAAGAAGGCGCCATTGGTCATCCGCATGCTTTCGCAGGTACCCATGGCATCGGCGACGTTCATGAAACCCTGGAGGGGGGTGAAATAGCCACCCCCCATCATCACCGCGTTTCCGGCCGCCTGGGAACTGATGACCACGGAAGGCAGGGATTCCGCCTCGTGCATCAAGCGATGATGCGTGTCCGGGTCATAGACAAAGAGCGGCTTGAGCTGGTCGGAACCGACTGGTTTGATCATCTTGCGTCTCTCCTGATGGCCCCCGCGCCGCGTGCCGGAACCGTGCCCGATCAGCCGGTGAGCTAATTTTTGAACAGTCATTGTGGCGCCAAGGGGCCACCCGATGGCCTTGGGACCGCTAGCGGCGGAAGCCAGGCGCGATCGGCAAAGTTACCACAGCACGGTGGCATCCCCAAGCCTTGACGCCGCCCCCCACGCGACGCTGACCCCAGGGGCGCGGGTTCGTTCCTTAGCGGGGGGGTGGCAACGCCCGTCTTCCCTGAAGTTGCCTACCGGCCGGTTCGTGGTTCCCGTCGGACCGCCCCCACCTTGGGGCCGATGGGCTAGAATCGCCCGCCTCGACCCCTGACCAGGAGCAGACCGCATGCCTTACTTCGTCTACGCCAAGACCGAATCCCCCCTGACCTTGAGCTACATCGCCACCTTTGATGCCTATAAGGAGGCCAAGGAACGGGTGCGCGCCCTCCGCCAGGAGCAGCCGCTGTCAGGGGATGCCGCCTATCGCATGATCTTCGCCAAGAGCATGGGGGAAGCAGAGAAGCTGCTCTCCACGCCCCGGGATGAACGCGTCATCGGTGAGGATTGAGGGGTTTCCGGAATCAGGCATGAGCCCGCCACGACGAGGGCTCGGGCGGAGGCTCAGCCCTTGTTGGCGGAGGTTTGCTCGGCCCAGAGATACTGCAAGACCTTGCGCACGTAGCGCTGGGTTTCGGGATAGGGCGGGATGCGATTGCCGTATTGGGCGACGGCGTTCTCCCCGGCGTTGTAGGCTGCCAGGGCCAGTTGCAGATCGTTGCCGAACATGTCCAGCAGATCGCGCAGATAACGGGCGCCGCCCCGCAGATTCTCCGTCGGGTCGTCGATGTCCGCCACCCGGTAGCGCGCCGCGGTGGCTGGCATCAGTTGCATGAGCCCGGTCGCACCCGCGGGCGAGACCGCCACCGGGTTGTAGGCCGACTCGGTCCGCACCACGGCGTGCAGCAGTTCCGGGCGCAGATTCTCCTGGCTGGCGACGAGCTCGATGATCCGTTCATAGCGGGCGCGGCGGGCACTGAGATCCGCCGGAGCGGACTCGACAAAGGGGCGACTGCGGCCGATGGCCAGGACCTTCGCCGTGTTTTCCTTGGCGACCTTGTTGGCATCACGCTTCCATTCCAGCTTGAGGTCGCCACCCTGCAAGGGGGCATCGGTGAAATAGATCTTCCCCTCGGCATCGACATACTTGTAGATGTCCGCCCCCGCCGTCAGCGGCAGGATCAGCAGGAGAGGGATGAGTGCGCGCATACCACCCTCTTTCTTAACACTCTGCCTGTAAAGTTATTTTGACCGCTTCCCGGGTCGGGTCACTTCCAAGAGGGTTAGCATGTTAACCCGAGTCTGCCGGTGAATCCACCGCCGAGACCACGGCCTCGTGGTCAGTTGCGCCTCGGCTGGCAACGCCCGCCCAACCGGCCGGCCCGGCCAGGACCGACTGGGATGACCACAACAGGCTGCTTTCGGGGCGGGCCAGGCCGGATGGTGAAGGTCGGATCCTGCGGGTGTGACGAGGAAGGAGAGTGGGCGGGAGACAGGCAGAGCGGCAGGAAGGGCGGGCGGCGTGAGAGAGATTCCATCTGTCCACCCCCCCGCAGTGTTGCAGAATGACCATTGGTAGCAGGATTGCGACAATCTGCGCACCGATTTGCTGGGTAATTATCAACTTCCTGCGAGCGCTAAATTTTCTGGAATCATTCGCGCGATGCCAACATTTACACCACGCGATCGCCTCCTTATCAATCATTTGTTCGTCGCGCTCAGACGACAATTTCATTGAATGATACGCCGCGAATTGGTGGCAAATGCATGCAAATTATTGTTGCGGGACATTTTTTTCTGACTATAATCCCGCCACTCGCTTGATCTGAATGACGACTACGGGATAACTGAATGAACCGGCGATACTTCCTCGGCCTCGCCCTATCCGCTATTACGGCCCCCGCCTTCGCCACGAAGAGAACCGCTGACAAGAGTCGCATCCTTCAACTGCGCAACGCCCATACCGACGAACGCCTTCGTCTCACTTATCGTATTGGCGACAGTTACCAACGGGATGCCCTCGCCAAACTGAACCACTTCCTGCGCGATCACCGCAATGGTGAGAGCACCTATATGGACCCCAAGCTATTCGACCTGCTCTACGACTTGCAGAAACGCATCCACGGCGAAGAGTGCGAGATCGAGGTCTTCAGTGCCTACCGCTCCCCCAACAGCAACGCCCAGTTGCGCCGGGCCTCGAAACGCGTGGCCCGCAACAGCTTCCACATCAGCGGCATGGCCATCGACGTGACCTTCGAGGACTGCTCCAGCTCTCGGCTCCGCGAATCCGCCATCGCCCTCGGTCGCGGGGGTGTCGGCACCTATGGCCGCTCCAGCTTCGTGCATCTGGACACGGGCCCGGTACGGACCTGGCGCGCCTGACGGCCAAGCCTTGATCCCGCGGCCGCCGGGTCCCGCTGGCGGCCGCCTCCCCCTCTCCGGACCCGCGGGTCCACATACGTTTCCGTTTCCACCGCTACCGGTGCCGGCGACTCATTCGCTGTCCGCGTCCTTCCGACTCCAGTCTCCCCTGGTCCGCATCCCCTTCATCGTCCTGGCCGCAACGGGTGACGATCGCTCCACCCGGGGGACATGCCGACTTGTCACCATCCCCCTCGCCTTCCTTCGCCTCCCCTAGCCTGCCCTCCCCTTTCCTATCCTGCCCTCAGGAGACTTCCGGAAAGCCCAGGGTCAGGGTATCCGGGTGCTGCCCGCAGGCGATCTCCAGACCGATGGGCGCGTCCTGGGGGAAGCGCTGGGCCACGACCCAATACTGGGTCAGTTCGCCACCCAACTCCGAAAGATTCTTCAGGGCCCCCCGCAGGCGCCGACTGTCGAAGAAGGCGAAGGGCTCATCGAGGAAGACGAACTGATCGTCCCGCACCCGGCGTGCCACTAGCTCCTGGGCGAGACCGAGACGCAGGGCCAGCATGATCTGCCGTTGGGTGCCACTGGAGATCTCGTCCAGATCCAGCAGGTTCCGCTTGTCACTGGAATAGACCCTTACCTGCAAGTCCTCATCCACCTCGAGGAATTCGTAATGACCTTCGGTGAAGCGGGGTAAGGCACGGGAGACCATGTCGCGCAGGCCGGAGCTGAACCGGCGGGACAGGTCCCGCGCCGCCCCCGCCAGGAGGTCGCGCGCCAACCGCCGGGTGGCCATCCACTCCTCCGCCGCCAGGATCTCCTGGTCGAGCTTGGCCAGTTCCTGGATGACCGCCTGGTGACGTTGCCCCTCGCTGCGCAAGCGCGCCAGGCCCTGACGGGTGGCCGCCTGCCAGGCATGCAGGCGTTCCAGGTCCCGCTTGAGCCAGACCGCCTCGTGTTCCAGGGCGCTACAGACCTCCGCGACCGCAGCCTCCAGGAAGAGGATGCGCTGACGAAGGCGGGCGCGTCGCTCCACATCGGGCCGATCGATCACCAGGCCAAGATCCCCTTCCACACCGGCGGCGGTGCTGGCCACGGCCTCTCCGCCGTCGCCCGCGGTGACCAGACTGCCCGCGCCCGGGGCCTCTCGGAGGCGCGCCGGCAGGGGTTCCAGGCTGTCCAGCCGGTCCAGTTCCCGCGCCAGGCGCCGGGCCCGGGCACGCCGCCGCCGTAACCCCAAAGCCAGCACGGCCAGCCAGAGCCAGGTCAGCAGCAGGAAGCCGCCAAAGATGACCATGACCGCCGTGACGACGGCATGCGTCGTCAGGCCCGTCTCCGCGATCAAGCCCTCCAGCCAGGCGATCAGGACCGGCATGGGCCAGGTCGCGGGCTGGAAGTGGAGCATGGCCCAGATGGCGCCCGCAGCCAGCACGGCGAGCAAGGCGATGTTGGCGAGGAGACCGGCCAGGGCGCGACGGGCGCCATGGCTGCCGTGGCGGCGATAGGCGGTGCTGTAGGCGTCGCTGGCCCCTTGCAGGGCCTGCATGCGTTCGGCCAGTTGCGCCTCCCGTTCCCCGATCTCGGCCAACTGCCGCTCCAGCGCCTGACCCCGGCCCGCCTCCGGCGCCAGTTGCGCCAGCTCCTCGGCCAGGGCCAGGCGACGCTCACGGCGGGCGGCCTGGGCCGCCTCGGCCTCGCCCAGTTCCACGTCGAGGGCCGTCGCGCAGGCCTGCAGGGGCGCGGCGCCAACCATGGCCCGTACCGCGGGGCTATGGGGATGGGGGGAGGCGATCTCACGCTGGGCGAGATAGCAGGTCTCGACATAATCATCGAAGCCGAAGCCGACCAGCCGCGCGATGGCCGGGGTCACGCCATCGGCCCGGGCCAGGGGTGCATCCGCGGCATCCAACGCGATCAGGCGCGCCGACTGGGCGCCATCGCGGGTCAGGTTCCGGCTGACTTCATAGCCCTTGCCCTTGACGCGAAAGCGGAGGGTGACCGCCCCTTCCCCGGCGCCCCAATGCACCAATTTGCCGATGCGTTCCCCGGGCAGGGCAAAGGTCCGGCCAAAGAGGGCGAAGCAGATGATCTCGCCAATGGCGCTCTTGCCGCTCTCGTTGTCGCCGCTGAGGCCGATGATGCCCCGCTCCGGCAGGTCCGCCAGGCGCAGGACCCGATAGCGGTGCAGACGTTCGGCCTCGAGTCGCAGAATGATCATGGGCGGGTCTCCTCCGCGGCCTCATGGGCCCGGAGCCGTTCCAGGGCCAGGTCCAGGGCCGCCTGAAAGCGTGGCTCGTCCAGGCCACCGGCCGTGTCGCGCCGGCGTTCCCGCTCCGCCTCGCAATAGGCCGCGAACGCGACGCTGGGCTTGATGCTGGCCTCTTCCGGGGCCTTGCGGCTGAAAGGGAGCTTGATCATGGGCAGGCCTCCTGGGTCCGCGCCCGACCGGCGGGCGATGAGGGCTATTGTCAGGCTTTTCGCCGCCCATGGCACGCCCCCGTTATCCGGGATTATTCTAGTCGCGAATCCGGAACCGGCAATCCAGGTCGACCAGATCCACCTCCCGGGGGGAGACGTGCAGGCGGGTATTGAGGGCCGGCTCCCCCTGCAGACGGGCACGGGTCTCCAGGGCCAGCGCCGGCAGCAGCAGCACATGCCTGCGCTCCTCCCGATCCACCACCACCGCCTCGCCCCACCATTCCGGATGGGCGCGCAACCAGACCAGCTTCCAGTGCTGGTTGGACAGACGCTCGGCGCGACGCACCGCCGCGCTAGCGGTCTCGGCCTCCCCCACCCGCGCCACCAGGGTCTTGGCGTCGATCGGGTCCTCGCCCCGCAGCCAGGCGCGCAGTTGCTGATGCACCAGCAGGTCGGAATAACGCCGCAGGGGGCTGGTGGCCCGGGTATAAAGCGGCAGGCCCAGCCCGAAATGGGGCCCGGGCTCCCCCACCAGCCGCGAGGGTTTGAAGCGGCGGCGATAGGCGTACATGCCGGCCAGGTCCAGCGGCTGCTCGATCTTGTCCGGGGGGGGCTGGGTGGCGTACGGGATGGGAATGCCCCGATCACGGCAGAGGACGGCGACCGCCTCTCCGGCCATGAGCATGGCATCCATGACCAGGGCGCGGCTCTCCAGCCGGGCCAAGGGGCGGATGATCACCTCCCCGTTCCGGACTCGCAGGCTGACCTCCGGTAGCTCGATGCCGGCGGCGTCGTTGGCCTGGCGTCGGCGGCGGAAGCGCTCCACCAGGCCGCGCATGCCGGCGAAGGGCGCCTCGTCCAGACGGCCCTCGGCGGCTTCGTAACTCAGGCGCCGCACCCGCACCCAGGTGCGCTGAACACTCACGTCGACCACCTCGCCCTGGGCGTCGCAACCGAAGCCGAAGGAGAGGGCCGGCGAGACCTCCAGCAACCCCAGGCCCAGGCGGGCGGTGATCGCCGGGGGCAGCATGTTGACCATGCGCTCGGGGAGATACTGATTGGCCCCCCGGGAACGGGCCTCCCGGTCCAGGTCGCCATCCGGGGGCACCAGAGCCGCGACATCGGCGACGTGGACCCAAAGACGGTCGCCATCCAGGCTCAGGGCATCGTCCGGGTCCTGGTTGCCCTCGTCGTCGATGGCATAGGCCGGGAGGTGGGTCAGGTCCAGGCGGTCCTCGTCCGGCAGATCGCCCACCGGCAAGTCCGGGTCGCGCTCCGGTAGGGCCTGACGGGCGGGATGGGGATTGTGCTCCGGCGCCCAGTAGCCAAACTGGATCAGGGCGCGGTGGGCCTTCTCCGGGGTCTCCTCGATCCCCAAAGCCTTGAGGATGCGGCTGTGCTCGGACCGCCCCCAGGCCAGGCGCTCCACCTCCGCCAGGCGCTCGGCGTCCTCGGGCAGGGGCTGACTGGCCGCCAGCCGCGCCAGAAAGGCGTCCCAGTCCCGGGCCGCGTGCTCCCGGGCCTGGCGCTGGGCCTGGTCCGCCTCCACCTCCGCCCGAGGCCGGGCGTGGATCTCCTCCGGGGTGCCGCTGAACCAGAGCCCCTCCGCCACCAGGCCCCAGGCCGCCCAGGCCGCGGCGGGGGTGAAGTCACCATGGATGAGCTCGGCCAGTTCACGCAGCCGGGTAGTGCCGCCCTCCAGCAACTCCCAGGCCTCCGCGAAATCCCCCGCCGCCAGGGTCAATTCATGCAGGCCGCGCAGGGGCCCTGGGTGAAGCAGGTCGATATCCTTGAGGCGCACCCGCTTGGTCTCCCCCTTGTCGAGGGCGATCTCGATCTTGTCCCCCAGGCTCAGCACCCGGGCGGGATGGCCCTTGTAGAGGACCAGGCTGTCGACGCGCAGATTGGCTTGATGTATGGTCATACCCCCCCTCAATAACTCCAAGGGCTGGAGCCCGATTTTTTGCCACAGGTACCAATTTAGGTACCAGTTCACTTCAGGAGTGGGGTACCATCTAGGCCATGCGAAACGAGGCTAAACCCCGCTCATCAGCCGGTCAAGTAGTGGCGGCGGGAGTGCAGGGGGAGGCCATTCACCCGTAGGTACGCCAAATGGCGCATCTACCAAGGAGCGCCGGCGGCATTGGCTACCATCACACCCATCCAGCGCGGCAAGGGCATCGTCTACAAGGCCCGCATCCGCCGCGCCGGGCAGGAGGGGGAAGTCTCCAAAACCTTCCTCTACCGATCCGACGCGGAGAAGTGGGCACGGAAAACCGAGGGGGAACTCGACCGCGACGAAGCCGGCCTGACCACCGAAGGCTATCGCCACACCCTGGCAGATGCCATCAGCCGCTATGAGACCGAGCGCATGGGCGAACTGGCAGAAGGGACCCGCCTGGCCTATGTGGGTCACCTCGCCTATTGGCGGGAGAAGCTAGGCCACCTCCGCCTGAGCCAACTGCACCCGGCCAACATCGCCAAGGCCCGCGACGAACTCCTCACCGATGGGCGGGGGCTCAAGAAAAGCAGCGTCAACCGCTACCTCACCTGTCTAGGCGCCGTCCTGACCCGAGCGCAAAAGACCTGGTACTGGCTCAGCGTCAACCCCGTGTCCCTGGTCCACAAGCTGACCGAGCCCCCCGGCCGCGACCGTTTTCTCACCCAGGAGGAGCTAGACCGGCTCCTGGCTTCCTGTCGGGAATCCCTTAGCCCCGACCTGCTGACCATGGTCTTGATCGCCGTCAGCACCGGGGCCCGGCTGGGGGAGATCAGTGGCCTCCGCTGGAATGCCGTGGACATGGAGCGCGACCTCCTGACGTTGCGGGTCGGCAAGGAGAACGCCGTCAAGGGTGGCAAGCGCACCGCGCCCATTGCCCCCGTGGTCAAGGAGCTACTCAAGGCCCGGCTGGCGAAGCGCAAGGCCGCCGCCGTGGTCACCCTGCGGCCCGATGGCCTGGTCTTCCCCAGCACCGTCAGCCCAAACCGGCCCGTGAACATCGCGACGAGCTGGCAACGCGCCACCGTCCGCGCCGGGCTGGACGGGCTCCACTTCCATGACCTGCGTCATGCCCACGCCTCGTTCCTCGCCGCCAGTGGCGCATCCCTGCTGGAGATCGGCCGCGTCCTGGGTCACAAGTCCCCCGGCACGACCGCCAGATACAGCCACCTGGCCCCCGGGCATACCCACGCCCTGGTCACCGAGGTAACGGCCAAGATTCTGGGCACCCCCGGCGGCACCGTGCCGGAGGAGCAGGCGTGAAAAGTGGAAATTTAGTTTCCACTTTTCGTAGAGGTAGAAATTCTACCTCTCCAAAAAATCCTGGCCCCCGGGAGCGCCCGGCCCACCGCTGGCCCGATTGGGCGCCCCCCTGCCTGACCACAGCAGGAGAAAT
>WBZM01003546.1_pt1 | contig 12134 bp, 8 predicted proteins | sample 5204271 | NCBI WGS metagenome assembly WBZM01 (sample SAMN12344346, study PRJNA552823) | activated sludge metagenome | biome: Activated sludge suspended growth; feature: Nitrification reactor; material: Wastewater; isolation source: activated sludge from nitrification reactor of wastewater treatment...
CCAGCCCCACGCGGGCGCGCCCGAGGGGCACCATTTCCCGCTGCGGAAGGGGACCGAGGTGCTCGTGGCCTTCGTCGGCGGCGACCCCGACCGCCCGATGATCGTGGGGGCCGTGCCCGACGCCGACACGCCCTCGCCGGTCACGTCCGGCAACCACACGCAGAACGTGGTGCACACCGGCGGGGACACCCGCATCGAGGTGGAGGACACCGCGGGCGGGCAGTACATCGACATCTCGACGCCGCCGGAGCGCACCTTCGTCCACCTCGGGGCGCACCACGGGGGCCACCAGCACAACGCGATCGCGTCGACCGACGGCAACGGGCTCATCCACCAGGGCGCCAACCAGGACATCTTCGTCGACTCGGACAAGACCGAGGACGTGCACCTCGCGGTGACGGAGACGTACAAGCAGACCCAGACGACCCACACCATCCAGGACGTCACGCAGATCTACCACGCGACGCAGACGACGAAGGTCGACCGGCACTGCAAGGAGTCCTACGAGTCGCACACGACGACCGTGACCGGCCACAAGATCGAGCGCTGCGCGTCGCAGGCGACCACCGTGTCCAACCTCCTCACGGAGACGCACGGGTCGCAGGACGTCGTGGTCGACGGGCTGCTGAAGAGCTCGGCCGCGACCCGGGAGTTCAAGGCCACCACGCAGAGCGCCCAGTTCTACGCCAACCTCACGTGGAACGTCGGCGCCGGCGGCTTCACCGTCAACGACGACTCCTACCTCTTCGTCGACGCGCCCAACTACACGGTGCTCGTCCCGAAGGTCACCGAGGTGCAGAACGTCCGCACCGAGCTCGCGCCGAGCAAGTGGTACTCGTTCGCGCCGACCAAGACCTCGCGCGACACGGTGAAGATCTCGATGATCAACGCGACGCTCTCGGGCGTGGGGGCGAAGTTCGACTCGCTCATCGCCACCATCGGCATCACGCCGATGAAGACCGCCGCCATCGGCTTCAAGCTCGACCTCGCGGGCCTCAAGGTGGAGAACGCGATGGTCGAGCAGGCGACGGGCGCGTTCCGCTGCGGCAAGTGGGCGCTGAAGATCTGGCTGTAGTTGGCAGGAGGCCCAACCCCCCCATGAGCGACATCTTCTCCCTCACCTCCGGCGCCCTCCCCCCCGACGTCCGCGTCGCGGCCTTCGACGGCGCCGAGCGCATGTCGACCGCGTACGCGATCACCCTGTGGCTCCTCGTCCCCCACGAGGACGCCCTCGGCGTCGACCCGGACGCGGTGCTCCTCCGGCCCGCCACGCTCCAGGTGTCCCACGCCGACGGGTCGCCCCGGTGGACGCTCGCGGGCGTGTTCACCGAGGTCGAGCTGGTGCACGACGAGCCCGGCGGCGACTCGCTCTACCGCTGCGTGCTGTCCCCCACCTGGGCGAAGCTCCGGCTCTCCCGGCACAGCCGCGTGTGGGTCGACAAGACCACGCCCTTCATCCTCGAGGACGTGCTCGCCAAGGCGGGCTACCCCGCCGACCGGTACGCCCTCCGGCTGAACCGCCGCTACACCCCGCGCGCCCACGTCTGCCAGTACCGCGAGAGCGACTTCGACTTCCTCTCGCGGTGGATGGAGCGCGAGGGCATCTACTATTTCTTCGAGCAGACCGACGCGGGCGAGCGCATGGTGATCACCGACGACCGCGCGACCCACGAGCCCTTCGGGGCGGGCGTGGCGCGCTTCGTGACGGAGACCGGCGACGGCGACAGCGGCCACGAGGGCTTCCGCGCCTTCACCACGCGCGAGCGGTACCTCCGCAAGGAGGTGAAGGCGGTCGACCACGACCCGCTGCGCCCGCGGGCCCACTTCCGCGGCGCCGCCGACGTGCAGCCGCCCCACGACGGGGTCGAGGTGCGGTACGCCGAGGACGGGGCGACCTCGCAGGCCCTCACCGACCGCGCCGCCTCGCTCCGGGCCGGGGAGGAGCTCACGCGGGCGCACACGGGCCACGGGAGCGGCCGCGTCTTCGACGTGCGCGTGGGGTACACCTTCACGCTCGAGGAGCACCCCCGCGCGTCGCTCAACCAGGAGTACCTGTGCGTCGCGGTGCGCCACCGCGGCCGCCTCGTCGGGGCCTCGTCCGCGTGGGGCGAGTACATCCCGGGGCTCGACCCGCGGGAGTACGTCGCGGAGGTGGAGGTCGTGCGGCACGAGGGGCAGTACCGCCCGCCCCGGGTGACGCCCGCGGCGCGCGCGCCCAACCTGGAGATCGCCCGCGTCGACGGCCCCGTCGACAGCGACTACGCGCAGCTCGACGAGCACGGGCGCTACCGCGTCCGGATGCACTTCGACGAGAACGACACGCAGGCCGGCGAGTCGTCGACGCTCGTGCGGATGGTCCAGACCCACGCGGGCGCGCCCGAGGGGTGGCACCTCCCGCTGCGGAAGGGGACCGAGGTGATGATCGCGTTCCTCACGGGGGACCCCGACCGGCCGGTGATCGTGGGGGCCGTCCCGGACGCCGACCACCCCTCGACGGTGACGTCGGCCAACGCGACGCAGAACGTCTTCCACACCGGCGGGGACTCCCGCTTCGAGTTCGAAGACACCGCGGGGGCCCAGTACATCGACATCTCGACGCCGCCGGAGCGCACCTTCCTCCACCTCGGGGCGCACCACGGGGGCCACCGGCACAACTACATCTCCAGCACCGACGGCAACGGGCTCATCCACACCGGGGGCACGCTCGACGTCACGGTGGGCGGCGACAAGCACGAGCACGTGCGCGGCACGCTCCGCGAGACCTACGAGAGCACCCAGACGACGGAGGTCACCGGGGACGTCACCGAGACCTACGACGCGAACATGGCCACCACCGTGACCGGCCACGTCCAGGAGAACGACCTCTCGCACGAGACGATCGTCACCAACACCACGGTCGAGTCCTGCGCGTCGCAGCGGACCGAGGTGTCCGGGCACCTGGAGGAGAAGCACGGCGAGCAGCACACCACCGTCGGCGGGCGGCTCTACGTCCGGAGCGCGAACCACACCGAGGACACCACGGGCTCGCACACCGGCGAGTTCGGGACGCTCCTCATCACCGTCACCGGCACCTTCACCCTCACCAGCGCCGGGCCCATCCGCATCAACGCCCTCAACTGGCAGGACAACGCGCCCATCCAGTACACGATCGTGACCAACGTCCGCAACGTCATCCACAACGCGAGCAAGGCGGTGGTCTACCCCCTGATGATCGAGGCCGTCGGCAACAAGACCTCGCTCGGGACCTTCGCCCTCTCGCTCGGCAACACGAAGGCCGAGGCCAACGGCTTCGTCCTCGCGAAGCAGGCCTTCAAGTTCGACTACACGGGCGGCAAGACCGAGCGGATCGGCATCAAGGTGAAGCCCTGGCCGATCGACCTCGGGAAGAAGCCCATCAAGGGCAACACCTACGCCTTCTCCCTCCTGGGCTGAGGCAGCGGGGCGCGACGACACCATGAGCGACATCTTCTCCATCGACAGCGACGCGCTCCCCCCGTCGACGCGGGTGGTCGCCTTCGAAGGGACCGAGCGCCTCTCCACCCCCTACGCGATCACCGCCTGGCTGCTGGTCGCGTCGGCCGAGGCGGAGGGCCTCGACCTCGGCGCCGCGGTGCTCCGCCCGGGCACCCTCGCGGTGGCGCGCGACGACGCCTCCCCCCGCTGGAGCCTCTCGGGGGTCTTCTCCGAGCTCGAGCTGGTGCACGAGGTCGTCGGCGGCGACGCGCTCTACCGCGCGGTGCTCGCCCCGAGGCTCTGGGCGCTCTCGCTCTCGCTGCACAACCGCGTGTGGGTCGACAAGACGGTGCCCTTCGTCATCGAGGACGTGCTCCGCAAGGCGGGGTACCCCGCCGACGGCTACGACATCTCGCGGCTCACCGCCACGTACAAGCCGCGCCCGCACCTCTGCCAGTACCGCGAGAGCGACCTCGATTTCATCTCGCGGGTGATGGAGCGCGAGGGCATCTACTATTTCTTCGAGCAGACCGACGCGGGCGAGCGCGCGGTGTTCGTCGACGACAAGGGGCGCCACGAGGACTTCGCGGGGGGCTTCGTGCGGATGGTGCCGGAGGCCGGCGGGGGCGACAGCGGGAGCGAGGGGTTCCGCTCCTTTGCGGCCCGCGCCTCGGCGGCGTCCGCGGAGGTCAGGCTCCGCGACCACGACCCGCTGGCGCCGACGCGCGACCCCGCGGCCAGCCTGCCGGTGTGGGCGCCGGGCTTCGGGGTGCTCGTGCGCCACCAGGAGGAGTGGGCCGCCGACGCCTCCGACGCGTCGCGCCTCGCGCAGATCCGCGCGCAGCAGGACGCCGCGGCGCGCACCCGCGTCCGGGGCGCGGGGCGCGTGTTCGACGTGCGCGTGGGGTACACCTTCACGCTCGAGGAGCACCCCCGCGCGGCGCTCAACGGCGCGTACCTCTGCGTCGCGGTCACCCACCGCGGCCGGCTCCTGGAGGGCCCCGACGCGCTCGCCCGCTTCATCCCCGTGCGCGGGCACCGGGTGTACACCGCGGAGGTCGAGGCGACCCCGAAGGACCTCCAGTACCGGGCGCCCGCGAAGACGCCGGTGCCGCGCGTGCACGGCGTCGAGGTCGGCCGCGTCGACGGGCCGACCGACAGCGACTACGCGCAGGTCGACGAGCACGGGCGCTACCGGGTCGACATCCTCTTCGACGAGATCGACCACCCTGGCGGGGTGTCGTCGACCTGGCTCCGGATGATCCAGCCGCACGCGGGGGCGCCCGAGGGGTATCACTTCCCGCTCCGCAAGGGCACGGAGGTGACGGTGGGCTTCGTCGGGGGCGACCCCGACCGCCCGGTGATCCTCGGCGCCGTGCCCAACGCGGAGACGCCCGCGGCGGTCACGAGCGACAACCACACCCACAACGTGATCCACACGGGCGGGGACAACCGCGTCGAGATCGAGGACACCGCGGGCGGGCAGTACATCGACATCTCGACGCCGCCGGAGCGCACCTTCCTCCACCTCGGGGCGCACCACGGGGGCCACCAGCACAACTACATCACGTCGACCGACGGCAACGGGCTCATCCACACCGGCGGCGTGATGAACGTCACCGTCGGCGGGGAGAAGCACGAGACGGTCACGGGCACTGTCCTGGAGGAGTACGACCAGACGCAGCGCACCGAGGTGACGGGGGCCGTTGACGAGAAGTACCACGGCAACCAGACGACGACGGTGGCGCACCACTGCGAGGAGACGTACCTCGCCACGCAGACCACGGAGGTCGAGGCGCACACGAGCGAGAAGTGCACCGACCAGCGGACCACCGTGCGCGGGCTCTGCGACGAGCACCACGGGACGCAGACGGTCACCGTCGACCGCCTCCTCAAGACCCACTGCGACACCGAGCTCTTCGACACGGGCCAGGGGACGCACACCGACGGGACGCTGGCGTGGACGATCCACAACGGCGCGCTCATCAAGGCGGGCACCTTCCTCATGACGGGGCCGAGCTTCGACATGAACGTCCGCACCACCCACACCATCACGCGCCCCAACGAGCAGCTCGTCGACATCGGGAAGAACGACTTCACCCCCTTCAAGTTCGAGGCGGCGCTTTTGAGCGCGAAGGTCAACGGGATGGCCACCACCGACCTCACGGCCAAGGTGGACATCCTGCGCAACAACGCCTACGAGGCGACCGGGGTGAAGCTGGAGTTCAGCGGCGTGAAGATCGGGATCACCAAATTCTCCTGGGAGGCCTACCTGGTGCTCCTCGACGTGAAGGCCCTCTCGCTCAAGCTCGTGGGCCTGGTCACCAACAAGTAGGCGCCGCCGACCATGAAGACCGTCAAGCCCATGAAGGTCGGCGTGCTGTGCCGGCCGTTCTCCACCGGGGGGCGCTTCCACCTCGCCGTCGGCGCGATGCTGTACGTCCCGATGCCGCCGGGGGAGGGCGTCCTCACCGAGCCGACGATGTGGAAGATGATCGCCGCGGAGTTCCCCGACGCGATGATCGACCCGGGGATGCCCAAGTCCCGCGGCGAGTGGATCGTCGCCGGGAGGGCCTGCGCGCCGGGCGGCGTCGCGGCGCCCGCGGTCAACGTCCGGGTGAAGGTCGGCGACGCGCGGGAGAAGCGCCTCCGGGTGACCGGCGACCGCTACTGGGACCCGGCCACGGGCGCCGTGTCGTCGATCCGCCCCTTCACCGAGATGCCCGTCGGGTGGGCGCAGGCCTACGGCGGCAAGGGCTTCGCGCGCAACCCCCTCGGCAAGGGGAGCGCGCCCGTCGCCGCCGAGGGCCGCGGGGAGATCCGCTGGCTCCCCAACGTGGAGGACCCCGAACGCCCCGTCCGCTCCCCCGACGACCGCCCCGAGCCCGTGGGCCTGATGGCCTACGACCTCACGTGGCCGCAGCGCAACAGCACCGCGGGCACGTACGACGAGGCGTGGTTGAAGACCCTGTTCCCCGGCCCCGCCGCGGACTTCGACTGGTCGATGTACAACGGCGCCCCCCGCGACCAGTGGATCGAGGGCTACTTCCGGGGCGACGAGCGCTACGTCATCGAGGGGATGCACCCGACGCGGCCCGTGATCGAAGGGGCGCTCCCGGGCATCCGCGCGCGGGCCTTCGTCACGCTGAAGACCGCCGAGGGCGAGAGCTTCCGCGAGGTCGCGCTGCGGCTGGAGACGCTGTATTTCGTGCCCCACCGCGAGCGGGTGGTGATGATGTTCCGGGGCACGGTGGAGGTGCAGGAGGACGACGCGAGCGACGTGCTCCACCTGCTGCTGGCCTCCGAGCGCGTCGGGGCGCCGCGGGACGTCGCCCACTACGCCGACTGCCTCGCGCGCAGGCTCGACAAGGTGCGCGGGGGCATCGCGTCGCTCCGGGAGAGCGAGCTCATGGCCGAGGGCTCCGAGCTCCGCCCCCCCGAGGTCGCCCTCGAAGACCGCAACGACGTCGCGGACATCATGCGCACCGACGCCCTCCTCCAGAAGAACATGCGCCGCCGCCACGAGCGCGAGGCCGAGGCGATGAAGGTGCGGCTGAAGGAGGCCGGCCTCGACCCGGGCGCGGTCGACCCCGCGGTGTTCGAGGTGCCGCCCGACACGGAGGTCGACCTCGAGAACATCCCCGAGATCGTCGAGCGCGAGATGTCCGAGATGGAGGCGAAGGAGCGCGAGATCCTCCAGAAGCGCGAGGAGGTCGAGGCCGAGGCCCGCGCCCTCTGCGCGAGCGCCGGGATGGACTACGAGGCCGTCACGCGGAAGGCCCGGCAGGAGGCCGGCGGGCCGCCGCGGCGGACGTCCCGGATGATGATGGAGGAGCTCCGCGCCGCGGCGACGGAGGCCAACCTCGGCGAGCCCGTCCCCGAGGTGGAGGCGCACTTCCAGAGCGAGTCGTTCCTCGCGGGGCTCGACCGCAGCGACGCGGAGCGCCTCGAGCTCTACCGGCGCTCCGCGCACGTCGGCGAGCCCGCGCGCCGCCTCGAGGGCGCCGAGGCGCGGAGCCTCCGCGCGCGCGTGGAGGGGGCGTCGTCGCGCGTCTTCCGCGACCTCGACCTCACCGGCGCCGACCTCTCGCGCCTCGACCTCCGCGGCGCCGACTTCACCGGCGCCCTGCTGGAGTCGTCGTCGTTCGCGGGGAGCGACCTGACCGGCGCCACCTTCGACCGCGCCGTGGTCGCCCGCGCGGATTTCACCGGCGCCGTCGCCCGCGAGGCGAGCTTCCGCGAGGCCAACCTCGGGGCGGGGGTGCTCCACGGCTGCGACCTCACGGGCGCGCGCTTCGTCGACGCCACCCTCTCCTACGCGAGCCTGCGCGACGCGGTGTGCCAGCGGGCGCGCTTCGAGAAGGTGTTCTTCTTCGAAGTCGCCCTCGACGGGGCCGACTTCACCGACGCCGTCGCGCCCGACCTCCTCCTGCACGAGTCCGACCTCTCGCGCGCTTGCTTCGCCCGCGCCGACCTGTCCGGCGCGACGCTGCTGAAGGCGCGCGGCGGCGGCGTCCGCTTCACGGGGGCGAAGCTCACCCGCGCCGCGCTGGTCGAGTGCGCCCTCGACGACGCCGACCTCACCGACGTCGACGCCGAGAACCTCCGGGTGGTCATGGGCACCTCCCTCCGCCGCGCGCGCCTGGTCGGCGCCCGGCTCGACAGCGCCACGATGCGCGACACCGCCCTCGAGGGCGCCGACTTCAGCCGCGCGCAGGGGCGCTCGCTCGACCTCTCGGGGGCGCGGCTCGCGCGGGCGAAGTTCTACCAGGCGAAGATGCGCGAGGCGCGCTTCGTCCGGGCCGACCTCACCGACGCCGTGATGATGTCCCTCGACGCGATCGACGCGCTCTTCCAGAGCGCCGACATCACCCGCGTCGACTTCACCGGGGCCAACCTCTTCGGGGCCGATTTCGGGCGCGTGCGCGGGCGCGCCAAGGGTATGATGGACGCCGTGATCGGGCGGCTCCAGATGTACCCCCGGAGACCGGAGTGAAGCGCGAGACCCTCGAGCGCCTCATCACCGAGGGCGAGGTCTTCCGCGAGCAAGACCTCTCCGGCGGTGACCTCCGCGGCGCCAACCTCTCCGGCGCGGTGTTCTACGCCACCTCGCTGCGCGGGTCGAACCTCCGCGACGCGAAGGTGTGCGAGTCGCTCTTCGTGGGCTGCGACCTCTCGGACTGCGACCTGACCGGGGCCGACCTCTCGCACACCCAGTTCCAGGGCTGCGCGATGGACCGCTCCACCCTCGCCGGCGCGCGCATGGTCGACGTGGCCCTCGCGGCCTGCGACTGGCGTCAGGTCGACGCCTCGGGCGCCACGCTGGTCGGGACGTTCTTCGTGAAGGGCGCCGTCGAGGGCGTGTCGCTGGCCGGGGCCACGCTCGACCGCTCGGCCTTCGTGGAGTGCCCCGTGCGCGGGCTCGACCTGTCGGGGGCCAACATGCCGCAGGCCGTGCTGGTCGGGGCCGACCTCACCACGACGACGTTCACCGGCGCGAGCTTCGACCGGGTCGTGCTCGTGGGGGCGAAGCTCACGGGCGTCGACCTCCGCGGGATGACCCTGAAGGGCACGCAGTTCATGGACTGCGAGATGGCGGGCGCCGACCTGCGCGGCGCCGACGTGAGCGCGTGCAACTTCAAGGGCGCGACGCTCACCGGCGCGCGGCTCGACGAGGTGCGGGGCGCCCACGTGCTCTTCACCAGCGCGAAGGCCGCGGGGGTCGTGCTGCGCGGGGCGAAGCTCCCGCAGTCCATCTTCGTCGAGGCCGACCTCTCGGGCGCCGTCCTCTCGGGCGCCGACCTCCAGGCGGGGTGCTTCCACCGCGCGAAGTGCGAGGGGGCGCGCTTCGACGGCTGCGACCTCACCTACAGCGACTTCGGGTCGGCCGAGCTCCCGAGGGCGGATTTCTCCGGCGCGTCGCTCTTCCGCACGCGCTTCCACATGACCGACGAGCGCGGGACGGTGTTCACCGACCGGAGCCTCGCCCTCGGCGACGACGCGCCGCGCGCGGCCGCCGAGCGCTGGACCCCGCGCTACTAACCCGAAGGCACCGTCACACCATGGACAACCTCGCCCGCCTCCGCCCCAACGTCAGCGTCTACGAGTCCGGCACCGTCACCGAGCAGCGCGAGGGGGTCACCCGCGTGCGGACGCAGGCGGGGGAGTTCACCTGCGCGCGGGCGGTGAGCTGCCTCGTCGAGCCCCGCGAGGGCGACCGCGTCGCCGTCTTCGCCGACGCCTCCGGGGCGGCGTACGTCCTCGCCGTGCTCGAGCGCGCCGACGGCGCCCCGGTCGACCTCGTGGTCGACGGCGACGCCAACCTGAAGGCCCGCGGCGGCGCGCTGCGGCTCCAGGGTCCCCGCGGCGTCCACCTGGAGAGCGCCGCGGAGGTGACCGCGGTGACGGGGCGCTTCCGCCTCGTCGCGGAGCGCGCTGAGCTCGCCACGCAGCGCGTCCTCGCCGTCGGCCAGGTGGTCGAGGCGCAGGTGCGCAAGGTGACGGTCTTCTCCAAGACGCTCGACCGCTTCGTCGACCACGTCATCGAGCGGTGCCGCACCTCCGTGCGGGTCGTCGACGAGTCCGACACGGTGCGCGCGAAGCGCATCGACCTGAAGGCCGACGAGCTCCTCGCCGTGCGCGGGGAGAACGCCGTCGTCACCGCCGAGGAGCTGGTGAAGGTCGACGGCCGGCAGATCCACTTCGGCTGACCGACGACGCTCGCAGGAGGACTCCGCATGTTCGCGAACACGCAGATGATGGGGATGGACCTGGCCTTCCCCGACGTGTGCCTCACGCCGACGCCGGCGCCGGTGCCGATCCCGTACCCCAACATCGGGCTCGGGCCCATGGGCGTCCCCGCGGCGTACAACTGCCTCATCATGGGCATGCCCGCGCACAACATGTTGACCACGGTGCCGCTGACCAACGGGGACAACGCCGGGGTCGCGCTGGGCGTGGCGTCGGGCCTGGTGATGGGGCCCGACCGCCACCTCACCGCGTCGTTCACCGTGCTGATGATGGGCGCCCCGGCGACGAAGCTCACGAGCATGTCGCTGCAGAACAACACCAACGCCCCCGGCGCGCGCATCGTGCCGAGCCAGGTGAAGGTGCTGATGCTCGCCCCCTGAGCGGGGCGCGTCCCCCCCCTTCCCCCTCGCTCAGCTACGGAACTTCCGGCCCCCGGCGAGCTGGTCGGCGTAGGCCACCAGGTCCTGCTCCTTCTTGAGCAGCGCGCCGAGGAACGGCAGCTCGCGGTCGAGCTTCACCGAGGTGACGCCCGCGCGCTGGAGGACGGCGATCCAGTCGACGAGCTCGCTGGTGCTCGGGCGCTTGCGGATGCGGCTCATCGCGCGAATCTCGTAGAAGACCTGGAGGCACTGCTCCACCAGCTCGCGCTCGACGTCGGGGTGGTGCACGCCCACGATGCGCTTCATCAGCTCGGCCTCGGGGAAGTCGATGAAGTGGAAGACGCAGCGGCGGAGGAAGGCGTCGGGCAGGTCTTTCTCGTTGTTGCTGGTGATCACCACCACCGGGCGCTGCTGCGCCACCACCTCGTCGCCCGTCTCGCTCACCCGGAAGCGCATCCGGTCGAGCTCGTGCAACAGGTCGTTGGGGAACTCCAGGTCCGCCTTGTCCACCTCGTCGATCAGCAGCACCACCCGCTGCGGCGCGCGGAACGACTCCCCGAGCGGCCCGTACTTGATGTAGCGCCGGATGTCGCGGACGTCGCCGTCGCCGAAGCGCGAGTCGTAGAGCCGCGCCACCGTGTCGTAGACGTAGAGCCCGTCCTGCGCGCGCGTGGTGCTCTTGACGTGCCACGTGAGGAGCGGCGCCTCGAGCGCGCTGGCGAGGGCCTCGGCGAGGAGCGTCTTGCCCGTCCCCGGCTCGCCCTTCACGAGCAGGGGCTTCTCCAGGGCGAGGGCGCAGTTGACCGCCGCCTCGAGGGCGTCGCTGGTGAGGTACGAGAAGGTGCCGCGGAAGCGCTTGAAGTTCGGGTCCATGGGGCCTCTGGCGCGGACGGTAGTGAAGTGAGCCCCGGGTGGAAAGGGGCTTGTGCTTTCCCCCGATGGGTCACAAGACTCGACGCCGCATGATGGACGAAGCGCGCTACCTCCAGCTGGTCGACCGGGCCTTCCGCGCCATCCAGGACGCCTTCGACGACGTCGACCCCGACGTCGTCGACGCCTACGCCGCGGGCGACGTCCTCACGCTCACCTTCGCCGACCGCTCGAAGTGCGTGGTCAACACGCAGCGCCCGACGCGGCAGATCTGGCTCGCCGCGCGCTCGCGCGCCTGGCACTTCTCCTACGACGAGGCCACCGACCGGTGGTTCGACGACAAGGGCCGCGGCGACGAGCTGATGGGCACCCTGCGCGCGGTCGTGCGCGAGTCGTCGGGCCTCGAGGTCGCCCTCTGAAATCGCTGCCCGGAGCGCCGACCGGATGAAGCCGCGGAGGGCCGCAAAGAGACGCGAGGCCGGCAAGGCGCGGCTTCGAAGCAAGGCTGTTGGCCTTGCGAGAAGACGCAACGCCGCCGGACGACGCGGATCTGCCGCGGGCCGACCGGCCTTCATCCGGTCGGCGCTCTAGAACACCCCTCGGGTTAGTTCTGGTTGACGCGCACTACGCCGCCACGTCGAGCACCTCCACGCCAGCTCGCCGCAGTCGCCGATCGATCGT
>WBZM01003548.1_pt1 | contig 12127 bp, 11 predicted proteins | sample 5204271 | NCBI WGS metagenome assembly WBZM01 (sample SAMN12344346, study PRJNA552823) | activated sludge metagenome | biome: Activated sludge suspended growth; feature: Nitrification reactor; material: Wastewater; isolation source: activated sludge from nitrification reactor of wastewater...
AGTATAGCGACCGGACCCCTCCCCGCAAGGCGGCGAGCCGCCCGGGGTCGTCAGAGCGTCTTGAGGTCCACGGCCGGATCGGCCAGCTTCGCCGGGTCGGGGTGCTTGCGCTCGCCGATCCACTTCCTGCCGGTCATGAAGTCCTTGGGCGAATTCACCGCGTCCACGGCCAGCAGCTCGCCGCCGCCGAGGTAGTACAACGCGAACTTGCCGCTGTCGGGGTCGCCGCGCACGACGCTCTGGTCGTAGCCCTGCGACAGTCCGGCGATCTGCAGCTTCACGTCGTACTGGTCCGACCAGAACCACGGGATGTGCTCGTGCCGGGCCGGCTTGCCGCAGATGTTCGAGGCGGCGACCCGGGCCTGCTCGACGGCGTTGTCCACCGACTCGAGGCGCAGCTTGCGGCCGTAGCGCACGCTCGGGTGGAAGGTGCAGTCGCCCGCCGCGTAGACGTTCGGGTCGGAGGTCCGGCATTGCTCGTCGACGACGATGCCGTTCTCGCAGCGGATGCCGGCCGCGGCGGCCAGCGAGACCTCGGGCAGGATGCCGACGCCGACGATCACGATGTCCGCCGGGAACTCGCGCCCGCCGCAGACCACGGCGCGCACCCGGTCGTCGCCGCGGAAGGCCGAGACCGAGGTGTTGCAGTGGATGCGCACGCCCTCGCGCTCGTGGCGCCGCGTGTAGAAGGTCGACAGCTCCGGCGCGACCACGCGATTGAGCGGCCGGTCCGCCATCTCGAGCACGTCGACCTCGAGCCCGAGGTGACGGGCCGAGGCCGCGGCCTCGAGGCCGATGTAGCCCGCGCCGACCACCACCATGCGCTTCGCGCCCGCCAGCTCGGCACGGATGCCCTCGACGTCGGCGATCGTGCGCAGGTAATGGATGCCCTTGAGGCCGTGGCCCGGCACGTCGAGCAGGCGCGGCCGGCCGCCGAGGCACAGGATCAGGTGGTCGTAGTGCAGTTCGCCGCCGTCGCTGAGGCGCAGCCGCCGGTCGGCCCGGTCGAGCGCGGTCGCGCGGACCCCGAGCCGCGTCTCGGCGTGCGCCTGCTCGTAGAACTGCGGGCTGCGCAGCAGCAGCCGCTCGCGTTCCATCTCGCCGGACAGGAACTTCTTCGACAGCGGCGGGCGGTTGTACGGCAGGTGCGGCTCGTCGCCGACCAGGATGACCGGCCCGGTGTGTCCTTCCCGGCGCAGGGTATCGACGGCCTGGACCGATGCGTGACTGGCTCCGACGATGACGACCGTACCGGACATGGACTGACTCTCTCGCAGCGCCCGCCGAGGGACGGGCATGTCGGTCGGCTTTATAACCGCACGCGGGGGGGTCCGACAAAGAAGTCGAGCGGTCACGGGCGGCTCTGGCTATCCTTGGCCACGCACCATGGGCGGGCGGAGCGGGCCGGTCGCCGCTCCATGCTGGTGCGAAAAGGGCGGTCCGGAAGCCAAAACCCGCCGGCCCCGTGGGTCGGCACGGTTTCTGCATAGGTGTGCCGGAGACCCGGGCGTTCCCTGCGGACGGGGCAGATCGGCTGACTCTCGGTTTCCACGGAGCGTGGACCCGCCGCCGGCCGCCGGACAATGACCAAGAGACGAGGAGCCAGACCCCATGAAGCTGATCAGCGCAATCATCAAACCCTTCAAGCTGGACGACGTGCGCGCCGCCCTGTCGGAACTCGGCGTGTCCGGCATGACGGTGACGGAGGTGAAGGGGTTCGGGCGCCAGCGCGGCCACACGGAGCTCTACCGCGGCGCGGAGTACGTCGTCGATTTCGTGCCGAAGACGCGCATCGAGGTCGCGGTCAAGGACGCGCTGGTCGACCAGGTGGTCGAGGCCATCGTGAACTCGGCGCGTACCGGCAAGGTGGGCGACGGCAAGATCTTCATCTCCGAACTCGAGCGCGCCATCCGCATCCGCACCGGCGAGGCGGACGACCAGGCGCTCTGACGCCCCGGCTTTTGGCGTAGGATCGCGCCCCGGGCCCCCAGGGATCCCGGAGCGATCCTAGCCATGTCCGATGCCACCACGCGCGAGGCGCTCGCCGGCGCCGTCGCGAAACTCCAACTGGGCAGCCAGCGCCGCCACGTCTTCCTGTGCGTGGGCGGCGGCAAGTGCGCGAAGGACGAGCGCTCCCAGGAGAGCTGGGACTACCTCAAGCGCCGCATCAAGGAACTCGGGCTGCACGACGTGCCGGGCGGGGTGATGCGTACCCGGGCGCAGTGCCTGCGCGTCTGCGTCGACGGACCGGTCGCCGTCGTCTATCCGGACGGCACCTGGTACCGAAAGTGCACGCCCGAGAACCTGGAGCGCATCCTCCAGGGGCACTTGTTGAACGGTCACGTGGTCGAAGACCTCGTGATCACCGAGGCACCGCTGCCCCCCGTCGACTGAGGAGCGACCATGCCCCACGCCATCCGCATCCACGCCTACGGCGGGCCCGAGGTCATGCGCTGGGAGGAGGTCGAGCCGCCCGCGCCGCGCAAGGGCGAGGTGCTGCTGCGCCACACGGCCATCGGCCTCAACTTCATCGACTGCTACGAGCGCACGGGCCTGTATCCCGGCGCCCTGCCGCTGATCCTCGGTCGCGAGGGGGCGGGCGTGGTGCTGGCCGTCGGTCCGGGCGTGAAGGGCGTGCAGGAGGGCGACCGGGTGGCTTACGCGGCCGGCAGCCCGGGCGCGTATGCCGAGCAGCGCGTGATGCCGGCCGACCGCCTCGTGCCGATCCCCGACGGCGTCAGCGACCGGCTGGCGGCCGCCGCCATGCTGAAGGGCATGACGGCGCAGTTCCTGCTGCGGCGGACGTACCGCGTGAAGAAGGGCACGGTCGTCGTGATCCACGCGGCTGCGGGCGGCGTCGGCCTGATCACCGCCCAGTGGGCCCGCGACCTCGGCGCCACCGTCATCGGCGTGGTGGGCAGCGAGGCCAAGGCCGCGCTCGCGCGCCAGCACGGCTGTCACGAGGTCGTGGTCACGGGCCACGAGGACTTCGCGGCGCGGGTGAAGGCGATCACCCGCGGCAAGGGCGCCGACGTCGTGTACGACTCGGTCGGCAAGGACACCTTTTTCGGTTCGCTCGACTGCCTCAGGCCCCTCGGCATGATGGTCACCTACGGCAACGCGTCCGGGCCCGTGCCGCCGTTCGCGCCCCTCGAGCTGTCGAAGCGCGGCTCGCTGTTCCTCACGCGCCCGACGCTCTTTCACTACGTCGCGAAACGCGCCGACCTCGAGCGTTCGGCGCGCGAGCTGTTCGAGGTCGTCGGCCGCGGCGCGGTGCGCATCGAGATCGGCCAGACCTACCCGCTGCGCGACGTCGCGCAGGCGCACCGCGACCTCGAGGGACGACGCACGGTGGGCTCCACCGTGCTGCTGCCTTGAACCCGGGCCGGCCCCTGCGGCACCTCGCCGGCTGGCCGGTCGCGGTGCTGCTGGCCGCGGGCCTCGGACGGGCGGCCGCGGCCCCGCTGCCGACGCCCGAGGAGCTCGAGGCGGCGCATGCCGTGATCGGCCGCGTCGCGGTCGAGGCCGGCGACGTGTTCGACAACGCCGTCCCGGGGGAAGGCGGCTGGCTCTATCGCACGGCCAACGCGCTGCACGTCCGCACGCGCCCCGCGAACCTGCGGGCCCAGCTGCTGTTCAGGCCCGGCGACCCTTACGTGCACCGGCTCGTGCAGGAGACCGAGCGCATCCTGCGCGCCAACGACTACCTGTACGACGCGACCATCGAGCCGGTGGCCTGGGACGGCCGCACGGTCGACCTCGTCGTGCGCACGCGCGACAACTGGACGCTCAACCCGGGCATCAATTTCAGCCGCAAGGGCGGCGAGAACAAGTCGTCGCTGCAGATCGCCGAGAAGAACCTACTCGGCACGGGGCAGCAGCTCGAGTTCGACTGGGGCAGGAACGTCGATCGCGACTTCCTGACGTTCGACTACGCCAACCCCCACTTCTTCTCGCCCTGGGTGAAGCTCGGCGTCACCTATTCCGACGCCAGCGACGGCGCGACCAAGGTCCTGCGCCTCGAGCAGCCCTTCTACGCACTCGACACCGCCCGCGCGGCCGGCACCTGGCTCGCCGACGGCGAGCGCAACGACTCGCGCTACGTCCTCGGGCACGAGATCGGGCAATTCCGTCACCGCGAGGAGCACTACGAGGCCTGGGCCGGCCGCTCGAGCGGCTGGCGCGACGGCTGGGTGACGCGCTGGACGACCGGCGTGAGCTTCGAACGCAACCGCTTCGCCGTGCTGCCGGGCGAGCCGCTCGGCGGCCCGCTGCCGCCCGACCGCACCCTGGTCTACCCGTGGCTGGGCTGGGACCTGCTCGAGGACCGGTACCAGGAGCGCGTCAACCAGGACCAGATCGCGCGCACCGAGGACGTGCTGGTCGGCTGGCGGGCCGGCGCGCGGCTGGGCTACGCCGCCGAGGCGTTCGGTTCGACCCGCGACGCGGTGATCTTCAGCGGCTACCTGCAGGACGGCGTCGACCTGCGGCCCGACGAGTCGCTGTTCGGCAGCGCGAGCGCGTCGGGCCGGCTCGAGGGCGGCACGCTGCGCGACGGCGTCCTGTCGGCCGAGTTGCGCTACTACCGGCGCACGTCGAAGCGGTTCAAGTTCTTCGCGTCGGCCGGCGGCACGATCACCGGGAACCTCGATCCCGAGCAGCAACTGCTGCTCGGGGGCGACAGCGGCCTGCGCGGCTACCCGCTGCGCTACCAGGCCGGCACCTCGAAGGCGCTGCTCACGCTCGAGGAACGCTACTACACCGACTGGTATCCGTTCCGGCTGTTCCACGTCGCCGGCGCGGTGTTCTTCGACATGGGGCGCACCTGGGGCACGGACGTCACCGGCGCGAGCAGCGACGGCCTGCTCAAGGACGTCGGCATCGGCCTGCGGCTCGGCTCCAGCCGCTCGGCCTTCGGCAACGTGCTGCACGTCGACCTCGCGTTCCCCCTCGACGGCGATCCGTCGATCTCGAACGTGCAGTTCGTCGTGGAGACGAAGGGACAGTTCTAGCCGGCGAGGACGGCGATGCGGTCGATCTCGAGCGCGAACGGCCCCGCCTGCTTCTCGCTGATCATGAGGCCCAGCGCCCGCACGCGCGCCGGATCGAGCGGCGGCGCGCCCGGCACGGGCCGGCCGCGAAAGCTGGCCACGAACGATTCCAGGAGCAGCGTGCAGTCGTGCCACTCGCCGGCGGGCGGCGTGAAGCGCGACTGGTACTGCACGCCGTCGTAGCCGTCGTCCGTGCGCAGCGTGAACTTGTAGGTCCGGCCGTCGCCGCGCACGCGCAGCACGAAGGCGCTCGCGCCGGCCGCCGGCCAGGCCCGCGCGAGCGTGCGGCAGGAGGCGAAGCCGCCGCCGAAGTCGAGCGACACGCGGCCGGTGAAGAGCGCGACGCCCGGTGCGGCGCGCTCGAACCTGCTGCGGGAGACTCCGCCCATGACGACGTCGTCGACCGCGCCCCACGGCGCGAAGTCGTCGTCGGAATCGAAGTCCAGCAGGGGGCGCAGTTCCGCCGCCATGTCGCCTCAGCCGATCTCGATCACCTGCCGGATCGAGGCGCCGGCCGCGAGCCGGTCGAACGCGACGTTGATGTCGGCGAGCCGGATGCGCTCGCTCAGCAGCAGGTTCACGGGCAGGCGGCCCGCGCGGTACCACTCGACGAACTGCGGGATGTCGCGTTCCGGAACGCAGCTGCCGAGGTAGCTGCCCTTGACGGTGCGCTCCTCGGCCACGAGGTTGACGTGCTGGATCGCGAACGTCTGCTGGGGATGCGAGAGGCCGGCCGACACGGTGCTGCCGCCGCGCCGCGTGATCCGGTACGCGAGCTCCATCGCGCGCGCCGAGCCCGCCATCTCGAAGGCGAAGGCCACGCCGCCCCTCGTCAGCTCGCGCACCTGCTCGATCGCATCGGGTGCCGAGGCGTTCACGACGGCCGTCGCACCGAGCTCTCGTGCCGCCGCCAGCTTGCCCTCGTTGACGTCGATGGCGACCACGTGCGGCGCCTCGAGCATGCGGCCCGCGAGCAGCGCAGCGAGGCCGACGCCGCCGAGACCGACCACCGCCATCGAGGCGCCGCGCGGCATCGCCGCGGTGTTCACGACCGCGCCCACGCCGGTCATCACCGCGCAGCCGAACAGGGCCGCTTCGGCGAACGGCAGCGAGGCGTCGATGCGCACCAGCGAGCGGCGCGACAGGGTCGCGAATTCGGCGAAGCCCGAGACGCCGAGGTGGTGCTGCAGCGGCGTCGCCGCCTGGTGCAGGCGGCGGGCGCCCGACAGCAGCGTGCCCGCGGTGTTGGCGGCGAGCCCGGGCTCGCACAGCGCGGGCCGGCCACCGCTGCACGGGTCGCAGTGTCCGCAGCTGGGCACGAACGCGGCAACCACGTGATCGCCGCGCTGCAGGTCGTCGACACCCGCGCCGATCTCCTCGACGACGCCGGCGACCTCGTGACCGAGCACCATCGGCAGCGGCCGCGGCCGGTTGCCGTCGATCACCGAGAGATCGGAGTGGCACAGGCCGGCGGCGCGCACCCGCACCAGCACCTCGCCGGGCCCCGGCGCGTCGAGTTCGACGGCCTCGATGCCGAGCGGCTTCGACTCGGCGTACGGCGCGGGCAGGCCCGACTGGCGCAGGACGGCGGCTTGGATCTTCATGCCGCGAGGGTAACGGAGCGTGCTTTCGCGCGCGAGTGCGATTAATGTCGCAGGCCCGACCCGCCGCAGGCGATCCGCCGATGACCGTGCCCGCCCGTGAACTGCCCGCGCGCCGCGACGAGTTCCGCGTCCTGCGCTCCATCACCACGCGCTGGATGGACAACGACCACTACGGCCACGTGAACAACGTCGTCTACTACTCGTACTTCGACACGGCGGTGAACGGCTTCCTGATCGAGGCGAGCGGCACCGACATCCGGGACCTGCCGGCGATCGGCATCGTCGCCGAGACGAGCTGCCGCTTCCTGAAGGAGCTGAGCTTCCCGGAGACCGTTCACGCGGGCCTGGCGCTCGAGAGGCTGGGCAACTCGAGCGGGGTGTACCGCATCGGGCTGTTCCGCAACGAGGAGCGCGAGCCCGCGGCGCTCGGCCGCTTCGTGCACGTCTACGTCGACAGCGTCACGCGCCGGCCGGTGCCGGTGCCGGCGCCGATCCGGGCGGCGCTCGCCGCGCTGGACGACGGCGCCGTCGGCACCTCGCCGCTGCCCTGAGGGCCTCGCCCGGGCTCAGGACTCCAGGACTTCCTTGCCCTTCTGGATGGCGAGCGCGCCGCTGCGCACGACCTCGAGCACCTCGCCGAAGTTCGACACCTCGGCCACGAAGCGGTTGATGTCCGCCTCGCTGCTCGTGAGCTCGATGGTGAAGCTGTCGGCTGCGTCCCACAGCACGCGGCCGCCCGCGCGCTGCGTGGCCGCCCACAGCGAGCCCACCTGCGTCGCCTTGCCCTTGAGCTTGATGAGCAGCAGCTCGCGCTCGAAGTGCTCCTCGCGCGTGACGTCCTCGACGTCGACCACGTCGACCAGCTTCAGGAGCTGCTGCGAGATCTGCTGGATGACGGCCTCGCTGCCCGTGGTGACCAGCGTGAGGCGCGACACCGCCGGGTCGTCCGTCGGCGCGACCGACAGCGACTCGATGTTGTAGCCGCGGGTCGAGAACAGGCCCGCCACCCGCGTGAGGGCGCCGGACTCGTTCTGCAGGGTGATGGCGATGATGTGGCGCTGGCGTCGCACGGCGGGCTCCGGTCCTGTCCCGTCGGGCTGCCGGGACCATAAGTCAATGATTCGTATTGGGATTACGGCGACGGTCGGCCGCCACGGCCCGACCCAAGAATAGGGGATCGCCCCCCGATCGCATAGATGGACGCTGGGAAATCAGGCTGTTAGGCTCCGTTGCATCGCAACACGACCAGACACCGACCCCGCCAGGCCCGCCGCCGTGAAAACGAGCCACGCCGCCGCCCGTCCCGCTGCGCACCCGCGCGCCGGCCAGATCCTGACCGGTGCCGAGACCATCGTGCAGGTGCTGGTCGACGAGGGCGTGGACGTCATCTTCGGCTACAGCGGCGGCGCCATCCTGCCCACCTACGACGCCGTGTTCCGCCACAACGTGGAACAGGCCGCCGCGGGCCACGGTCACCCGATGCCGCTGATCGTGCCGGCCAACGAGCAGGGCGCCGGCTTCATGGCCGCCGGCTACGCGAGGGCCAGCGGCAAGGTCGGCGTCTGCATCGTCACGTCCGGACCCGGCGCCACCAACACGGTCACCCCGGTGCGCGACTGCGCCGCGGATTCCGTGCCGATCGTCGTCATCTGCGGCCAGGTGCCCACGGCCGCGATCGGCAGCGACGCGTTCCAGGAAGCGCCGGTCAGCAACATCATGGGCGCGGTCGCCAAGCACTGCTTCCTCGTCACCGACCCGACCCGCCTCGAGGCCACGGTGCGCACCGCGTTCGAGATCGCGCGCACGGGCCGGCCGGGACCGGTCGTCATCGACGTGCCGAAGGACGTGCAGAACTGGCAGGGCGCGTTCCAGGGCGAGGGCCACCTGCCCGCGCGCGGCTATCGCCAGCGCATGCAGCAGGTGCTCGAGAGCGCGGTGGACGAGCCGGAGTGCGCGAAGTTCTTCGCCATGCTCGCGGAAGCGAAGCGGCCGCTCGTCTACGCCGGCGGCGGCGTGATCCACGGCGGGGCCGCCGACGAGCTGCGCGCGTTCGCCGACGAGTTCGGGCTCCCGGTCGTCACCACGCTGATGGGCATCGGCGCGGTCGACACCACCAGCCCGCTGTCGCTGCGCATGCTCGGCATGCACGGCGCGGCCTTCGCCAACTACGCGGTCGAGGACTGCGACTTCCTCATCGCCCTCGGCGCGCGCTTCGACGACCGCGTCGCCGGCGTGCCCGCGAAGTTCGCGCCGAACGCGAAGCGCATCGCGCACATCGACGTGGACGGCTCGGAGATCAACAAGGTCAAGCGCGTGCAGTGGAACCACGTCGGCCTGATCCCGCCCGCGCTCGCGGCGCTGCGCGCTTACGGCCGGCGGCAGGCGTTCCGCCGCGACTGGTCGGAGTGGCACGGCCACCTCGCCACGCTCAAGCAGAAGTACGCGATGAACTACGATCGCGACAGCGAGCAGATCCAGCCGTACTACGTGATCGAGGAGATCAACCGGCTGACGAAGGGCGAGGCGGTGATCGCCACGGGCGTCGGCCAGCACCAGATGTGGGCCGCGCAGTACTTCGACTTCCGCGAGCCGCGCCTGTGGCTCACCTCCGGCAGCATGGGCACGATGGGCTTCGGCCTGCCGGCGGCGATCGGCGCGCAGTTCGCGCGGCGCGACAAGCTGGTGATCGACATCGACGGCGACGCGAGCATGCGCATGAACCTCGGCGAGCTCGAGACCGTCACCACCTACGACCTGCCCGTGAAGGTCGTCGTGCTGAACAACTTCGGCGACGGCATGGTCCGGCAGTGGCAGAAGCTGTTCTACAAGGGCCGGCACGCCGGCAGCGACAAGTCGCTGCACAAGAAGGACTTCGTCAAGGCCGCGCAGGCGGACGGCTACCGTTACGCCGTGCGGCTCGATCGCAAGGCCGACGTGCCTCGCGTCGTGAAGGAGTTCATCGAGTTCGACGGCCCGGCGTTCCTCGAGGTCATCATCGACACGGAGGCCGGCGTGTATCCGATGGTCGGCCCAGGGCAGTCCTACGACGCGATGATCACCGGCGATCACATTCCGTCGCGCAGCCAGCGCGACGTGCCGCCGCCGTCGCCCGATACCACCGAGATGTTCTGACAGGGGACACTCACTATTTTTCCGTCGCGGAAAGATAGCGAGTGACGCCGGTCCCCACTTTCCGGGAGGCCGCCCGCTTCTGGGTGCGGCTCGGCTTCATCTCCTTCGGCGGGCCCGCCGGGCAGATCGCCATCCTGCACCGCGAGGTCGTCGAGCGACGGCGCTGGCTGGACGAGCGTTCGTTCGCCGATGCACTCAACTTCTGCATGCTGCTGCCCGGGCCGGAGGCGCTTCAGCTCGCGATCTACCTCGGCTGGCGCCTGCACGGAACGCGCGGCGGCCTCGTCGCCGGCCTGGCGTTCATCCTGCCGGCGGTCGTGCTGCTGCTCGTGCTCTCGTGGATCTACGCTGCGTACGGCCACGTGCCGACGCTGGCGGGCGTGCTGCTCGGTTTGAAAGCAGCGGTGCTGGGGCTCGTGCTGCAGGCGCTCGAGCGCCTCGGCCGCCGCGCACTGCGCACTCCCGTCCACTGGGCGCTCGCGGCCGGCGCGCTGGCCGCCATGCTGACCGGTGGGCTGCCGTTTCCGTTCCTGATGCTCGGCGCGGCGCTCGCAGGCTGCCTGCTCACGCCGCGGTCCGCGGCGATGGCGGCACCGCCCGTCCCCGTGGCCCGGATGCGCGGCGTGTACGTGCTCGGCACGGCGGGCGCCCTGTGGCTGGCGCCACTGCTGCTCGTCGCAGGCGCGCTCGGGCTGGACTCGATCTTCGCGCGCCTCTACCTGTTCTTCAGCAAGGCGGCGCTGGTGACGTTCGGCGGTGCCTACGCCGTGCTCGGGTACGTCACGCAGCATCTCGTGCACGACCTCGGCTGGCTCACGGCCGGGCAGTCCGTCGCCGGACTCGCGCTCGCCGAGACCACGCCGGGCCCGCTGGTGATCGTGCTGCAGTTCATGGGCTTCATGACGGGCTGGAATCAGCCGGCGCCGTTCGCCGCCGGTGCGGCCGCGACTCTCGCCGTGCTGCTCGCGGCGTGGGCGACGTTCCTGCCGTCCTTCGCCTTCATCTTCGCCGGCGCGCCGTACGTCGAACGCCTCGCGCACGCGCCGCGCATCTCCGGTGCGCTCGGCGCGATCACGGCGGCCGTCGTCGGCGTGATCGCGGCGCTGCTGGCGCAACTCGTCGTCGCCGTCGTGTGGCCGCACGGCATGGCCGCCGGAATCGACGTGCCCGCGCTCGTCATCGCGCTCGTCGCGGCCCTGCTCCTGCGCACGTCGCTCGCGCTGCACTGGGTGCTCGCGCTGTGCGCGATCGCCGGCGTCGTCAGCGGCACGCGAATATTTAGCGCAATCCCGTAGCGTCTTTCGCATTCACTTTGAATGCGAATGCAGCGCGCGCGACATCGATTCAATTCGGTTTCGATCGCGCGCGGCGAAGTGTGAGTCAATTCCTCTCCACTTCTGTTCGATCGCGCGCCGCGGGAGAACACTGGCGCCGTCAATTCACCAAGGGCAAACCCGTCGCGAGGCGGGGACGCAAAGCCTCCGGTCCACCGGCTGAGCCGAGGGATAGCGGGGTTACCGAGAGAGGGCCTCGTCATGCTCCGCCGCAGATTCCCGCATGCGTTGATCGCAACGTTCGTCACCGCCCTCGCGGTCGCCACCGCGCCCGCCGAGGCCCGCACCCGCAACACGGCGCCGGTGATCTCCGGCACGCCCGCCACCACCGCGGTGGTCGGCGCACCCTACGGCTTTACGCCGAGCGCGTACGACGCGAACGGCGACCGCCTGAGCTTCAGGATCGCCAACAAGCCGGCCTGGGCGTCGTTCAGTTCGGCCACGGGCGCGCTCACCGGCACGCCGGCGACCACCGGCACGTACAGCGGCATCGTCATCAAGGTCACCGACGGCAGGACGACGGTCTCGCTGCCGAAGTTCTCCATCCAGGTGACCAGCCCGGCGATCGTCAACCACGCGCCGACCATCGGCGGCACGCCGGCGACCTCGGTGACGGCCGGCTCGGCCTGGGCGTTCACGCCGACGGCCTCCGACGCGGACGGCGACGCGCTCACCTTCAGCATCGGCAACAAGCCGGCCTGGGCGAGCTTCAGCGCCAGCACCGGCACGCTGTCCGGCACGCCCACGACGGCCGGCACGTACGCCAACGTCGTCGTCAGCGTGAGCGACGGCCGGGCCACGGTCTCGCTGCCCGCGTTCTCGATCGCGGTCGCGTCGGCCAACCGCGCGCCGGCGATCTCCGGCTCCCCGGCAACCTCGGTGACGGCCGGCTCGGCCTGGGCGTTCACGCCGACGGCCTCCGACGCGGACGGCGACGCGCTCACCTTCAGCATCGGCAACAAGCCGGCGTGGGCCACCTTCAGCGCCAGCACCGGCACGCTCTCCG
>WBZM01003549.1_pt1 | contig 12124 bp, 12 predicted proteins | sample 5204271 | NCBI WGS metagenome assembly WBZM01 (sample SAMN12344346, study PRJNA552823) | activated sludge metagenome | biome: Activated sludge suspended growth; feature: Nitrification reactor; material: Wastewater; isolation source: activated sludge from nitrification reactor of wastewater...
TTTTTCGGGGGCAGATCAGCCCGAGAAGGCTGTCCTCTGGCTACTCCATTTTACAGAGGAGAAACCAGATTCCGCTCATATCGTCTGTGCCCCTTTCTCCGGCGGCGGGATTCACGGGCCGAACGCCCAGCTATGCTCCTTGCGACGATTTACCCAGAGGCACTTCCGCCTAACCCCGGTCATGGTTTAGGTCGTCGCAAAATTGAGGTGGAATAGCCCGGCGCACCAAACCGTTTTCAACCGGTTCGACCAAAGCGAGGGTTTCGGGTGATCCGAACGCCGCGCTTCCTCAGTCCGGGTGGCCTTGATATTAAGTGGTGTTTTTTTCTTCGGGAGAGCCGAATGCCTCGGGGAGTACGGCTTCTGGTGTCAGGCGATATGGCTTGCTTCACCAGGCCAGAGTTCAAGGTGGAACGCGTTTCATACGACGTGATGACGCCCACAGCCGCGCGAGGAATTTTGGAAGCGATTTATTGGAAGCCTGAAATCCGCTGGCGTCCAAATGCAATACATGTGCTAAAGCCGATCAGGTTCATTTCGGTTCTTAGAAATGAGGTTGGGCAAAGGGCTGCAACGGGACGGCGCGTTATGCATGCGGCCGGTGCGACGAATTTGTCCTTGGTCATCGAAAACATTCGTCAACAGCGGAACGCCTCCATTCTGGCCCACGTCGCCTATGTAATCGAGGCCTCCTTCGAGCTGACGAGCAGTTCGGGACAAAGCACAAGCGCGAGACACCTGGATGGCTTCAAGCGCCGGGCCTCCAAAGGACAGGTTTTCCAACAACCCTATTTGGGCGCTCGCGAATTTCCTGCGCGATTTCGATTATTGGACGATGGCGAGCCGACGCCCGAGGCAATTGGTGTCTCAAAACAGCTTGGTTTCATGCTCTTCGAAATCGATCACGAAAACGGCCATGCACCCGTATTCTTTGACGCGCGGCTTGAGGAAGGCGTTCTGCATATTCCCTCGCCTGAGCAAGTGGGGGCCGGTCAATGAGCCTTCTCGCTGAATTGGTGCGAGCCTACGACGCGCGCTCAGATATGCCACCCTTGAATTATTCGGCGGAAAACGTGGGCTTTCTGATTCCACTAGAGGAGAATGGCGAACTCTCGGGCCCGCCCCAGGATTTACGCAGAGCAAACAAGAAGGCTCCGACACCCAGAACTATTTTTGTGCCTTCCCCAGCCAAGCGCACATCAGCGGTCATCCCAAATTTCCTTTGGGACAAGACATCCTATGCACTGGGGATCTCGCGAACGTGGACCAGCCGGACCGAAGTTGAGCATGAGAAATTTGTGCAATGGCACACGGAACTCCTGTCGCAAACAACTGACAGCGGGCTGAGGGCTTTTCTATGCTTCCTTCTGAATTGGACAACGACGCGCTTCACAACGCTTGGATGGCCAAAGGAGATGCTGGACCAGAATGTCATTTTCGGGCTCGAAACAGAGCGCGATGAGCATGGATTGCCGCTCGGGATTCATCAGCGACCTGCGGCACAAGAGCTGTGGGCCAAGATCCAAGCATCTCGTCAGGGAAATTTCGGCGCCTGCGCCATTACCGGCGTGAGGGGACCGATCGCAAGGTTGCACCCACCGATAAAGGGCGTTCCCGGCGCTCAGGCTTCCGGCGCTTTGCTTGTTTCCTTCAATCTTGACGCATTCTGCTCATACGACCGCGTTCAGGGAGACAATGCACCAATCACGGAAGCTGCGGCTTTCAAATACGGAACGGTCCTAAATCGCCTCTTGGGCTATGGGAGCCGAAACAAGATTCAGCTTGGCGACCTGACGTTGATCTTTTGGGCGACCGGGCCTGAGAAGACAGCGGTTGAGGCAGAGGAAATCTTCTCGGCTTTGCTCGAGGACGGCGATCCCAGCAAGTATCTCAAACTTGATAGAACCGGCGACTGCAGCTTGGCGGAGCTACGGCCTGATTTGTGCGAGATCCCCTTCTCTGTGGCGGGCCTTTCGTCCAATGCCGCGAGGCTGTCTGTTCGCTTCCATCTGACGACTGTCTTTGATCAAGTGCTGGCGCGCATCATCGATCATTATTGCCTTACGCAGATCCAGCATTCTGCGGCGACGCGATGGATCTCGATGAAAGCGCTTCTCACTGCAACGGCGTTTCTCGGACAAGAAGATCATATTGCTGCAAGTGTCGCGACCCATCTTGTGCGGGCTGCACTTACCGGTGAGCCATATCCTGACGAGTTGCTCCGTCGGACGGTAATGAGGCTCCAGTCTGACAAACAAACTTCAGTGGGTCGAGCAGCGCTTTTGAAGGCGATATTGTCGCGCAATTATGGCATTCACCTTGGATATTCGCTCACCACTGAGATTACACACAGGCCCTACCTGCTGGGCAGGCTTCTAGCGTGGCTGGATTTTCTGGAGCAGGAAGCGCGGGGTGGCGGCTTGAGCACGCCGGTGTCGTCCGTCCACTATGCGGCGGCGTCAGCTCATCCTACCAGGACCTTCCCTGCTCTCTACCAGAAGGCGGTGCGCAATATTCAAAAAATACGACCGCGCAGACCGGCCCTTGCGACTTACGCGACCGCTTGTTTGCAGGAGCTTGTTGCCATGACCCCGCTTTCGGATACCCGCAACGATTGTTTGACCCTTGAGGAACGCGCGGTTTTCGCGATTGGGTGCTATCATCAAAGGCAAGAGCTCTATCTGAGCCGTGAGCGTTGTGCTCACCGTGTCGATCAGGAATTTTGAATGACGGGCCTAACTTGCCGGTATGATTTCGTGCTCCTTTTTGACGTCGTGAACGGCAACCCCAACGGCGAAGCTACGGCGCACGGCCTTTTTCAAGCTCACTGCCGTTCCAAAAAAATTCCAACTAGCCCAGTTCGAACGGATGTACCGTCAATTTTGAGATATCGGTTTTCGCCTCGTCGCTCGCCGTTCGCCACCATATTCGCCACGTCTCTTTTAGCTGTCCATCGAGCGAGGCCGTGATTTCACTGTTGTTGATCGTGGAATGAAAATATTCATCGCCTGCCCAGCCTAGAAAGTCACTTTTGAACGTAGGCGTAAAGCATAAGATGCGTGTCTATTTTGCAAGTGCACGAAAATAGGATACAAGGTTTATGCCGTTGCGTCCGGTTGGGCTACATGCAGGCGGCGCGCAGCGAAGACGACGCCCATCCGGCCAACCGCTATCGCGCCACGCGTCGCCTCGATCTCGTTCAGAACAGCGATCGCGTCGGCGGCCGCCCTGCTCCTGCGCCGTCACGACCACAAGGAAATTGACCGGATGCCCGGCATCCGGCTTTAGCGAAAGCTGCATCCAGCGCAGCATCGGCTCGATGACGTTCGCGCCAACGTCGACGACGACGTTGCGCTGGCGCAAAACGCGCCCCAGCACATCCCAATGCCTGAGCGCAGCATCGCCATCGCCAATGGCGATCTCCCTCAAATCGGGCGAGACCGCAAGCTCGAAGGTCTGGGGGTACAAAATGCCAAGCTTCGACCGCCGGCGAGAGCCGCCGGTCCGGTCCAGGGCCGCAAGACGCGGTCCAAGGCCTGCGTCGCAAAGCGCCTCGTACAGAAGCTGGGCGACCGTCGTCTTTCCCTGGCCGCCAGTCTTGTTGGCGACAATGCAAGCAAACTCGCTCAAGGCGGGCCTCGAATGAAAACGGGGCGGAAAACCTCCGCCCCGTTGATCACGCCGTATCGCCGATATCAGGCGGCCGTCGGCGCGAAGCCCGCCGCCGCAACGGCCTCGATCGACTTCTTGATCCAGGCCTGGGCCAGCCGCAGCTCGCGGATCGCCGTCGTGTCGTACTCGAGCTCCATCACGGACTGATATTCAGCCGAGGTCATCGTGCCAAGGCGGCCGATCGACACCCCGGCGTCGACCGCCTTGATCATGCCGCGGCCTATCTCGATCGACGCATAGCCCTTCTCGGCAATCAGGGCGCGCAGCGCGCTCATCTGCGGACCAGACCGCTCGAACCTGCCAAGGCCCTCGTTGAACACGACGCCGATCTTGCCGATCTCGATCGCCTCACGCGTCTCCTCGATATCCTTCAGCACGGCGATCGCGTCGGCCGCCGACTTCTCCTGCGCCGTCACAACGACGATGAAGTTCAGCGGCTTGCCGCGCATCGCGCTCGCCTCGAGCGACATCTGCGCCCAGTTCAACAGCGAGCCGACCACGTTGGCGCCGAGATCGATCACCGTATTGCGCTCGCGCAGAAGCGCGCCGACCGCATCCCAGTGGCGAAGAGACGCCGACGGATCCTCGTCGGCGACGTCGGACAACTTGGCCGAAATCGGCAGGTCCTTCGTCTCCGGATACAGCCCGCCCAGCTTCGAGCGCTGCGCGCTGCCCGCGTCGGAATCAACCGACGCCAGCTTCACAGGCACGCCGGCCTGACGCAGCGCTTCATAAAGCAGCTGCGTGACGACCGTCTTGCCCTGGCCGCCGGTGCGGTTGGCCACGATGGTCGACCAACTGCCTGTCGCCTTCTCGGCAGCGCCGAGATCGAGGTCATATTTCGTCCCGCCTCCGAAATCGGACGCACCCGGCCTATCGGCCGCAGAACCATGGTCTGTCACTATCTTCTCCACTTTCGAAGGCGCTGGACCCAATCGACGGATCATCCGTTTTTTCCGTCGCACAGCCGACCGCTCCAAATTTGACGGACGTGAATGGTACCCGGCAAACTGCCGCCGTCAAATGAAATAGCGACGGAATAATCACTTGAGAACGCCCAGCACGGCCGGCCTTGCCGACCATCCCCTCATCCTCGAAGCGATGTCCAAGGCGGCGCCGCGCGGAACAGCGGCGGCCACGACCAGCCTGGATCTCAAATCCGGCGCGCTCGTTCCGCTTGCCTGGGTCGATACAACGACCCTTGCTTACGAAAAAACGGTGCCCACCTGGACCCGCCGCAACTGGCGCACCGCGCAAAAAGCCCAGGCAAACACCGGAATACCAACACTGTTCCTTGCCTCGGAGCTGGTCGAGTGGAAGCGTAAGAAAGACCCCTATTCGCGCTACGCGCCACGTTTTCTGCAGCCGATCGCCTACGACCCGGCCACGGAAAAATTCTCCGCCACCGGCCAGCGGCAAGAGAACCGCGACCTGCTCGCATTGCTCGCCGGCGGCGCAAAGACGCTATCGACTGCGCCCTCCTTCCAGGCGGTTCTCATCGTGCCAGCCGCTGCGCGCGCCAAGCAGCGCCTGATCGATCCCGTCGAGAATCCCGCGATCGAACACGCGCCGGCGCTCCGTCGCCTCCTCGATCTCGACAAATCGCCAGAACCACATCCATCGATTCCCGAGCGCGCCAAACACCTGACCGCCGCAAGGCGCACGCCGCTCGACCTCGATCAGGAGCGCGCCTACCAGCGCGCCCTTTCCGGCGCCGACCTGGTCGTCCAGGGGCCGCCCGGCACCGGCAAGTCGGAAGTCATCGCCGAAATCGCACGCGCGGCCGTCGAAGCCGGCCGACGCGTCCTGATCAGCTCCATCGTCGACAGCGCTCTTGCTGTCGCTCGCCGGCGCCTTACGGCGACTGGACATATCGAGCGCTATCCAACCCAAATTGCCATCGAAACGCCCGATACGTTCGTCGAGCGGCCGTTCGATGAACCTCAATTCGATCTCCTCGTCATCGACGAGGGTAATCGCATGACGGTGTCGGAAGCCCTGCTGCTCGCCGGGCGTGCCCGCCAGCTGGTCATCTGCGGCGACCACAAACAATTGCCGGCGCCCGACGGCGTTCCCAACGTCTACGACCGCGCGCGAAAACTCCGCTTTGCGCACTGCGTCCTTCAAAAGCATTACCGCTCCCAGCTATCCGACCTGATCCTGCCTTCCAATACGGCAGCCTATGGCGGCCGCCTGCGGGTAACCCCCACCCCAGACTTCCCAGACCGCCACGGTATCCGTCTGACAGAAATCAGGAATGCGCGCATACGAATGACGTCGCATGGCTTGGTTAATTACACCGAAGCAACGGCGATCACCGATCGCCTTGCTGAACTCGCATCTGCGAATAGCGGGCAATCTATCTGCGTCGTCACCGCTACCAATGCTCAAGCCACCGAAATAAATCAAAGGATTGGGGACCTCGGAATATCGAAAGCCGCACTGTCACCCAACGCTTTCGAACCATTTTTTGTGCGCACAATAAATAACATCCAGGGGGAAGAGCGCGACATCGTGCTGCTCTCCTTGGCCTTCGCTCCGAAAAACAAAAAAATGGAAGGCGCTCTCGGCTTGTTTGAAACCGCTGGCCGCCCGATGGAGCGCATCAATGTAGCCCTCTCGCGGGCTCGCTCGACGACCCACGTCTATGTCTCATTCTCTCCTGCTGATCTCAATCGGGCCGCCGATGCGCCTGCAGCCCACAAGGCTCTGGCGCATATGTTCAACACCGCCACCTCGGCAAGCATGCTCCGGCGTCAGTACACGCCCGCGAAAATCATGCTGCGCGCCACCGAAATCATTCGTCGCCCAAATGACCGCCTCGACAATCTCGGCATCCTCCACGGTTGGGCAAAACCTGGCTCAACGGCCTACGACCTTGGAATTCTTGCGCGGTTTCGTCCAACCGACGACGCGATCTGGGATGAAGCTATCGCCCAGCTCAAAGTCGCTGGCTGGCGAAACCTGCTCGTCTTCTCAGAACAGCAGCTCATGTACGAAATGTTCAGCGTCCAGGACGTGATCGAAGCGGCGGCCCGCCGCCTTTAATTATGAGCCAACGCATAGACGGCGCCGCTGCGAGCGGCGCATCAATCAGGCGAACGCCGATAGTGACGGAAGAACCTGACAAAGGTTGGCTCAAGCGGCTCCTGAGCGCCCTACGAGCAGCGCAAGCGCTTTAGAAACGACGCGTCCGACCCGCTCGACGTCCTCCACCTCCACGAGCTGGACGCCAGCACTTGCCCAAACCTGTCGTTTGATCTCGTCGCGAATATGCGCGTAGAAGCCCTCTTCGATCGTGACGCCCCAATAACATTTTCCCGCGCAAGAGCCGGTTTCTTTGGGTGCAACCGGCGGAATGGCGCTCGACCCCGAGAAACGCCGGCACGGTTGTTCGGAGCGGCGCACAGCAAGCGGCTGCATGTGACGCGGCAGCCGTGGTCGTGAAACGATGTCATGGCCGAGATCGACACCATGGCCCCGCCGCCAAAGGCGCGCGGCCCCTACAAGCCACGGCAGCCCAAAATACCGTAAGCATCGTCAAACAATGCGTGAACATCATGCGGCGCATGAAGCTTCGTTCGCCTTATATTCTAAGTTCATGCGCAAAAATGCACACGCCTGTTCAAAGGCTGCCGCAGCAGAGCGTCTACGAATGCCGATTTTAGTCTTCCACATGCCCGGCCGAAATACGGCCGCGCGACTCATAACGCGAAGCTCCCCGTTGCCATTCAAATTGTCTTCCGCAGCTTCGACGCCGGATTCCACGGCACGGATTACCATCTCCGCCTGAAGGCGCGCGACCATAGCGGCATGCGGCCACAAATGAGCAAGCTGATTAAGGATCTGTCGCTCATCACGCCTAGCGCCTGGGTAATCAACCAAAAGCCAATCGTCTTCCAGCGCCAGCGCAGGGCCACGACCAAACCCCTCGATCAGCCAGCCATGTTTCATGCGATCAAGGCGCTTCTCAACATCGCCGCTCAAACCAAACTTGACGATCAAAAGATCTGAGCGAACAAGATCTTGCCTCTCGTTCAGGCGGCGACTGTATGCACAATAAATTCGCGCCATGGGCACTCTTCGGATTATCTCCGAATACGTGAACCTTCCTTGCTGAAGGACCCCTAAAAGGTGGACCGTGAGGACGCTGCTATGAGAGACTATGGTGAAGCAATCGAAAAACTTATGGAGCTTCTGCCAACCTTTCCCGGCAGAATCGACGGATGCCTGGATAGTAAATTTGGTGACGCCATCTGGCCGCGCGATCTCGACGCGATCCTCACGGCCGGTCCCACAGCTGTCGAAGCCGTCGGATTCACGATTACAGACCGCTCAGAAGGCGGCTGGACTGCTACTTTCGAAGGCCAACACGATTACGAAGATCGCATGGCGACACTCGAATGCCGCGTCAACGTCGGGACCCTGGACGGCATGCCGGTGATTTGGGCGCGCTATCACGAAAAACGTGACCCAAAACGCATCATGTCCAAAGAACAGGCTCTTGCCATACTACGCTACAAGCGTATATAAGAGTTGCGGCCATGGAGTTCGAATGGGATGACGCCAAGAGCGAGCACAACCTGCGCCACCGAAAATTCGGTTTCGACTACGCAGCGCTCGTCTTCGCCGGACCAACCATCGATACGCCCGATCAGCGACACGCCTACGGCGAACCCCGTATCCTCACGATCGGCGCGGTCGGCAACGATATTCTCGCCGTCGTCTACACCGACCGTGACGACATTCGCCGCATCATCTCGGCTCGAAAGGCCAACCGGAAGGAACGCCGTCAATGGCAATCGTTCGTAAATCCCTAGACGAGCTCATGGCAAATCCGCCTTCCGTCGATCACGCCGAGCTGGCCGCAACGACCGAAGCCGACATCCGGCGGCATATGATCGAAGACGGCCAGAATCCCGACGCGTCGACCGGCCCCTTCGAACTCGTCGTCCCCGCCAACATCGTCCGCGAAAAGCTCGGCCTGTCCCAGGAAGGCTTCGCACGTGCCCTGCATATCCCGATAGGAACGATCCGTAACTGGGAGCAGAACCGTGTTACGCCTGACCCGGCAGCCCGCGCTCTCCTTGCAATTCTCTATCGGCGGCCGGACGCCATCAACGCAATACGTGCGGCCTAGAGGTCGACGCGCCTTTCTTCGCTATAAAGACGTCCGAATGGCTCGAGGTCCGAACGGAGAATACCGCATCAATCACCCCATCGGCGCTGCGGCCGCCGTCATGCAGATTGCCATCGGACAATCAACCGAAGCCCAGGAAGCTGCTAGATCGAAGAAACAAGTCGATCGCCGTACGGTCCAGGTTCCTTCATGGAACACCGGGTCGCCACATTCGACGTCCAGCCCCCCCAAAAAAGACCATCGAAGCGCTTATCCGCGATCACGACCTGGCGCTCGCGACATACGACGGCCATGTCGAACGCGCCGGCGTGGTCGTCGTCGAGGACGCCGTCTGGCTCGCCCTCCGGGATGCTCACCGGTGGCGCCATACCACCGGTGGGTATGATCTAGTCTACCACCGGACGAGCGCATTCGACGAACTGCGATCGCGCTATTCGGATCTTGCCGCAACCGCCGCCTCGGCTCCTGCTTTCGCGGCGCCCCACATGTCCCGGCTACACGGCTAAAGAGGTGAGGCCGCGTCAAGGCCATTCCTGTATCGAGTCGACAAACCCCAAACACCAAGAACGGCCGTACGCCGTTCACAGCACGCCGTCTACACGAAGTTTCGACGGCTCTCATCAGACCGCGGGTCGCCGCCTTCCTCCGGAACCATCACAGAGGTTCGCCCAATCTTCCGTTCGTCGTAACCGGCCATTCAGGCCGCCGACAACGTCGGCTCGCGCTCAAGTTGAAATCCCGCCCGAGCGCGAGGCGCAGCGTCGCGCGAGGGCGGCGGCCGTAGGCCGTTCGCCCGGCTATTCGACGGCAGAAGCCGCGCCCGTCGCCTGCTCCTTCATGGCCGCTCGCTGCTGACGCCGCATTTCAGAAAAACGTGCGCATGCCGCATCATCCGTCAGGACAACCGAATCCACGACGCAGCCAAGAAGGTCATCGGCCAATGCGTCGCCGATTATTCCATAGCGGGCCGCCCGCTTAACGGCTTCGTCAAGTATCGTCTGATCCATCCACTGCGCCTGGGCGAGGGCGCATAGCGTGTAATATCCGGGGATGTACAAGGCCCGATCCGCATGACTAAGCGCCAGCGCCTCGGCCTCCGACATCGCCATCGGCTCACGCGCCTGATGCGGCCCCGGGTGCGCCAAGGGCGTCCGATGCACGAACTCGTTCACGCGCTCATATTCCGTGTTGGAATCGATCACCACCATCGAAACCTCCCCCGCTTGCTCCACCGAATCCTCCTTCATCCCGATTGGACCCTTTGATGAACCATATTTCTCGCGCATCGCCTCAAGTGCGGCGCGTTGGTCCATGATCGAAACTAGATCCTTTCCAGCTTCGAAATATGCTGTCGCCTTAGCTAGAGCGTCTCGAGCTAAGCGGTCGCCGGCACGGTCTAGCAATTCACGTCGACGCGAAATTCCGTGTGTCCGGATGCACAATTGCCTCTCCAGCGCGGCGAGATCGAGCATATTCAAAACTCCGATGTCGGCCATTGTAGCTCGCGCTGGAAGAGGGGCCAACGGATTTTACGGAGCCGCGCCCGTGCCACCGCGTATGCCGCTAATTACTACGCGCACTCATCCGTGCAATCGCGTATCCCGTGGTCGATATATACGTAGGCGGCTCCGTGCATGCGCGTATGCCGCCTTACCCATGCCTGCGTCTGCTGAATCGTATTGAGCTCAAGACGCCGAACGCTTCGCCCTACGCCAACCCACTGAATTTATAAAAGCGATATACGCGGTCGCACATCGCAAGCTGCGTAGCAATCTCCGATGTAACGGCCGATAACGTCCGTTATACTTGCGTAGTGGCAAAATAGTGCTATCGGACCCGCATTTACACCGCTGTATGGCGTTGTGATTGATACATAAAACCGGTGGTCATGTAATCCGGATGAAATCCCCGCGAGCATACTTTGTGACTACAAAGTTTGCGAGCGGCGGCAGGGCCGGATCCGACGCCGGAAACCGCCGCCCGGACCACCAGAGCCCTCTCTAAGGCCGCCTCCGAAGCCCCTCAAACCGGGCCTTCCGTCTGTTCAAGCCACAGACCCCGATAACCTCGGCTAACGCGTTGTTATCATTGGGGAAATCCGCCAATACCGTCTAGCGGCAGACGAAGTCTCGTCAGCCTGCCGCCGGCCGTCGCCCTTCTCGCGGTTAAAACCGCTGTCAGGTCAACGGGTTATGCAATGGGACATCCCTGCGCCTCATGGCAAAGGGGCGCTCAGGGATCAGTCCGGTAGCGAAATGTTATTAGGAGGGTTCAATACCGCAAACTTGCGGCGCCCAGCGCACGCCAAGTTTGGGACGCTCACGCGCCTTCTCACGACGTTTCCCGCGCGCCCCGAGGCCGGGTCGCACACGCCGGAAGGCTCCGGCGCGTGGCGGGGGAAATAAGATCACGAATACTTGCACCGTTCAATGCGGCTTGGAGGCCTGCAAGCCGAGCGACAATAACCGGCCGGCCTCGAGCCAAGCCGAGCCGGCCGGTTGGAGATCGCCGGCAGCATCTGCGCCGCCGCCGGCGACGGGGAAGGCTCTCGATCGCGCCGCCGCGATTTCACCCGCAAGGGCGGCCTGAAGCATCTCGAGCTCGACAACAGAAAACTCGCCAGCTCCGTCGACAGGATCCACCCAGTCCTCGGCAGCAATCTCATGTTGGCATCCAGCCTCACCGCCAAGTTCTGGCTCACCCTGCGATGCGACCACAACGCCGTCACCGGCGATAGGTCCGAGATCTCCAATCTCTCGCACCCGGACCCGCCGCCGTAGTTCCCGGATCGCTGCATTGACGATCTTGTCATACAAGACATGGCCCGTAGCGGGCCAGTCTACGAGGGTCAACTGGAAGGGCCTCAACCTGTAGAGTTCCTCTCGCGCACGGCCGCTCGGGTCGCATACCACGGGAGCGACCGCAAACCTTTGCTTTTCCGCCCATGGACGAAAGCCGTTCCTGTCTTCGTCCCGCATGGAGGCCGGCCAACAATGGACGATTTGCCAATCGCTTACGCCGGCGTAAACATCTCCATCGTGCCAAGGCTGCGACCCCGACTTTCGTCCATTAATCGTCGCCTGCCGGAAATGGCATGCCGATGTCACCCCGACCTTGAAAAGGTAATGCCCGGCCCAGGGCCTTCCCCGGCTCCGGTCCGGTTCATGCAGCATATTGCTTACGGCTACATATAACTTTTGCTTGCGACCGCATTTGCGTTTGCACTCGAGCTCGCTTCGCCGCATGACCGCCTCATGTCGAGATGACGGGATGCTGCCGCTTACGGATTGCCAATCCCGCCTACGCTCCCTC
>WBZM01003553.1_pt1 | contig 12102 bp, 9 predicted proteins | sample 5204271 | NCBI WGS metagenome assembly WBZM01 (sample SAMN12344346, study PRJNA552823) | activated sludge metagenome | biome: Activated sludge suspended growth; feature: Nitrification reactor; material: Wastewater; isolation source: activated sludge from nitrification reactor of wastewater treatment...
GCGACGTTGTCGACCTCGACGAACGCGGCGAGGTGGTTCCACTCCAGTGTCCGGTAGTTCAGGCGGCTGCGCAGGGTGGAGGCGAGCGCGTCGTCCGCGAAAGGCGCCTGGTCCACCGACTCCAGGCGGTAACGGAACTCGAGGTGGGCCTGGCCGCCGGTGACGGCGGCGGCGAAGGTGGACGGGGTGGGCGGCGGGGCCGGGGCCTCGGCGGCAGCCGCGGTTCCCGCGAGGGCGCCGCCGAGCGCCAGTGGGACTAGAATCGGCTTGGTCTTGATCTTGGTCATGGCATCTCCGGGTGCGGGCGCTCACGCTCGACGCATGAGACTGGCTCGTTGCGCGAACTCTGCGCGCGCCGCAAAGGAAAGCCCTTGATCCATGTCAACGCCACGACTCACCCGTGACCGGCTGGCCCTCGGCGCACTCGCCGGGCTCGCCCTGGCCGTGCCCGGCCTCAAGGCCCGGGCGGAGGTCCCTGCAGCCGACCTCGAGTCCATCACCGTCTATGCGCGCCGGCTGACGCCGCTGTCGCGGGTTGCCGCCACGGTCACCGTCCTCGAGCAGCGCGAGATCGAGCGCACCCTGTCCTCCGACGTGAAGGAACTGGTGCGCTACGAGCCGGGCCTCACGGTGCGCAGCGACCCCTTCCGCTTCGGGCTGGACACGTTCTCGGTGCGCGGCCTCGGCGGCAACCGGGTGGCCGTGGAGATCGACGGCATTCCCGCCGCGGGCGGGTTCGCCGTCGGCAGCTATGCCGACTCCGGCCGCACCTTCCTCGACCTCGCCTTCGTCCAGCGCATCGAGTTCCTGCGCGGTCCGGCCTCCTCGCTGTACGGCAGCGACGCGCTCGGCGGCATCGTGGCGATGACCACGGTGCAGCCCGACGACGTGCTCGCCGGGTCCCGGTCGGCGACCGGGCTGCGCAGCGAGGCCGGCTACGCCGACGTCGACGGCGGCTGGCACGTCGCCGCACTCGGCGCGGCCACGGCGGGGCCGGGCGATCTCCTGCTCGGTTACGTGCGTCGCGAGGGCCACGAGCCGCAGACGGCCGCGGACGTCAGGCCCGACCCGCGCGACTACACGGCCGACTCCGTGCTGGTGAAGTACCGGTTCGGCCAACTCGCGTCGGGCCCGCTCACGCTTGCGCTCGACGGCGGCCAGATGCGCCAGGCGACGTCCGTGGACGCCTTCCTCGGCGTCGGCCGCTTCGCGGCGACCACGCGCCTCGTCGGCGACGATCGCGTGCGGCGCTACCGGGCCAGCCTCGACCAGGCGATGCCCGCGCGCGCCTGGTTCGACGGGCTCGACTGGCGCGTCTACGTGCAGGGCACCGACACCCGGCAGGACAGCGACGAGACGCGCCGTGCCGTGCCGCCCCGCACGCCGCCGCTGCAGATCGACCGCCGGTTCCGCTACGGCGTGCGCACGCTGGGCGCCGAGGCGACGTTCGTCGACGCGCGCAGCGCCGGCAGCGTTCGCCACGACCTCGTCTACGGGTTCGAGGCCTCGCGTTCGCGCATCGACGAACTGCGCAACGGCGTGCAGACCGACCTGGCCAGCGGCCAGTCGACGCAGACCCTCCTCGGCGAGACGCTGCCCGCGCGCGACCTGCCGCTGAGCGACGTGACTTCGATCGGGGTGTTCCTGCAGGACGAGATCTCGAGGCCGGACGGGCGCTGGAGCCTGGTGCCGGCCCTGCGGATCGACGACTACCGCCTGCGCCCGCGGTCCGACCGCATCTACCGCGAGGACAATCCCAGTTCGACCCCGGTCAACCTGCACGAGCTGTCGCTCGCGCCCAAGCTGGGCCTGACCTGGCAGTTCACGGAGTCGCTCTCCGGCTACGTCCAGTACGCCCACGGCTTTCGTTCGCCGCCGCCCGAGGACGTGAACATCGGGCTCGAGATTCCCCTGTTCAACGTGCGCGCGATCCCGAATCCGGACCTGCAGGCCGAGACGAGCGACGGCTACGAGCTCGGGCTGCGCTGGCGCACGCCGGCCGCGAACGTCGCCGCGAGCGTGTACGACAACGAGTACCGCGACTTCATCGAGTCCAAGGTCAACCTCGGGCCGGACCCGGACAGCGGCGTCACGCAGTTCCAGTCGCAGAACGTGGCCCGCGCGCGCATCTACGGCGCGGAGCTGAACGTCTCGTTGCAGGGCGAGGCGCTCTCGGCGGCGTTGGCCGGCTGGTCGGCGCGGCTTGCCGCTGCGTGGTCGCGCGGCACCGACCTCGCGCAGGATGCGCCGCTCAACTCCATCGACCCGCCGAGCGCCGTGCTGGGACTGCGCTACGACTCACGCTCGGGCCGCTGGGGCAGCGAACTGATGCTGACGGCCGTCGAGGCGCAGACCCGAGTCGACGACACGCCGGTGGACCTCTACCAGACCGACGGCCATGCCACGCTCGACTGGGTGGCCAACGTCCAACTGCGGCCGGGCCTCACGCTCAACGCCGGCGTGTTCAATCTCGCCGACGCGCGCTACATCGAGTGGGCCGACGTGCGCGGCCGCGCGAGCGGCGACCCGCTGATCCCGTACTACACGCGTCCCGGGCGCAACGCCTCGCTGACGCTGCACTGGTCGTTCTAGCCGCGGGGGCAGGGTGACGCGGATAACTTGGGGACTGTCCCCAACGGGGATTGTCCCCGCCTTCCCGTCGAACTATCGGGCTTCCGGGTACGGCGTGCCGTCCTTGCGCGAGAACACGTTCGGCGCCTCCGGCGCGTTCCACTGCATGTCGACGTCGGGGTAGTGGCAGAGGTCGGCGTCGTCGCGGTTGCTGATCGCGAGGTAGACGGCCGTCTCCGTCGTCCGGTTGAGCAACTGGTGTCCGTCCGCGCGGCTGGCCGGGAAGCCCGCGCACTGGCCGGCGCGCAGGGTCTGCTCGCCCGCCTCGGTACGCAGCACGATCTCGCCGGAAACGACGAAGACGAACTCGTCTTCGTGCGTGTGCCAGTGGCGCATCGAGGATTCCTTGCCGGGCTCCAGCGTCGTCAGGTTGACGCCGATCCGGGTGAGGCCCAGCGCATCGCCGAGCGCGCGGCGTGCGCGGGGCAGCACGCGCGCGGCGTATTGCGGTGGATAGCCGCTGGCGCAGATCGGCTCGAGGTCGCGGGGATCGAGGGCGGGGCGCGTGAGCGACATGTCGGTCTCCGGGGCGGCGAGGTGTACCGAGTCTAGCGGAGTCCGCCGTTTCCCCGTCGCAGCGCTCGTCGCAGGGCGCGTCCTGAACGCGGTTCGTTGTGCCGGCTCCCCCGCGGCGTCAAACTGGCCGGGACGGGTGTCGCGACGGCGCGCCGCCCGCGTCAAAGAGCCAACCGGGAGTCGGTCATGAAACACTGGATGCTTGCGCTGGCATTTTGCGGCCTCAGCTTTGCCGCCTGGTCGGAACCCCTGAATCCCGCACCGGCGAACGCGCTGCAGGGTTACGACAAGTACGAGTTCGCGCCGCTCGCGATGGGCCCGCCATATGCGGGCGACGAGGGCAAGGAGAAGGCGAAGGACAAGATCCAAGGCTACCTGACGGCGGAGACCCAGCCCATCGTCGCAAAGTGGAACCAGGACGCCGCCGGCGGCACACGCGGGCAGTCGCTCCTGCTCGAGCCCCGCATCGAGAAGCTCAAGGTCGTCAGCGGCGGGGCCCGCTTCTGGGCGGGAGCGCTCGCCGGCGACTCCTACGTGGTGATCCGGCTCAGGATTTCCGAGCAGCCGGGCGGGAAGGTGCTGGCGGAACCGGAGTTCTACCAGCGCGCGGCGGCGATGAGCGGGGCCTGGACGATCGGCGCGCAGGACAAGGACATGCTGCACCGGATCGTGCTGCTCCTGAACCAGTACCTCGATGCCAACTACCGCGAGGCGGTGGGCGGCGCGACCGGGTACGACCCGAAGTAGCGGCTCGGGCCGCGCCCGGCCCGAAAAAGAAGGCCCTGCTCCGGCCGGAGCAGGGCCCGCCAAATCCCGTTCAGGGGGACCGAACGGGGAACACGGTCAGTACACGTCTTCCACCGTGTTGTGGACGTTGAACTTGCCCGTCGGGGTGATGATCCGCGGGTCGTCGATCACGGCCTTCAGCTTGAGCGTCCTGTCGTCGACGATGACGATGGCGGAGCGCTGGTCCTTGCCGTTCCAGACCGAGAACCAGACCTCGTCGCCCGCAGCGTTGAACTCGGGCTGCACCACGCGCTTCGGGCCCTCGCCGAGCTTCGCCCAGTCGGCGATCGGCAGCACCTTGTAGGGCGCGTCGAGGTCGTTCACGTCGAACACCGCCACGCTCTGCGCGATCTTCGGGTCGGGATTGAGCGGCGTGTCGACGTACAGGTGGTGCGACTTCGGGTTCGTCTTCACGAACAGCGAACCGCCGCCCTGGCCCTGCAGCACGCGCACGACCTTCCAGGCATTGGCCTTGTGACGCTCCGGGTCGGTGCCGATCAGCGTGACCTTCTCGTTGCCGAGCGCGCTGGTCACCCAGACCGGGCCGAACTTCGGGTCGACGAAGTTCGCGCCGCGGCCCGGGTGCGGGATCTTGTCGACGTCGATCAGCGCCGTCAGGCGCTGCTCGCGCGAGTCGACCACCGCGACCTTGTTCGACTGGTTGGCCGCCGTGAGGAAGTAGCGCTTGGTGACGTCCCAGCCGCCGTCGTGCAGGAAGCGCGCCGCGCCGATCGTCGTGGTCCTGAGGTTGTCGATGTCCTCGTAGTTGACCAGCAGGATCTGGCCCGTCTCCTTGACGTTGACGATGAACTCCGGGTGCTCGTGCGAGGCGACGATCGCGGCGACGCGCGGCTCCGGGTGGAACTCCTGCGTGTCCACGGTCATGCCCCGCGTCGACACCACCTTGAGCGGCTCGAGCGTCGCGCCGTCCATGATGGTGAACTGCGGCGGCCAGTAGGCGCCCGCGATGGCGTACTTGTCCTCGTAACCCTTGTACTTCGAGGTCTCGACCGAACGGGCTTCGAGCCCGATCTTGATCTCGGCCACCCGGTCGGGCACGGCCATGAACAGGTCGATGAGGTCGATCTTGCCGTCGCGGCCGATCGTGTACACGTAGCGACCCGAGTTCGACAGGCGCGAGATGTGCACCGCGTAGCCGGTCTTGATGACGTTGATGATCTGCTTGGTGTCGCCGTCGATCAGCGCCACCTCGCCGGCGTCGCGCAGCGTCACCGCGAAGATGTTGTCGATGTTGAACCGGTTCTGCTTGGTCTTCGGCCGCGCGTCGACCGGCACGATCACGTTCCAGGTCTCGCGCATCTCCTTCATGCCGAACTCGGGCGGCTGCGGCGGCGTGTGCTGCACGTAGCGCGCCATGAGGTCGACCTGCTCCTGCGTGAGCTCGCCGGACTTGCCCCAGCTCGGCATGCCGGCGGGCGAGCCCTGGTTGATGAAGACCTTCAGGTAGTCCGTGCCCTTCTTCTGCGTGATGTCGGGCGTGAGCGGCTTGCCGGTGGCGCCCTTGCGCAGCACGCCGTGGCAGCCGGCGCAGCGCTCGAAGTAGATCTTCTGCGCGGCCTTGAACTCGTCGACCGTCATCTCCGGCGCGCCCGGCGTGATGACGATCTCGGCCCCGGCCGCGCCGACCGGGGACGGGGCGCCCTGGTACTTCAGCTCGGCGACCGTGGTCGGGTGCTGGGTCGGCGAGTCGGCGCGCTTCGGCTGGGCGGCCGCCCTGGCACGCTCGGCGGCCACCAGCGCGGGCGCGACCGCCCCGCCGGCATTGCCCCAGGCATTCATCGCGTAGGTGAGCACGTCGGCGATCTCCTGGTCGGAGAGCTGCACCATCGCGGGCATCACCGAGTTGTACTTGTTGCCGTTGACCACCACCTCGCCCTGCAGGCCGTTCACGACCACGCCGACGGCGCGTTCCTTGCCGCCGAGCAGGTAGTCGGAGCCGGCGAGCGGCGGGAACATCCCGGGCAGGCCCTTGCCGTCCGCCTGGTGGCAGGCCATGCAGACGGTCTGGAACACCTTTTCGCCCGCCTGCACCTGGGCCGGGCTCGCGGCTGCACCGGCCACCTCGGCCTGGTGTACCTGCTGGGCCCGGGCCGGTGCGGCCGCCGCCGTCGCAATGGCGAGCGCCAGCGCTCCCAGGCGGGTCACGCGACGAATCGTTCGTCCTGTCATGGGTATCTCCTCGGTCTCGGTCGATCGGCCGCCGGTTGCCCGGCGACCCCATGGCCAGGATTCTCGGAGGCGGGGAGGAGGACCGCCTTGATCCTGGTCAATCGGCGGCGAGGATACCGCTCAGGTCGGTCGGTCCAGGAACGCGAGCAGGCGCCGGCGGTCCGGCACCTTCAGGCTGCGCCCGTCGACGACGATCGCGCCGCCGTCGGACAGTGCCCGCAGGATGCGCGACAGGGTCTCGGGCTTCATCGACAGCCGCGAGGCGAGTTCCTGGCGCGACTCCTGCAGCGTGATCTCGGTGGGGCCCGGCGCGTCGTGCGGCAGCCGGCTCTCGATCATGCGCACGAGGCGGTGCGTGGCGCTCTCGAGCGTCAGGTACTCGATCTCGCGGATGCGCATGTGCAGGCGCTGGCTGAGGTGGCCGAGCATGCGCAGGCAGGTCTCGGGGCTCTCGCGCAGGATGGCCAGGTACTCCTGGCTCGGGAATCGGGCGATGCGCGATTGCGAGGCCGCCACCGCCGAGACCGGGTAGACGGGGCCCGCCATGAACATCACGGCCTCGGCGAAGCTCTGGCCGGGGCCGAGGATGTCGACGATCTTCTCGTCGCCCGCCGCCGAATACAGGGTGAGGTTCACCTGGCCGTCGATCACGATGTAGAAGTGCCGCGCCGGCTGGCCGCGGTCGAACAGGACCTGGCCCGCCTCGGCGTCCTCGATGGCGCTGGCCGACAGCAAGCGCTGCAACTGGGCCGGGGCGAGCCCGGCGAACAGGTGGTGGGCGCGGATCCCGGCAAGGGCCTGTCCATCGGTTAGCATGGGAAAACCGTAACAGTGCCGGCCCCGGGCACCCCTGCGGAATCTACGTAGGTCCATGAAATCGAGTCGGCGATGCCTGACAGGAGACGACGATGAGCGAGGCCCTGTACGAAAAGCGCGGCGCGGTGGCGGTGGTGACGCTGAACCGTCCGGATCACCTCAACGGGTTCAACACCGCCCTGCGCAACGAGCTGAAGCAGGCCATCGCGCGCGCGGCGGCCGACGACGAGTTACGCGCCGTCGTGTTGACCGGCGCGGGTCGCGGATTCAGTGCCGGCGCGGACCTCGCGGCGGGCGAAGTCCCGACGCCGGCCGAGGTGATCGTGCAGCTCGAGCAGGAATACGGGCCCGCCGTGCTGGCACTTGCGGGCATGCCGAAGATCACCATCGCCGCCGTGCACGGCTTCGCCGCGGGGATCGGCGTCGGCTACGCGCTCGCGTGCGACCTCGTGGTGATGGGCGAGAGCGCCTTCCTGCAGGTGCCCTTCAACCGGATCGGACTGGTGCCCGACGGCGGGGTGTGCTGGCAGATGGTGCAGCGCCTCGGCTACCGCCGCGCGCTGGAGCTTTCCATCGAAGGCGAGCGCATCCCGGCGGCGCGCTGCGTCGAGCTGGGCCTCGCCAACCGGGCGGTGCCGGACGACCAGGTGCTGCCGGCCGCGCTCGAGTGGGCCGGGCGCATCGCGCAGTGCGCACCGCTCGCGCTGCGCGGGACCAAGCAGGTGATGCGCCGAGCCGCGACGTCGACGCTGGCCCAGACCATCAGCGACGAGGCCCAGGCGCAGGCGCCCTGCGTCGGCAGCGCGGATTTCCGCGAGGGCGTGACGGCGTTCCTGCAGAAGCGGCCGCCGGCCTTCAGCGGGCGCTGAGCCGAGCTACGGAGACGCGAAGACGCCGAGCGGGTGGTGGGCCCGCGCCACGCTCACCAGGAACCCGAGGACGAGGAGGGCTGCCAGGAAGGCCGCCGTGCGGATGACCTTGGTTCGCCCGCGCTTGATCGCGTAGTGGCCCAGCACGATGTAGGCGATCAGCAGGAACACCTTGGCGGTCAGCCAGCCGGCGGCGAACGGGTACTGGTGGATCACGGTCGTCAGCATCAACGCCGTGGTGAGCAGCACCGTGTCGATCGCGTGCGGCAGCGTCCTCAGCACCCGCGACTGCAGCCACGGCGAGTCGGCCAGCATCAGGCCGCCGCGCAGCACGAACAGGGTGATGGTCAGGATCGCGCACGCGATGTGCACGTGGCGCAGGGTGAGGTAGTACTCGGTCATCCGGGTTGTCCGTCGCTCCGCGGTGCAAGGTAGATGCCGGCGAGGCGGCTCGTCCAGACGACGAAGGCCGACAGCCACAGCGCCATGCTCGCGAGCAGCAGCGCCTGCATCCAGAACGGTGCGCTCACCACCTCGCTGGCCACGCGCGCGACCGCGGCCGCCTGCAGCGCGAGGAAGCAGCCGAGCGCGACTGCATCCATCCGCAGCGGGCGGCCCGAATGGCCCATCGTCACCCGGGTGACCATCGCGACCAGCAGGCTGGCGAAGAACCCCATGCCGAGTGCGTGGATGGGTGCCCGGCCGAGCAGCCAGTCGCCGGTCAGTGCGAACCCGAGGTCGCGCCCCGTCTGCAGCAGCACGGCCACCGGCAGCCACGCGTAGCCGACGTACAGGCTCCAGGCGAGCGGATTGCCGCGGGCGCGGAACGTCGTCCAGCGCACCGCGCAGGTGGCGGTCAGCGCCAGCAGCGCGAGATCGAGCGGCACGAGCCAGCGCAGGAAGCCCGCGGTCGCGAGCAGCAGGCGGCCGTAGCTCAGCGCCACGACCGCCACCAGCATCCACTGCGGGCGCCAGGCGACGTAGCCCTTCACGGCGTTCTGCGAAAAGAACGGGATCATGCGGTGGCAGACCGCGAAGAACACCGGCAGCAGTCCGCCCCACAGCGACGTGTGCACCGCGAAGTGCAGGGCGAAATCGCTGCCGTGCGCGATGCCGAAGGCGAACCCGGCGCAGGCGACGAGCTGCACGACGAGTCCGGTCAGCACCACGTAGGCGTGCGGTACCCCCTGCTCGGCCGCGAGCAGGACGCGCACCAGCGCCGCCAGCGCGACCAGCAGCGCCGCGACGACGAGGACCCCGGCGAGCACCAGCAGGCCCGTCGACAGGTGCAGGCCGGCGAGCCAGGCGACCGTGGCCGCGAGGAACAGCGCGGCCGTGGCGGCGTAGGCCCCGCGCGGCACCGGCGGGCCGTTCATCCAGCGCGGGAAGACCGTGAACAGGAAGCCGAAGAAGAACGTGGGGAACGCCAGGCACAGCATCAGGAACGCGTGCGCCCAGATCGGCGCGATCTGCGGCACCAGCATGGCGATCGGCGCCCCGGTCTGCCGCGCCAGCAGGTGCAGGCCCCACCACAGGCTGGCCGCCAGGAGCACGGCCATGCCGGTGAAGAACAGGGTGCGGTGCGGCGACCGCAGCAGCATGGGGAGTCTTGCCGTCGTGTCCGTCACCGTGAGCTCCTAAAAAAGGAGCGGGCGCCCGAAGGCGCCCGCCCGCACTCACCTCCGGCTCAGCGGGACTCGCTGGCGAGCGCGTCCTGCTCCGCGGCCGGCGCCTTCGCCTTGCCGATGAACAGCCGCGCGATGAACAGCGCCAGCATCAGCGCGCCGGCCGCGAACACGATGTCGCCGGGCATGCGCAGCCAGACCAGCGTCTGCATGAGCGGCTGCTGCAGGAACTCGGCCGAACGCGCGTACCAGAAGCCGTGCGACACGGCTGCACCGACCTGCAGCAGGCCGACCGGCGCGAGCGAGAGCAGGGCCATCAGCGCGAGGCCGATGTTCATGCACCAGAACGACCGCGACAGCAGCTTCTCGTCCCAGTAGGCCGTGCGGCTGAGGCCCTTCAGGCAGAACAGCATCAGGCCGATGCCGAGCAGGCCGTACACGCCGAACAGCGCCGTGTGGCCGTGCAGTGGCGTCGTGTTGAGGCCCTGCATGTAGTACAGCGCGAGCGGCGGGTTGATGAGGAAGCCGAACAGGCCCGCGCCGACCAGGTTCCAGAACGCCACCGCGACGAAGAACAGGATCGGCCAGCGATAGGCCGCGATCCACGGCGACGAATAGCTGTGGCGGTAGTTCTCGTAGGCCTCGAAGCCGACCAGCACCAGGGGCACCACCTCGAGCGCGGAGAAGATCGCGCCGACCGAGAGCACGCCGGTCGGGGTGCCCGTCCAGTACAGGTGGTGGAAGGTGCCGAGCACGCCGCCCGAGAGGAACACGATCGTGGCGAACAGCACGGCGTTGGTCGCCGATTTGCCGCGCACCAGGCCGAGCTTGGTGAACAGGAAGGCGATGACCGCCGTCGCGAACACCTCGAAGAAGCCCTCGACCCACAGGTGGACCACCCACCAGCGCCAGTACTCGACCATCGCGAGGTGCGTGTTGCGCCCCCACATCAGGCCCGCGCCGTAGAACAGGCCGATGGCGATCGTGGAGAGGAACAGCAGCATGGTGATCGAGCGCGCGTCGTCGCGGCGCTGCAGGGCCGGCCACAGTGCGCGGCCGACCAGCAGCAGCCACAGCATCAGGCCGATGAACAGGAAGATCTGCCAGAAGCGGCCGATGTCGGTGAACTCCCAGCCCTGGTGACCGAACCAGAAGTTCATGCCGAGGCCCATCTTGTGCATCACGGCCGCCCACTGGCCGCCGAGCGCGCCGACCACGATCACCAGCAGGCACGTGAACAGGAAGTTCACGCCCAGGCGCTGGAATTTCGGCTCGTGGCCCGAGATGGCGGGTGCGATGTAGAGGCCCGTCGCGAGCCACGCGGTCGCGATCCACAGCACGGCGAGCTGCAGGTGCCAGCTGCGCACGACCGAGTACGGCAGGAAATCGGCGAGCGGGATGCCGTAGAAGCCCTGGCCTTCCACCGCGTAGTGCGCCGTGATGCCGCCGAGCACGATCTGCACGACGATCAGCGCGGTGACCACCCAGAAATACTTGGCCGTGGCCTTCATCGACGGTGTCGGCTTCAGCGAGCGCAGCGGGTCCTGGTCCGGGATGACCGGCGCGGGCTCCTTGCCGTGGCTCGCCACGTAGTACCACGTCAGCGCACCGACGCCGGCCAGCAGGCCGAGGATGCTGAGGAACGTCCACAGGTAGGTGGATGTCGTCGGGACGTTGCCCACCAGCGGCTCGGACGGCCAGTTGCTGGTGTAGGTGATGTCCTGGCCCGGGCGGTTCGTCGAGGCCGACCACGACGACCAGAAGAAGAACGCCATCATCGCGGCGCGCTGCTCCGGGTCCGGAACCGGGTTGTTCTGCATCGCGTACTGCGCACGCAGCGTGTTGAGTTCGACGTCGGGCCCGAACAGGCGCATGTAGTGGTCCGTGACCTGGCGGATGGCTTCGGCGCGGTCCTCGCTCACCAGCACGACACCCGTCGCCGGGTCGTAGGTGTTGGTGCGCATTTCCGTCCGCAGGCGTGCCTGGAGCGACGCCTGCTGCGCGGCGTCGAGTTCGTCGTACGCCTTGCCGGTCTCGCGCTTGGCCCACAGGTCCAGGAGCGCGGTGGCTTCGCGGTGCAGCCAGTCGGCCGACCAGTCCGGCGCCACGTAGCTGCCGTGGCCCCAGATCGATCCCATCTCGTGGCCACCGATGCTCTGCCACACCTGGCGGCCTTCGTCGTATTGCGCCTGGTTGAAGAGTGTCTCGCCGGCTGTCGTCTTGACCGCTGCCGGGATCGGCGGTGCCGAGACGTAGATCTCATGCCCGAAGTACAGGAGGATGCCGAAGGACACGACCAACAGTGTCCCGAGCACCTTCCACAAGCGACCCGTGTCTGTCATTGCCATCTCCCAGCGGCCCACCGCCGCTTCTCTGGGGCGCAATCGTGGCCGCGCGGCCGCCGGGACGCCTTGACCGAGGTCAAGCCGGCCGGCGCGGACGTAAGGGATTGCCGAAGGGCCGGCTCGTGGCGCATCTTTGGCAAGACAGGGAAGAGCGGGGCGGAGTCCCCGGGGGAGACAGCATGGTCGTGTCGTCACGCATCGCTGCGCGGGTCGAGTCGGAGTTCCCGGCCGAAGCGCGCCCACTCGTCTGTTCGCTGCTCGACGAGTACTCCGGGCCGGAGTCCGAGCGCGTCAACCTCGACGTCCTGCAGCTCGCCGCGGGCG
>WBZM01003554.1_pt1 | contig 12097 bp, 9 predicted proteins | sample 5204271 | NCBI WGS metagenome assembly WBZM01 (sample SAMN12344346, study PRJNA552823) | activated sludge metagenome | biome: Activated sludge suspended growth; feature: Nitrification reactor; material: Wastewater; isolation source: activated sludge from nitrification reactor of wastewater treatment...
CCGATCGCGCCCACAGCGAGATCGCCGCCCCATCAGCAACGACCGGGAAACAGGAGCCTTGAATGGATCAGCGCACGTTCCGCAGAGTTGTTCCTCAGGGCCAGCAACAAAGCTATGACGCGCTCGTCGAAGCGATTCGCGAAGTGGACCTCGGCCAGTCGACATGTCCCTCATCCGAATGGCTTGACTGGATCGCCCACAATGTCCCCGATCGCATGCAATTGGTTGTCGTCACCGCCGCGGTGGACAACAACGATGTCGCGCCACCTCATCAAGTGTGGCACGTCCTACAAGGCATGGCTGCGGTTACGGCATTGTCCTCCGAGGAACTCGCCCGACTTCGTCGTGACTCTATCGGTCTCGTTTTGGTGGACATACAGATCAGCGACGCCCGCTCGCTCGTCGATGCATTTGGCGGCGCAGCTCTTGGCGTGATCCACATCGCCAGGCCGAATGCGTCGGCCAGCGCCACTGCGGATGTTTCAGAGCCGCGTGTCATTGAGGTTCGTGCGGACGCAGATGCAAAGCTGAGCGCATTGCTTACGCGGTTGCTCCCCGCGGACATGCTGGAAGACTGTCGTCGCGCATGGATCCTTGAGCAATTGACTCCGCTTTCACTCAGCGTCGGCCGCATTCTGAAAGACCGGCTGGTCCACACGTCATTCAACGACTGGCTGCACGAGTCCTCGCGGCACCGGAGCAGCGGTGTCGCATCACTTCGCGAGCAGCAGGAAGACCTCGCCGAACTGCGCGAGTCGCTCGAGAAGGAGCTCAGCAGCACGACCTCCGCCAATGGCGAATCGAATGTGCTCATGGAGTTTCGCACGACGTGCGAGCCTGAGCTGCGCAGACTGATCGATGATCGCTTCAGCGAGTTGCTGAACGACGTGGCAACGAACGATCCGCCGAAGGACGTCATTGCCACGACGTCGACAGACTTCTGGGGCCAGCTCTTTGGCCGCGCGCTTTCGGGCCTCGTAGGGCGCTCCAGAAGTTACAGGTTGCGCGGCGGGCGTCTCTTGGATCTCGCGCAGAAGCTTGCGCAGCGGGCTGATGCGTTCCTCAACGAAAGGGTAAGCCTGAGAGAGGAACGAGCTATCGCGAGGATACTCGCTTCGTATCGCGAGCCACTCGCATCACTGTCCGTCAACATTCCGGAAGAGGCCGGCGAGGTTCCCAAAGAACGCGCTCCGCAATCGTCCGGCACGCGCGTGTTCAGCGGGCTTGAGGGCAATCTCATCGCCACTCTCCGGAAAGAGGAAGACCGCGATCTGCTCCACTATGAAAAGAGTGGTGTGCTCCGAAGCTTCATGCAGGCGCGCGGGCTCGCGACTCCGCTGCTGTTTCTCGCCGGCTTGGGTCTCACGTTTATGGACGAGAGCGCTGCGAAATATCGACCGCTTTTTCTCGGGGTCAGCGTCGTCATTGCCCTCGTCTATCTCGTGGCGATGGCCCTGACAGAGAAATCGCGCGTACGGATGGAGCTCGCCGAGAAGATATCTGCGCTGCGTGACCGGCTCCTGGAGCAGCTCCCCACTACGATCGCTGCAGCCTGTCAGCAGATACCCGCCGACCGAAAGGCTGCGCTGGATAGGCAGATTCGCCTCGTCAAAGAGATGATCGAAGCCAGGGTGCGCACGCTTTCGCAGGCTTTGTCGGGTGTCAGCAGCTCTGTAGTGACGCAGATCAGAGTGAAGCCAGTGGCCACGGCGTCCCCGGTGGAGAAGGCTGCAGTGGCTCTGGAGAACGCGTCAATGACGTTACTGGAATCACTCACCGGAAAGGTCCGCAACCGGAGGTAGCTCGTGACCGCACTCGTTTTCTGTTTTGACTGTCAGCCGATCAGCGTTCACGTGGTACCGGATGCGTACCGCATGAGTCGTGTGCTGCCACCGCCGTTCGATATTGGTGCGTCACCGCGATCCTATTCGGTCGCCTGGAATGCGCATTCGGCATTTCTCGCTCCCGAAGAGTGCGACGTTCCCGGGTATTCCCGCTGCAGCGTGGGTGAGCTGCTGGAGGGGTGCGATACAACTGCAAATATTGAAATTCTCGCCGCAATACTGAGTCGATACCATTTGGCTTACACGCAGTCAGGCAGCTCTGCAGGGCTAGCAATCCTAATTGTTCCTGACAGCATACCGCCCGCACGCCATACAGATATCAGCGCGGCTGCCTTCATGGCGGGGTTCCAAAGTTGTCTTGTCTTGCCGCGTGCACACGTTCTGAAGTCATCATTCCTGGGTTTGCGCGAGGGGCAAAGTGGAGTGGCACTGCATTCCTCCCAGCTCGATGCGCATGCAACGCTTGTGCACACCGACTTCGAATGTGCCTCAATATCGCTATCAGACGTGCTTTCGCGTTCCGCGATATGCCATCGGCTGGAGTCGTACGTGCGGCGCATGTTCCCGTCCGCAACTCCGGGCGCCTTCATTCAAGAGGCGACCAATGTGTTGGTCGATGTCTGGCTTGGAGCGGAGGCGGCATCGGGGACGGTTTGGTCCGACAGCCGCGAACCGCTTCGCATCTCGCTGGATCGAGAGACGCGAAGAGCGATCGATCAGGATCTGCTCGCCGCGCTCGAATCTGCACTTGCATCTGAAGTAGGGACCCTGAAATCAGTATCATTTGTGTACTGCACCGGCCCTTCTGCATCAGGGATCAGCCGCATTGCTCGTCTGTTTTTTCCGGATGCGCACATCGAATGTGAAGCCGATGGCCTGAAGATCGTGCGTACGGCAGCTGCGGAGGCGCGCGCGCGCCAAAACACGCGGATCGACTCAAGACTGCTAATCTGCTCTACAGGCCCCCGTAGTCTTGCCGGGAGTTCATCAGTACAGGAGCTTGTGACTACGCTGAATCGAGGGGTCGCGGAGTTCGTTGATGAGCGCCTTCAGTTGCAGTCGTCCAGCATGAAAACGCTGGCCCTCGAATCTGCAGGGCAACCGCGCGTTACTCTGTGCGAGCTCTCAGTGCGCCCGCTCGATCGCGGACGCGGCTGGGCCTACTTCGTGGTACGCGTTCTCACCGACGACGCACACTTCTTCGTGTGCGAAGTGGAGTTTGGCAGGAAGGGATTGTTGCAGATGCTGGTTCTTGATCGAACGACAGGCGCAATCCGGCGCATCGCTCCAGGTACTGTGCGCCGCGTGCGGGCGGAGTGAAGCGCGAAAGAAGACAAGGAGGGGAAACGTCATGCCTACCGGCAGTGAATCCGTCCCGTCTGGGCGCACCCCAACAGATGAGGTTAAGGAGCTGCGAAAATTCTGCAATGCGCTTGCGACGATTCTCGCATTAGCTTGCATTGCAATCGGCTACCTGATCGCCACGAGCGGCAGGCTTGGCGATTCGATCTCAGTAAGCAAGGCCGATTTCGAGGCATTGAATAGGCATACCAACACGCTGGAGGCGACCGTCGATGTGCTCGAGAAACGTTTACAGACCTCCATAACCGAAGTGCACGGGACACTGTCTGCACTTTTGGAGAAAGTGAATAGTGGAGACTTCAATAGGACTTACAGCGGCGGAGGGAGTGTTGTTATCAGCGAAGATAGAGACGGTCCCTACCTGCGTTTAAGCGGCCCGGGGAAAAGCGGAGTCTTTATAGGTTTTACTCCCAAAAAGAGTCCTCTGATACAGGTCTACGACATGAATGGCAAAGGACGCCTTAATATTGGGTTGAACTCCGAGATGCCTTACCTAGGCATGCGCGATGTTGATGGCAAGATGCGCGTTAAGCTTTCGACCTATAACAGCGAGAGTCTTCAGGCGGAGGTCCCTTCCCTAGACATGTTCGATGTCAACGGCAAGTCACGCCTTCAACTTGGCGTATCGACGGGCGGTAGCTACTGCCTTTTCGCCGTCCCTCAAGCTGGGGTCAATCAGGTTTTCTGCGGGAAAGAGCAGTGATTGCTTCCCAATCCGGCCGGCGACGAACCGATCTACAGAAGGCTGCGGTGGCTGCAGTTTCACGTCTTGTCCCAATGTGCTGCGTCGTCGCTGCACTATTCTGGGCGAGTGTGGTGCGAGCGCAACTCGGAGGCTTTGGGTGCCCTCTCGACGGTAGCCCTCCCATCCGGCAGGCTGATTCGGACGCCTCGGAAGGTGGCCGCTTCAACAGCAAGCGCAAGCTAGACGGCATGCACGGAGCTCTGGATCTCAACAGCAGCGAGGGCACAACCGTGAAAGCCGCGCTCGACGGCAAGGCAGCAGTTGCGGATTCTGCCTGGGGCAAGATGGGGGGGACGATTATTATCGACCATGGCGCTGGCGCATATACGGTCTACGGCCATCTCGCCAGCGTCAAGGTGACCGAGGGAGCGAAAGTACAGAAGGGTCAGGCGATTGGCACCGTTGGCTACACGGGGAACGCAAGTGCGCTGAAGGCGAAGGGGCTCCCGCCCCATTTGCATTTCGCGCTTGTACAGGCCGGCCAGACTGGATTGGCTGATAAGGGCAAGCCTCTACGGCGAATGAAGGACTGGGGCGACATGTGGAAGAGGGAACTCGATGCGCAGTTGACGGGGGCGGTGAATCCAGGGTTATTCATGGGCTCTGCTGATTGTTGGAGCGGCAGCACAACCACTGGGGCACCTGGGGAAAGGTGAGCCACGCGCGTATGTTCAGATCCAGCCGGTAGCTCAGTGCCGCGCAGAAGGGCTCCATGGATGACCGGTCTGTCGGGTCTGTTCAGTTACCTGCCGTACAGCCCTTGAAGGCGCGAGTGGCGGCACTGGGTCGGGTGCCGCCCAGGGATGATGACAATCGCGTGTCGGCTGCCTGACTGAAACCTGTCCGTTGGGCGAAAATGTCAAACGAGCAGAGCTGGGCAAGGCGAGGCAATTTCCGCTCATCGGCCGGAGCTGCCTTTGGCGACAACCGGAAAGCCGCCATCGATCAGCGACCGCTTTCCCCTATTCCGAATGAGGCCTCGCGACCAGTTGCTGACCTTCGATCTGCTGTGACAAACGGCGGTAATGCAGCGTTGCGGTCGCTCGAACAAGGGGCTGCCGCTGACCACTCACAATTAAAGCGGTCATTCGACAGCAATTTGATGATCGAAGGCTCATGACACCTTCGTCGTGGGCCGATCAAGGGCGCAGCAGCACCCGGCCGCCCCTCGTCGGTGAGGCACTACTCCGCCTCGGGTTCACGCCTTGCCTCGTGGTAACCTAAGTGCTACCAATAGCGAGGCTGGATGTAAGCGGGTTTCTCGACGAGTCAGTGCCAGACCCTTCCCGAAGTGTTTCACGGGGCTGGACGCTACGGCGGCGCACTGGCTCGATCTCGGGTCGGGTTATCGAGTGATTCGGCCGCGGCAGCGACGCGCTGGTCATCCTGTTGGCCGGCGGGACGAAGAAGCGGCGGCAGCGCGACATTGAGGCCGCGCAGGCCCGTTGGCGGCCCACAAGCGGCGTGAACGATCGCGAGGTGAATGATGGCTCTGACACGAGACTTCAAGGAAACGGTGCTGGCGCGCGTCCAGGCCGACCCGAAATTCCGCGATGCCCTGCTAAAGGAAGGCATCGAGACCATGCTGGCAGGCGACGTGGACAGCGGCAAGGCGATCTTGCGCGACTACATCAAGGCGACGGTCGGCTTCGAGCAGCTCGGCGTCGGGGTCGGCTCATCACCGAAAAGCCTGATCCGCATGTTCGGCCCGACCGGCAACCCGCAGGCCCGCAACCTGTTCAGCGTCATCAGCCACCTGCAGCGACACGCAGGATTGACCTTGCACGTCACCGCTCAACACTCCTGATAGGTCGCGGCTCGCCATGCTGATCCTGCACATCTCGGACATTCACTTCAAAGCGCCACACTGCGCGTCGGAAGACGATCCCAATCGCCCGTACCGGACGCGGATGATTCAGGATGTGCGCAGCCGTTGTGACCAGATCGGCAACGTAGACGCCTTGATTGTCGGGGGTGACATCGCATATCGCGCGGATCCGATTGAGTACGACGCTGCCAACGCATGGATCAGTGGACTCGCGCAAACCTGCGGATGCCCCATTGAGCGCATCTTCGTCGTGCCGGGAAATCACGACGTAGATCGAAGCGTCATTAGGCGAAAGCGCAACATTCAAAACGCCCACGCGGCGATTGCGAGTGTTGAGCCGGCACGCCGCGCTGATGAACTGATGAATCAACTGGCAGACGACTCGGTTGGTCATGCGCTCATAGAGCCGCTGACGGCCTACAACGACTTTGCAAAGAAGTTCGATTGCCAGGTATTCCCGAAGCGCCTTTTCTGGAAGCAAGACCTTCTGCTACGCAGCGATGTCACGCTACGCATTTACGGCCTGACTTCGACCCTTCTGTCAGGTGCTGTCAGCGCGCGCGGCCAAGATGACACGCGCGACAGCCTCTTCCTCAGTCATTGGCAAACAGTGTTCGATCCGGTCGACGACGTGGTCAACGCGGTCATTTCGCATCACCCGCCCGACTGGTTCATGGACCACGAGACAGTTGAAGAAGCCGTTAGGGGTCGCACCAAGCTTCAGTTTTTTGGACATCGCCACAGACAGGGAAATATTCGCGATCCGCACTACATGCGCTTTGAAGCGGGAGCGCTGAACCCCGACCGCAATGAGATTGGGTGGCACCCGGCCTACAACTTGATCGACCTGAAGGTCGTAGGCGAAGGCGCCAGCCGACAGCTCCACATCTCAGCCCACTTTATGACTTGGCAGGCTGGCGCTCCTGAGCAGTACGTTCGTCTTCGGGACGCTGGCGGACTAGAGGTGTGGGAACACACGCTGGCGATTCCTGGGCGCGTGCGGCCGTCTGCTGCTCCCGGGCCCGCTGCTGCTCCACAAGCGAACGGCGACGTACCGGGGGCGCCGGGCGGAAATCAATCTGAAGAGGTCGCCATGAATGACCAACCAAAGCGGAAGATCGTTACCCGCTGGTGGCGGCTCCCTATGGACGCCCGCCGAGAAATCGCACTCCTGCTCAACCTGATCACGGATGCCGAGCTCGGCCTTCCCGAAGCAGAACGCTACGGACTAGCACTGTCGAGGGCTGGAGAACGTCACCAGGTGGATGCACTTATTCGTGAGATTGAAAAATGGGAGAGTCAATGAATACCGAAGGTATTGACGCGCGCTATGCGCAATTCAAAAGCTGGATGTCTGAGTTCCAGATCGCCAGCAACGATGAGCTAGTCACCCAGCGGTGGAGCGCACTTAAGAAGCTCTGTGAAGATGTCGACTACGAGGACATCGAGACGCTCGTGCGTCTCGCCTTGAAGACCCGTCAGGCACCGACGGCACCTGCAATTGCGAAGATCGTTGCCTTCTTCCAGCAGGATTCGTCATTCAGCGCAACCGGAAATGCGCGGGAACTAGAGGTGCTCTCGGGCGCTGCGTTGCTCGAAATCGCCAACTCTGCGGCGAACCAGCTGTCCTCGGAAGCAGCACTCTCTGTGCTCACGAGCCTCGTCGGAGGAGCGCGAAAGGCCAACCTGCCCTTCAACCTGCTAGACCTTGCCACGGCTGCTGTCGAGGCACTGTCCCGCGGAGCTGGGCGCCGACTAGCCGCGCCAACTGTGAAAGCTAGCCCGCGCGTGTCCTTAGGGGCGGGAGCCAAGGCTATTCAGGAAAACAATTGGGTAAACGCATCCTCGGAGCTAACCGCATCTGGCACCGCAATCGACTCCGCCATTCAGCAACTTACGGATCAGATTGCCACAGTGACCAAGAACCTTGCTCGCACCCTCAGCCAGCAAGATGAAGAGCTGCAAATGCTGTGGTGGCTCATCGGCGGTCGAAGCGAGGACCTCAATGTCACGTTTGATGCCGTGACTGGCGACAAGCAAGCGTTGATCCTGGCTAAGGAGCTTGCCGACCACACCACGCTGCCACCTGGTCCCGCGTCCATCTCCGCGCTACTTTCAAAGGCCGGCCTTAAGACGCGAGGGAAGGTAGCTGTGGCTGGCGCGATCGCTGCGTGTGAACAAAGTTGGCTCGCGCCGCTTGTCGACGGCCTCGACATATCGCCGATTGTGCATCCGATCCACTTCGGAATTGAGCGCCAACTGGAAGTGGGGCAAGGCACAGACTGGGTTGCGAATTGGGCTGCGGTTACTGGTCTGAAGTCAGACCTTGAACTTCCACCAGTGGTGCTCGGGATGCTCTTCTATCGCGAGCGCCTGCTACTGAAGGCAGATTGACCTATGTCAACTCCGATTGTCCTTCAGTGCAGCAATCGTGACTGCCGAGTAGCCGAGACCAATAAGTGTGTCGAGGGGCTGCCCACAAGCGACTGCCCGAACTTCGGGAAGGCGCCGCTACCGATTGAATCTGATGACTCTGCGTCGGCTGATGCCGAAGTTGTTGCACTGACGCCCGCATCGCATCTGTCCCTCGATCAGGCCGCATCAGTCCTACGCCAGGATGAGGGACGCGTTATCGCGATCGTCGGACCGCATGACGCAGGAAAGACCAGTTTGATTGCGGGCCTTTACGACCTGCTGCAAGGTGGTCCGATTGCTTCGAGCCACTTCAACGGCTCGCAAACTCTTCATGCGTTCGAGATGTCGTGCCACGACGCGCGGGCGGCCTCCGAGCGGAACGTACCTCACATCAACCGCACACCCCTGGGCGAGGTCGAGTTCTTTCATATCGGTCTTACTGACCTACCGTCGGAGGGTCGCATCGCGTTGCTCATTGGAGATCGCGCAGGCGAAGACTACAAGTCGGCGGCAGACGACGTACAGATAGTGGCAAGTTTCCACGAGGTCCAGCGGGCCGACACACTGACGTTCTTGGTTGATGGTCACCGTCTAGCGCAAAGCGTCACGCGGCATCAGGTCCGATCCGAGCTGCTTCGCGCGGTTCAGGCGCTGGTAGACGGCGGTGGGACCTCGATACGTCAGCGTGTGGCGATAGTCTTGACAAAGCTCGACGATGTGCGCGCGTCAACCTACGCTGACCGCGCGTTGTCTGACTTCGCCAAGGATGTCAACAAGTTGCGCGAGCTGTTCGGTGATCGCTTTTCCTCGATTGCGTCGTTCCAGGTCGCCGCATCGCCAAAGAACGCGACGGTGCCGCGCGGCGAGGGAATCCGCGAGCTTCTGCAGCACTGGCTCTCGCCCGCAGTCATCGCCGAAGGTGGTGCTCCACAACAGGTCGCAGAAGAGCGGGTTTACCGACGTATGCGGGAGGAATAGATCTTCATGTCCACAAACGCAATCGTTGTCGTCGGGTTGCCCAGCAGCGGAAAGACAACTTTTCTGGCAGCGCTTTGGCACCTGATCTTCAGCCGGGAGATCCCCACCGTACTCTCGTTGGAGGGCATTGCTCGAGGTGATCACAGCCACCTCAACGCCATTGCGGACCGTTGGCTGCGCGCCCAGGAGCAAGAACGCACGCTTACCGATGGCAATGCCTTCGTTAGCCTCAACCTTCTCGACGCGACAAAACAGCCGGCGCAGATCGTCTTTCCAGACGTAGCGGGGGAAGCCTTCAGCAGAATGTGGGAGCAACGCGAGTGTGACCCTGAGATTGCTGAAATGCTGCGTCAGGGCAACGTATTGCTCTTCGTCAACGCTCGCCGGATTGAGGCTCCTCGATGGGTACTGGATGTGACCACCGAAGCAGCAGCGCTTGGCGAGGCAGGAACGCCGGGAGAAGAAACCCCCGTCTCCTGGTCACCGGCACTAGCGCCTACACAGGTTCAACTCGTGGGTCTTCTGAGTTCGTTGGCGGAGCCTCCCCTATTCAATGGCGCCCGCAAGCTATGCGTGATGTTGTCCGCCTGGGACAAGGCAAAGGGTGAGCGCCTGTCGCCCACTGAATTCCTTGCCAAGAAATTACCGCTGCTCCATCAGTTTCTTCTCACCAACCGCGCGATGTGGAACTGGCGGGTATTTGGCGTAAGCGCGCAAGGCGGCGACTATGACAGCACGAAAAATGGAGCTGCCCCAAAGCAGGAAGCCGAGCATCTGCGGAGCGTCGATGTCCCGGCGAACCGAATCCTGCTCACAGAGGACGGTGCATCCGAAAGTCATGATCTCACGGCACCACTGGCATGGCTCACATCGTGAACGATCGTCCGAGCCTTACCGTGCACCAGTTGGTGCACGGCTACTCTGATGGCCATCGGGAGCTCGTTGGCTCACTACGTCTAACCGCGCGCGATGCGCGAACGGTTGCCATTCTCAGTGACGTCTCAAGTTCTGGGCTACGCGTTCCCGAAGGTGGCTACCTAACTGGGTATCCTTTGCCAGACTCTGGCCTCTATGTACTCGCTAGGACTTGGGCTGCCACTGAAGTGTCGCGACCAGGGGCGGTCTGGACACACTCGCTTCTCGTCGAGTTCTCCGATCTCGCATCCATCCGCGACGCCAGCGTTCTGGCCCAGCTGCATCGGCGACCGGACGTGGCGGGTTCATCGTGGGAACAGGATTACCGTCGTCCGTTTGACATCTATGAACCTTACGTCGCCGTTGGAAACGCCTCAGGTAGGGCTGCTGCAGGCGTACCCGCCTTTGATGATGCCGCGACCGAATGGCTGACCAAGGTGCTGTCGGCGCTCTATGGGCAGCCTTCTGACCGCGTAGTCGCCATGCTGCCGACCAATGAAACAGTGCGCGTAGACGAGGCAATTCTTGCGCTCTGGTCGCAGCAGTGGCCACGGCTGCGAAGATCCTTTCGGTTTTGCACAGCGACGACCTCGGATCGACAAGCTGAGAAGGGGGTCTTTGACCTTCAGGTGTGTCCGGACGCCGAGCGCATCTCGAGAAGTCGTTTTCCCGGGGCGTTTGTGGTTGGGGAAGATCGAGCCGTGTCCGCAGAGACGTGGCTACTCCATGCCGTTGACGACTTGCGACGCCCTGGATTGACTGATCTTCGCGAGTTCTTGGTTGCCGCAGGTAGCGCGACAGGCAAGGGGCGGAACGCGTTTGTACCGCTCGTGCAGATGCACGAAATACTCTCAACCAAGGCGGCCACAGCGGCCAGCGCAGAGCGTGTCTTGAGCCTAGTTGAGGAGGAGTTTGACACGCCGCCTTCGCTCATAGTGCCGGTGCTCACACTGGCGTTGGCTCGCCACATTGAAGACACGGCGCCAGAGGTGCAGGACTACGTGCTTTCGAACATTGATTCGCTGCGAGACGAAGATTTTGGCGAGATCGCACCACGGCTGGGCAAGGTGTTGTGGAACAGCTCCAAGCTCCGGTTCTTCGCCCTGGTTCATGGCAGTGAGCGGCAACGCTTCATAGCCGCTGACACGGTTCGCACTCTGCCAATTGAAGAGCTTCTTGGCGGCGTTCAGGAATTTCCAGACCTTACCGAGCATGTCGCGTGCGAACGGCCTGAACTCCTACAAGAGCGAAGCCTGTGGTCATCCAGCGAGGCCGTAGCCGATGCAGCGTTGCGCGCGCTGAGTGCTTCAAACGCTGGTGTTCGCTCGTCCACTGCGAGTGCAATAGTGTCGGCCGATACAGCTGCGCTGTGCGAACGAGCCAGGAAGGTACTGGGGGCGGAGACTCTTTGGAATGCCGTTGTCTTGGCGGCCAATGCTCAGCCGTCTGGCCCGAGCGAGTCTCTGCGTAGGTGGATTCAAGCGCTTTCCGGTGATACGAGTGAGCTGGCGGGTGTCTTGGCAGGCGGGTCGATTCGTTGGCGGACGACGCTGCATGAAATCGCTCAAGTTGTCGGGCCTGACTCAGTCCCTAACAGTGTGGGGGACGATCCTTGGTTGCTTGCACTTCAGGCCGCCACTGGTGATGTCGAACTAGACCGCTTGGTCTATCTTTTCTCCTACCTACTTTGTCGAGCGCTGGGTCCGTCGTCGCGCAACTGTGCGGGACTGGTCGAAGCATCGTTCAGCACCGTATACGAGTCGGCCGCGCGGGACTCGATGCCTATATCTGCGTGGCGCCTGCTTGCCCCGAGGTTGCCTCAACCCGGCTATTGGCAAAGTTGGGATCGCTGCAAGCAACTGCGATATGGTATCGCGCAGCTCTACGTGAGTCGTTTGCTCTCTGCGGAGTCGTTTGCTAGGCTCGGAACCAGTGATCATGTATTCGAGCTCCTTGCAAGAGCGGCCGCAAAGCAGTGGCACGGCAAGGACTATCTGCGCGATACTTTTC
>WBZM01002715.1_pt1 | contig 12094 bp, 13 predicted proteins | sample 5204271 | NCBI WGS metagenome assembly WBZM01 (sample SAMN12344346, study PRJNA552823) | activated sludge metagenome | biome: Activated sludge suspended growth; feature: Nitrification reactor; material: Wastewater; isolation source: activated sludge from nitrification reactor of wastewater...
CGTCCGAGCCCGTAGGCGTCGATGCGCGAGTGGCGCTCACCGCTCAGCAGGCCACGCGACGGCAGGAAACCGCCGTCCGGGCCGCGCTCGAGCAGATAGAACTCGAGTTCGACGGCGACGACGGGCAGGTAACCGGCGGTGGCGCAACGTGCGACGACGCGCGCCAGTGCATGACGGGGGTCGGCGCGCGCGGGACGACCATTGAGCTCGAACATCGTGCCGAGCACCTGCGCCGTCGGCCGCTCGAGCCACGGCGCGCGGCACAGCGAGCCGGCCACCGGGCGGCAGCACTGGTCCGCGTCACCGACCTCCCAGACCAGACCGGTGGCCTCGACGTCTTCGCCGGTCACGTCGAGCCCCAGGATCGAACCGGCGACGTTGCGGCCGTCGGCGTACAGCGCCGCCAGTTCCTCGCGCGCGATGTTCTTGCCGCGGCCGATGCCATTCGCGTCCGTGACGACGAGCTGCACGGCCTCGATCGCGGGATGCGCGGCGAGGAACGCACCGGCTTCCGCTGGCGCTGCGATGCCCCGCGATGACAGGCTCGAGTCGTTCATGTCGGCGACCGCATGGTGACGGAACCCCGCGCGCAGTGGCAAGCTGCCGCGCCGCCCCGGCCCCGGAACCCCGATGACGCACGGCTACACGCTCGCCTGGAATGTCCCGCTCCATGCGCTCAACACGTTGCGCGTGGCGGCGCAGACGCGCTGTCTCGCGCGCGTGCAGGCCGCCGAAGCGCTGCCGGCGCTGCTCGCGGATCCCGCCGTGCGCCGGTTGCCGGTGCTCGTGCTCGGCGCGGGCAGCAACGTGCTGTTCGCGACGCCGGCATTCGACGGCCTCGTCGTGCACCTCGAGTGCGCCTCGGCGCAGGTGCTCGAGCAGGACGAACGCAGCGCACGCGTGCTCGTCGAAGCCGCGCACGACTGGGATCGCTGCGTCGACTGGACGCTCGGGCAAGGTCTCGCGGGGCTCGAGAACCTCGCGCTGATCCCCGGCCAGGTGGGCGCGGCGCCGATCCAGAACATCGGCGCCTACGGCGCGGAGGTCGGCGAGTCCATCGCGGCGGTGCACGTCTGGGACTGCGAGGCGACGCGCTTCACGAAGGTCGACGCCACCGCGTGCCAGTTCAGCTACCGGGACAGCGTGTTCAAGCACGCGCCGGCGCGCTGGATCGTCACGGCGGTCGAGTTCCGGCTCGGGCGTGGGGCGACACCGCGTCTCGGCTACGCCGGCGTACAGGAGGAACTCGCCGCGATGGGCGTCGCGACACCGACCTCGCGCGACGTCGCGGCCGCCGTGCGCCGCATCCGCCGCCGCAAGCTGCCTGACCCCGCGGTCATCGGCAATGCGGGCAGTTTTTTCAAGAACCCGATCGTGCCGACGGCGTTCGCCGAAGCGCTGCGCGACCGGCATCCGACACTGCCCGTCCACCCTGGGCCACGGGCGCACGAGCGCAAGCTCGCCGCGGCATGGTTGATCGAACAGGCCGGCTGGCGTGGTCGTCGCGTCGGCGACGCGGGCGTGTCCGCGCAGCACGCGCTGGTGCTGGTCAATCACGGCAGCGCGACCGGCGCGCAACTGCTCGAGCTCGCGCGTGACGTCGCGGACGACGTCGAGACGCGGTTTGGCGTGCGTCTCGAACCGGAGCCGCGGATTGTCGGTGCGAAGTTCTAGCGCCGGTCAGGGCATCGGCCTGCGCACGCTGGTCGCGTGCCGCGGTCTGCGCCTCAGCGCAGATAGCGACGGATCACGTGCAGCACGGGATCGAGATCCGCAGCTGACCCGCCCAGATGCTCCAGCACGTGGCCCTCGAGCACTTCGGCCATCAGCGAGTTGACTGCGCCCCGGACCGCGGCGAGCTGCTGCAGCACCTCGCCGCAGTCGGGCTCGCCGGCCATGGCGCGCTCGATCGCCTCGACCTGCCCCTTGAGCCGACGCACGCGTTTCGACAGCACCGCCCGATCGCGCTTCACGTGCGCCATGCAACGCTCCTCGTCGTATACTCCCAGGGAGTATATCCCGCGAGGTACGCCGATGCAGCCCGGCGCCGATCACGATCACGTCTTCGACGACCACAACCCCGTCGCGGAACGGCGGACGCGGCAGGTCATGTGGCTCACCGCGGCCATGATGGTCGTCGAGATCGTCGCCGGTACCGTCTTCGGTTCGATGGCCCTGCTCGCGGACGGCTGGCACATGAGTTCGCATGCGCTCGCGCTCGGCGTTGCGGCCGGTGCCTATGCGCTCGCACGGCGTCACGCGCAGGACCATCGCTTCACTTTCGGAACCTGGAAGATCGAGGTGCTCGGCGGCTACACGAGTGCCGTGCTGCTGATGGCAGTGGCAGGCTACATGGGTTTCGAGTCCATCCGCCGGCTGCTCACGCCCGCGCCGATCCGCTTCGACGAGGCCATTCCGGTCGCGCTGCTCGGGCTGGCCGTCAACGTCGTGTCGGCGTGGCTGCTCTCGACCGGCGAAGCCGGGCACGGACACGAGCATGGGACTGCGCATGGCCACGGCGAGGCGGCTCGTCAGCGGCACCTCGACCTCAACCTGCGCGCAGCCTATCTGCACGTCGTCGCGGATGCGGCCACGTCGGTGCTGGCCGTGGGCGCGCTGCTCGGCGGACGCTACTTCGGCGCGACCTGGCTCGATCCGGTGATGGGCCTTGCCGGAACCGTGCTGGTGGGCCGCTGGGCCTGGGGCCTGATGCGCGAGTCTGGCCGCGCGCTGCTCGACGCGGAAATGGACGCGCCGGTCGTCGACGAGGTGCGCGAAGTGATCGCCGACCTCGACGCCTGCGCGACGCTGCGCGACCTGCACCTCTGGCGCGTCGGCAAGCGCCAGTACGCCTGCATCGTCAGCCTCGAGCCGAGCGCCGCATTGCAGCCCGAGGACGTCCGCCGCGCCCTGTCGGTGCACGAAGAACTCGTGCACATCACCGTGGAGGTCCGCGACACCCGCGCCATCGAATAGCCACACCGCGTGCCTGAATGTGACTGAAGGCGCTGCAAGTTCAAGCAATGGCGCATTGCTGCCGTTACAGGGCATGGAACTCGTCGCAACCGGAATGGGTGTGATCAAGGTCGAACCGACACTGCCGCGCACGGCGCTGGCGGCCCCTGCGCCGGCCGTGGCGGCCGCGTTGCCGCCCGTGGGCACCGTCGTCGCGGTCGAAGCCGTGCGTGATGCCGCCACCGGCCATCTGCTGCTGCTGTTCGCCGGGCGTCGCTGGGCGCTCAAGCCCGGCGGCGCCGTCGCCGACGTGCAGGCCGGGGCCCGTCTCACCGCGCGTGTCGTGCGCAACGAGCCCGACCTCGAACTTGCCGTGCTCGGGCGCGCCGAGGAAGTCACCGCGGCGCTGCGGCGTCAGCTGCCGCGCCAGGCCAGTCCGCAGCGACTGCTCGCCAACCTCGAGTGGCTGGCCGCCCGGCCGGAGGCGGCGGCGACGCTGCCCGCGCCGGTACGACAGGCACTCGCCGCGATCTGGCGTGGCCTGCCGCTGGCAGGACGGCTGGCGACCGCCGAGGGGCTGGTCGAGGCCGCGCGCGCCTCGGGACTGCGGCTCGAATCGCGGCTCGCGACCGGAAGCCCCGAGGTCGTGCAGGCCACGCTCGAGGCCGACTGGAAAGCCAAGCTGCTGCGGCTCAGGGCGGCGCTCGACCGTTCGCCGGAGACGCCCCGTCCGGCACCCGCCGCTGAAGCCGACCACGCGCCGCTGCCGTCGCGCCACGGCGCATTGCATGCACTGACACCCGAGGCCGCGTCGCTGGCGACCGTCGCAAACCTGCAGCAGGCGCTCGGCGAACTGGCGCGGCAGGTGCGGGAATCGCTCGCCCGCGTGACGTGCAACCAGCTGGCGAGTCTCGACACGCGGGACGTCGCGGCCTTGCCACTGCTGATGGAGATTCCGTACCGCACGGCGCACGGCGCCGACGTGCTGCGGTTGCGCATCGACCGCGAGGCGCCGGCGGCAGGCGCGCCCGGGGCGGTGTGGTCGATCGAATTCGCACTCGACCTCGACCGGCACGGCCCGCTGCGGGGCCGCGTGACTCTGGCAGAGGGGCGCGTGAGCATCACGCTGCAGCCGGAGCGCGGCGCGCTCGCGCACGCACTCGATTCGCGCTTCGACGAACTGCGCTCGATGCTCGTGGACGCCGGCGTCGCGATCGGCAGGCTCACCTGCACGCGCTGCGACCCGGTCGACACCGACCGCACCGGCGCCTGGCTGATCGACCTGCGCGCATGAAGGACACGGCTTCCCCCACCCTGGCCGTGGCGCTCTCCTACGATGGGACTGGCGCGCCGCGCGTCGTCGCCAAGGGTGCCGGCGAGGTCGGCGAGCGGATCCGGTCGACCGCGCTCGAGCACGGCGTGCCGCTGCAGGAGGACGTCGAGCTCGCGCAACTGCTGGCCCGTCTCGAACTCGACGAGGAGATCCCACGCGCGCTCTACGTCGCCGTGGCGCAGGTGCTCGCGTTCGCCTGGAGCGTGACCGGCAAGCTGCCGCCGTCGGGGGATGACCGTCATGGCCGCGGATCGGTCGTGGACGGACGCGTCGGCCAGTGAGGCGCGACCGGGGCGCGCGGGCAGCAGCCCATCGGCGGTGACCCGGACGCGCACCAGTGCGCGCGAGGCATGCGAAATGTGGCTCAGAGAGCCGCGGCGAGTCCGACCGGCGGAGCCGCGGCCGAGCCGCGGATCACGAGCAGCACGCGACGATTCGCGTTGCGCCCGGCGGGCGTCGAATTGCTCCGGATCGGTTGCTGTTCGCCGTAACCGACCACGGTGAGCCGTGCGGGATCGATACCCCGCTGTGTCAGCAGGCGCACGACGCTGGCCGCCCGCCCCGCCGACAGCTCCCAGTTCGAAGGGAATTGCGACGTGCTGATCGGGCGATCGTCGGTGTGGCCTTCGACATTGAGCGAATTGGGGAACTGCCGCAGCGCATCGCCGATGCGTTCGATCGTGCCGATCGCCGCGGGCGTCAACTGCGACTGGCCGCTCGAGAACAGGATGTCGGCACGGATCTCGACCTCGACGGTGCGATGTTTGCGGCGCACCGTGACCAGGCCGCGGTCGATCAGCGGACGCATCGCCTCCTCGACCGAAGCCGCCACGTCTTCGAGCGCACCCGCGCCGCCGTGCGACCCTTCGAAGGAGGGCGGCACTTCCGCCGGCTGGCCCGCCTCGGCATCCTGCGCGCGCACCGGCAGCGCCGCCAGCAGGTCGCGCGGCTGGCCGTCCAGCTCATCCTGACGCACGATGCTCATCGAGATGTCCGCGCCCTGCCCCACCTGTTTGTGCCCAGCCTGGACCGGCTCCAGGGTCATCGGCGTGCCGCGAAACGCGGCGACCAGCGAGTCGGACAGCACGCGATACTTGCCCTCGTTGACCGAGGAAATCGCATACATGACGACGAAGAACGCGAGCAACAGCGTGATGAGGTCGCCGTAGGGGATGGCCCACGCCTCGTGATTCTGATGCTCCTCGTGACGCTTGCGTCGGGCCATGGCGCGCTCAGTCCAGGTAGCCGCGCAACCGCGCTTCGATGTTGCGCGGGTTCTCGCCCTGTGCGATCGCGATCAGGCCCTCGACGGTCATCTCCTGCACCTGCGTGCGCGCGTGGATCGCCACCTTGAGCTTGTTCGCCATCGGCAGCAGCACAAGGTTCGCGAGACCGATGCCGTAAACGGTCGCCGTGAACGCCGCGGCGATGCCGTGCCCGAGTTTGCCCGGGTCGGACAGGTTCTGCATCACCGCCATCAGGCCGAGCACGGCACCGATGATGCCGAGCGTCGGCGAGTAGATGCCCATGCCCTCCCAGACCTTGGCGGCCTGCAGGTCGGCCGTCTCGCGCGTCTCCATGTCGACTTCGAGGATCTCGCGGATCGTCTCCGGCTCACCGCCGTCGACGACCATCTGCAGACCCTTGCGCAGGAAGACGTCCTCTTCCTTGTCGAGCACCGGCTCGAGGCCGAGCAGGCCCTGCTTGCGGGCCACGTTGCTCCACTCGATGATCTTCTCGATCAGTGCATCGGGCCCGAGCCGGGGTGGATGCACGACCCACGCGGAGATCCTCAGGGCACGCCGCATGACCCGCATCGGCGTCTGCACGAGAATCGCGGCGATCGTGCCGAGCACGACGATCATGAACGCGGCGGCGGAGACGAGCGCGTGCGCGCCCGCACCCTTGAGGATCGCTCCGCCGATGACGGCGATCAGGGCGAGCGTGAATCCGGCGAGGCTGAGGATGTCCACGGTTCGTATCGATCGTTCACGGGCAGCGGCGTGGCCGTCCAGCGTGCACTACAGCCCGGGACCCGGGCGCAGCGGGTCGACGTCCTGCTGCCCCGGCACCACCGCACCGCACGCGACACCCGGCGCCGGCGAACCGAAGCCGTGACGCACGCCGACGGGGTCGAAGATCCTGTCGAGCTTCTCCCGCAACGTGACCGCGACGAACCGCGCGGTCACGTGGTCGTCGTTGCAGCCCGCCTGTGGCGCCGTGACGATCTGCTCGCGGCTGGCCTCGACAGTCCGCATCCGCACGGGCAGCTTCGCGTCCGCCCGCACGGCCCGCAGCAGGTCGATGCCGGGCATGCCCGGCATGTTCCCGTCCGCGATCAGGATCCGTAGACCCTCTCTGCTCATGTCTCGCCGTCCTCCTCGCCACGCCAGTCGGCGAGCCGCGCCCGCAGGCGCCCCAGAGCCTGCCCGTGCAACTGGCAGGCGCGTGATTCCGTGACGCCCAGCACGGCGCCAATCTCCTTCAGGTTCAGCTCCCGCTCGTAATAGAGCGACATCACAAGCTTCTCCCGCTCGGGCAGGTTCTCGATCGCCGCGACCAGCGCGTCGCGCATCGCGTCGTCGGTCACCTCGGCGAACGGGTCCATACCGGGGTCCGCCGGAATTTCCACCGCCGCGCCGTCGGGTGTCGTCATCTCCTCGAGCGACAGCAGCCGGCACGAGGCCGCGTCCCGCACGATGTTCTGGTACTCGCCGACCGACACGCCGAGCCTGGCTGCGACCGCGCTCGCCTCGGCTTCGCCACCGACCTCGTTCTCGACCTCGCGCAACGCCTGGGCCGCCGCCCGGGCCTTGCGGTGCACCGAGCGCGGGGCCCAGTCCAGACGACGCAGCGCATCGAGCATGGCGCCGCGGATCCGGATCCCGGCATACGTCTCGAAACTCGCGCCGCGGTTCGACGTGAAGTGCGCCGCCGCCTCGAGCAGACCCAGCATGCCGGCCTGCACCAGATCGTCGACCTCCACCTGCGGCGGCAACCGCCCGGCGAGGTGATATGCGATGCGCTTCACGAGTTCGGCATGTTTCGCGACGAGTGCATCCGCCTGCGAACGCGGTTTCGCCATTGCGTAACTGCCGATGCGGCTCACTGGACCACCTCCAGCCCGCCGCCGTGCCGCCGCACGAGGCGTTCGACGAAGAACTCCAGGTGGCCGCGCGGCCCGACGGGTATGGGCCATTTATCGGCCGCCCGCGCCAGTTTCTTGAATGCGATCGCGGCCCGGCTGGAGGGGTAGGCGTCCAGCACGGGACGCTGCTCGCGGACCGCCCGGCCGAGCCAGAGGTCGTCCGGGATCTCCCCGACGTACTCGACGGCGACCTCGAGGTAGCGCAGCGCGACGCGCTGCAGGCGCTGAAACACCGCCATGCCCTGGCCAGGCTCGCGCGTCATGTTGACCACGACCCGGAAGCGCTGCACGCCGCGCTCGCGGCTCAGCACCTTGATGAGCGCGTAGGCGTCCGTGATCGATGCCGGCTCGTCGCGCAGGACGACCAGCACGTGCTGTGCCGCCTGACTGAACTGCAGGACGCCGTCCGCGATGCCGGCACTGGTGTCGACAATCAGCGTATCGATCTGCGAGGCGAGGCCGCTGAAGGCGCGCACGAGGGCGACGTGCTCCGCAGGACCCAGGCTGGCCATGCGTGCCACGCCGGAGGCGGCGGGTGCCACGCGCAGGCCCGACGGAGTCTCGAGCAGGATTTCTTCCAGGGTCCGCTCCCCCGCGAGCACGTGCGCGAGCGTGTAGCGCGGCGCAAGCCCGAGCAGCACGTCGACGTTGGCGAGACCCAGGTCGCCGTCGAGCAGCATGACGCGGCTACCCGCCTGCGCGAGCGCAGTGGCGAGATTGACGGCCACCGTCGTCTTGCCGACCCCGCCCTTGCCGCCGCTCACGGCGACCACGCGCACGGGTCCGGGCAACACGGGCTTCAACGCGTTCACGGCCGCGGCCGCGCCATCATGCAGCAGCATCGAGCAATCCTCCGAACCGTCGGGCAAGCAGGTCTTCGTCGGCGCAGGCGCCCGAGCTGCGCGCGAGCCGCACGGCGCGCGCGACGAGCTGGGGGGCACGCGCGGCCTCGATGTCCTCCGGCACGCGCGGTCCGGCGCAGAGCCATGACAGGGGCAGGCCGGCCCTGACCAGCGTGGAAATCGCGCCGCCGAGGCTCGCGGCCTCGTCCACGCGGGTCAGCACACAGTGCGCGGGTCGCAGCGCCCCGAAGCGGAGTGCGCATTCCTCGAGCGCACCGGCCTGGGCGCTCGCGGACAGCACAAGCGCGACCTCGATGCCGAGGTCGCCAAGCCCGGTCAGCTCGTGGTCGATCCGCTCGGAGCGCGGGTGCAGTCCCGGCGTGTCGACGAGCACGAGACGCCGGTCGCGCAGGCGCTCCAGCGTCGCAGCGAGCGCCTCCATGTCCTCGACCACGAGCGCCGGCACGCCCAGCACGCGGCCAAGGGCCTCGATCTGTTCCTGCGCGCCGAACCGCTCGCGGTCCGTCGACACCAGCGCGAGCTCGCGCGGACCTCGCTCCACGACCCAGCGCGTCGCGAACTTGGCGAGCGTCGTTGTCTTGCCGACGCCGTTCGGACCGACCAGTGCCAGCACGCCGCCGTGCTGCAGCGCGACGCTCGACGTCGTCTCGATGCGTCGCGCGAGCTGCGCGAGCGGCAGTCGTGACGCCGCCTCGGCATCGGCCTGGTCCGGCAGCTCGGCGACGATCTGCAGCGCGAGATCGCGCGCGAGACCCAGGCTGGCGAGTTCGGTGAGCACGCGCGCCTTGAGCGGATGGCGGCGCGTGAAATCGTTCCATGCCAGCGCCGCGGCCTGGGATTCGAGCAGTCGGCGCAGGCTGCGGATCTCGTACTGGGCTGCCTCGTCCGGCGCGTCAGTCGCCGGGGTGTCGGCCGAGGCGATGCCGGCGTCGGGATCCCGACGCAGCGGGACGGCTTCCGTCGGCGCGACCGGCTCCTCGAGCCAGGACCTCTGCAGAGCGGCAACAACGTCGGCCATGCGCGGCAGTGCCTGCACGTCGGCCGGCGACGGCGCAGTAGCGGTCGCGGTGGCCGGCGGAGTCGCGCTGGCGGTTGCCGCCGCCGGCACAGGTCCGGTACCAGCATCGCCAGGCTCGAAGTCGACCGCTGCACAGACGACGACGCCGGCGTCGGTGCGCTGCGTGGAGATGATGACGGCGTCCGGTCCCAGTTCCGCGCGGACGCGCGCGAGGGCCTGGCGCATGTCGCGGCCGTGGCAGCGCTGCATCTTCATGCGTCGAAGACCTCTGCTGAGCGGGCGCGCCCCACTGGCGCGACGCGTTGCGCATCTGCGAAATGGCGGTTCATGCTGACTCGGTCAATTCGTCTGGACAGGTTGGTCGGGGCGGGCATGGCGTGTGGTCGGGGCGCGCGGGTCATCGGCCCACGGCGGCGACCAGACGCACGCGGCGGTTGTCGGGGATCTCGTTCCAGGCGAGCACGCGCAGGCCCGGTACGCTCGCGCGCGTGAAGCGCGCCAGCGCGGCCCGCAACGGCGGCGCAACCAGCAACACCGCGGGCTCGCCACTCGCTTCCTGGCGCTGCGTCGTCGCGGCGAGGTGACTCTGCAGCCGCTCGGCGAGTCCGGGTTCGAGTGTCGGCTGGGCGCCACCGCCGGCGCTCGCCACCGTGCTGTGCAGCAGCTGCTCCAGGTCCGGCTCGAGCGTGATCACCGGCACTTCGGCCTGCGGACCGGCGATGTCCTGCACGATCTGGCGACCGAGCGCGATGCGCACCTGCGCGACCAGCACCGAGGCGTCCTGCGTCTTCGGCGCGTGCTCGGCGAGCGACTCGAGGATCGCGCGCAGGTTGCGCAGCGGCACCTGCTCGGCGAGCAGCGACTGCAGCACGCGCACCACGACGCCAAGCGGCAGGACCTTCGGTACCAGGTCCTCGACCAGCTTCGGCGCGGTGCGCGCGAGGCTCGCGAGCATCTGCTGCACCTCCTCGTGACCGAGCAACTCGTGCGCGTGCGTCTGCAGCACGTGACTCAGATGTGTCGCGACGACGGTACTCGCATCGACCACCGTGTAGCCGAGCGTCTGCGCCTGGTCGCGGTGCGCCGGCTCGATCCACACGGCGTCCATGCCGAACGCCGGGTCCCTGGTCTCGAGTCCGGGCACGCGACCGAACACGCGCCCCGGGTTGATCGCCAGTTCGCGGTCTGGATAGGCGACGCCCTCGCCGACCGCGACGCCACCGAGACTCAGGCGGTAGGCGTTCGGGGCGAGTTCGAGGTTGTCGCGGATGTGGACGGGCTGGATCAGGAAGCCAAGGTCCTGCGAGAGCTTGCGGCGCGCGCCCTTGATGCGCGCGAGCAGTTCGCCGCCCTGGCTGCGGTCGACCAGCGGCACCAGACGGTAGCCGACGTCGAGACCGATCACGTCGACGGGTTGCACGTCGTCCCAGGAGAGCTCGCGCGCGTCCGCGGCGGCGGCCGGAGGGATCGCCGGCGGCTCGGGCAGCAGCGACCCCGACACAGCGGCCGTCTCCGCGCGTCGGGCGAGCACCCAGGCGCCCGCGCCGCAGAGCGCGGCCATGGTCAGGAAGGCCAGATTCGGCATGCCGGGCACGAGCCCCATGAGGCCGAGCAGGCCGGCGGCCACGCCGAGCGCCTTCGGGTTGCCGGCGAGCTGTGACAGCATCTCGCCGCCCATGTCCTGTGCGCGCGACATGCGCGTCACGATGATCGCCTGCGCCGTCGACAGCAGCAGCGCCGGGATCTGCGCGACGAGGCCGTCACCGATCGTGAGCAGCGCGTAATTGCGGGCGGCGTCGCCGAACGACAGGTCGTGGCTCAGGGTGCCGATCAGCAGGCCACCGACGAGGTTGACGACCAGGATCAGGATGCCGGCCGTCGCGTCACCGCGCACGAACTTGCTGGCGCCATCCATCGAGCCGTAGAAGTCCGATTCGGCGCGGACTTCGGCGCGCCGCAGCCGCGCGTCTTCCTGCGTGATGAGTCCGGCGCCGAGGTCGGCGTCGATCGCCATCTGCTTGCCGGGCATCGAGTCGAGAGTGAACCGCGCGCTCACCTCCGAGATGCGGCCGGCGCCCTTGGTGACGACGATGAAGTTGATGATCGTCAGGATGGCGAACACGACGATGCCGACGGCGTAGTTGCCGCCGACGACGAATTCGCCGAACGACTCGATGACGTGGCCGGCGGCCGCCGTGCCCTGGTGGCCGTGCAGCAGCACGACGCGTGTCGAGGCGACGTTGAGCGCGAGCCGCAGCAGCGTCGCGAGCAGCAGCACGATCGGGAAGGCGCCGAAGTCGAGCGGGCGCGCCACGTAGACCACCGCCATGACCACGACCACGGACAGCGCGATGTTGAACGTGAACAGCGCGTCGAGCGCGAGCGGCGGCAGCGGCACGACGACCATCGCCAGCACGGCGAGCAGCACCAGCGGTGCGCCCAGGCCGTTCCTGAGCAGGCGAAGGACGTCGAACGAGGGGGCGTTGTGGGCGACGGTGTCAGGCATCGCGGGGGATTGAGCAAGAACCGTGCCGCACCCCGGCGACGGGATTCCGCCGCGGCCCGCGTCGCGTTACGGTGTCTCCGGGCAGTCGATCTGCGGCGCCACCGGCGGCGGCGATCCGCTCTGGCGGGCGGCGCGAAGCTGATAGACGTACGCCAGCACCTGGGCGACCGCCGCATAAAGCTGCGTCGGGATCCCGTCGCCAAGGTCGCAGTGACGGTGCAGGGCGCGCGCCAGCGGCGGTGCTTCGAGGACGGGGACTGCGTGCGCACCC
>WBZM01001840.1_pt2 | contig 12091 bp, 8 predicted proteins | sample 5204271 | NCBI WGS metagenome assembly WBZM01 (sample SAMN12344346, study PRJNA552823) | activated sludge metagenome | biome: Activated sludge suspended growth; feature: Nitrification reactor; material: Wastewater; isolation source: activated sludge from nitrification reactor of wastewater treatment...
GAACGTGACCGGCGCGAAGCCGAACAGTACGGTGGCTCGAAGCTCGCCCGCGACCTGCTTCCGGTCTACGACAACCTGCGCCGAGCGATTGACACCGCCGGCGAGGCGGAACGCGCCGCCGCAAGCGCGCTCATCGAGGGTGTCGAGCTGACCATGCGCGAACTCATCAATGTCTTCGGCCGCCACGGCGTGAAACCGATCCTGCCGCAGGCGGGCGACGCCTTCGACCCGCAGCTGCACGAAGCCATGTTCGAGGCGCCGCTGCCCGGCACCAAGGCCGGCGACATCATCCAGGTGATGACCGAAGGCTTCCTGCTCCACGACCGCCTGCTGCGCCCGGCGCAGGTCGGGGTCAGCTCGACGCCCAGGTCCTGACCGTTGCCGGCGCTGCGGGGGCTGCCTGCCCCCGCGCCCCCGGGGATATTTTCCCAAGGCAAGACCTAGGCGCCGCTCATCCGCTTCAGTTCGTACAGCACCGCCAGCGCCTCGCGCGGGGTCATCTCGTCGGGGTGGAGCGCCGCAAGCCGCCGTTCCAGTTCCGACGGCCCCTTCGCTGCCCCGGCCGGGGCAGGGGCAGCCGGCGCGGCGCGGAACAGGGGCAGATCGTCGATCATCGCCTGCTTGCGTGCCGCCCCCTCGCGCTCGCCCGATTCGAGCGCCTGAAGCACGACCCGGGCCCGCTCGACCACCGCTTCCGGCAGTCCCGCCAGCCGCGCCACCTGCACGCCGTAGGACCGGTCGGCCGCGCCCTTCAGCACCTCGTGCAGGAAGATCACCTCGCCGTTCCACTCGCGCACCGCCACCGTGGCGTTCTCGACCCCGTCGAGCTTGTTGGCCAGCGCCGTCATCTCGTGGTAATGCGTGGCGAACAGCGCCCGGCAGCGGTTCTGCCCGTGCAGGTGTTCCAGCACCGCCCAGGCGATCGAAAGCCCGTCATAGGTCGCCGTGCCGCGCCCGATCTCGTCCAGGATCACCAGCGCGCGGTCGTCGGCCTGGTTGAGGATCGCGGCGGTTTCCACCATCTCGACCATGAAGGTCGACCGCCCCCGCGCCAGGTCGTCCGCCGCGCCGACGCGGCTGAAGATCTGGCTGACCAGCCCGACCCGCACCGCGCGCGCCGGAACGAAGCTGCCCGCCTGTGCCAGAAGCGCGATCAGCGCGTTCTGGCGCAGGAAGGTCGACTTGCCCGCCATGTTCGGCCCGGTCAGCAGCCAGATCGCTGGCGTTTCGCCCTCGGTCAGCGCGCAGTCGTTGGCGACAAAGGTCTCGCCCGTCCGCCGCAGCGCGCGTTCCACCACAGGATGCCGCCCGCCTTCGACGACGAAGGCGCGGCTGTCGTCCACCTTCGGCTCGCACCAGTCGAGGTCGGCGGCCAGATCGGCGAAACCGCAGGCCAGGTCGATCTCGGCCAGGGCGCGCGCCGTGGCAAATATCGCTGCCGAACGGTCAAGAACCGCGCATTTCAGGCTGTCATAGAGCCGCTTTTCGATTTCCAGCGCATGATTGGCCGAGTTGAGGATCCGCGTCTCCAGCTCGGACAAGGGCAGGGTGGTGAAGCGGATCTGGTTGGCTGTGGTCTGGCGATGGATGAAGGTTTCATTGAACGGCGGCGCCATCATCCGCGCCGCATGGGTGTCGGTCGTCTCGATGAAATAGCCCAGCACGTTGTTGTGCTTGATCTTCAGGCTCTGGATACCGGTCTGGGCGGCATACTCGGCCTGCATCCGCGCGATCACCCCGCGCCCCTCGTCGCGCAGCGCCCGCGTCTCATCAAGGTCTGCATCATACCCCGGCGCAACAAAACCGCCATCCCGCGCCATGAGCGGCGGTTCGGCCACCAGCGCCGCCTCAAGCAGGGCGATCAGGTCGTCGTGCCCCGTCAGGGCCGTCGCTGCCCCGGCCAGCAGCGGCGGGGTGTCGTCGCGCGCGAGCTTGCCGGCCAGCGCCTCGGCCTGCGTCAGCCCGGCACGGATCGCCGCCAGGTCGCGTGGCCCGCCGCGGTCAAGCGCCAGCCGTGACAAGGCGCGGTCCATGTCGGGGCAGCGCCGCAGATCGTCGCGCAGCCCGGCGGTGAACTGGCTGTCCTCCAGCAGGAAGCGGATGGTTTCGTGCCGCGCGCGGATCTCGCCCAGATCGCGCGAGGGCGCCGACAGCCGCCGTTCCAGCAACCGCGCGCCCGCCGCCGTCGCGGTGCGGTCGATGGCGGCCAGCAGCGAGCCTTCGCGCCCGCCCGAAAGCGCCTGCGTCAGTTCCAGGTTGCGGCGGGTGGCGGCGTCGATCTGCACCGCGCCCGAGGCACTTTCCCTGACCGGCGGCCGCAGCAGCGGCAGCTTGCCCCGCTGCGTCAGGTCGAGATAGTCGGCGATCGCCCCCATCGCCGCCAGCTCGGCGCGCGCGAACGCGCCGAAGGCATCGAGCGTCCCGACCGCGAACAGGGTGCAAAGCCGCCGTTCGGCCCCCTGGCTGTCAAAGCTCGCCCGAGCCAGGGATGTCATGGCAGCCCCGGATTCAGTGACTATTCCGGCGCAATCGGCCTCTCTTGCCTCGCTGACCAGCACTTCGCGCGGGGCCAGCCGTGCCAGTTCCGGGGCCAGCCGCACCATCGGGCAGGCCATAACCCGGAACTCGCCGGTCGAGATGTCGGCCCAGGCCAGCGCGGCCTCGTCGCGCACTTCGGCCCAGGCGGCCAGGAAGTTGTGGCGGCGGGCTTCCAGAAGGCTTTCCTCGGTCAGCGTGCCCGGCGTCACCAGCCGCACGACGTCGCGCGCCACCACCGACTTCGACCCGCGCTTCTTTGCTTCGGCCGGGTCTTCCATCTGTTCGGCGATGGCGACGCGGAACCCCTTGCGGATCAGCGTCAGCAGATAGCCCTCGGCCGCATGAACCGGCACGCCGCACATCGGGATCGGCTGGCCCAGGTGGGTGCCGCGCTTCGTCAGCGCGATGTCAAGCGCCGCCGCCGCCGCCTCGGCGTCGTCGAAGAACATCTCGTAGAAATCGCCCATCCGGTAGAACAGCAGCGCACCCGGATTGGCGGCCCTGATTTCCAGATACTGCGCCATCATCGGCGTGACGGTTTCGTTCATGGCTGCCCCCTGTCGGGCCGGACCCTACAGAACCCCCGCAGCCCGGAAAACCCCCGCCGCGGACCCTTGTGCAAAACCGTTGTGGGGCGACGGGCGGGCGGCTAAGACGCAAGGGCCACCAGCAAGGAACCGGCCCCGAATGTCCCCCAAGAACCGCATCACCCCCGAAGAGGCGCTGGCCTATCACCTCGACCCCCGTCCCGGTAAGTACGAGATTCAGGCGACCAAGCCGATGGCCACCCAGCGCGACCTGTCGCTGGCCTATTCCCCCGGCGTCGCGGTGCCGGTCGAAGCCATCGCGGAACGGCCCGAGACGGCCTATGACTATACGGTCAAGGGCAACATGGTCGCCGTCATCTCGAACGGCACCGCGATCCTCGGGCTCGGCAACCTCGGCGCGCTGGCGTCAAAGCCGGTGATGGAAGGCAAGGCGGTGCTGTTCAAGCGTTTCGCCGACGTGAACGCCATCGACATCGAGCTTGATACCGAGGACGCCGACGAAATCATCCAGGCGGTGCGGCTCATGGGGCCGACCTTCGGCGGCATAAACCTTGAAGACATCAAGGCCCCCGAATGCTTCATCATCGAACAGCGCCTGAAAGAGGTCATGGACATCCCGGTGTTCCATGATGACCAGCACGGCACGGCCGTGATCTGCGCGGCGGGCCTGATCAACGCGCTCGAACTGTCGGGCAAGAAGATCGAGGATTGCCGCATCGTGCTCAACGGCGCCGGCGCGGCGGGCATCGCCTGTCTCGAACTCATCAAGACGATGGGTGCGCGGCACGACAACTGCATCATGTGCGATACCAAGGGCGTCATCTGGCAGGGCCGGACCGAGGGCATGAACCAGTGGAAGTCTGCCCACGCCGCGAAAACCGACGCCCGCACGCTGGAAGATGCGATGAAGGGGGCCGACGTGTTCCTGGGCGTTTCGGCCAGGGGCGCGGTCACGCCCGAGATGGTCGCCAGCATGGCCGACAATCCGGTGATCTTCGCGATGGCCAACCCCGACCCCGAAATCACCCCGGAAGAGGCCCACGCCGTCCGCCCCGACGCCATCGTCGCCACCGGCCGGTCGGACTACCCCAACCAGGTCAACAACGTCCTGGGCTTCCCTTATCTGTTCCGCGGCGCGCTCGACATCCACGCCCGCGCCATCAACGACGAGATGAAACTCGCCTGCGCCCGGGCGCTTGCCAAACTGGCGCGCGAGGATGTGCCAGACGAAGTGGCCGTGGCCTACGGGCGCAAGCTGACCTTCGGGCGCGACTACATCATCCCCACGCCCTTCGACCCGCGGCTGATCCATGTCATTCCGCCGGCGGTGGCCAGGGCCGGGATGGATACCGGCGTCGCCCGCCGGCCGATCATCGACATGGCGGGCTATGAACTCAGCCTCAAGGCGCGGATGGACCCGACCGCCACCATCCTGCAGGGTATCCACGCCCGCGCCCGGCAGGCGCAGGCGCGCATCATCTTTGCCGAAGGCGACGATCCGCGCGTGCTGCGGGCCGCCGTGGCCTGGCAGCGGTCGGGGCTTGGCAAGGCGCTGATCGTCGGCCGTGACGCCGACGTGAAGGAAAAGCTGGAAGCCGCCGGGCTGGCGGATGCGGTGCGCGAACTCGAAATCGTCAACGCCGCCAACACCCGGCATCTGAACACCTACAAGGATTTCCTCTACGCCCGGCTTCAGCGGCAGGGATTCGACAAGCACGACATCCACCGCCTTGCCGCGCGCGACCGCCACGTCTTCGCCGCGCTGATGCTGGCGCATGGGCACGGCGACGGCATGATCACCGGCGCCACCCGCAAGTCGGCGCATGTGCTTCAGCTCATCAACCACGTCTTCGATGCCCGGGCCGAGGATGGCGCCGTCGGCATCACGGCCGTTCTGCACAAGGGCCGCATCGTGCTGATCGGCGATACGCTGGTGCACGAATGGCCGAACGAGAACGACCTGGCCGACATCGCCGAACGCGGCGCGATGGTGGCGCGCGGCCTCGGGCTCGATCCGCGCGTCGCCTTCCTGTCCTTCTCAACCTTCGGCTACCCGGTCAGCGAACGCGCCACCAAGATGCACCAGGCGCCCAAGGTGCTGGATGCGCGCGGCGTCAGCTTCGAATACGACGGCGAGATGGCGGTGGATGTCGCGCTCAACCCCGAAAGCATGGCGCACTATCCCTTCTGCCGGCTCTCGGGTCCGGCCAACGTGCTTGTGGTTCCGGCCCGCCACTCGGCCTCGATCTCGGTCAAGCTCATGCAGGAGATGGCCGGCGCCACGGTGATCGGCCCGATCCTCACGGGGGTGAACAAGCCAATCCAGATCTGCTCGACAGGATCGACGGTCAACGACATCCTCAACATGGCGGCCATCGCTGCCTGCCGTCTGGGGCAGGGCGGCTGAAGCAACGGGGGGGCAAGGCGATGATCTACACGCTCGGGTCCATCAACATCGACCATTTCTATCGCCTGCCGCACCTGCCCGCCCCCGGCGAGACGCTCGCTGCCGAAAGCTACCGGGTCGGGCTGGGCGGCAAGGGCGCCAACCAGTCGGCGGCGGCGGCCAAGGCCGGGGCAAAGGTCGAACACATCGGCGCGGTCGGCCCCGAGGGCGGCTGGGCCGTGGACAGGCTGGCAGGCTGGGGGGTCGGCACCCGCCACATCGCCCGCAGCACCAAGGCCACCGGGCACGCCATCATCAACGTCGATGCCAAGGGGGAAAACGCCATCGTCATCTTCCCCGGCGCGAACCGGGCGCTGGATCTGGCCGATGTCGAACGGGCGCTGGCCGCGGCAGGGCAGGGCGACATCCTGCTGATGCAGAACGAAACCGCGCTTCAGGTCGAAACGGCGCGGGCAGCGGCGGAAAAGGGCATGACCGTCATCTATTCCGCCGCGCCTTTCGACGCGCAGGCGGTGATGGCGGTCCTTGACCATGTGACGGTGCTTGTCCTGAACGCGGTCGAGGCCGAACAGCTTGCCGCCGCCATGAACATCGGGCTCGACCGGCTGCGCGTGCCCGAGCTTCTCATCACCCGCGGGGCCGGCGGCGCCGAATGGCGCGCAGCCACCGGCGAACGCGTGCATGTCCCGGCGATCCGGGTAGCAGCCGTCGACACCACCGGCGCGGGCGACACTTTCGCCGGCTACTTCGCCGCCGCCCGCGACGAGGGCCATTCGCCCGAAGCCGCGATGCGCCTGGCCGCCGCGGCCGCGGCGCTCAAGGTCACGCGGGCCGGCACCGCCGATGCCATCCCCACCCGGTCCGAGGTGGACAGCTTCAGGGCAGAACAGGCATGACCGAAACGCAATCCCATGTCTCGACCCACGCCGCCGAGGACGACCCCCGCAACGAGGATCTGATCCTCTGGCTCAACGGCAAGCTCGTGCCCAAGGCCGAGGCCCGGGTCAGCGTCTACGATTCCGGCTTCATGCTGGGTGACGGGGTCTGGGAAGGCATCCGCCTCTACAACGGCCGCTGGGCCTTCATCGACGAACACATGGAGCGGCTTTTCGAGGCGGCGAAGGCCATCGACCTCGATATCGGCATGACGCCTGCACAGGTCATCGCCGCCATCCGCGATACACAGGCTGCAAACGGCATGACGACCGACGCCCATTGCCGGCTGATGGTCACGCGCGGCGTCAAGACGCGGCCCTTCCAGAACCCGCGCCTGTCGCGGCAGGGTCCGACCGTCGCGATCATCATGGAACATTCGCGCCCGAAACTGCCGCGCCCCGTGCGCATGGCGACCGTGCCGCACCTGCGCGGCCTGCCGATGACGCAGGATCCCAAGCTCAACAGCCACTCCAAGCTCAACTGCATCCTGGCGCTCATCGCCGCCCACAAGGCCGGCGCGGACGAGGCGCTGATGCTTGACGTCCACGGTTTCGTCAACACCACCAACGCCTGCAACTTCTTCATCGTGCGCAAGGGCGAGGTCTGGACCAGCACGGGCGACTACTGCATGAACGGCATCACCCGCGCCAAGGTCATCGACCTGTGCCGCGCCAATGGCATCCCGGTGTTCGAGCGCAACTTCAGCCTGGTCGACACCTATTCCGCGGACGAGGCGTTTCTTACCGGCACCTTCGGCGCCCAGACCCCGGTCGGTGAAATCGACGGCCGCGTCATCGGCTCGGGCCGTATGGGTCCGGTGACCGAACGCCTGCGCGGCCTTTACAAGGCGCTGGTCGGCGCATGACCGGTCGGCAGCATCCCCAGGGTGAAGCATGACGCCTGAACCCCTGCGCATCGCCATGTGGTCCGGCCCGCGGAACCTGTCGACGGCGCTGATGTATTCCTTTGCCGCCCGCCCCGACTGCGCGGTCTGGGATGAACCCTTCTATGCCGCATACCTGCGGCTGACGGGCATCGACCACCCGATGCGCGACCAGATCATCGCCACCCATGACAGCGACCCCGCCCGCATCGCCGCCGCCTGCGCCGGCCCGGCGCCGGACGGCAAGCCGATCTTCTATCAAAAGCACATGACGCTGCACATGATCCCCGAAATCGACCGGGGCTTCATGCGCGCCTGCCGCAACGTCTTCCTCATCCGCCATCCTGCCCGCGTCATTGCCAGCTATGCCGCCAAGCGTGAAAATCCGGTGCTCGCCGACATCGGCTTCGTCCAGCAGGCCGCGCTGTTCGACGAGGTCGCCGCCTGGTCGGGTGAAACGCCCCTGGTCGTCGACAGCGCCGACATCCGCGCCAACCCGCGCGGCACCCTGGGAAAGCTCTGCGCCGCGCTGGGCATCCCGTTCAGCCAGGCGATGCTGTCCTGGCCCGCCGGACCCAAGCCCTACGACGGCATCTGGGCGGCGCACTGGTATCCGGCCGTCCACCGCTCGACCGGCTTCGACGCCGCCGAAGGCCCGCTTCCCGACCTGCCGCCCGACTTCGCGCGCCTGACGGATCAGGCGCTGCCCTATTACCAACGGCTCCGGTCACTGGCGCTCTAGGCTCCGGCCCGTCGCGCTATCCCAGCAGCTTCGCCAGCCCCATCGCCACGGCCGGGTTGCCCGACAGTTTCACCTTGCCGGTCGCCAGCGCCATCATCGGGTTGAGCTTGCCTTTCAGCAGGCTCACCAGATTGTCCTGGCTCAGCCGAAGGGTGCAGTCGGTGTCGCGGTCCTCGGTGCTGGCGGTGCCGTCCGCCAGCACGATCACGCCATCGGCGCCGCAATCGAACTTCAGGCTTCCCGAAAAGCTCCTGGTCTCCAGCGCCGTCCGCATCTCGGCCGCGATCTTTTCCAGCATGTCCGTGGTCCTCCTGTTCGCAGCTAGGCCCAGGCAGCGGCCGGACGCAACAACGCCGCTGCGTCACATGCCGAAGGGCGCGTGAAATTGGTGAACGACCGGTAAATGAAAAACGGGAAACCACTGATCTGCAAGGGTTTCCCGTCTTGTCCACGCGTGGACACTCAGCCCTTTTTCGCTACCCTTGCGTTGCGGGTCGCGATCAGCTTCAGCCGCAGCGCGTTCAGCCTGATGAAGCCCGCTGCGTCCTTCTGGTCGTAGGCGCCGGCGTCCTCCTCGAAGGTGACGTGCTTTTCGCTGTAAAGCGAATGATCCGACCAGCGGGCGACGGTCCGGGCCGAACCCTTGTAAAGCTTGACCCGCACCGTGCCGGTCACATGCTCCTGGCTCTTGTCGATCAGGGCCTGCAACATCTCGCGCTCGGGGCTGAACCAGAACCCGTTGTAGATCAGCTCGGCATAGCGCGGCATGATCGAATCCTTCAGATGGCCCGCCCCGGCATCCAGCGTGATCTGTTCGATCCCGCGGTGCGCTTCCAGCAGGATCGTGCCGCCCGGCGTCTCGTAAAGCCCGCGCGACTTCATGCCGACGAAGCGGTTCTCGACCAGGTCCAGAAGGCCCACGCCATGCTTGCCGCCCAGTTCGTTCAGCCGGGTCAGGATCGTGGCAGGCGACAGCCGCTCGCCGTTGATCGACACCGCATCGCCCTTCTCGAAGCCGATCTCGACGTATTCCGGCGCATCGGGCGCCTTCTCGACCGGGGTGACGCGCTGATAGACGAACTCGGGCGCCTCCTCGGCGGGGTTCTCCAGCACCTTGCCCTCGGACGAGGTGTGCAGCAGGTTCGCGTCCACGCTGAACGGCGCCTCGCCACGCTTGTCCTTGGCGATCGGAATCTGGTTCTTCTCGGCGAATTCAAGCAGCTTGGTGCGGCTGGTCAGATCCCATTCCCGCCACGGCGCAATGACCTTGATCGCCGGGTCGAGCGCATAGGCCGACAGTTCGAACCGGACCTGGTCGTTGCCCTTGCCGGTCGCGCCGTGCGCCACCGCGTCGGCGCCGGTTTCATGGGCGATGCGGACCAGATGCTGCGAGATCAGCGGCCGCGCGATCGAGGTGCCCAGCAGGTAGAGCCCCTCATACAGCGCGTTTGCCCGGAACATCGGGAAGACGAAGTCACGCACGAATTCCTCGCGGACGTCGACGATGTGGATGTTCTCGGGCTTTATCCCCAGCAGGATGGCCTTCTGCCGCGCCGGCTCCAGCTCCTCGCCCTGGCCCAGGTCGGCGGTGAAGGTCACCACTTCGCAGCCGTATTCGGTCTGCAGCCACTTCAGGATGATCGAGGTATCGAGACCGCCCGAATAGGCAAGGACGACTTTCTTCGGCGCCGCTTTGGCTGACATGGCTGGACCCTCCGTTGTTCAGGGCGCGGGATAGTGGGTTTTCGCCAGCCCGACAAGGGCGCGGCGGTCTTTCTGGTGCGTCGGTGCGGTATCGCGGCGGAAATGAAAAAGGCAGCGCCGCGGCGCTGCCTTTTGGTCCCGGCTGGCCGGCTGGCTCAGAGTTCGGGTTCGACGGTTTCGGGTTCGAGCGGCAGGACTTCGACCACGGTTTCCGGCTCGGTCACCGGGTCGACCTCGACCACGGTTTCCGGCTCGGTGACCTCGGTCGCTTCCTCGACCGGCGGCAGGCCAAGCTGCTCGCGGACGTAGGCCAGCGCCTCGGGCGACAGCACCCGCCCGCCGGTCGCTTCCATCAGTGCGGCCTCTTCGGTCGTGCCGGCGGTTTCGGCCGCCGTGATCGCGTCGGCAAGTTCGGTTTCCAGTGCGGCCTTTTCCGCCTCGAACGTCTGGGCGTCGGCCAGCTCGGACTGAAGCGCGTCATAGGCGGCGGCGTCGAAATCGGCGGCGGTCGGATCCATCGCGTCGATGTCGGCCTGGATCTCGGCCGAGGTCCGGCCGGAGTACGAAGCCTCAAGGTCGGCCAGCGCCGTTTCGGCGTCGGTTACCGCCGTGCCGGCTTCGGCCGCTGCCAGCGCCGCCGCCTGATAGGTGGCGATGCGGCCGACCTGGCTGTTCGGCGCGGCATTGGCCAGCGCCGTCGGGCTGGCGTGGACGGCATTCATGGCCTTGAGTTCGGAATGCAGCAGGCCGTTGGCGTTCTTCGGCAGCTCGACCTCGACCGTCTCGACTGTGGCGTCGGTCGTCGTCGTGGTCGTTGCGGACTTCGGCGCCTTGGCGGCCTTGGCCGACTTGGTGGTCTTGCCGCCGCCGCTGTTGGATTTCTCGGCCTTCTGGCCACCCTTGTCCTTCTGGCCGCCGTTCCCGCCGCCATTTCCACCCCCATTGCCGCCGCCGTTGCCGTTACCGGCATAGACTGCGCCATCGGCGAGCGGGGTGGAGAAAGCAACCGGGGACAGCATGAGCGCAGTCGCCCCCAGAACGATCATGGTCTTGCCGAGAGTTTTCATGGTCTTTCCTCTGAATTGGCGTGCCTGCCCCCTTGGGCGGGGTAACGTAACAGGCGCAGTGCGGCGAAACTGTGGCATCGCTTCGCGGGCAGTGCACCCCCACAGCCCGCGCCGCGGGCGGAGTTGCGCTTGACTTGCGGCGGAGTGCAGCCGATCACGCGGAACGGATGGGCGACAGGACCGGGCCAGATGGACGATTTCGCTGAGAGCGCGCAACAAACCACCCGGGCGCTGCGGGAATTGTTTCCTGCAACGCCATTGCAGCACAACGACTACCTGTCGCAGAAGCACGGCGCGGAAATCTGGCTCAAGCGCGAGGATCTGACGCCGGTGCGCAGCTACAAGCTGCGCGGGGCCTTCAATGCCATGCGCAAGATGCGGGTGATTCGGCCTGAACAGGACCATTTCGTCTGCGCCAGCGCCGGCAATCATGCCCAGGGCATGGCATTTGCCTGCCGGCATTTCGGCGTGCGCGGCACGGTGTTCATGCCGGTCACCACCCCACAGCAGAAGATCGACAAGACCCGGTCCTTCGGGCGCGACAACATCGAGATAAGGCTGATCGGCGACTACTTCGACAAGACGCTGGCCGCCGCCCAGGCCTTCTGCGCCGAAGCGGGCGCGCATTTCCTTTCACCCTTCGACGACCCGGACGTGATCGAGGGGCAGGCCAGCGTGGGGGTCGAGATCCTTGAACAGCTTGGCCGCGCACCCGATCTGGTGATCCTGCCGGTGGGGGGCGGGGGGCTGGCGTCCGGCGTGACGGGATACCTGCGCGCCGCGGCGCCGCAGACCCGTTTCCTGTTCGTCGAACCGGCGGGCGGCGCCAGCCTTGCGGCCGCGCTGGCGGCGGGCGAGCCCGTGACGCTGAAACGGGTGAACAGCTTTGTCGACGGCGCGGCGGTGGCCCGGATCGGGGCGCTGCCCTTCGCCATGCTGAGGGACACCGATCCTGACCGGGTGCTGCACGCGCCCGAGGACCGGATCTGCATCACCATGCTTGAGCTTCTGAACGTCGAGGGGATCGTGCTGGAACCGGCGGGTGCGCTGTCGGTCGACGTGCTGCCCGAAATCCGTGACGCGATCCGGGGCAAGACCGTCGTCTGCGTCACGTCGGGCGGCAATTTCGATTTCGAGCGCCTGCCCGAGGTGAAGGAGCGTGCCCAGCGGTACGCGGGGCTGAAGAAGTATTTCATCCTGCGGATGCCGCAGCGGCCGGGTGCGCTGCGCGAGTTCCTGAGCTTCTTCGGGCCCGACGACGACATC
>WBZM01003556.1_pt1 | contig 12085 bp, 12 predicted proteins | sample 5204271 | NCBI WGS metagenome assembly WBZM01 (sample SAMN12344346, study PRJNA552823) | activated sludge metagenome | biome: Activated sludge suspended growth; feature: Nitrification reactor; material: Wastewater; isolation source: activated sludge from nitrification reactor of wastewater...
GGCAAGACTGCTCGATGGTGACTGGCTGAATACCGGCGATCTCGGTTACTGCGCGGCCGGCGAACTGTATCTCACCGGCCGCGAGAAGGACATCATCATTCGCGGCGGGCACAACATTCATCCCCAAGAACTGGAAGTTGCCACCTCCCACGTCGAGGGCGTACGGCGCGGCGGCGTGGCGGTGTTCCCCGCCACCGATCCACGCAGTGGCAGCGAGCGCCTGGTGGTGCTGGCGGAAACACTCGAACGCAATATCGCGGCGCGCAATCGCATACTGGCCGAGATCAACCGGCTCGCCGTCGACCTTATTGGACTGCCGGCCGATGACATCGTGCTGGCACCTCCGCACAGCGTGCTGAAAACTTCCAGCGGCAAGATCCGGCGCGCCGCCTGCCGCGAACTTTACGAACGCGGCATCCTGACCACAACCCAGCGCGCGCCTTGGCAACAGATGCTGCGGCTCGCCTGGGCCGGTTTCACAGCCCGGGTCGGGCAAGGGCTTCACCGCATTGCCAACTGGGGCTGGAGTATCCTGGCCTGGGCGGTATTCGCCACCCTCGTGCCGCTGGGCTGGCTGCTGATCGCGCTCGGGCCGACCCTGGCGGCGCGTCGCCAAGTCGCCAAGACGGGCGCGCGCCTGGGCCTGGCGCTGACCGGCCTGACACCCAGCGTGGAAGGCTTGCAACACCTTGCGACCGGTGACGCTGGCCCGCTGATCGTGGTGGTCAACCACGCCAGCTATCTCGACGGACTGATCCTCACCGCCGTGCTGCCACCCCGCTTCGCCTTCGTCGCCAAGAAGGAGTTACTGCAAAACCCTTTCGCAGCCATTCCCCTCTCGCGACTGGGCAGCGCCTTTGTGGAGCGCTTCGACGGCGCACGCGGCGTCGAAGACACGCACGAACTGGAAGCGCGGGTAAAGCGCGGCGAGTCGCTGCTCTTCTTCCCCGAAGGTACCTTCCGCGCCGAACCGGGCCTGCTGCCCTTCCGACTCGGCGCCTTCGTCATCGCCGCGAACGCCGGCGCGGCGGTGGTGCCGATCACGCTGACCGGCAGCCGCGCCCTGCTTCCCGGTGTGTCATTGCGGCCGCATCACGGCAAGCTTCAGGTCCTGATCGGTGAGCCTCTGACAACACGGGAGAAAGACTGGCAGGCAGCATTGCGGCTGCGCGATGCCGCGCGCCACGGGATTCTGGCGCGGCTGGGCGAACCGGAGTCTACGGCTGAGCCATGACGAATGCCGTCGCGCAAATTGTGCTGCTGGTGGGCACGGAATCATGCCGCCTTCACCAGACACCTGTGGACGGCACATTGCTGGCCAAACCGGTCACGCAACCCTGTCGCACGCGCTGGCCATTCTGGCCGAGTAAGTAGACTGCTCGATTGTGCGATGGTCTTTCATTACGTACTCCAAGGTGCAGGGGTCACATATGGCGATCGTCCGGATATGGCCTGCCGAAACACCAACATCAACCCGCGCCGAACGCAGCCGAGCCCATCGGTCCCCGCCAGAAGTCGTGCCGGAATAGCAAAAAGCCCCAGCAGTTGACTGGGGCTAAGTGCTTGAATCTTGATGGTGGCCTAGTGCGGAACTGAGTCTGCACCCGCCATCGAAACACAATGGTAACACATTTGCCTGAAGAGCGTGAATTCGATGATTTGGCCGAATCAGCCTGCCAACTCATAGCCCGTACTTCGCCCCCCGCCCGGCGTTTTTTGGAGCACGCCGAGTTCCATCAACTGCGTGATGTCGCGCAGCGCGGTGTCAGGCGAGCACTTGGCAATTGATCCCCACTTGCTGCTGGTGAGCTTGCCGTCAAACCCGTCCAGTAGCCGGTTGAGCATCTTCACCTGCCGCTCGTTCAACGGCATGCCTGCCCAGCGTTGCCAGAAGCGCGCCTTGACCAACACGGCATCCAATGTGGTCTGCGCGCTGGCGATGGCGCGCCCAAGCGTCCCGAGGAACCACGACAGCCAGCCGGTGACGTCGAGCGTGCCTTTCTGCGTGCGCTCCAGCACGTCGTAGTAGTCCTTGCGCTCGCGCTGGATCTGCGCCGACAGGCTGTAGAAGCGTTGCGGACTGCTATCGGCGCGGGCCAGGAACAGGTCGCCCACGGCCCGGGCGATACGCCCATTGCCATCGTCGAAGGGGTGCAACGTCACGAGCCACAGATGCGCGAGGCCTGCTTTGACGAGTTCAGGCATGTCGGTCTGTTCGTTCGCCCACGTCAAAAAGCGTGCCGTCTCAAAAGGCAGCACATCGGCTGGCGGCGCCAGGAAGTGAACCTTGCGCCGTCCGACCGGGCCGGAAACCACTTGCATGGGCCCGTCGGCATCATCACGCCACTGGCCGATGGCGATTTTATTCATGCCCGAGTACCCAGTCGGGAACAGCGCCGCGTGCCAGCCGAACAAGCGCTCGGCAGTCAGCGGCTCGGCACTGCGTGACGTGGCATCGAGCATCATGTCGACCACACCCTCGACATGGCGATCCACCGGTGCGACCGCGCCGATGTCCACACCCAGACGCCGGGCGATGGACGAGCGCACGGACTCGGCATTCAGAACTTCGCCTTCGATTTCGCTAGTTTTGACCACGTCTTCGGTCAAGGCCGCGAGACTGGCCTGATCGCGCAGCGCCAGGCCCACGTCGGCTAGACGACCCAGCAGCAACCCTTGGGCACGGCTGACCTCGGTCAGCGTCCCGGTCAACGCGGACAGGTCGTAGCGCCAGTTCGGCCAGTCATCAGACTGCCAGACGTAGGATTTTTCTCCGCCATTCATGCGGAGATTAAACACCCAATGCGCCGCTAGTGCAAGTCATTCTCCGCACCACGCGCGGTGAATGTCATTATTAATTGCCGCAGACGACGCTCCCCAGATATGGCATCAGATCTTGTCGCAGACAATCAGCGGCACCAATTTTCAAACGCGCTGTAGTTCGGCCGCCCCTTTCCGCGATTCAGCTTGCCAAGGATCGTGGCATCGATCCGCTGATGCAAGAAGACTACGACGTCGTCAAAACGTTCTTCCCCGAGCAATTTCCACGAGGTACCGAACTTTCGCTTGAGCGCATTGTGGATGGCCATGAATTTGTAATCGGACTTCCCGGTTTTATCCGCGGCGGCCTCAAATGTGAAGTGCAACACTACCGGGAGGTAAAGTGTTGCGATGGGAACGAACTACGAACACCTGAGCTGTGAAGAACGCACGATGATCCAGTTGAGTCTTGAGCAGGGCTGCACGCTGCGGGCAATTGCCCGCAGCGTGCAGCGTGCGCCGAGTTCGATCAGTCGTGAATTGCACCGCAACGGCTGGAGCAATCCGGCCACGGCGCCAAGGAAGCGAGGTCGCCCTGCGGTGGCTGGCGGTTATCGCGCACCGCACGCGCAACAGCGCGCCGATGCGCTGGCACGAACGGCGCGATGCCCATCGCGCCTGGCCCAGGATGGCCCGCTGTGGACGCATGTCGTGCGCCTGTTGCGGGAACACCATTCGCCGGAGCAGATCGCGGGCATACTGCGCCGGATGCAGCCACACGAGCCGACGCTCCAGGTCAGTCACGAGACCATTTACACCGCGCTTTACGCCATGCCTAGCGGCGAGTTGCGCTCCGAGTTGATCGCCTGCCTGCGTCAGGCCCGCAAAAACCGCCGGCCGCGCGCCCGGGGCGATGATCGCCGGGGCACCATTCCCAACATGGTCAGCATCCATATGCGCCCCCCGGAAATCGCGGAGCGCGTCATCCCCGGACACTGGGAGGGTGATCTGATCAAAGGCGCTCGCAATACGTCTGCGGTCGGCACGCTGGTGGAACGAACCACACTGTTCGTGGCCTTGGCACGAATGGACAACGCGACCGCCGACGCCGCAGTCACCGGCTTCGGATCCGTCCTCAACCGTATCGACGCGCAGCGCCGACTCTCCCTGACTTACGATCAGGGACGCGAGATGGCGCAGCACGAACGGCTCTCCGAGGTGACCGGCGTCAATGCCTACTTCGCCGATCCGCACAGCCCGTGGCAGCGCGGCATCAACGAGAACACCAACGGCCTGCTCCGCCAGTATTTCCCCAAGGGCGCAGACCTTTCCGGATTCACTCAAGCCGAACTCGATGCCGTTGCCTGGCAACTCAGCACCCGACCGCGCAAGAGCCTCGGCTGGAAATGCCCCGCCGAACTCTTCATGCCCGAGTCCTTCGACTTCTTTCAGCATCATCATCAACTCGTTGCACTTCGGACTTGAAACCGCCCGCCTTCTGATACTCCTGATATCGATCAATCAAATGCTGGCAGTAGGCAACCTTTGCCTGCGCCGCACCAATTGAACCCGGGGGCGGCTGAATCGACGGGCCTTTGGCCTTGGTATTCTTGATGTTGACGGTGTGGGCCTGGATTGCTCCCGGACTCTGGATGGCCACATTGCCACGATTGCCGACGATGGTCACGTCGCCACAGTTCGCCTGGAGCTGTTGCGCAATACGTGCGGCTGCCGGGGATATTTCGGCAACGCCTTTTTCCTCATGGGCGTGCTTGATGGACTGCAATCGGGTAACGGTAAATGTTTCCGTTTCAGTATCGATAATCTTGTGGTGCCTGCCGCACATCAAAATAAGGTTCGTTTCGGCATTATGCTCCTCCGGCGTTTGATTTGGGTCGTATCGAGGGCCGCCAGCGCTCAGGGCACGAATGTGGCAGACCTCCCCGGTCACCGTTCCACTGCTTTCCGCAATAGGCGCGGCACACTCCGGAAAAGCGCATTGATTTTTCGAGCGCGCAAACAAAGTTTTGATGGTCGGCAACGAAGGTGCGGTCATAAGCGAAAGCGGAGCAATCCGTGTTGAACGGAAGTCAGTTTGCCGCAGGATGCACTACAAGTGTGACGATATCCGCCATCTCGCAGATTCAACGCATTTGTCTCGCGTCCTGAGCAGCCTCGGTTTTCATGCAAATTTGCATGGAACCGTTAATGATGACACGCCACTGCGCCTGCTGCGGCAAGCCCTTCGAACCCCGCCCGCAAGTTCCCGACCAAGCCTATTGCTCTGAGCCCGACTGCCAGCGCGCTCGCAAGCGCCAATGGCAGCGGGCCAAGATCCAGTCCGATCCCGACTACCGGATCAATCAGCGCGCCGCCCAGCTCGCGTGGTCGCAGCGCAATCAGAACTACTGGCGCACCTACCGCGACGACCGGCCCGAGTACGCGCAGCGTATAGGCGAAAAAAACCAACCGAGAACGGTTGGTTTTTGGAATATTGGTGGTGGAACACGGGCTCCACCGAAACCGCGATTCTACACTGAAACGGTCAGGATCGGAATATCTGCGGTTCTGTCGAACTTTTGCTGAAGCTTGTCCGACTTTGCTCTACTACCCGCATTGCAGCGACGTTGTCGCGTCCGAGGGTTTGTAGGCTCACATTAGACGCAAAGCGCGTTTTAGCGAGGGCATGCCGGACGCGCTCCGACTTGGCTTCGTTCCCCTCCAGCGCCTGAATGCGTGTCCCTAAAACCACAGGAGATACGTGATGAAAAAATTCGCAATCAACGAAAACGAACTGGCCGAACGTTGGGGCGTCAGCCCAAAAACCTTACAGCGCTGGCGTAGCGAAGGGCGCGGCCCTCGGTATTTGAAGCTCTCCAAGCGGGTGACTTATCTCATGGAGGAAGTTCTGGCTTACGAGATGGAGTCGATGCATTCCGCCACCTGGGAAAAGGGTAGTGATGTCGTGCTGTCCCAAGACCCCAATCTGATGTCGGCCAAAGAAATCTCGGAGATCATGAACCTCCCAATGTACATCCTCACCCATCCCAATATGCGGGAGTCGCTCGGAATTCCCTTTTTACATGTTGGAAAACTGATCCGCTTCAAACTGGACGAGATCAAGGCATGGATGCTTCGTTGTACCCAGGAAATGGAAGCGAATGGAATCAAGGTGCCGGAAGAGCCTCATGCCCAGCGGCGGACCTTGCTTGAGGCCCTGGCCCGACTGCCGGCATGACCCCTCGATTGGATGTGCCACCGACCAGATCGGTGGCCATTCGGCAAAGTTCCGTTTGTTCGTCACTTACTTGCTTTCGACGAATAAACGGAACATACTTTCGCACCATGCGTGAGACTACTCAAAACCAGCGAGTCCTTGATCTGGTCGCCCAGAAGGGGATGCTGCGTCCAATCGATCTGGACGCCATCGGCATCCCACGGGTAGTGCTGACACGCATGAGCACCGCTGGCCAGCTGGAGAAAATCGGGCGCGGCCTCTATCGCCTGCCAAACCCGGGTTCCGAAAATGAGAGCCTGGTCGCCATCGCCACCCGGGTACCCCAGGCGGTTTTTTGCCTGCTCACCGCCCTGCAATTCCACGAACTGACCACCCAACTCCCTCGCCAAGTCTGGATCGCCATGCCTCGGGGCAGCCACACCCCGAAGATCGACTACCCCCCGGTCAAGATGGTGCAGTTTGCCGGGGATGCCTATTCGGCAGGGATCGAGGAAGTCGAACGCGATCAGGTTAGGCTTCGGGTCTACTGCGCGGCCAAGACGGTAGCCGACTGCTTCAAGCATCGCAACAAGATCGGCCTGGACGTGGCGCTCGAAGCCCTGAAGGATGCCCGGGCAAAAAAGAAGGCTTCGGCCGACGAGCTCTGGCGCTATGCCAAGATTTGCAGGGTCGCCAATGTGATGCGCCCCTATCTCGAGGCCATCGAATGAACAAGGACATCGCCGCCTCCGTCCGGGCACGCCTGCTCAATCTCGCCAAGGCACAGGGCGTGGATTTCAACCAGGTGCTGGTGCGCTTCGCCCTGGAGCGCATCCTCTACCGCCTGAGCCAATCGGCGCACGCCGATCGTTTCCTGCTCAAGGGTGCACTGCTGTTCACGCTCTGGTACGACATGCCTCACCGTCCAACCCGCGATGCCGACCTACTGGGCTTCGGGCCCAGCGACCTGGACTCCATTGCCCAGACGTTCCGTGACATCGCCGGTGTCGATGTCGACGATGGCATGGTCTTCGATCCAGCATCGGTCACTGCCGAGGAAATTCGCAAGGAGGCCGGCTACGCCGGTGCTCGGGTACTGATCAGTGGCGAAATCGCCAAGGCACGCTGCAAGACCCAGATCGATATCGGCTTCGGCGATGCCGTCACTCCCGGGCCAATCGACGCCACGTATCCTGTGCTGATCAATGACCTGCCGGCACCTCAGCTGCGGACCTATCCCGTTTACACCGTCGTCGCAGAGAAGCTGCACGCCATCGCCTTACTGGGCATGACCAACAGCCGGCTGAAGGACTATCTTGATTTGTCGGTGCTACTGGACCGCGAAACCTTGGATGCCGAGATCCTGGCCGGTGCGATCGCGGCCACCTTCATCCGGCGCGGCATGGCAGTTCCCACTTCGCTGCCAGTTGGCCTGAGCGATGAGTTTTCGGGGGACGCGACACGGCAAGCCTTGTGGCATGCGTTGCTCAAGAAGAACGAACTGGCCCAGCAGGCGTTGCCGGACATCGTGGCCATGCTGCGGAAAGCTCTGGAACCAGCGCTGCTTCGTGCCGCTGCAATGAACGGGTACCAGAAATAGAGAACCCGCCCGTACGCCATCTGACGCAGAGGAGCGGGCCGTGTTGTATCTGAAGCTGTCAGGCGATCCAGAAAACGCGAAAGCCCACACCTGCGCATGGGCCTCGGAACTGGAGATCCGGCATTGAAGCCAGAGCGTCCGATGCACAGTGTAACTCGCCAACCCCGCGCAAGATGCAACGATAGTGCCATTGCTCCCGCAATAAATGAATATCGACGCTCTTGATGCACTTCGGTCAGTAGGGGGCCTCAGGCCCTGAGAGCGCTTCCATACAGTCTTTTTTACGGAGACTGTCATGGAGACGAAGACCTGCAACGCATGTGGCCACACATTTACCCCCCGGCCGCAGAACCCCAATCAGACCTACTGCACAGACCCGGCATGCCAACGCGAACGGCGTCGTCGCTGGCAGCAACAAAAGCGGCGTGACGATGCCGACTACCGCGACAACGATGCGCGAGCCAGCAAAGCATGGGCGATTGAGAACCCCGAGTACTGGAAGCAGTACCGTGACGACAACCCGGCCTACGCCGAGCGCAATCGAAATCTACAGCAGTCACGCAATCAAAAGCTCCGGGCATCGGTGATTGCAAATGAGGACGCGTCACGCCCCGAGAATTCCCCGCCCGCTGGCCGTTACCGCATGGTGCAGATCACCTGCGATGGGGCTCCAGGAGACGAATGGATCGTGGAGATCGCCGTCCTGACTGCGATCCCGGCTGCTGAAGACGTGTGATTGCAAATGAGGACGTGTTCGGCGACGTCGCTGTTGCCTGTTAACTTCCCGCGTGTGCGTTCTCGAACTATCGAGCATCCGAATCCGACTCGACCCGTGTATGCCTTGACCAACCACCCGTCGCGAAGTGACGCCCGATGTTCGAGAGGCATCTTTTTGCATGTAAGGGGACGACGCGGCGATGCAAGAACAAGAAAACACAGATGGCGATGGGCAAACCCAAGCCTCCCTATTCCGGGCAGCGCAGTACGTGCGGATGTCGACCGAGCACCAGCAGTATTCCACGGAGAACCAGGCCGACAAGATCAAGGAATACGCCGCCCGGCGTGGCATCGAGATCATCAAGACTTATGCCGATGAGGGCAAAAGTGGCCTGCGCATCGATGGCAGGCAGGCGCTCCAGCGGCTGATTCACGACGTCGAGTCTGGCCAAGCCGATTTCCAGATCATCCTGGTCTACGACGTCAGTCGCTGGGGGCGCTTTCAGGATGCCGACGAAAGTGCTTACTACGAGTACATTTGCCGTCGCGCCGGCATCCAGGTCGCCTACTGCGCCGAGCAGTTCGAGAACGACGGCTCGCCTGTCTCCACCATCGTCAAAGGCGTCAAGCGCGCGATGGCTGGCGAGTACAGCCGGGAATTGTCGGCCAAGGTGTTCGCCGGCCAATGTCGTCTGATCGAACTCGGTTACCGCCAGGGCGGCCCCGCTGGTTACGGACTCCGTCGCATCCTCGTCGATCAGAACGGATCCATGAAGGGTGAGCTGGCCCGAGGGGAACACAAGAGCCTCCAGACAGATCGTGTGATCCTGATGCCTGGCCCCGAAGACGAGACCCGTATCGTCAACTTGATCTACCAATGGTTCATCGAGGAGGGACTGTCGGAATCCCAAATTGCTGGGCGGCTGAATGGCATGAAGGTACGCACTGACCTGGATCGGGAGTGGACGCGCGCCACCGTCAATGAGGTACTGACCAACGAGAAGTACATCGGCAACAACGTCTACAACCGCATCTCGTTCAAGCTCAAGAAAACCCGGGTGGTGAACACCCCAGACATGTGGATCAAGAAGGAAGGTGCCTTCGAGTCCATCGTCCAGCCCGATCTGTTCTACACCGCCCAAGGCATCATGCGGGCACGCGCGCGGCGCTATTCCGACGAGGAATTGATCGAGCGCCTGCGCACCCTCTATGAAAATCGAGGCATTCTCTCTGGCCTGATCATCGACGAAACCGAGGGCATGCCGTCAGCCTCGGTCTATGTCCATCGTTTCGGCAGCCTGATTCGCGCCTACCAGATGGTCGGCTTCACCCCGGATCGCGACTACCGCTATCTGGAAGTCAATCGCTTCCTCCGCCAGCTGCATCCCGAGATCGTGGCCCGGACGGAAGCCGAGATTGCAGCCATCGGCGGTTCGGTGGTCCGTGATCCGGCCACCGACCTGCTACGCGTCAATGACGAGTTCAGTGTCTCCCTAGTGCTGGCGCGGTGCCAGACCAACGAGAGCGGCAGTCACCGCTGGAAGGTGCGCTTCGACACCAGTCTGAGCCCCGACGTCACTGTTGCCGTGCGCCTCGATCATGCCAATCGATCGCCGCTCGACTACTACCTGCTACCGAGACTGGACTTCGGACAACCTGGGATCAACCTGGCTGATCGGAACGCCATCGAATTCGAAAGCTATCGCTTCGAAACCTTGGACTACCTCTACGGCATGGGTGCCCGCGCAAGACTGAGGAGAGCGGCATGACCCCGAAAAAGCACCGCAGCAGCGAAATCCGCATGATCCCCATCGACCGGATCGATGTCCTAAATCCGCGCGACCGGAACAAGCGCGTGTTCGACGAGATCGTCGGCAACATCAAGGCCATCGGATTGAAGAAACCGATCACCGTGACGCCGCGCATGGGTGACGACGATCAGGAGCGATATCTCCTGGTGTGTGGCGAGGGGCGCCTCAACGCGTTCAAGAATCTAGGGGAGGCGACCATTCCGGCACTGGTGGTGTCCGTCAGCGATGAGGACGCCTTCATCATGAGCCTAGCCGAGAACATCGCACGCCGCCAATGCCGGCCTTTGGAGATCCTCGCCGGCATCAAGCAGCTGCGTGACAAGGGGTACAACCCGAAGGAAATCGCCACCAAGACTGGACTCACCCAGGTTTACGTGACTGGCATCCTGACGCTACTGCAGCAGGGCGAGGAGCGATTGCTTGTTGCGGTCGAGAAAGGCCGCGTGCCACTCAATGCTGCCTTGACCATCGTCGGTGCCGGCGATGATGACAAGGCCGTGCAGGCCGCCCTTCAGGAAGCCTACGAATGCGGCAAGTTACGTGGCCGCCAGTTGATGGAGGTGCGCAAGATCATCGAGCGTCGGCAAACCCTGGGACGATCGATGGCCAGAGCCACACGTCGCAAGCCAGTGGATGTGTCGACATCCAGCCTTGTCCGCACCTACCAGCGGGAAGTCGAACGCCAGAAAATCATCGTCAAGAAGGCCGAGTTCGCCCAGCAGCGCCTCCTGTTCGTGGTGAGCGCCTTGCGGCAATTCTTCGCCGACGAGAATTTCATCAATCTGCTGCGTGCCGAGGGACTGGACTCCCTGCCCGAATACCTGGCCGATCGCGTCTGGTCCGGAGGGAGTTCGGCATGACCAACGTCCCCCTCGGCTTCATACCCGATGCCCTATCGGTCCCCCTGGACAAGATTCTCCCCTCCCGGAAAACACCGACCGGGCTGATCACCTCGGTCAAGTTCAAGCAGATTCGATCTTCCATTGAGCACATCGGTCTAATTGAGCCGCTGTCAGTCACCGAGGCGAACAAGGTCACTGGCCAACACACGCTGCTCGACGGGCATGTGCGCCTGATCGCCTTGGCCGAACTCGGCTATGAGGAAGCACCCTGTCTCGTCGCCAAGGATGACGAGGCCTACACCTACAACAGCCGGATCAATCGCCTATCCACGATCCAGGAGCATTTCATGATCCGCCGGGCCATCGAGCGCGGCGTGTCGATGGAAAGCCTGGCCAAGGCGCTGAGCGTCGACGTCAGCCACATCATCAAGAAGGCGACACTCTTGGACGGGATTTGTCCCGAGGCCGCTGATCTACTGAAGGACAGGCAGTTCTCTGCCGAGATCAGCCGGGTGATCCGCAAGATGAAGCCGACTCGTCAGGTGGAGTGCATCGAACTGATGGTCTCAGCCAACAACATCACCGTCTCCTACGCCGAGGCATTGCTCGTCGCCACGCCGGCCGAGATGCTGGTCGAGGGCAAGAAACCGCCAAAGCTGAACGGTGTTACCCAAGAACAGATGTCACGCATGGAGCGCGAGATGGCGAACCTGCAAGGGCAATACAAGCTGGTCGAGCAGACCTATGCCGAGGATGTCCTCAACCTCGTACTGGCCCGGGGCTATCTGGCCAAGCTGCTCGACAACAAATCGGTCGTCCGCTACATCAAGCAACGGCGGCCCGAGGTACTGGAACAGTTTGAGGTCATCGTCGAAACGACGTCGCTGGATCAGTAAGTGAAGTCCTTCCCAACGGAAGGCCGTTGTGCTGCCCGTGTGGGCGATACGCAGATCTTTAACAATCCGGAGTATTAGGGTTGTCGCCGCCGAAACGGATGTCCTGTTTCTGCCCGCAATCGGGGCGACGACCGACAGGCTGGCCGCTGGCCTGCTCATTCGTCAGTGGTGGGAACGGATGGGCGAACAGCGGCACCTACCTATCGCACAATTGGCTCAAGCATCACTGGTTAAACTTGGAT
>WBZM01003557.1_pt1 | contig 12084 bp, 15 predicted proteins | sample 5204271 | NCBI WGS metagenome assembly WBZM01 (sample SAMN12344346, study PRJNA552823) | activated sludge metagenome | biome: Activated sludge suspended growth; feature: Nitrification reactor; material: Wastewater; isolation source: activated sludge from nitrification reactor of wastewater...
GGAGGCGCGAACGAAGTAGTGGATGTCATCGAAGTCGATCTGATCGAGATCGGCGCCCCACTGCGGGGTCGGTTTTCTCTCGAAGATCTCCAGCGCCTTGAGGCGGAAGTCACGCATCCACTGCGGCTCGTCCTTGTATTCGGAGATCTGTTCGACGATCTCCCGGGTCAGGCCCTTCGGGGCCTTGTAGGCGTAGCCGGTCTCGGGATCGCTGAAGCCGAACTTCTCGGCGTAGTCAGCATTGATCCCCTGAACCTTCTCTTTTTCGGCGAGTACTTCAGCGGTAGCCACGTCTATACCTCCAGGGTGATGGTGTCGTCGATGATCTCGACAGGAAAAGTCTTGACCGGCTGATAGGCCGGCAGGGTCTTCGGCTTGCCGGTGCGCAAGTCGAATAGGGAGCCGTGACGCGGGCATTCCACGGTGCATTCGGTCTGGTCGATGTCACCCTCCGCCAGCGGCCCGTCGTCATGCGAGCAGCGATCCTCGATCCCGAACAGCTCGCCATCACAGTTGATGACAGCCAGGAACTCACCATCGTGTTCGATGATGCGCCGGTCACCAGGTAGCAGTTCGGCCACCGGGCACACAGGGATCTTTGTCGTTTCGTTGCTCATAAGGGTGAATGGGAGGGGGCCCGGAAATCCGCTCGGCAAAGGGCCACTTGCGGAAAAACCCGGACAATAAGCCGACAACACGGCTAGGAATTAGATCTTACCGATTCAAGACAACCGACACAGGGTATTAGGCCCACCTAACGCACTCCCCAAGCGGTTTTCTGCGGTCTGGGCTGGCTAACTGTTGGCCAGCGTGATGAAAGTCAGCGTCAGCGTGAACGCGATCAGAAAACAGATAAGCCCCCAGATGATCGTCTGATGAAGTTCGAAGATCCCACGCTCGACCCGGTCAATCCGCTTGTCAACCTCACGAAACCGCTGGTCAACCGCCAACCCGAGTTCCGAAAGATCCCGCCTCGTATCCAGGACACTCTCCCGAATCATCAGATTCAGACCATCGAGCCTCTCATCGGGCCAGGTAGTTCGGTGCGGTTGAGCGACCATTGACTGAGACTACTCCGAGTTTCACACAGTGTCGATGCCACCACTTCCTGCGGCTCACCTGGCCGGAGCCCGGCCAACCGCTGGAATTCGGGTGGGCTCGTGCGTAGGTCTATCCGGTCTCATCTTGAGAGACCAATCTCGAAATCAAGTCCGCGGCTGACTCGGGGTCGTCGTGTTCCCAAATCCTGACGACCCTCCAACCGCGATTGTTTAGATCGGTCGTGACTCTCATATCCCGGTTCCGATTCTCGTTGATCTTCCTTCTCCACCAGTCAGCATTAGCCGAAGGCCAAGTGCCGTGCTCCGGGCAGCCGTGCCAGAAACAGCCGTCCACAAATATTGCAAGTTTGGCCCCAACAAAAACAATGTCGGCGCGGGTACGCAGATCCCGAGCGGGTCGGACATTCACTCGGTATCTGAGCCCTCTTGCGAACAACGCGCTCCGGAGTCTCATCTCCGGTTGGGTGTTGCTCGTCTTCACAGACCTCATGTTCTTCTCTACTTGAGGCGACGACGCTTTCGGCTTCACTGTTTTTCTTGGAGACATCGGTTTCTGTGCCGTTCGGAGACGAAGGTACCCTGTGCCCCATGGCAATGGATCCGTTCGATCGGCTGATCACGCTTCTCAATCCGAGACAGAAGCTTTACATGGGGCAAATTGCTTCTGCGATGACCGTCCCAGTTACCGAGACGGTGGATCCTTCGTCCGATATTGCGACTCCTGAATTTGTTTCCGCCATGTCCGACGTGTTGCGCACTCATCATGTCTTTTCCTCCAAACATCTTGGCAAGGAGTTTTTTGAGCACGCGTTGGCGAATGTCCTAACCGACGCCGGCCACGAGACTACATTGAACCCAATGGGATTTCCGGGGGCTGACATCGTGGTCGATGGATCCGGGTGGAGTCTCAAGACACAGGCAGACCGCAGCCTCAAGGACGATTTCGTCCACATTTCCAAATTCATGGAGCTCGGAAAAGGTGCTTGGCAAACCGAAGAGGATCTGAGTGGGCTACGAGACCGGATGCTTGCCCACCTGCTTGGATATGACCGGATCTTCACGATGAGGTACCTGTCGAACGGGAGATCTCATCGCAAAAATGGGACGCACGAATACGAACTGGTTGAGATTTTCAAGGACGTGCTCGCGGAATCCGAGCATTTTCCCTGCCGGATGAATAGTGAGAGCAGCCAGACTCCGAAGCCAGGCACATGCATCGCGACCGACTCGTCTGGAGTCATGTTTGAGCTCTACTTCGACGGTGGGACGGAACGAAAGCTTCAGATCAGAAAGCTGAGGATCGACCTTTGCCGTGTTCACGTTCGGTGGGAATTCCCGCGGTCATCGACCCCTGGGTAGCGAACATATGTCCGGGTCGACTTCTACGATTAGCCGATGACTGTCTCCAACCCTGGCAGCCAAGGATGGTCGGTCGCCGATCTCTTCTCGGGATCTGGAGGCATGTCGTCTGGTTTCCATCGAAATCCGAATTTTCGAGTTATCGGCGCGGTAGACCGACAGCTCGCAAAGCCGTCTGCGAGTGGCAAGTCAAGCACTAGCTGCAACGACACCTATGAGCGCAATATTGGCGTACGACCGCTCGACGCCGACATTTTTGAGCTGAGCCCGGTCGAGTGGCGCACAGAGCACTTAGGGCTCTCGCGAGGAGATCTCGATGTCCTGATCAGTTGTGCGCCGTGCACCGGGTTTTCTCAGAAGAACGCGGCCAACCATGGACACGACGACCGGCGAAACTCCCTCGTTGCCAGGAGCGCCGACTTCGTCGAGGAGCTATTGCCCAGAGCTTTCGTAATGGAGAATGTGCCTCAACTGCTGGAAGGACGTAACCGCCACCATTTCGCGATCTTGAGGTCTCGGCTGGAAACGCTCGGCTATCAGGTCACGGCAGAAGTGCACGATCTAGTTCGCTTCGGTCTCCCTCAGTTGAGGAGAAGAGCTCTCATATTGGCCACCCGAGATGGCCTGGTGCCAGGACTTGTGCCTAACCCCAACGAGAAGGTCAGGACGGTGAGAGATGCGATCGGTCACCTGCCTGCCATAAGGGCCGGAGAAACAGATCAAAATGACCCCTGCCATACGTGCGGGACTCACAACGAAAGATCGATGGCACGTATTCGAGCAATCCCCAGGAACGGAGGTTCGTGGGCTGACTTGCTTGGCACTGAATCAGAACACCTCTTGATTCCATCAATGCTCAAGCCAGATCGACGGTCGGGCTCGTTTCCGGATGTGTATGGGCGTCTTTGGTGGGACGAGCCAGCTCGAACGATCACGCGAGAGTGCGGCCACCCAGGTAATGGCCGTTACCTACACCCCGAACAGGATCGTCAGGTTTCGGTCCGTGAGATGGCGCTACTTCAAGGATTTCCTGAGGAATACGAATTCCTCGGTCGGCTCGCCTCCAAGTACAACCAAATCGGAGACGCTGTTCCGCCGCTCATCTCCACCAAGATCGCATGTCATCTAGAGGGTTACTTGCGCGGAGACTTCTCTGGATACGAAATGCCTCCACAAATGACGGTTGACGAGATCGCCCTGGTCGCTTGACCTTTCGCCTCGTCCTGAGTCCAACAGTCGAAATCGAACCAGATTGCTTCCTCTAATACGTTGGAGTTTTCGAAAGCTGGAAGCAGAAGTGTCTCAAAGATTCCAGAGTGGACGTTGTATAGATCCCTCTTTCGCTCAACTGAATCACGGCGCCAAGCTCACTTGGCCGGAGGGCTCTGAGTCAGGAATCGGATCCCGACCCGACCCGATCCCCACGGCCGAATAAGCGAAAGAACCAAAACGCACAAGTCTCGTTCACTTCCGCCCTCACGGGCGGGAGGACAAACCCAGGAGCGTGAGCGAGTTCATGGCCATTCCGGACGGAATTTCGATCCGGACCGATGAGATCGGCAAGATCGAAGTGTCGAAGCCGGTTCACATCGGCAAGTACGGGGCATTCACCGGAGTTATCGCTAAGGCGAAGGAGGATCCGGGCTACTTGAAGCGCCAGCGCGAAGAACGCGAGCAAGAGCGCGCCGAGCGCGAAGCCGAACTGGACGCGCTGGGGCCGGCAGCAAACGAAATCGAACAGGTATTCATCGCCGAGGTCGCGGCAGACAAGGAAATTCGATTCAAGCTGCTCGGCGACCCCCGTAAGCCGGTGGCGCTTCTCGCACCCTGCGCCGGATGACCCGGTTGGCTGGCCCGACGGGTTTGTCAATGCGTTTCTGGACGCGTATCAGGTGGGACTTTTCGAATCTGGAGAGTGGCTGAGCGAACCTCTGTGGAACCAGGAAGCTGTGGATCAGGCGGCGCTGGAATTGACCAAGCTGCGGATGGTCGTTCGTCACTACGCGGAACGGAGTGCGCGCGTCCACCTCGTTTGCCACCCGAAATCGGTCGGCATATCGGCACTTGCGATCTACGAGTATCCGAGCGAGTTCAGGACCGCGACATTCATCGGCGGCGACGGTCTCGGTGAGGTGGTCTCAGCCATCGACGAGGGATTCTTGACCTCGAACAAAACTCCCGTACTGATGATCGACCGACCCGATTCGGGCGGAAGTGACGAATCAAGGGCCTGACCCCGAAGGTTGCCTATGCCACGCTGGTTGAGTTGGACCCGCCGGACTCAGGTTGGCCGGGGCTTGCGCGGCAGATCGTCGATCAACTCGGCCAGATCTACTGGCGTGACGAAGAACGTTCGGGCTAAGTCTCAGGCTCAGCTCTCGCCGAGGCCTTCGCGAACCATCTCGGGGGTGATCTGGGCCGTACCAGGCGGCGTGAGAATCACCGGAATCCCATCCGCTGTGCTGAGAATCGCTGGCATACGATCAGGTTAAATCACGAGACAAGCGCAGATTAGATTTCGCCGGCCAGGGAGGGGTCGCCTTGTTCTCCGGCGTCTTCCCAGTCGGTGGTCTGGCCGAGGCCGGCTGACTTGACCACCTTGAGGCCGAGGAGGGCGCATTTCATGCGAGTGGCGGAGATGTCGATTCCGAGGAGATCGAGGACGTACTCCTTCGGGAGGGTGATCAGCTCATCCCGGGTCATGCCAACCAGCTCGTCGGTGAGGAGGGAGGTGGCGGCGGTGGAGATCGCACAGCCCTGTCCTTCGAACTTGACCTCGGCGACTCGGTCGTTCTCGTCGAGGCGGATCATCACGTGCTGCTCGTCGCCGCAGAACGGGTTCGTGTCCTCGAATTCGAGGTCCGGGTTCTCGATTTCACCGAAGTTGTGAGGGCGCTTGTAATGCTCGAGGATCTGTTCGCGGTAAAGCTCTTCCACGAGACTCAGGTTAGAGCAACCACTTGATTAGTAATGGCAGAGGATTCAACTTTGCGTCGGAGAACAACTCCCCGCGGCAAAGGCAGGGTGGTCGAGACGCCCCAGAAAGCACCTGAAGCTTCTCGAATGGCAAGCCAAGTTTGGCAGTTTCGCCTTTCCCAATATCGCCTTGGCATCATTGACCTTTGAGTAAGACTTCCCAATTACGGCTCTTTTTAATTCCTGAATCCCGTCTGCGCTATCCGCCCTATTTGGTTCGACTCGCAAACGCATCGCGTTTGAAACGTTGAAGCGGGCGGGCAGAAGATCCAGCGCAGAGAGGTCGGCAACCAGCCAATTCTCGAACATGCGGTTCTTAACGACGACGCGGATCTCGATTTTGAAGTTGGCTTTTTCGAAAGAGGTCTGAAGATTGTCAGCAATTGACGACGAGGGGGTTTGCCGACTCTCGCGGTCCAATAGGACGATTGCCCGGTCGTATTGACGGCCTTCCAACTGCCTCAACGCCGCTCGGCAGGCCCTCACGATTCGACCGTCTGGGGCCTGCGGATCAAAATCGGCCCTAAGAAATTTGATTGCTGAGGCGCCTGTGTCAGCCAGAAGTTGATCTCGCAGCAGCGGGAGAGCTCCAAATTCGGCGTGCCCCTCGGATATCACACCAGTCTTCACGCGTTACCCTCCGGAACACTCTCCCTGATAGCGCCGCTGTCGAGCACCTCGAAAACATCCGAGGATCCTTGATCCCATAGTTTCTCAAGATCAGGATCAAGATCAACTAGGGGAGCTATATTCGAATATCCACCTTTTCGCCAGATTATCTTCACTTCCGAAGGCCTAGCCTGTTGAAGCAGAGCGGGTGAATGGGTGGTAACAATGATCTGCTTACCTTCGGAGGAAGCCTTTCGGCAGGCATCTAGGAAAACTCGAACTATCCAAGGATGGACTGAATTCTCAGGTTCTTCTATGAACACGAGAGATGACCGGGGATCGTAAAGTGCGCAGAAGAGCGCGAGACTTTGAATGGTCCCGTCCGAAATTTCATTTGCATTCCAAGCGCGACCTACGCCAGACTCTTTGAATTGCAGTGCGAGCCGACGATCAACGGAGAACTCTGTATCTATGTCGTCCAAGTCGGGAACAATTTGTTGCATCGCATCGAGAATATTCTCCCAGGCGGGCTTAGCTCTTTTTCGAAAATAGTCAACCAATCCAGGTAGGTTCTCTCCAAACCGTTCGAGACTTGGGTTCGGAGTGGGGACGCCCGGTCGCCTAAGTTCAAGGGGTGAGATCTGATAGATGCGAATTGCACTTAGCACCTGTCGAAACTGATAGATGACGGGGTGGAATCCGACGTAGTTAATTAGCAGGGTCGTGGTGTCAACCTTGTCTTCAAGTTTTGAGAGTAGGTCGAACTCGTCGTCGTATAGTGCGAGGGAAGAGACCGCGTCTGGCAGGTCTGACCCCTTCAGCGCCGTCGCAGAGATTTCCCCTTTTGCAGTTCGTTTGAATGAGGCCAGTGACTTGGCGGGTCCTCCGGGATTTGATCGAAACAGGATCTCAAGCGATTCTTGTTCAATTGAAAAGTCCGCGGCAATTGCATCCGAAGCGGGACGAATGTCAAAATTGTGAGTCACCTCCACCGAAGACGTATCTGCAATTCTCCGCCGCGGCGGGTTCCTCAGCGAGGAGATTTCATCAAGCGAAAGGGCTACCTTGGTTGAGAGTCCAACTGGACGTCTTGTTCTCCGCATTCGGCGAAAGGCAACGTTTTCGTATCCGCCTTTGCGGTTGATGGCCACTTCCAAGCTGTATCGGTGAACTTCGGCAAGAAAGTCCAACGCGTCCGCGAGGGTGGTTTTTCCAGCATTGTTGGCGCCAGCGATAACCGACAGGTTCCCTGGGTCAACCTCCGCTTCGTACAGCGAGCGAAATCCTCGAATTTTCAGATTCTGGATCTCCAAGTGCCCGGATAGTATCGCCGAGAGGAATTAGCGCCCAACTAACTGGTAAGCGCTTGGCTAATTAGAAGATTGGAAACTGATCATACGCGCGATGTCCTTTACGACCGGCTGAACTGGCTCAGGAATCGAGCGCCAGCGGTGCTTCGGAACAGGGGCAGGTCGAGTCGTGGAGGGATTCGATCTGGTCGAGGATCGGTTCGACCGTGCCATCGTCGAGTCCGAGCTCGACCACCTCACCCGGGCTGACGACCAGGGGAATCACATCCGGAGGCCACCTGAGCAGGTCGCCGTGGAAATCGAGGAAGCCTTCGTCGTCGATGATCAGCATCGCCGCGAACTCGCAACGGCCGCTGTCGATCGAGCGCTGCAGGTTGATCAGGTTCTGCTGGATCCGGCCGCATCGCTTGACCAGCTGATCGGTGTTCAGCCAGCGGCTCTTCTTCAGCCACTCGACCTCGACGAACAAGTCGTGCCGCAGATTCCGGAACCGGCGCTGGCTCATGTCACGCGAAAAAAGGCCCGGGATGGTGACCGTGATGTCGACTGACTGCCGACGATCGATCTCGGGGTCGAAGCTGCCGGTCGTCGCCTTGCTGATCTTCAGGCCGAGGTGGACCCGATCCGGGAACTCCCGCTCCAGTACCCGGCCGAAGCGGAAAACGCAGTCCTGGCGGGTCCAGATCGCCGGCCCGGGATAGCTGTCCGGATCCTTGCGGCTGGTCCAGCCGTGGTAACCGAAGCCACCCCAGTTCCGATAGCCGCGAAGCAGGTTCAGATAGGCGGCACGGAGGCCCTCGAAGATGTCGCGGTCGCCGTGATCGGGATGCTCCTCCTCGCGGGGCTGCTCGGCGTCGAAGGCGGCCTGGGAGATGGCCTGGCATTCGTTGAAATGCCGGGCCGCATCGAGCAATTCGTTGACCTGGAAGGGGAGAGAGACGGACTCGATCCGCCGCAGGGCCTGGATCTTCGTCTGCTCGCTGACGTCGCTTCGGGTGACCAGGTAGGAAACTGGGTGGGCGGGATTGTCCTCCGCCCAGACGCGGGCGGCCTGGCTGGTGCGGACCAGATGATTCCTGGCGTCAACCAGGTTCCGCTCATGGGCCGGCAGGTCGACAGGGAGATCCGTGTCGAACTCGTCGACCTCTCCCTCCGGCACCCCCAAATTGACTTCCATGCGCGGAATCGTAGTTGTGGTCGGCGGTTCAGGTGGCCAAGGTGAGGTGGACTGACGGTAGTCCTGCATAATTAATCGGCCGGGGCGGTGAGCTCCGAAACCCGGGTGGCGATGACGGTGGCTTGAGCAACCTGTGGGGATCCGGCTGACTTGTTGCAGTTGAGTTCGATTGGTCCGGGCTGGTCGAGAACCTTGGTCGCCGCCATCGAGAGAGGCAAGAGCCCGTTTGGCGAGATCGTCACGTTCTGAGCCGCATCGGAGGCCACGGAGCAGATGATCGTCGAATTCCCCGCGCTACCGAGGACATTGGCCCTGCTCCAGACCAGATAGGAGCCGGCCGGCAGCGTCGGCGTGCTGGCCACCACCTGCATGTTTCCGGTCAGATCAAGCAGAGTCGATGCGTCCCGCTCGCCCCGCCAGGTCGCTCCCGGAATCACTCCCGGGGCCAGGTCCCCGGTACGGATCGAGCGATCCTTGATCTTGGCCGAATTGACCGACCCCTTCCTCAGCTTCGGGGCCGAAACCGAATTCTTTTTCAGCTGAGCCACACCGACCGAGTTGCGAGGGATCTTGAGCGCCGCATAACTGGCGCCGCCGAGAGCGACGATCAGTGCGATGACAGAAATTACGAGCGAAGGGGTGATTCGGTATCGAGACATGCCTGAGGCTTACTCGGCCAGTGGTCTGCTGTCAACTCCAGAATGCGGGTCGGTGAAATTCTTCGGCACCGGTGGGGGCGAGAATTTCATCGCCGCGCCTTATCTCGTGAGAAAGGTGGATGAGGATGCCAGTCGGGACATCCCACACTGGTATGCTGAACGGGATGCCACAAATAGCGATTCGTATCTCCGATGACGAACTTGACCTTCTGGATCGGGTCGTTGCCGAGGGCAAGTTCAAATCCCGGGCGGCCGCGGTCCGGGCGGGGCTGGACGCGTTGGCCAGAGAGACCAGAAACCAGGCCATCGCGGCTTCGTACCGGGACGCCTACGAGAAGAAACCCCCTGATGACTGGTTCGCCAGAGCGAACAGTGAAATGCTTGATCGGCGACTTTCGGGGGAGCCGGGCATCGAGGTCGAGAAACCTTGATCCACCGGGGCGGCGTGTACGAAATCGATTTTCCTCACGCCGGTCCGCACCCGGGAGTCGTTGTAACCAGGGAAGAGGCGATTCCCGTGCTGGGGTCGGTAACTATCGCGCTGGTTACATCGAACCGACGAGATCACCCGGCGGAGGTATCCCTTGATGACGACGGGCTGGACCTCCGCGCCGGATCGGTGATCAACTGCGACGACCTTGCGACGCTGCCCAAGTCAATGGTGGGCAAGTCTCGGGGCTATCTGAGCCCGGGGAAGCTCCGGGAACTCAACGGAGCTCTCGCCATCGCCCTGGGTCTCGACTAGAGACCGAAGATGCCGCGGGCGTCGTGGAGGGCTTCGATCAGGGTGTCGACCTCTTCCTCCGTGTTGTAGGCGGCGAAACTGGCGCGGGTCGTGGCGGCGACGCCGAGGCGGCGCATCAGGATCTGGGCGCAGTGATGGCCGGCCCGGACCGCGACGCCGTGGCGGTCGAGAATCTCCGAAACGTCGTGCGGGTGGACTCCCTCGAGGTCGAAAGAGATGATGCCCTCACGATTGATCGTGTCCGGAGGGCCGAAGATCGTGAGTCCCGGCACCTCGGCGAGGCGGGGGAGGGCGTAGGCGGTGAGCTGGTTCTCGTGGGCTTCGATTGCCTGGAAACCGACCTGCTGAACCCAGTCGATCGCGGTGGCGAGGCCGGCCGCCTCGGCAATCGGCGGGGTGCCGGCCTCAAACTTCGCCGGGACCGAGGCCCAGGTGATCTTCTCGGGAGTGACCTTGTTGATCATCGAGCCGCCGCCCTCGAAAGGTTCCATCTCCTCCCAGAGTTCGCGGCGACCCCAGATCGCGCCGATCCCGGTCGGGCCGTACAGCTTGTGGCCGGTGAAGCCGTAGAAATCGGCGCCGATCTCGGCCACATTGACCGGGAACTTGGGAACTGACTGGGCGCCGTCGATCACGGTCAGGGCGCCGGCTGCTTTCGCCTCGGCAACCAGTTCGGTCACCGGGTTCTTCGTGCCGAGCACATTCGAGACATGGGTGAAGGCGAAAACCTTCGGGCCACCGGCCAGGAGGTTGGATAGAGCGGCGCGGTCGAGCCGGCCTTCCTCGTCGATCGGGGCGAACTGAAGCTCGGCCCCGGTTCGCTGGGCGATCATGTACCAGGGCACGATGTTCGCGTGATGCTCCATCTCGGTAAGCAGAATGCGGTCGCCAGACTGCAGGTTGGCGGCCCCCCAGGACCGGGCGACCAGGTTGATGGCCGAGGTCACGTTGCGGGTGAAGACGATCTCGCGGGGTGAAGTAGCACCGAGCAGCCCGGCGACTTTGGCCCGGGCGCCCTCGTAAAGGTCGGTTGCCTCTTCGGAAAGGGTGTGAACGCCGCGATGGACATTCGCGTTGTGCTCGCGGTAGTAGGCATCCATCGCCTCGATCACCGCCAACGGCTTCTGGGAGGTGGCGCCGTTATCCAGATATGCGAGCGGCTTGCCCTTTACCTCGCGGTCGAGGATCGGGAACTGGCTACGAATCGAGGAGACCGACATCAGGCGGCCGCCTCGACCTCCTCCTTGATCCAGCCGTAGCCCTCGGCTTCGAGCTGGTCAACGAGTTCCTTGCCGCCTTCCTTGACGATGCGGCCTTCGAACATCACGTGAACCACATCCGGTTCGACCATGTGGAGCAGGCGCTGGTAGTGAGTGATGACCAGGGCGCCCATGTCGGGACCGGTGAACTTGTTGATGCCCTCGGCGACCGTGCGGAGCGCGTCGATGTCGAGGCCGGAGTCGGTCTCGTCGAGGATCGCGATCTGCGGTTTGAGCAGCGCCAGCTGGAGCAGTTCCATGCGCTTCTTCTCGCCGCCGGAGAAACCGTCGTTGAGATAGCGACTGGAGAAATCCTGGGGGATGTTGGCCAGATCCATTGCCTCGCGGGCCTGGGCGGCGAACTCCTTGATCTTGAGCGGCTGCTCGCCACGGGCCTCGCGCTGGGCGTTGAGGATCATCCGCAGATACTTGCTGACCGCGACACCCGGAATCGAGACCGGGTACTGGAAGGCCATGAAGAGACCGAGCTGGGCCCTCTCGTCCGGATCGGCTTCGGTTATGTCTTCCCCGTTGAAGGAGATCGATCCCTCGGTGACTTCGAGCGCAGGGTGGCCCATGATCACGTTGGCGAGGGTCGACTTGCCGGACCCGTTCGGGCCCATCAGGGCGTGTACGCGACCTTTCTCGACGGTCAGGTCGAGACCCTTGAGGATCTCCTTGTCATCGACGCTTACGTGAAGGTTCTTGATCTCTAGTTCAGACACTTTGGCTCCGTTCGAAGTTCGGTGGCGGCGCGCTAGGCGGCGCTGCCGACGGCGGTCTTGCTTTGCTTGCGCTCGTCCACGGGACGAGAGAACTCGACCAACTCGGCCAGCGTGGTTCCGGCGAGGGCCTTGTTCACGCCACCCTGGACCCGGGTCCAGAGAAGCTTGGTCGCGCAGGCGCGGTCGCTGTCTGCCTCATGTGAG
>WBZM01002376.1_pt1 | contig 12082 bp, 12 predicted proteins | sample 5204271 | NCBI WGS metagenome assembly WBZM01 (sample SAMN12344346, study PRJNA552823) | activated sludge metagenome | biome: Activated sludge suspended growth; feature: Nitrification reactor; material: Wastewater; isolation source: activated sludge from nitrification reactor of wastewater...
AGCGCGATTCCTGGCAGGCGGCCATGATGGCCCTAGTCCTGTTCTCCATGGCCGGGGTGCCGCCCACCGTCGGTTTCATGGCCAAGTTGCTGGTGCTGGACGCCGTGATCAGCATTGGCCTCTGGTGGCTGGCCCTGATCGCGGTCTTCTTCTCCGTGATTGGTGCTTTCTACTACCTGCGTGTGGTTAAGATCATCTACTTCGACAAACCCGAGGTCATCGAGCCCCTGGTCGTGGGATCCGGTGCCCGCGTCGCCCTCTCCGTCACTGGCCTGGCGATCCTCCTTCTGGGTCTCTTCCCCGCTGTCCTGCTGACTTATTGCCAGGCGGCTTTCGCCTGATACGGCCTGGCCGGAGACCGACTCGGCGTCATTCGATCGCCTGAGTCGGCCCGGTCAGAGTTCGGCTCTGGGCAATTCTCCAAGTGGCGTCTTTGCGCTTGTCAATTACCGGATTTTGCTTCAAGGCGATACGGGCTGTTGTAGTCACAGGCCAGATCAGATCTCTCGCCTGAATTAGTCCTCCCCATTGATCTCTTCGCGGTTCTGCATCTAAGCTTGATACTGCAAGCTAAGTGCATCTGGTTCACGCTGATGCGCATCCACCCACCGTTTGGAGGTTATCGATGGAACTTAAAGGCAGCAAGACCGAACTGTGCCTGAAGGAGGCCTTTGCCGGCGAATCCCAGGCGAATCGCCGCTATCTCTACTTCGCCGCCAAGGCGGATGTCGAGGGCTACAATGACGTCGCCGCCGTCTTCCGCTCCACTGCGGAAGGTGAGACGGGCCACGCCCACGGCCACCTGGAATATCTGGAGGCCTCCGGCGACCCCGCCACCGGTCTGCCCATCGGCGGCACCAGCGACAATCTCAAGGCCTCCATCGCCGGTGAGACCCACGAGTACACCGACATGTACCCCGGCATGGCCAAGACGGCCCGGGAAGAAGGCTTTGACGAAATCGGCGACTGGTTCGAGACCCTGGCCAAGGCCGAGCGCTCGCACGCCAATCGCTTCCAGAAGGCCCTGGACGCCCTCGACGCCTGATGCCCACGGCGCGCGGCAGCCTCTCCTGGCTGCCGCCTTCATAACCGTTCAAACGCCTCGCTCATGGGAGGCAGTTTCTGAATCACCAGGCGCTGTTCCTCTTACTCCCTTCCCCTCCCTCCCCCCTGGTGGGGGAGGGTTGTGGAGAAGAGGGTCTGAACGGTTACTCCCTCCAGGTCCGGGGTCACGAGGAGCGAGTGTCCCCCCTGGGGTGTAAGGTATCCACATCGCATTCTCACCCAGGAGCACGCCCATGCCCGCTCGTGAAGGAAGCCTAGAAGCACCCACCAGGCATCGTCTCGACTGGACCAACCCCAAGTTTTACGACGAGGAGGACCTGTTCCAGGAACTGGAGCGGGTTTTCGATATCTGCCATGGCTGCCGGCGCTGCGTCAGCCTGTGCCAGTCCTTTCCCGAACTCTTCGACCTGGTCGATGAATCCTCCACCATGGAGGTGGACGGTGTCGCCAAGGCCGATTACTGGCGGGTCGTGGACCATTGCTACCTCTGCGACCTCTGCTTCATGACCAAGTGTCCCTACGTGCCGCCGCACGCGTGGAACCTGGACTTTCCGCATCTCATGCTGCGCGCCAAGGCCGTCAAGTTCAAGCAGGGCCGGACCAGGATTCGGGACAAGATCCTGTCCAGCACCGATGCCGTGGGCGCCCTGGCCAGCCTGCCCGGGGTGTCCACCCTGGTCAATGCCACCAACCAATCCAGCCTCGGGCGCAAGGCGCTGGAGGTCACCCTGGGCGTCCACCCCGAGGCCCGGATTCCTGAATACCACGCCAACACCTTGCGCAAGCAACTGGCGACCAAGGTCAGTCGCCAGGCGCGGGCGGTGGGGGAGGGCGCCGGTCCCACCACCGGCAAGGTGGCCCTCTTCACCACCTGCTACAACAACGTCAACGAACCCGACGTGGGCATGGACCTGGTCGCGGTCTTCGAGCACAACGGCATTCCCATCACCATTCCGGTCAAGGAAAAGTGCTGCGGCATGCCCAAACTCGAACTGGGGGACCTGGATACCGTCAAGGCCCACATGGAAGAGAACATTCCGGTCCTGCTGCAACTGGTGGACGCGGGCTGGGACATCGTCGCCCCCATCCCCTCCTGCGTTCTCATGTTCAAGCAGGAACTTCCGCTGATGTTCCCCGAGGATGCCCGGGTGCAGAAGATCCGCGAGCGCATCTACGATCCCTTCGAGTACCTGATGCTGCGGCATAAGCACGGCAAGTTGCGCACCGACTTTAAGCAGCCCCTGGGCACCGTCGCCTACCACGCGGCCTGCCACCAACGGGTGCAGAACCTGGGGCAGAAGACCCGGGAGCTCCTGGCCCTGATCCCGGACACCAAGGTCGAGATCATCGAGCGCTGCTCCGGTCATGACGGCACCTATGCCGTCAAGAAGGAATACCACGCCTACTCGATGAAGATCGTCACCCCGGTCGTCAACAAAGTGAGGCAGTTCAAGCCGGACTACTACGGGAGTGACTGTCCCATGGCCGGCCAGCACATCGGCCACGGCCTCAAGGACGGCTCCTCCCCCAAACACCCCCTGACCTTGTTGCGCATCGCCTACGGCCTTTGAAGCCCCGGGATTCGAGGAGGTAACCCGCCCATGAGCCAACTGACCGCCGCCGATCTCTACAGCCTTGAGCAATATGCCAAGATCCGCAAGGACTTCCGCGCCCGGGTCATCGACCACAAGCGCGACCGCAAGGTACCTATTGGCCCCAATGCCACCCTCTATTTCGAGGACCGGCTGACCATGCAGTATCAGATCCAGGAGATGCTGCGCATCGAGCGCATCTTCGAGGAGGAGGGCATCCAGGACGAGCTCAATGCCTACAATCCCCTGATCCCGGATGGCCGCAACTTCAAGGCCACCTTCATGGTGGAATTTCCCGATATCGAGGAGCGCAAGGTCGCCCTGACCCGGCTCATCGGCATTGAAGATCAGGTGTGGGTCCAGGTGGTCGGCCATGAGCCGGTCCACGCCATTGCCGATGAAGATCTGGACCGGGAGAACGCCACCAAGACCTCCTCGGTCCATTTCCTGCGCTTCGAACTCAGCGACGCCATGGCCTTCGCCCTCAAGGGGGGCGCCGGCCTGTCCCTGGGGATCGCGCACCCGAATTATGACTATCGGGTCGAGGCCCTCCCCGCCGTCCGCGATTCCCTGGCCGCCGATCTGGCTTGAGCCGCAATCAATACCCGCTCCAGGGACAGAGCGACCTGGCGTGGGCGCCATTGAGGCGGCCTTTACAGAAAATCATTTGGTTGAAATAAGAAGACGCGGACCTGGAGGTCGACCTGGCATGCGGCTTAGGCGTTGCTCGCGCGGTAGACGCCGCACGGGGCGCGGCTGCTGAGCTTGATGTTCAGCCAGCGCTGGGTCTTGTTCCAGCCGCCGTAGCCGTTGGCCCCGAGCTTGAAGACCCGGTCAATCGGGGCGGTGTTTCGCCAGTCGGGGCCGGGGGGGGCAGGGTCAGACCGGGGTCGTGGAGAACGATGCGATCGGAGGCCGGGGTCGGGCTGGTCTAGAACTCGGCGGCGAAGGTGCCGCGGGTGATATGGTTCGGGATCTCGGCACGGATGGCGGGGCGGCTGCCGTCGCGCCAACTGGCCGTGCCACGACAGCCGTATGTCAATTACCACCCCGGCTCATGACCGATAAGGCTGGCGTCGTTAGGGCATGCACCAAATCAAGCCTTGGCATTGGATTGTGCTAGGCTATCGAGAAGTCAATTGCTCGTACGAAACCCTCGCCGAGGGGATAGAGGAGGCGTGCCTGGCCAGTCAGCCCCGCTTCATGGGCGGCGACGAGGCCCAGTGCTATCGGTGCACGCCGCTCCTAGCGTTAGAGGACCTGGACCGGTGGTTTCGGGAGCGGGGGGCGTCCTGAGGGGGGACGTCGGGCATGAGTTGATGGACCCCGGATTGGCACCGGTGGCATTTTGCTAGGACCGATGCCGAAATCGTAGGTGTTATTTTTAATCGAGAATCCCTGGAACAGGCCCACGCCAACCTTTTGATTTTGAGGTTCACGGAGCGATGAAACGCTGGCTGTTGCTGCTGACGATCCTGATCCTGTTCGCCGGTTCCTGGGCGATGTTCGCCACCATCCCCCTGCACGTGATCGGCCAGCCCACCAGCACGGGGGTGTTGCAACAGGTCAAGGAGGAACCGTTCTTCGCGGGCCTGGCGGAGGCCACCGGGCTACCGTTCGCGGTAACCTATCAACCGGTGAAATCGCCTTCGGCGACACCCGGAACGCCCTGGCCATCGGCCTGGTGGATTGCGCCATCACCAGCGTCGCCTCCGCCAGCTTTGCCGGCTGGTTGGACTACAGCCGCTACTATTTTCCCCTGGCGGTGCATTTCGGCCTGAATGGCTACGCCATTTCCCTGAAAAAATGGCGCCAACTCTCGGCGAAGGAACAGGAGATCCTGCAAGGGACCTTTGACGCCTATCTGGACGACCTCTGGCGCTTCTCCGAGGAAACGCACCAGGATGCGGCCGACTGCATCATCGGTCGCCCCTGCGGGAATGGCGCCCCTTATCAACTCACGCTCGTCGAGCCGTCCCCGGAAGATGCGCGGATTTTCAAAGAGACCGCCCGAGCCCAGGTCCAGCCGGAATGGGCCGCGAAATGCGAGCAGGTCCATCCGGGATGCCGCCAGGAATGGGAAGCAAAGGTGTTCACGCAGGTTCCCTAAACGCCCGCTTCACCCCCATCTGAGGGGTTATTGCCGTCGAACGTAAAGGATGTTGCCACGATGATGCTTGCCCCTTTCCTGAGCGCCAGCGATGAGACGAGCACCTCGCCGATCGCGCTGTCATTGCAGACGATCTGGCTGCTCTGCGTCTTGGTCTTTCTGATCAATTACACCTTTGAAGTTTTCACCTTCAATCACCTGTACGCTTCCCAGCGCTTCCTGCTGGCCCTCCTGCAACTGAGCCTCTCCGTCTGGGCGCTCACGGAAATGGTATTGCTTGAGAGGCGCCAGACGGCCATTTCTCTCAAGGGGCTGCGCCTAGCGCTGATCGCCCAAATGCTGATCGGGGCTAGTCGTCTGCCCCTTGGATGGCTCAAGGATCTCGGTCAGGTCCATCTCGGGCATTTCCCGAGCCACCTGGACCTCGGTCTGGCCTTGGTGTACTTTCCCCTGTATTTGCTGGTTTTTCTCCTGATCAGCAAACTCCTGATCAATGCCTTTTCCTTGTTGGAACGGCAGAGTGCGCTGCGGCTGCATAGTGAGATCGCGATCCGTCGGAGCGCCGAAGCGGCCCTCGACCGCAGTCACCAGGCACGCCAGCAGGTCGAGGGGGAGGTCCGTGACCTGCGCGCGCAACTGGAGCGCGTCGCTTTTGAGCTGACGGAAAACATCCCGGTCGGGACCTATACCATGGTGCTCCGCCCTGGGGACCCCTTGGGCAAGTTTTCCTTCATGAGCCGACGCTTTCTGGAGTTGACCGGCCTCGACCGGGAACTGGCGTCTAGCGACCCCCTCAAGGCCTTTGCCTGTGTTCATCCGGACGACTACGCGGCGTGGGTCAAGCTAAACGCCCAAGCCTTCGCCACCAAGCAACGCTTTTTCGGTGAAACCCGCATTATCGTGGCCGGTGAGGTGCGCTGGATCACCGCCGAGTCCATTCCCCGTGACCTCCCGGACGGATCGACGGTCTGGGAGGGCGTCCTGATCGATGTCACCGAGCAGGTATTGGCCAAACAAGCCGCGCAACAGGCCCGTCAGGCCCTCCAGGAGGCCAATGCGGAACTCCAGCGTCTCGCGACCACGGATCGCCTCACCGGGGTCTGGAACCGCACCCACCTGGAAGAGACCCTGGTCGCGGAGCTGGGGCGCGCCGAGCGTTACCAGCAACCCGTGTCGCTGCTGATGATCGATGTCGACCACTTCAAGGCGATCAACGACACCCATGGGCATCTGGTCGGCGACGAGGTGCTGATCGAGCTGACCCGACGCCTTGGCGGGCACTTGCGCTCCGTCGATGTTCTGGCGCGCTGGGGCGGCGAGGAATTCATGGTGTTATTGCCCAATTGCACCGCGACGGAGGCCCAGCGGGTGGCCGAAAAACTCCGGCTGCTGGTGGCGGACCAACCCTTCCCCACAGCCGGGAGGGTGACCGCCTCCTTTGGTTTGGCGCAACTGCAACCCCCGGAACCCCTGGATAAGTGGCTGCAACGCACGGACGAGGCCCTCTATGCCGCCAAGAAGGGGGGCCGCGATCGGGTGTGCGTGGCGCAGGTGGCGGCGGCCTGACGCGTCCCGGCCCGTCGCGCCGCCCCCCCCCGCGACGCGAATCATGGGCCCCATGCGTCATCACTTCGTCCAGGCGCTGATCGACCTGGCTGGGGGGCTGAACCCGCGGACCCTGGCCGAAAATCAGTCGCTAAGCCTTAATCCCCGTTTCCACCCGTCAGTACCGTTTCCGCCCGACAAACCTGATTCCGTCCCCCGGCCTTGGCGGCGTAGAGGGCATCGTCGACCCGCTTCAACCACCGCGCGGCGGTTTCCTGGGGCTGAAATGCCGCCACGCCAAAGCTGGCGGTGACCTGACCCACCGTGGGGAAGGGGCCATCGGCGACCCGTTGACGCAGTTTCTCCGCCAGGGTGACGGCAGCGTCGCCCCCGGTATGGGGGAGCAAGACCACGAATTCCTCGCCCCCCCAGCGGGCCAGCACATCCAGGGCCCGCAGATGGGCTTGGATCCGTCGGGTCAGCTCCACCAGGACCTGGTCGCCGACCAGATGACCATGGGCATCGTTGATCCCTTTGAACAGGTCGACATCGAAGAGCAACAGGGACACCGGCTCGCCATAACGGGCGGCGCGTTCGATCTCCGCGGTCACGGCCTCCTCGAAGTAGTGGCGGTTCCAGGCCCCCGTCAGCCGATCGGTGGTGGCCAGGCGCTGCAATTCCGCATTGGCGGTCTGGAGCGCCTGGTTGGCCTGTTCGGCCACCTCGCGGGCGATCCGCAGCTCATCCTCCGCCCGCTTGCGGTCACGAATGTCGCGGGTCACCCCGGCGAACTCCAGCAACTGACCGGCTTCGTTCACCAGGGGGTTGACGATGATTTCCGTCCAGACCCCGGTGCCGTCCCGGGCCCGCAACTCGATTTCACCCCGGAAGAAGACCCCCGCCACGGGCTGGCCGGCGGCCTGGCGTGCCTCCAGATCGGCAAAATAACGCTCGGCTACCGTCAGCGAATCGGGCATGAGCATCTGTTCCAGGGTCAGACCCAGATAGGTGTCAACCTCATAGCCCACCATGGTTTGAATGGAGGGACTGACATAACGTAAGCGGTAATCAGGCCCCATGGTCCAGACGTTGTCCAGGGCGTGGGTCGTGAGGAGGCGAAACCGCTCCTCGCTCGCCCGTAGATCGGCCTCAGCGAGCCGCTGGGCGGTCCGGTCGATCACTTGGGAAATGAAATACTGGGGCTGACCCGCCTGATCCCGCACCAGGGAGCTGGCAACCTCACACTGAAGTAGGTGTCCGTCCCGATGCCGATAGCGTTTATCGAAGGTGACGCTGTCCGCCTGCCCCTGGAGGGCCCGGGACATGTACTTCGGGCTGATGCTCGCATCTTCGGCTAGCGTCAGGTCATTGACGGTCATCCCTTCCAGTTCCTGCCGGCTGTAGCCGAAGATGGCGCTCATCTTGTCATTGACCTGGAGGAGCCGGCCTTGGGGGCTGACCAGACACATGCCGGTATTGGCGTTCTCGAAGGCCAGGCGGAACCGTTCCTCGCTGTGCCTTAGTTCTACTTTGTCAGATTCATTCCAACGCTGCCGCCCGTCGGGCGTGAGACTCCTTGGCCTGCTTCCGCAGACGATGGCGCTTGGTGATGATCTCGGCCAAATCTTTAGCGGTTAGCTGGCGACGGGGTAGCAGATGGGTCAGAGCCGTCACCAAGTCGTTGAACGAGAGCATCGGCCACTGGTTCCGGCCCTGGATTTTCTGTTTGACCAGGAACAGTGTCGCCAACATCACCAAGGCCATATGATGATGCCAGGCATCCCAGCGGCGCACCTGATAGTCGGCGAGGCCGCATTCACTCTTGGCCTCGCGAAAGCTGTGCTCAATGAAGAAGCGTTGGGCCTGCACGCGTGCCAGTTCGATCCAAGACGTGTGCTCGGGGGCGTTGGACAGGCAATAGTGGGAGATTTCGGTGGCGCCGACTTCGCGCCGCACCAACAGCTGCCAACAGCGGGCGTGGGATTGCGCATCATCCCAGACCCAGACGCGGGTGTGCAGGTACTCCGCGACCAACTGCCCTTTCTCGCCCCCGCGCAAGCACCGGCGCTGCCAGGCCTCCGCCGGTTGAGCGGCCGCCCAGTGGTCGACCCGTACGGGGGCCGCTTGCGCCTGGGCGCGTCGCGGGCGTCGCCCCCGTCCCGACCAGGCGGGTACCTGCGGGGCGGGGTCCTGGAGATAAACTGATTGCTGGCAATGGACATCGGCCACGAACCGGCAGCCCAAGCCGTCGAGCCCATACAGAAAAGCCGGCTCCTTGCCGTAGCCGCCGTCCACGCCGACATACCCAAAGTGCAGCCGGCGTCGCTGCGCGGTAGCGACCATCTCCAGCGCCAGCGCGGTCTTGCTGCGGTAGACCCGGGCGTTCTCCGGAATAGCCGCCTGCTCACAACGCCGCGCGTCGTCCGCCCAGTCCTTGGGCAAGTACAAGCGGGCGTCCACCAGACTGGCCATCTCCCCCCGGCACAGGGCCGCGAACACCCCCACTTGGCAGTTATCGACCTTGCCCAGCCGGCCATTCCACTGCCGGGCGACCCCGGCCGAGTGCGCACCTTTCTTGGCAAAGCCAGTTTCATCAATGAGTAATACCGACTGCGCACTGCCCAGCAGCACGTTGGCATCTTGGGCCAACTGGTCGCCAAACCCGTCCCAGTCGACCGCGCCCGCGCTCAGCAGGTGCTGCATCGACTGGTGATCGACCGCGTTGACTTCACTCATACGCAGCATGTTGGCCCGCTCCGACTGGAACAACCCGCGCAGATAGCCCCCAAAAGTCGCTGTGGCGTCGCGGGTGCAGGAGCGGAAAAAGCGGGAAAAAGGCTCCACATGGGCGCTAAGCGCCGCTGGCAGGCCCTGAAGGGCCATTTGCAGGCAAGAGAGGGCAGTATTTTCACGACTTCATCGTGAATTACTCTTTTTAAACAAGAGCTTATTATACATGATCCTTTCGGGAATACGTAGTCAAATCAATCTGACAAAGTAGAATTAGGTGGATCTCGTTGTGCTTGCGCGCGGTGATATCCGTCGCCACCTCCATGCGCACCAGGCGTCCGTCGGTCCAAGGCACGGCGCAATCGCGCAGGTCATACCAGTGCTGGTTGCGCTCATTCTGAAATTCCCAGGCATAGACGCCGGTGGGGTTGCCCGCAGCGTCCACCAGGCGATCGTTGGTGCAGAAGGGACAGGGGGCGTCCCGCCCTTGCAGCACCTGATAACACCGCTGCCCCTCGACCTGACCAAAGACCTGGATGAGGGACGGGTTCATGAACAGAAGTTCATGGGTCTCCCGATCCGCCAGGTAGATCTTGGCATCCATCGCATTCAGGATGGACATCAGGCGCTGGTGGCTGGCTTGCAGACCCGCTTCCTGTTCCCGCAGCAGGGTGTTGGCGGCCTGGACCTCAGCGGTGCGCTCCTCCACCCGTTGTTCGAGGGTGGCATTGAGCCGCCGGTAACGCTGTTCGCTCGCGCGCAGGCGCTCCTTGGCCCGCTGGCGTTTGGTCATCACCGCCTCCAGGGTGGCGGTGCGCGCCGCGACCCGCGCTTCCAGGCCAGCATTCAGCGCGCGAATTTCTTCCACTATCGGTTGGTTGAATCGCGCCCAGCGCACCAGTCCCAGGACCAGGAAGGAAAATCCCAGGACGGCCAGGCCATCCTCGACCAGGATGCCGATGAGTTCCGGCTGGACGCGTACCTCGTCCAGGGCATCGGCGAGGTGGGAAAACAGCAGACAGGACAGACCGGCCATCATTGGCCAAAAGATCCGGGGGCTTTGCCGCAACCGCTGGACCACGAACAGGCTCGCCAAGGGGACCATGCAGATGAGCGTTTCCGCAATCAGCGCGGAGAGGTCCACCCGGGCAACGGCGGGCAACCAGAGGAACTGCACGGCCACAAAGATCCCGGCCATGCCGGCGACGAGCCAGGCGGGCCAGGCGGCGGAGTCGCGACCCGAATCCGGATGTTCCCCGGGCCACTCGGGCTGCCGCGCTCCCGGGTCCGCCTCCGGCGGGCCAGAGGGAGTCAGGTCAGCATGGCTATCGGGGGTGGATGATTGAAGTTGCATCGTGCAAGCCCTTCCCCAAGATGGTTTCCTGACAGGCGACGAGGATGAAGGACGGTCTCATCGCCGGAGGGGGCCGCGCGGGTCCACGCGGGACGGCGTCACCCCGACGCCGGTAGCTTAGCATCCCGAGGCCCGGAGGCCTCATCCCGCCGGGGGGCGAGGGACGGATTCCCTTTAAGCCGCTGCCCGCTCCGCCAGGCAGACCCGATTCCGCCCGCCGGCCTTGGCGGCATACAAGGCTTGATCGGCACGCGCGAACAGTTCCTGGCTCAACCGGAAGCCGGACAGGTGCCCGGCGGCGGGATAATCGGGCGATGCGGACTGATCGCGCTGTTCCGGCTCAGCGGGCCGCCCGGGTTGATCGGACGGATCGGGCGGGGGATGGACGCCGGCAGTGGCATCGAAAACCGGCTGGATACTGGCCACGCCGATGCTCAGGCTGACACAGTCGCTGGCACTGGAGCGGGCATGGGGGATCGCCAGGGCGCGCACGGCCAGCCGCACCTTCTCCGCCAGGGCCAGGGCCTCGTCCGGGCCGCTGCCGGCCAGGAGGACGGCGAATTCCTCGCCGCCGTACCGCGCTACCAGGTCCTCGGCGCGGCTGACGGTCTTCGCCAGGGCCTGCCCCACCCGTTCCAGGCACAGATCCCCGGCAATATGGCCGTAATAGTCGTTGTAGGCCTTGAAGTAATCGATATCGATCATGAGCAGGGCCAGGGGGAATTGCCGCCGCGCCGCCCGTCGCCACTCCGTGGCCAGGCGCTCGTCCAGGGCGCGACGGTTGGCGACCCCGGTGAGGGGGTCCTGGTTGCACAGGCGCTGCAACAGGTCGTTCTGGGCCTTGAGCTTGAGGTGCATGGCCACGCGGGCGCGCACCACGGGGGGGTTGATGGGCTTGGTGATGAAATCGCTGGCCCCGGCCTACAGGGCGCGGATCTCGTTGGCGAATTCGCTGCTGGCGGTGACAAAGACCACGGGGATCTGACGATAGTCGCGCTGCAGGGCGACGCAGGTGGCGAAGCCGTCCATGCCGGGCATGTTGGCGTCCAGCAGGATGAGATCCGGAGGGTCCGCGGCCACCAGCGCCAGAGCATCCCCGCCCCCGGTGGCATAGCGCAACTCACCCATGCCGCTGAGGGTCTTGCGCATCAGTTGGATGACGGCGGGTTCGTCGTCGACGATGAGGATTTTCGCGCCAGGTTTCATGCTGGGGTCTCCGTGTTCAGGGTCCGTGGGTAAGGTGCTCAATGTCCCCTATTCGGGGGTAAGTGCAGGGTCTGCCGCCGGGTCATGGGAGTTCGCCTCTCATAATGGACGGTCGTTCAGCCCTCTTCCGAGGTGCCTCCCGCTCCACCATCAAGCCTCCCGCCTTTGATGTCGTTTTTCCATGCCTGACCGTTAGCCGTCAAGCGGTAGCGCTGTTTACTGCTGCGCGGGGCCGCGGGGCGCGTCATCTCGATCAACCCCGCAGCCAGGGCCGCCTGTCGGTAGTGCTGGCGAAAGTGTTTTTCATCCTTCAGCGCCATGGCCCGCATCATCTCGGCGGAGCCCATCTCCCCCTCGAGAATCAGCAGCAACTGTGCCACCTCGGGGGTGACTTCGGGGGTGACTTCGGGGGTAACTTCGGGGGTGACTTCGGGGGTGACGATCCGCTGCAAGGCCTCTTCGATACGCAGCAGCATGAAC
>WBZM01003558.1_pt1 | contig 12081 bp, 24 predicted proteins | sample 5204271 | NCBI WGS metagenome assembly WBZM01 (sample SAMN12344346, study PRJNA552823) | activated sludge metagenome | biome: Activated sludge suspended growth; feature: Nitrification reactor; material: Wastewater; isolation source: activated sludge from nitrification reactor of wastewater...
CCCCACGTAGCCGGGCGTCCAGACGCCCCGCACGAGCGCGAACTGCCGGTGCGTCACCTGCGCGCTGTGGGGCGAGGCGCGGCGGATCTTGTCGCCCGTCGGCCGCCGCGAGCGGAGCTGGTAGCCCTTCAACAGCCGCGCGTACTGCTCGACCTGCGCGACGCCCGCCTGCCCGGGGTCCTGCGGGATGCAGATCGGGACGTCGACGCCGTCCATCTCCGCGGTGGCGAGCACGCGGCGCTCCCCGTCGCCGGGGTTGGCGCGGAAGTGCTGCACGTCGCCCACGACGAACGGCCGCGCGAGCGACGGCGCGAAGATGAGCAGCACGCCCGCCCACGGGTCGCCCTTCGTGGAGCCGCCGAAGTCCCACGCGCGGATCGCCGCGCGCCACAGGTCCCGCGCGGGCAGCTCCTCCAAATAGGCCCACGACTCCTTGGAGAAGTACTTCCCCTCGCCGGGCGTCACGTCCCAGTCGCCGGCGAGCAGCTGCGCCCGCGTGACGGGGTCGAGCGCCATGAGCTGCGCGCGGTACTCGCGCCCGAGGTGCGGGTTGTCCGCGAGCGTGGCGTTGACGAAGGTGCGCGACAGCGCCCACTCGGTGCCCTCGTCGACCTCGTGGCCGTCGGGGTCGTACCAGCGGAGCTCGCACGGCAGCGCGGGCCGGACCTTCGGCGGCCGGTCCTTCCGCGGCTTCTCCAGCCACGCCGCCCAGCGCGCCTTGACCCACTCGTGCCCGGGCCCGCCCGGGTTGCTCGTCGAGCGGATGCGGATCGGCAGCCCCGCGCTCGAGCGCGCGCGGCTGGTGAGGTAGCGGTACTGCGACTCGCTGAAGTGCGTCAGCTCGTCGAAGCCGATGAAGCACCACTCGGTGCCCTGGTAGCGCAGCGCGTCGGCGTCGGTCTCGCAGTAGCCGAACGCCACGATCGCGCCCGAGGGGAACGTCCACTCGTGGCGGGTCTCGTGGTAGACGCCGCCGAGGCGCGGGTACAGCTCCCGCGAGCGCGCGATCAGCGTCCGCTCGAGCTCCGGGAACGACCGGCGCAGGAGCAGCGCGCGGAACGCGCCGTCGCCGATCCAGCGCAGCGGCGCGACGAGGAGGAAGTCGGTCTTCCCGCCGCCGGCCGCGCCGCCGTAGAGCAGCTCGTAGGCGTCGGAGCGGAGCGCCCGCTCCTGCGCGGGCAGCGGGCGCCACGCGCGCGTGGTCTCCGAAGCCTTCGGGCCCGCGGGGGCCTGGCCGGAGCGGAAGCGCGCGCCCTCCATCGTTCAGCCCTTCGGCGCCGCGGGGGCGGCGGCGAGCGGGAGCGCCGCGGCGGCGCCGCCGTTGTCCTCGGAGGGGAGGTAGACGGCGACGGCCGCGACGGGCGCGCCGCCCGAGGTGTGGTCGTGCGAGAGCTTCTTCGGCGCGACGGCGCCGTTGAGCTCGGCGAGGCGCCACGCGGCCGTGGCCATCGTGCGCAGGTCGGGGTCGTCGACGATCTGCGCGCCGTCCTTCGTCGGCACGACCGTCTTCGCGCTCGACGCCCGGTCGTAGATTTCCAGGAGCATCGACTCGGCGCGCGCGCGGACGGCGGGGAGCTCCACCGGCGCGGCCTTCCCGAAGCCCTTCTTGACGACGGCGAGGTAGCGCCGCGCGGTGCGCAGGCACACGCCGAACTTCTCCGCGGTGAGCTGCTGGATCCGGTGCTCGGGCTTCGCCTCGAGGTAGAGCTGCCGGACGTACTCCAGCCGCTCGCGCGGGATCTTCCGGGGCGGCGCGGGGGCCTCGCCGCCGGCCCCGGGGGGTTCCACAGGGACAGTTGCGGACACTTCGCCCGAGCTCACCGGCGGCCCCGGCGTCAGGAGTCGAGGCCGGCGAGCGCCGCGGCGCGGGCGATGGCCTTGTCGGCCGACACCTGGCGGCCCGACAGGCGGAGCTGGGGCACGAGGGCGGCGAGGGCCTGCACCTCCAGCGCGGCGACCGCGCGCTCGGCGAGCGCGACGGGGCCCTCGCGGAGCCGCATGGCCAGGCGCTCGTTCTCGGCGTCGAGGCGGTCGTAGCGCTCGAGCGCGTCGACCAGCCGGGCGCGCAGGGCCTCGGCCGAGTCGTCGGCGGGGGGCGCGGCGTCGGCCGACGGCGGCGCCGGCGCGGCGTCGGCGGGCGCGGGGTTGCTGGCCTCGGTGGCGCTGGCCTCGGGGGCGTCGGACTTCTTCGGCATGGCTACGAGCGGGGCCTTTCCGCGGCGGCAGCCGCGAGGAACGAGCGGAGGTCGGGGTGGACGACGGGGGCGCCCTCGGCGCGAGGGACCGACACGCGGCCGTCGCGGTGCAGTTCGAAGAGCGCGTTGCCGCGCGTGAGCAGGGCGCTCTTCACGAGCACCTGCACTCGACGGCGACGGACTGCGTGCGCGTCGCACGGCCCATCGCGAAGCCGATCGACATCAGCACGACGGCCAGCACGACGGCCGACGCCATGAGGGCCGCGAGCGGCAGCGGCGCGACGCGCAGCGCGCCGTCGGGGGGCGGCGCCGGCGACGGCTCCCGCAGCGTGCGCTGGGGCGCGCGGCGCGCGGCCGGCGGCGCGGGCGCGGCGGGCGCCGGCGCGGCGGGCGCGGCGGGCGCCGGCGCCGCCGGCCAGGTGTCCTCGGGGCGGTTCACGGGGGGGAGTAGGTGGGCTTTGGTCGGGGGCGCGTGCGGAGCGACGGAGAGGTACTGGCGCAGGCGGTTCCGGCAGCCCTGCGCTGACCGCGGCGGGCCCGCCGCCTCTCGTGGGCGAACGCGGGCGCGTGGGCAGCGCAGGATGGTCGGGGATCAGGCGGCCCGCTCGGAGGCGACGGCGACCGCGACGGCGTTCGCGGGGACGCCGTTGCGCACCCACGCTTCGAAGCCCTTCTCGTCGACGGCGTAGGAGGGGCGGCCGCGCCCCCCGGTGCGCTGCTTCCATGTCTCCGGGACGCGCGGCGCGGCGGAGGGCTCGCCCTTCGCGACGCGCTGGCGATGCGCCTCCCAGGCGTGGAACCACGCCGCGACAACCGTGCTGGCCGTCCGGGCGCACTGCTTCGTGCGCCGGGCGACGTGCCGGACCTTCAACATCGGGGACCCCTTCCGCCCCGCTGGGGCGTCCCGGCCGGCGCGCCCAAGGCGCAATTCGGCCACTGCGACCCCGAGAGTTTCTTGCGAAAAATGTCGCGTCAATCCCCGGCGGTCGATTTCGCGCGCGGGCCTTCCGCGAAGGCGTCCCGTCGCGCCGAGGCGGGCGCGAGCGCGGGCGACTGCGCCCACGCCTCGAGCGCGGCGCGCAGGACGTCGCCGCCCCACGCCGCGCGCTCGGCCGAGGGCGGCGGCTGCGAGGGGTCGCGCCTCGGCCGACCCGGGCGGCCCGGGCCCGCCACGTGCTCCCACGCCGCGCGCAGGGCCGGGGGCGCGAGCTCGTCGGCGACGACGATCGCCGCCTCCTCCCACGTCGACCTCGGCGAGCAGCGGCGCCCGAGCGCGCGCAGGGCCGCGCCGTGGGGCGGGGCGACGGCGGCCAGGCGCGCGGCGAGCTCGCGGGCGCGGGGCCAGTCCACGTCGTCGTTGGAGGCGCCCGCGCCCGCCTCGCAGAGGTCGACGAGCGCCTCGACGAAGCTCTCGCGGAACTCCCTGCCGGCGTCCGTCGTGGGGGCCGTGACGACGTCCCAGTAGAGGGCCGTCTGGCCGTCGCTGGCCTCGCGCGCAGCCGAGCCCTGCCCGACCCACCCGGCGAGCGGCGAGCGCGGGCGCGCGGGCCCGGCGCGTCGGCCCGCGCGCTGCTCGTCCTCCCAGCAGAGCGCGAGCTCGACGTCGGCGATGGTGCGGGAGAGGACGAGGGCGGGCGGCTCGCGCGCCGGGGTGCGCGCGGGGGGCGAGGTGGAGCGCATCGTGCCGCGCATTTCACACGCGCGGAGCTCCCGCGTCCACCACGCGCCGCGTCACGTTGGACGGGCTACGTCAGATCGTACGGGGCCGTACGATCGCGCCTCAGGGCGTCACCCGCCGCTCGCTCTCGCCCGCGTCGCGACGGCATCGTCGACGCGGGCCGGCGCAGCGAGCGGTGGCGGATCCTCGCCCGGGAACATCTGCGCGGCGAAGCGAGCCCGCAGCGCCGGGTCCTTCACGCTCGCGATGAACATCGCCCGCGTCGCGCGGTCGTCGGGCGCGCCCTGGACGGTGTTGGCGACCACGCCCGGCAGCCCGAGGCGGCGGTCGACCTTCGTCGCGCGCACGTCGGCCGGGAGCGTCAGGAACCACGACCCGGCGTAGGCCACCGCGTCTCGCAGGTGGCGCGCCGGCGTCCGCTCGCCGTCGAGGAGGAAGCCCACCGTCACCGAGCGACGCGCACCGGACCGCTGGAACATGCGCGCCACGACGCCGGGCACCGAGCGCCAGCACTCGGCGACGCGCCACAGCTCCTCGGCGTTGAACCCGAACGCGCGCACCCTGTCGCCCATGCGGCGGCGCTCCTCGTCGTCGGCGTGGGGCAGGAAGGCGGCCTCGGTGCCCTCGGCGAGCAGGCCGATCACGAAGGCTCCGAGCGCGCGGTCGTCGAGGGCGCCGAGCTCGCGCGCGGCGCGGAACCGCCGCCCGCCGCCGGTCTCGACGACCGCGAAATCCGTGACGGCCTCCCCCTGGGAATCCGTGACAGGTGCCCCGGAAGAAACCGTGACAGCCTCGCCCGCGCTCCCCCTCTCCTCCTCCCCGGTCCCCCGAAGGGGACCGGGAGAGGGAGGGGGAGGGTGCGCGCCGGGGACGAAAACCGTGACAGGAGCCGCACCGCGGTTGTCACGGTTATTGTCACGGTTTTCGTCACGGTTATTGTCACGGGTTTTCGGGGGCCTCCCCGGGCGCCCAGGCTGCCAGTCGGGGTAGCGCTCCGGGTGGCGCCTGCGGTCCTGGCGCTCGTTCGCGTCGTGCCCGCCCTGCGCCCCCGTGGTGCCGCGGCGCGCTGCGGCCCGCTGCGCCCTCGCGGCCCGCGCGTCCTTCCTCGCCTGGCGCGCGGCCGCGACCGACGGGGGCAGCTCGTAGAACTCCACCTCCCCGCCGCCGCCCTCGGCGACGGTGGAGCCGGCGAGCTCGCGCTCGAGGGCGACGTCGAGGTCGGCCGCGATCTGCGAGGCAGTCCGCCGGATGCCCCGCCGCGCCGCCGCCCGGTGCACCGCGTCGCCGCACGTCTCCCCGGGCGACCACGGCACGCGAACGCCCCGGAGCTCCTGGTAGAGCACCTGCACCGGGAACGGCGCGGCGCCGTACTCCCGCGAATCGTCGACGTCGGCAGGCACGCGCCTCACGGCATCTCACCCCTCGCACGCCCCGCGCGCGACGTCACCCACAACCCGCAGCCACAGCGCGTCATGCGGCGGCGCCCTCCTCCGCGGGAGGCACGTCGCCGCCCCACCAGAAGGGGTCGTCCGCCGGGTGCGCGGCGACCTCGCGGCCCTCGTGATCGGTGACCACGAAGGCGCGCCGCGCGTCCGACCACCCGCAACGGAACGCCGCCGACCCCGCGCGGCGCATCGTGAACAGCAGCGCCCACGGGACGCGGCGGGCCTCGGCCCAGTCCATCGCGGCTTCGTCGCCCATGGCGAGGGGGTCGCGCGCGTCCATCAGCTCGCCCCCCGCACGCGCCGCCGGCCCCGCGCCCTGCGCTCGGCCGCGGCCCACGGCTCGAAGGTGCGCGCCCTCCACCGGGGGGCGAAGGCGTCGCTCTCCACCCGCACCACGGCCTCGCCCACCGCGCGGTAGAGGTGCCCATGCCAGCGCACCACGAGGGCGCGCGCCTGGCGCTCGATCACCACGGCGTGGACGTCGACGTCGCCGATGAGGTGGACGATGTCGCCCGGCGAGATCGTGTCGACGAAGAGCGAGGTCAACGCCGCGCCTCCCCGCGCTCGAGCGCGTCGCTGCCGAGCGCCAGGCCGAGCGCCACGAGCATCACCAGCGGGCCGAGGGCCACGACGGCGAGGAGCGACCTCATCGATCCCCTCCGCGTGAACGGGCGAGCACCACGACAACCCCAGCGGCGCCGACGGCGAGGCACGCCAGCGATGGTCCGCGAGAGAGACCAGCGCCCGCGCCGATCCCGATCAGCGTGAGCGAGGCGAGCAACAACGCGAAGAGGTAGCCGTTCAAGCGTCGCCTCCCGGGCCCCGCTGCGGCGCGGCCGTGTGCGAGCGCGCGTTGATGCGCGCCGCCTCCTCCACGAGCGCGCCGTAGGCCAGCGCGCAGGTGAGCTCGTGCGCAGGCGAGGGGGCGGCTTCGAACGCGGCGTGGGCCGCGTCCATCGCCGTGATGAGGCCCTCGAGGTGGCACACGCGCGCCCGCAGGCGCTGGAACGCCAGGGCGGACGGCGCGGTGTCGTCTGGCGGCGCGGGGTCGCTCACGACGTCGGCCCTCCCTCCGCATCGAGGATCGCTTGGAGCGCCCGCAGCGAGCTCGCGGCGAGCAACTCGAACACCTCGTCGGCGAGCTCTCGGTCCTCGGGCGCCGCACCGTCGGCCCACTGGCGCAGGGCGGCGACGTTGCGACGGTGGGCCTCGCACCACGGGTTGGTCGCGGTGTCGTCTGTCGGCGCGGGCTCCATCAGGCGGCCTTCGTCTCGGCCTGCGGCTGCTCGACCTGCGGCTGCTCGACGCGCTCGGCCCGCGCCTTCTTCGGGCCCGGGCTCTTCGCGCTGCGCGAGCGCGCAGGCTTGCGGCGCGAGGGCTTCGCTGCCTGCGAGGGGCCCTTCTTCGTGCGGGGCGTGCGGGAGGTGGGCCGGGGCGGTGAAGGATCTGCCTGGGCGGCCTTCAGCCGCGCATCGAGGGCGCGATCCGCGGGCGTCGCCCAGGCGTCGGCCGGGATGCCCGTGACGGCCTCGACGAGGTCGCGCCGCGGCCCCTTGCCAGGCCGCTTTTTGCCGCGCTCCCAGTCCAGCCATGTCGGCGCGGAAACGCCGACGGCGGCCCCGGCCTTCTTGAGCGAGAGGCGCTGCTGGCTGCGCCACGCCTTCAGTGCCTTCTCTGGCGTCGGATGGGTGCTCACCCGCAGGTTGTAGCGTAAGCTAGTGCTTATGGTCAACGCCCGCCGCCGCCAGTAGTACGCCAGTGCTGAAAAGCTGCGGCGTACGGTCGGCCATGCCCGTGCGGACTGTTGACCCCCAGTCGGCTGAACTCATTCGGAAGCGCCTGGAGGAGATGCGCGACGGTCCCCCGTTCAACGGCAACATGTCGGCGCTCGCGCGTGACCTGGGCATCACCGCGGCCTACCTGAGCGACGTCCTCAACAACCAACGCGGGCCCGGCATGAAGATCTTGAAGGCGTTGGCGAAGCGCCTCGGAGGATCTCTCGACGAGATGATCCACCAGCGTTCCGTGGCAGCGGGACCGCCGTGGTCAACCCTTCCGGGGTGGCAGGAAGCGCTGCAGTCGGCTCGCGTCGCATACCCCAAAATCACGGCAGAGGCGTGGCAGTGGGTCGGCTCGCTCGCGGGCGTGAGTCCTCCTGCGCTCATTGCGCAGGTTCTTGGACCCATCGCGATGGTCTGGGATCAGCACTCCACGTCGAGCGCTCTGGATGTCGCGGTCGTTGCGCCCGCCTCCAGGCCCACGACCAAGAAGAAGCGCGCCGCTTCCCCCTCGGCCGACACCAAGCCCGAGAAGCACGCCGCCAAGAAGAAGCGCGACGCCGCCTGACCCACCAGGGGCGCGCGTCTACTTGTGGCCGCCCCGCTCGAACGACGACCGATGAGGAGCTGACGATGACCGTGATGAGGCCGCGAGGGCGAGGCCCTAGCCCCCCGCGGCCTCCGCCGCCTCCGCCGCTCGCCGCGCGAGCGCGTCGGCGAAGCGCGCCATCGCGTCGGGCACCTCGGCGCGACTTCCCGTGCCGCGCTCCACGACCGCGAGCACCGCGACCGCGACGCGGCGGGCGAGCTCTTCGCTGCATCCGAGGGCGACCAGCGAGGCGGTCGTGACCTCCGCGGCGACGTCGGCCGTGCGCTGAGCGGCCTCCTCCCAGTGCCGTCGGGCTGCGTCTCTCGCGATCGGCCTGGGGGATGCGTTCGGTTGGGACTCCATGCCGCCGATCCCACACCCGCCGACTACCCCTCCGACGGCCCGGGCACCGGGGGCGCATTGCCGGCGTCAGCGCGCTCCGCCCCCGCGAGCGCGAGGCACTCCCAGAAGCGCGCGGGCAGGCGCTCCACCGGCTCATCGAGGTCGCCCGTGCCCTCCGACTGCCCGAGGGGGAGGGAGCTGTCGCGGAAGTACCAGGCCACGCGGCGGTCGCGCATCACCTCGACGTCGAGCGCGTAGCGCGGGCCGAACCACGAAAACTTCACGCCCTCGCTGATGACGATGTCGGGCGTCGACGGGCCGCGCTCGGCGATCTCGTACCAGAGCGCGAGGGCGGCGCCGGCCTGCGCCGGCTCCGCGCCGTGCTTCGGCAGCGTGGCCATCGCGTGCCAGAAGGCTTCGGGGTAGGAGCGGCGCGCGTCGGCGCCGGTGGGTGCGGGGTCGGGCATGGCGCGCGATTGTCGACGCTCCGCGCGGTCACGTCGACGCAGGGCCGGGCGAGCTCACCCGGGGATGTAACGGGTCGGGGCCATGCCGCGGAACGAGTGCCCCAACAGAGTGAGCCATCCCGCGAACAGGGCCGCCATGACGAGGCGGGGCGGGGCAGTCCCGTCGAGCGCGACGGTGTAGTAGCCGGAGAGGCAGGTCGCGGCGAACGCGATGACGATCATGAGCGACTGGCGAAAAGTCTCGGGGGACTGAGCCCGCGCGGGCGCCGTCGCCTTGAAAAGCACCGACTCGTTGGGCGCGTCGGGGGCGCCACTGCTGCCGTGAGCTTTCATCATTTCCTCTCGGCTTTCGCCGGTGTCTCGGGGTGAAGTGTCTCGACCGGCTCGCCCGCGATCGTAGGCGTGACTCGGGTCCGTGTCGACCCCGGCGACCGGTAGGGAGCGTCGTCGTCCTCGTCCCGCTCCGCGAGCACCTTCGTCAGCGCATCCGCCGCGTCGCCGATCGGACGCGCCACATCTTCGCGCCAGTCCGTGCTGCTCATGAGCGACGTCGCGGCGAGGCCCCCGAACACGAGCCCGAACACCCCCAGCACGATGGTCGCCCAGGGGGGGATGGCCTCCGGATACTTCAGCAGGATGCCCACGCCCGCGGCGCACCCGCCGCCGAGCACGACGCTGATCGCGTTGTTGCGCCGCAGGGCCTTCCATTTCCGCCCCAACCGCCTCTTGAGCGCGTCGACCTTGAGGCGGAGGTCATCGAGATCGTCGGTGGCGCAACGACGAGCGGCCTTCCCCGCGGCGCCCTTGATCGCGTCCGCATAGCCCGCGGCCTGGTCGGCGGAGAGCGTGTCCAGCACCAGCCCGAGCTGCTCGACCGCTTCGCGAAAGCCTTCGGGAGTCGTGATCTTGCTCGCCATCGGCGCCGACCCTACTTCAGCGGCCCGCTCTTGAGAGCTCCCTTCGCTACGGCGCCTCGACGTCGTCGCGCCCCGCGCGCGGCCGCGGGATGCCACGGCCGGCGCGTTGATGGACTGACCCCTACGCCCGCCAGAGCGCCGACAGGTCGAGCTCGACGGCGTCGAAGGGCTCCGCGCGCACGACGGCGTCGCCCTCGTAGGTGTCGACCTCGAGCCACTTCCCGTCGACGAGGCGGTAGACCTCCAGGGTCTTGTCGCGCGGGTCGAGGAGCCAGTAGTGCCCGACGCCCTCGCGGCGGTAGATGCGGCGCTTCTTCCCGCGGTCGACGGCCTGGGTGCGCTCGGAGAGGATCTCGCAGACCCAGTCGGGCGCCGCGGCGATCGCGCCGGGCGCGTCGTCGTCGAAGGCGTCTGCGGGGAAGCGCTCCCGCCGCCACCCGGCGAGGTCGGGGTCGAGGATGTCGGGCTTCGGCCCGAGGTGCAGCTCGGGCTCTGGGAGGAGCACCCAGCCGCCGGGCCCGCCGCGGCCGCGCGTGAAGGGGCCGAACAGGTCGCTGGCGAGCGCCACCGCGGCGAGCGCGTGCCGCGGCTTCGGGCGGGGCATGAGCGACAGCTCCCCGTCGATCACCTCCGCCACCATCGTCTCGGGCGCGTCGAGGTAGCCCGCGACGACGTCCGCGCGGAGGTTGGGGAAGCGCGGGTCGGACGGCGGAGGGGGCGGGGTGAAAGCGGGGGCGGCGGAGCTCATGCCCGGAGCCTACCGCGGGGGCGGCGGCAGGGGAGCTCTGCGGGTGGGGCGGCGGAAATCGTAAGCACTCGCTAACGACGCCTTGACCATCATCATAAGCGTAGGCTAACGTCTCCGACTCAAAGGAGACCCCGCGATGCCCACCCCCGCCCCTCACCAGTGCTGGTGCTGCCCGCGCACCGCCACCCTCGGCACTCCGGCCGCTGCCGACGCCATCGACCCGCACCTCTGCCCGCGGTGCGATCACTTCTACGGCCACGCGCTTGCGGGCGGGACGAGCTCCTTCCGCGGCGTCGACTCGCCGATCTTCGCGGCGTCCTCGCGCCCGACGGAGGGGGAGCTCGCGTCGGCGCCGACGGCGTGGCTCCCGTGGGAGCTCGGCTTCGTGCCGGAGCTGCCCGAGGTCCCCGGCCTGGCGCGCTGCGAGCCCGCGGCGGACGTCGCTTCGAAGGCGGTGGCGTGATGGCGCGCGCGGAGCTCACCCTGGCGGACGTCGCCCGCCACCTCCCCGCGGGCTGGGCCTGCTCGCACACGCCGGGCGGCGGCTGGACGGCGGTGCGGCGCGCCGACGGCCACGAGGTGCACGGCGTCACCGCGCTCGACGTGGTGGCGGCCGCGTGCGCCGCCGACCGCGACGACCCGCCGCCGAGCGCCGACGAGCTCGCCGCGGACGCGTGGTGGCTGGCCGAGCTCGACGACCTGGTTGCGGCCGAGCGGCCCGTGCGTCCGACGGGGAGGGCCGCCTGATGCCGCGCCCAGACTTCACGCACGCGGAGAAGATGCAGCGCTTCACCGCGGAGATGGAGTCGCTGCCCGACAGCTACATCGAGCGGCTGGAGGGGGAGCGCGACTGCGCGATGGACTTTGCGCGGCAGTTCCCCGCGCGCACCGACGCGCACCTCCGCCGGGTCTACGAGACCATCGGGTTCGCGGAGGCGCTCGAGGCGGCGGCGCAGGCGTACCCGCCCGGCAGCCGCGCGCGTGCGTTCGCGGGGCGGATCGCCGCCGCGATCGCGCGGTGGGGCATCACGTGGGACGAGGTCGTGGCCGCAGCGCAGGAGGGTGCGTAGGTGCCGCGCCGTGCGCCCGTGACGGAGACGCGCCTGCCCGCCGAGGGCCGGCGCGAGCACGCGCTCGACCCGCGCGATTGCACCTGCGACGAGGGCGCCTGCATCGCCGCGGCGATCGAGCGCGTGTCGGCGGTGTCTCAATCCCGATACGTGCCGGGAGACCGCCCGACGATATCACCTCCGCAGGTGGTCGACCTGCCGGGCCCCGCGCGGTGTGACGATTCGCCGGAGCCGACGGCGCGGAGGGCGGGCTGATGCCCCCGGCGCACGTCCTGGGCCTCGCCGGCGAGCTGCTGCTCCAGGGCGCGTCGTCGCTCTTCGTCGTCGCGCTCGACGTCACGACCCGGCCGACGCCCGACGCCCGCGACCACGCGCTCCTGTTCGGCGCCGTGGCCGACATCGAGGGGCTCGGGCTCGATGCGCCCCACGGCCCGAGCGACACGCACCTCGTGGTGGTGCTGCCCCGCGCGGAGCTGGTGACGACGGCCCTGCGGCGGTGGCCCGCCGCACGGCTCGGTGTCCTCGCCGCTGCGGCCCGCGCGGATGCGGTGCACGTCGCGATCCTGGCCGGGGGACGCCTGGCCGTCGCGGTGCTGTCGATCCCGAAGCTCTACGCGCTCGCCATGGCGGGGCCGATGCCTGCGACGATGAGCTCGGTCACGATGCGCGAGGGGGTGCGCGCCGACTGAACGACCCGGGCCCTCGGCCCTGGACGCTGCGCCCGCGGGAGGGGCGTCGACCATTCCCCCCCCCCCATGGACCGAACCCGCCATCCTGCGGGCGCAGCGTCGAGTGCCGACACCTCTCACAGCCCCGGCACCCGACGAGGACGATCATGCTCATGGACGACAC
>WBZM01003560.1_pt1 | contig 12075 bp, 6 predicted proteins | sample 5204271 | NCBI WGS metagenome assembly WBZM01 (sample SAMN12344346, study PRJNA552823) | activated sludge metagenome | biome: Activated sludge suspended growth; feature: Nitrification reactor; material: Wastewater; isolation source: activated sludge from nitrification reactor of wastewater treatment...
CCATTCAAGAAATCATCGACAGAACCCGCGAGCTTGTCGACGAGAAAGAGGCGGCAAGAATTCTCGACAACTCCCCCGGCACGCTATCTGTGTGGCGCAGCACCGGGCGCTACAACCTTCCTTTCGTCAAGATCGGGCGCAGCGTGCGATACCGCCGTACCGATCTGCTCGCGTGGCTGGAACAGCGCACCCGCGAAACTGGTTCGACGGCGTGAGAGTGATTCGCCATGAACCCATACATCGGCAAACCACTGAGGCAGCCCTTTGACCGCGCCCGCCTGCCCGATCCGCTGGCCTATTACGCTGTGGAACTGGAATTGCTGCACGGCCACGGCCGTAGCGCCACCGCCCGCTGCCCGTTCCACGACGACCAGCACCCCAGCCTATCGGTGAATCTCCAAACCGGCGCTTTCCGCTGTCGGGTACCGGCGTGTGGTGCGCATGGGGATAACGTGCTGGCCTTCCACATGGCGCGCTACGGCATCGGCTTTGTCGCCGCAGCCAAAGCACTGGGAGCCTGGAGTCCGACTCGATGAAAGAAGAACGAATCAACGCAACTGCCCACCAGCAAACTGACACACTGGACAGAGTACTGCGATACGCGGTGCAGAAGAGTGGCGTCACGTCCAACCAGATCGAGCAGAAGGAAACGCCCTGGGGCGGTTTTGTGCAGCGCTTAGCGCAAATGCAGGCAGCCCCGCGCACGGCAAGTCTGGATACCGTACCGGCGCTGGTCTATGCCGACTTCAAACCCGAAGGCACGCGCCGCGACAGCGACGTGCTGGCCGTCACCGCGCTGGTGCTCGACATTGACAAGGATGCCGATCTCGAGCGAACCCGCGCGGCGCTGGCAGGTCGCGAATGCGCCATCTACACCACCAAACGCAGTACGCCCCACGCGCTGCGCCTGCGGGTCGTGCTGCCACTCGCGGCGCCCGTGTCAGCGCGCGACTGGCCTGGCACCTATCGGCAATTTGCCGCTGGGCTGGCGCTGCCAGGACTGGACGCCTGCGCCGAAAAACTCTCACAGCCGTTCTTCGCGCCTCCCGGCGCTGGCCATTTCGAGCACATGGCGGGCGAATGGCTTGACCCAACTGCGTATACCGCTGCTGCGCGGCAGGCCGAGTACGACGCGCTGCCAGAGCCCGAGCCGATTCGCATTACCCTGCTGCCGGTGCCGCCGCTTGACCCGGAGTTGATCCCGGATGCATTGCGCGGCTGGATTGCCGACACCGCCTATCGGATGCAATGCCCCATCGACTTCTGCGCCGTCGGCGCCATCGGCATTCTCGCCGCAGTGGTCGGCGCCGGCATCGGGATCAAGCCCAAGCGCAAGGATGATTGGTTGATCGTGCCGAATTTGTGGGGCGGCGTGATTGGCCCGCCGTCAAAGAAAAAGACACCGGCCCTGGCGGAAATGGCCAAGGCACTGGGGCGTCTGGAGAAGCTCGCCGCCGACGGCACCCAGCATGCAAAGGCCGCCGCAGCTGACCCGGAAACCAAGGCCCGCCAGAAGCTGCTCGAGGCCGACCTCAAGGAAGCCGTCAAGGCGGACATGCTCGCCAAGCGCACTTCCAAGATGGCGGCCGCCTACGTCGATGCCACCGCCGGCAATATGCCCCTCGAAGAAGGCAGCGACGACGCCGCCACGGCGCCGGCCAAGGGCAAGGCGCCATCCCGCCAACAGCGACCGTCTCCACCGACACGTAGCGTGGACGAGATCAAGCTCGAAATGGCCAGCCTGAGCGCGCCGCCACCCGGCAATCTGCAGGAGCGTTTTCGTACCAACGATGCCACGATCGAGGCGCTGCACGACTTGCTTTCGACCAACCGGCGCGGCATTCTGGTCTTCCGTGACGAACTGGTCGGCCTGCTGCGCGGCTGGGACAAGCAAGGGCGCGAGCAGGATCGCGGCTTTTACCTCGAAGCGTGGAACGGTCAGGGCAATTTCCCGCTCGATCGCATCACGCGCGGGCATGTCATCTGCGACAACATGTGTGTGTCGATTCTCGGCGGCACGCAGCCGGACAAGGTGCGTAACTACCTCTATCAGGCGCGCATCGAAAACGACGGCATGATGCAGCGCTTTCAGTTGCTGACCTATCCCGACGTGCAGCCGTTCCAGCACATGGTCGATGAACACCCCGACGCCCCGGCCCGCGACCGCGCCTTTGCCATCATCGAGACCCTGGCGCGCACTGATTTCGCGATGGTTGCCCCGCCCGGCCCCTACGACCAAACCCCCTGCCTGCGATTGGCGGATGATGGCGCGCAGAACCTGTTCATCGAGTGGTATGAGCGCTTGCACCGGGAGAAGCTGGAAGACCCTGACGAGGCGCCGCTGATCGTCGAATACCTCTCCAAGCAGCCGAAGACGATGGCCAGTCTTGCGCTGCTGTTCCATCTGGTTGACCGGGCCGAAGCCGTCGCCGCCGGGAAATCCATCGGCCCTGTCAGCCTGCAAGCCGCCGCGCGCGCCGCCGACTGGTGCAGCTACCTCGAAGCGCACGCTCGGCGCATCTACGGTTTGGCCGCCAACCTGCAATCACAGGCCGCCGCCGCACTGGTCGAACGGATCGGCAAAGGTCAGCTTGACGACCTGGGCAGCGGTGATGGTTTCACCGCACGCGACGTCTACCGCAAGCAGTGGAGCCTGCTTGATGACCGTGAGATCGTCGACGAAGCGCTGGGTGAACTGGTGGAGGCCGGTTGGTTGCTGCAATCAGTCCAGGCCGCGGGCTTTCAGCACCGAGGCCATGTGCGCTATCGCGTGAATCCGAAAGCACGGCACAGCAACGGCCTGGGTGCGGCCAATGGGTGAGTGGATGCAACGCGCTACGCTGATCCAGCGCGAGTCGACAGCAACGGAGGCGGAAACATCAGAAAGCGCACTTCTTCAACCTAACAGCACGGAGAGTACCGCCCCGGAACCAGACTACCGGCGGTACCCGGACCGTTACGAGTTCCCGCTGTTCGTCATCCCCACGGCGGATGGCCCGGTACAGTTCCAACTGGCGGTGCCGAAGGGGAAGTACGACGCCCTTGCCCTTCTCGACCTGTTCATCCGGCAGCACGGGTTAGGCGGTGGTGGACAAACTACCGCAAAGACAGAATGATGAACTCAGACTATCTTGGGCTCCTCGAGATGACTGCCAGCCTTGCCAGGGCCGATCGTCGCCAGCCTTCCAGGTGATCGAACGAAGGCTTCGTTCTCACTGGGTCTAGTATCGGACAATCGTCACCACTTTCCTGGCTCGGGTCATGGCCACGTACTGAAGACGCAGAAGGTCGTCCCCGCTCGCTTTCAGGCCGCGGCACTCCTGAGGGATCAGCAGGAGCACCTCATCGAATTCAAGACCTTTTGCGCGATGCATCGTCGAGATCCGCACTGACCTGGAATCGGGGTTGTCACGCTCGTCCGGACCCAGGATCGTGGTCGATAGCTTTCCAGCCTTCAAGGCCCCCTGGACCGCTATGGCATCCTGCCTCGTGGGCACAATCACGCAAACGGAACGCGCTTCGGCCAGGCTTGCCTGAACCAGCGGCAGCAAGCTCGAGAGGGCGTCCTCCAGATGCTGGAAAGCAAGTGCTCTGGGGATCGGGCCATGGGAAAGCGACTTGTAGCGCTTGACCTCATCGGAACCTTCATCGAGATCATCGACCTCGCAACCTTCCAGCGTGGCCACCGCCAGGCGACGGATTTCCTCCGTGGTGCGATAGTTGAGATACAGCTTGCGCGACCGTCCCCGGATATTGATGCCTGAGGAACTCATTGAAGCGCGATTCCTGGGGTAGATGCGCTGATGACCATCGCCGACAAACAGGAGATCGTTGGGCGCTGCCGGCACCATCGCACGCAGCAGCCGCAGCGCCTGCGGCCCGAAGTCCTGCGTTTCATCAACGATGACCGCAGAGTACGCTGGTGGTTTGTCCCGCAGCAGGGCCGCTGCGTCGCGATAGGCGTCATCGACTTCCTTCAGCTTGCGACTGGCCAGCTGCGCCCGGTATTCTTCAAAGACCGGCCAGATGGCATCGCGCTTGCCTCGCGTCAGCACCACACCCCGTCCGGTCGGCCTGGCCTGGCGATAGTCATCACGCGAGTTGATCCCCTGCGCCAGAACGACGCGCTCAAGCTCATCCTCATAAAAGTCCGGCGGCAAGGCCAGGGTGGTTTCCTGCAGCGTCAGCGCACGTTGCCAGGCTTCCGCCGCTTCCCCTTTCTTGCGGTTGTAGATGATTTGATGATCGTACTTGTAGCGGCGAAGAAAGCCATGCACCCAGGCATCGAGATTCTTCACCTCGATCTTCTGCATGACACCCGGACTGCAGAAGGTTTTCAGATTTTCCTCAATGTCGGCGGCCAGATTGCGCGTGAATGTGGTGAAGAAAACCTTTTTCTCGGTCGTGGCCCGATTCTCGGCAAGCCATTTCGCCCGATGCATCGCCAGAACGGTCTTGCCGGTCCCTGCGCCGCCCAGTACCCGCATCGGACCGCCACGATCCCCCTGCGCCAGCTTGCGTTGCGTCGGATGCAGGAAAACCCGCCATTGCGAGAGCGGCGAGTTCAGCATGGCGGCCATCGTCTCCTCGTCCGCGACCACGACGAAGCGCGACTGCGATTCCGCCGTCTCGATGGCCGTGGCGAAGTCTTCCGTATCGATTGGGCGATCGACACGGGTTTCCCGTGAAATCAGCACATCGGATACGCTATCGCCGGCGGCAATCAGAAACAGACCCTCGTAGGCCTCAACCGGCAGCAGGCCTTGCACGGCATCCAGCTCGAACTCGGTGTGGATCGATCTGACCTGCTCCAGGAGCTCCTGAGGGGTGCCAATGCTCAGCAGGTCGGCATCTGACAGCGCAGCAAACATCGCCGTCTGCGGTGATTCCACCGGATGCGTTTGCGGCTCAACAGCCGGCCTGTGCGCCGCCAGACGCGCCTGCTCCAGGGCGGGCTCGACGAGGCTTTCGACGGCAAAGACCTGTAGCGCACCGGTCGTTGGGTTCACCGCGACACGTCGTCCCTCGGCCCACCGGTAGGCATCGTCATGGTGATCCACGTACATCAGCACATAGACGTCCCCGGCGGGAGGTTTGAAGACAATCCCACGCCAGTCCTGGTCGATACGGACAGACTTCAGATTCCCATCACGGGCGCCATGGATCGGCTCGTAATTGATGCCATTGGAGGTGGGATCACTCTGAAAACGCAATGCCCACCGCAGCACCTTGCCCTGCACCGTGGCGGTCAGGGTAGCCAGATTCGCCAGGAAATCCTGCGCCAACGCCACTTTTGGTTTGAAAGTCATGCCTGGATCTCCTGCTGTGTGTTTGCTTGCGCGTCATGATGACCGAGCGCAGCAGCCAACTGCTGAGGCCACTGGTCATCTGCCATCCACGTCTGCCATCCGTTGACCTGCCAGACGGCTGCACTCTCCGCCTGGGCTGGCATCAGGAGCACCAGCTTCTGCGCAACCCAGGCCAGCTCAGCTTCAGCGACCACGTCACCGGCTTGTTCCAGTTCGTAACCCACCTCCTCGGGGGGAGGCAAACCGGCATCCATCAAGACCTGCAATCCCTCCGCCAGGGAACTCATCGCCTGTTCGATGACCGCCGCCCAGGCAGCCGCGTGCACTGCCCCGTGCGCGCTTGATGCGGGGGAAGTACCCTTGGCACCCTTGACAGAGCCGAACACGGAATGGTCACCGGCGTCCAACCCCGCTTGTGTGGCGAGCAGAAAACCCGGCAGCGTCTGGAAGATGTTGAACAGCCATAACCAGCGCCGCCAGACCAGATGCCGCTCCGGTTCATCGTGCAGATGCGCATCGTCGAAGAGGACGAACCCCGGGCTCACCGGAATGGCAACCGACAAATTCGCCAGTTCACCTGGCCACCAATAGCGCAGCCTCAAGGAAGGGTCATTCACATTGCCGCAGGGAACACTCCGGGCGGGGTGCTCACAAGCCAGGTTATGCAGCCCGTTCCAGAAGCTCAGCAACTGGCTTCGCGCATCGTCCAGAAGAGCGCTTTGCGGGTGGGGGATCATGCGGAACGCGGTGGCACCCGCATGACGGGCCAATTTACCGGCCTGTTGATCCACTCCCTCTCCCGGTGGCTTGCCCAACCACTGCAGCAGGACCGCCACGGCGTGCCGCGTCCACAGGTCGTCGTCGAGCAGCGAGCGAAGCGGCGGCGGCAGGGCTTTGTTGTAGCACATCGCTTCCAGGCAGTCCGCCAGGTTAGTATCCAGCGTCCCGTCCATGGCGGCCTGGACATCGTCCCAGGTCAGCGACCAGACCCAGAATCGGCCGCTCGTCACCAGGGCGCTGCGCTTGTGCGCATCCTCCCGGGTCGAGGCCTGATGGTGAGCCCAGCCGTCACAGAAGATGGCGATCGGTCGCCTGGGCGATTTGCTCTGCGTCGGCCAGAGCACGAAGTCTGGCCGACACGCCGCCTTGATCCCTTCGTTGGTAGCGAGATCGACCTGCGGCTCGACCCAATAGCGCTGCTCGCCGACCTCGAGCAGATAGCCAGATTTCCCCTGAACAATGTCCTGCACCAGCTTCACGAACGGCAATCCGCCCACCCCGCTCAGGCGGCGCAGGCTCTCGATGAAGCGCGCCTCAAGCTCCGAGTCAAAATTGGGATTGATGTAAATATCGGCAACCGAAGCAACACGCTGCAGCTGACCCAGGTTTTCGACCAACTGCTCCAACAGCAATCGTGCCCGATCGCGCGAGACCAGCGCCATCGCCCGCCCCAGGCGGTACTGATAGACGCATCGATAGCAGCCATCTTTCTCGGCATCCGCGTTGCAGGAACAGGCGCAGAGGTGGGCCAGCGCCAGGCGCAGCAACTCGACCAGCGCTTGCGCTTCATTGGCGAGCAATTCATGCAGGTAGCCGGTCCCGCCCGGCACCGAGTCGTAAAGCATCACATACTGCCGATTCGCGGCGCCGTCCTGACCTTTCTCCTCCTGCGTCACCATCCGCAGGTGGTCGACCTTGCCGCCAAATCGCTTCCTGAGACCAATCCGTATCGCAGCCATGAAGGATTGAACCGATGCTTCATCGACCCCCGAACGGGTGTAGGGCACGAGAATCCGCAAGGCCTCCGACGCGAACTCGCGGTACAGGTAGAGGCAGTCGATGATGTTTTCCGGGTCATCGCTACCCCGCTTCTCGCAGTCAAAGGCGTGGAACTGAAGCAGCTCGCGTTCGCGGGCATTGCGCGGTGCCCGCTGGATCTGCCCACAATGCTTGCAGAGCTTGAACCCCGGGCGCGCCTTCTGTTGCCCGGCGACGGCGTAGGACTCACCGGGTTTGGTGGGTTCGCCAAAATTCACGTCCCTGAAGACCACCCGCTCAATGAACTCGAAACCAAAAGGCATGTCCGGCGCCGCCAACCGGTACGCTTCCCTGATGTCCTGGGTCTCGAAATCAGCCAGCATCTGGCGCACATAGAATTTCGGCTCGCGATCTTCAGCGCTGTCGTCGATCCGCACTTCCGTATCGTTGCTGTTGGCGATCGCCTGCTTGAAACGAAGCAACTGGCGTTGCTGCGAAACATTCGCCCACATCGTGTCACCGCAGCGCGGACACGAGGCGTGGCTGTCCGCATGGATCTCCAGATTCTCCATATGCTGGCAGGTCGGGCACATGCGCCAGCGTTCGAGCGACGACAGACTGACGTTGATCTGGTCGATCTCGACGCGGCGCTGGTTGGCATAGAACACATTCTCCGGTGCGAATTCCGAGAGTGCCGACTGTGCCGGTCGTTCATAGCGTTCGGCAGGCAATGAGATGTACGTCGTCGAGCCTTCCGGATCGTCGCTGCCCCTCTTCCGCCAAAGCAGCGACTTCAACTCGACCCCGGCTTCCGGGAAAGCGTAATTCGGGATCATCCCCGCATCGGTCAGGGTGTTGAGCAGGTCACGCTGATTGATTTCCTTGACCAGTTCCAGTGCTTTCTGCCGCTCGCGTTCGAGATGTTCGATCTCATCCTTGGTGGCCTCATCCTGCGGACGTGCCTTGAGTCCCTTGATCTGCTTTCTGATCGCGACCCCGCGATCACGGTGCGTCCTGCGTTCCCTGGCCAGCTCCTCGAGAAGCTTGCTCAGGCGAAGGCGGAGCGCATCGTCTTCGTCGTTGCCCTGCAGGAAGCCGCGCAGACGACCGGCGACCCGATCATCGAGGTCTTCCCCCAAAAGCGCCATGAAACCGCTCAGCAGGCGCTCTTCGTGCGCGAGGATGTACTCCAGGAAGGTGTAGGGAAAACGCGTCTGATCCAGGCTGTCGCGCGCATTGAGCGCATCCTGGGTCTTGTCTGGCAGCGCCGTGTCGGGAATGCCGGAGCCGACCCAGTCATCGAGGCAGAAAGCGAACATCTGCCGGCGCAGCACTTCGGCAGCCTTCAGGAAGATGCCCGGCGGCACCACCTCGCCCTGCAGCATCTCGTCGGTGTCGGCAAAGAAGTACAGGTCGTGCGGGCTCGCGCCATCGGCCAGGGTGGCGGTAAAGGCATTGCCATCGCGTCGCCCGGCCCGTCCAATGCGCTGCAGGTAGCTGGCCTGGTTCGGCGGTACGGAACAGAGCAGGACGGAGGACAGGTCGCCGATGTCGACGCCCATTTCGAGCGTGGGCGTGGCCGACAACAGGTTTTCGTACCAGGGGCGCGGATCCTTGTCCTTGAAACGAAGTTCGAGAGCCTCGCGTTGATCCCTTTGCAGCAGGCCGGTATGTTCCGCAGAAAACACCCGCCGCAGGTCGCCGCGGCTGAAGCGTCTGGCCAGCCAGCCGCCAGCGTCCACGCGCTCGGCATAGGTTTCCTGCGATGCATCGAGGCAGGGCATTCCCAGCAGGGCCGCCGCAGCATCGGCGGGAACGGTCAGCGCACGCTTTCCCTGCGCGGAAACCAGTCGTTCGAGCTGGGTTTCGATCACCAGTGCCGCCGGATTCAGGGCGATCACGTCGACGGGCTGCGCCTCGATGCGCAACACGACGCCTTCCTGAACCAGGGCCTCGATCGCCCGTGTGTAGATAGCCTCCTCCGCCTTGCCGGGCAGCAGTCCCTCCGCACCCAGAGTTGCCAACAGCCAGGTCTGAAAGAAGGTCGGCGCCTGCGGATTCACCAAGTGGTCAAAACCGCGTTCCCGCCCCAGCGACAGGAAAACCGGGCGTGGCGTGCGCTCGCCCATGCCAGGCAGCCACTCGCCACGTCCCTGCGTGCGCGTGAAGGCGAACACATTGCCGTCGCGCGCATAGGCCATCAATTCCGGCATGGCCACCGCGCCACGCTGTCGCAAGTGGCAGACAAAGCCCCACAGCCACTGCACGACGGTCCGCCGGACGGCATGGCGAATGCCGAAGGCTTCGTGCAGGACCGGCAATAGCGCATCGGCTGCCCGCTCGATATCTTCCAGGCGGGGCGCCAGCGTGGCCTTGCCAATCGCGTCCAGATTGCGTCCACGCCGACTGAGGTAGGTAAATTCGGCAAAGGCCTGCCAGCGCAGACGCTTCCTGACCCGCTCCGGCAGGTGGCTGTCTTTTGGCAGGTTGTTATGCGCCTGCATTGATACCGCCCAATCGCGCTGCCACATCATGTTCGGACCGATGAACTCCGAAACGAATCGCTCCACTGGCATCTTCAATGGCGAGTCTTTCTCGTGCCACAGGCTCGCCGACTTGTCGAGAAAGGTATTCCAGGAACACTGCGGCGTCGCAATCTGGTCGATGACCTGTGTCAGGCCCGTCCGCACCGTATTGAGGTAAGTGCGCGCGGTGAAGAAGCCGGCCCGATGCGCCGCATCCTGCACAGAATCAGAAAACGCGATCAGCTTCTTGTCGTCATTGAACGGGCTGGCCCAGGTCTGCTCGATCGTCACCGCACCCAGCGTCGCGTTGCGCGCACCGAGCAGGAGTTGCCGTAGCTTGCTGCCGCAGGCCGGACACGCTGGATCGTGCCAAGTATGCGAAATGCCCGCTTTCGTCGTCGTCGTCCGGCTCGCCGTCACCCGGAAAACATCGACCAGATCGCCGTGGCCGCAGGCGGCGCATTCGCCGGGGCCACTCTGCAGATGGCCGCACAGCGTGCAAACCCGCTGCGCCAGGCCGTCGCACAGGGGCCGGCTCAGGCCCGCCGAGGAATACAGGCGCAGGGCCTCCGGCTGCCCGGAGAACCAGGTGTTGTAAATCTCGTCAAGATCGGTCGACAGCCGTGACTGGCCACTCGGCAGACGGCTCAGCCAGCCGGTGGTATGGCAATCTGCACATTGCAGCAGCGGCAGATAGAGCTTGCCGGGCTCGCGCCTGACGTCGCTTTCGGCGCGCAACTCGATCGTATTCGGGTCACTGCGAAGCTGCGTGACCATGCGCCGCAACGAGCACCAGCAAGGCATCGAGCACCCTGGCGATGTGCGGTCGCGCCGCCTCGGGCAGGGGGCCCTGCATCTGCTCCTGCAACTCGCTCAGCGAAACGATCCGGCCCCTGATCAGCTTCAGCAGGTTGATGAACAGCAGGTGTTTCTTGAGCGCTGCCCCGAGTGCGCTGCGCCAGGCGAGGTCATTGACGTCGATCGGCGGCGCCACGCCGGGGAAGAACAGGCGGAACCAGGCGTCGACCGCCGCCGCTTGCGATGGATAACGATCGGCATCGAGCACCGCATCAAAGTCGGGGCGGGGATAGAGCACATGCTCGATGACGCTGTTTCCCAGGAACTCGATCTCGTCCAGGCGATTTTCCGTCACCACCGACTCGGGCGGGAAATCCACCCCGAAAATCTGCCGCGCGTACTCCCGCAAGGGCGCGGTATCGGAGTTGCCGCCCAGGGTCGCCGAAGTCCCGGCGCAGATCAGATGCCCGGCGGGGGTTTGCAGGCGCGCACGCAGGCGGCGCAGCAGCAAGGCCAGGTCGGTTCCCTGGGCACCGTCGAAGGTGTGCAGCTCATCGACCACGACATAGCGCAGGGTCTCGGCCGTGTTCTTCGCCCAGAGCAGCCGATCCTTGGGGCGAATCAGCAGGTAGTCGAGCATCTTGTAGTTGGTCAGCAGGATGTCGGGCGGATCCTTGCGCAATGTCTCCCGGTCGGTGATCACGCTGGTCGCGGTCATCGCCATCAGGCCCTGCCCATCCCTGCCCGAGCGCCCGCCGACAAACAGCCCCACCCGCAGCCCCCTGAAGACCGGTGTGCGGGCAATCACCTGCGCAAAACGCCGCGCCTGGTCGGTCGCCAGTGCGTTCATCGGGTAGATCACCAGCGCCTTGATACCCCCACCAGCGCCGTCACTGCCGGCACGCGCGCAGTGATCGAGCAGCGGGTACAGAAAACACTCGGTTTTGCCACTGCCGGTGCCGGTGGCGACCAGCGTCCCGGCTGCACCAAGCTGGCTCGCCAGTCGTTCCCATGCCGCTTCCTGATGGACGTGTCCAGGGAATTCAGTATCGAAGCTGCCAAAGAATTTCGTGGCGTACGTTCCGGTGCGAAACGGCAGCCCCACCTGGATGTAAGGCCCTTTCATCCAGCGCGCTTCATCGTCGGTAAAGCGCTGCATCACGCCAGCGAACAAAGGGTCGGATGGTTCAAAGCCTGTGCGCAAGAAGTGCTTCAGGCCATTTTGAATCTCGCGAGCGAGCAGTGATGGCAACATAAATAGATTTATAGATTTACCCGATAGTACGTCTTACCGAAATCTAATCCGCTTGCCAGCGATATTCGAAGGCATCCCCATCAAGCACCAGCGCTTCGCACTGATCCTTGGCGCCCATTTCCGGCAACATCGTGAGCTGCGTTTGAATGACGTTCGTGATTCCCGCCAAGCTGGACTTCGCTTTCATCCAGTTGTTCGGGCTGAAGACCCGGTTGTCTGGCAGCACCTCGTTTGCAGCATTCTGCAGCGCCATATTCAAGGCCTTGCCGGCGAAGGTCACCACCCAATCAGCAATGCCCTTTGCCCGTGCGCGCTGGAGAGCAACATCTGGTGCGGGGACACGATCCGGGCGCTTGCTGGCCACCGAGAAGTACAACGAAATCGCAAAAAGATGATGAAATGGCGCGTAAGAGCGCATCGCCAGCAAGGT
>WBZM01001478.1_pt1 | contig 12073 bp, 8 predicted proteins | sample 5204271 | NCBI WGS metagenome assembly WBZM01 (sample SAMN12344346, study PRJNA552823) | activated sludge metagenome | biome: Activated sludge suspended growth; feature: Nitrification reactor; material: Wastewater; isolation source: activated sludge from nitrification reactor of wastewater treatment...
CGGAAAGGCTCCGGTCAGCCCGTCGAAGCGGGAATCCTCGATCAGGCGGATCGACCTGGCCGGATCCTGAGCGGTCGGATCAAAGCTGCCGACCAGGCCCGCCTCCCGGCTGGTGAACCAGTGCCGCCCCTGAGCATCTGGTGGCGAGAGGCCCAGCAGGGGTGCACCGTCCAGCGGGACGAAAGCCGACTCGAGTAGGTCTTCCCCACCCAGGTCGATCCGACCCAGACCTCCCCGCCCGGCGTCGGTGAACCAGATGTTCCCGTCGGACCCCAGCCGCGGCTGTATGGGCATCGCGTTTTCCCCAAGCGAGACGGAACGTTCCGTCTCGCCAGGTTCTTTCGAGAGGGGCTCGAAGCAGCCGAGCGCCTTCAGTCCGACGTCCGCCCACCAGAACCGGTCCTCCGTATCGACTGTCATGTTCAGAGGCACACCGACGCTCGGACCGGAGAAGAGTTCGATCTCGCCAACGCTCATCGCCCCAACCTATATGGGCTGAAGCTCACAGAAGAGAACTTTCCTATGGGTACGATCGGACCAGTGGCTACCGAACTCCCCTTCATCGACGAGCACTCTGTCGAGGTACCCGCCTCGCCGGAAGAAACATGGGATGCCCTGATCAAGACTTTCGGCTCTTCCGCCAACGGACCGTTCGTCTACTACGCGAAACTGATCGGGGTTGATCCGATTCGCTCGGAAGGCCCGCTCGACCACGTCGGTTCGACCCGTACCGGCTTTCGGGTCACTGCGGCTATCGCCCCCGAGCTGCTGATCCTCTCCGGGCGGCACCGGTTCTCCGAGTATTCGCTCGAGTGGCGGATCGCCAGACTGCCGGGCGGAAAGGCGAGATTGAGCGCGGTCACCAGGGCCAGGTTCCCCGGCATCAAGGGTCGGGTCTACAAGGCGCTGGTCATCGATTCGGGCGCCCACGCCCGGATCACTCGCAGGATGCTCGGCTCGGTGGCCAGGCAGGCGAGCCGCGGCTAGCCGCGATCGAGGACGGTGCCGTCAGCGGAGCGCAACGTCACCTTGACGTTTATGAACTTCGCCTTCTTCGCAGCCTTCTTCTGAGCCTTGGTCAGCTTGACCGTGGTGACTGCCGATCCGTTCTTCGGTGCGGAGACGCCGGCGGAGATGGCGAACTTCTTCTTGCCCAGCTTCAGGGTGCCGGTCAGCTTGCCCGAGCAGTCCTGGCCGCCGGAGCACTTGATCAGGACCTTGATCGCCTTCCTGTTGGCGGATACCCGGCTGATCTCGGGGCCGGCCGAACCGCCAGACTCGGCCGAGATCGGGACGACCTCGTCGTCGTCACCGGTACCAGGGTCCTCGGTCTCCGAAGGATCATCCGAAACCGGGGTATCGGGGTCTTCGGTGACCGGCGGATCGGTTTCCTCGCCGGGGTTACCGGGCTCGGTGGTCTCGCTGGTGCTGACGGTCAGGTCCTCGGGGGGCGGATCAGCCAGCCAGTGCTGGTAGACACGATTCGCGTTGAGGGCGACCGAGTAGTAGGCGACCTCGTCGATCGCTCCGTAGAACCAGGGGGCGAGTTCGCCGAAGCCGACGTAGAAAGTCGAGATCGAGCTTGGGCGACGGGTTGATTCGGTCTTCCCCGTTTCGATCCCGTTGACGTAGATCCTGATGTCAGCGCCGTCCCAGGTTCCGACAGCCTGCTGCCAGGCTCCGACCTGAACCGGAACCGAGGAGGTCACGGTCTCGAACATGCGACGGAACTTGAAGTGGCCGTCCTCGATGTAGATCTCGCCAGCGTCGCCATGACCGACGATCGACTGGTCGCGGCCGTCGGTCGGGTTGACCCAGGCCTCCATGGTGGACTGGAACCTGGGAGCGGGGATACCGTTGACGAAGCCGTAGCCACCCTTGCCGAAGAAGTTGCGCGCGCGGTCACCGTCACCGGAAATTCCGACCGGACCGGAATCCTGATCGTTCTTGTACTCGCCGTGGCGGTTGTTGCCCGAGGCGTCGTTCATGAAGAGACCGGCGGGATCGCCGAGGCGGTAGTAGGCGACCGGGCTGTCGGTATTGAAGATTCCGGCGAAATTCTTGACCGTGTAGGTGTGGGTGTGGATGTACTGATTTCCACCCTTGTCGACAACGGTGACTACGAAGTTGTGGACACCGAGGCTGTCCGGCAATGGAGCTCCGTTGACGATCGGGTTTCCGTCCACGGTCGCAGTGCAGCTGGCCACATCGGAATCCCCGGGGAGGTCGTCCGGGTCGAAGCAGCTGAAGTCCGCATTCGGGGTCTTGGTGGGCGCGTAAAGGCCACCGTTCTTGGGTTCTTCCGGATCGGTGTTCGGACCTTCCGTGTTGAAAGGCGAGTTGCCTCGTTCAAGGGACGGGTTGTCCTTGGCGACGCCGATCTTCCAGCGATCGAAAAGGCGATGCTGGCTGACGGCCGTCGAGTAGTACGCGGCTTCGTCCATCTCGCCGTGGAACCAGGGGGCCATCTCGCCGTAGCCGATGTAGAAGGTGGAAATGCCGGACGGAGCCTTGTTGGCTGAGTTTGAGCTAGCTACCAGGAGGCCGTTTACGTACAGGCGGGTGACGCTGCCATTCCAGGTGGCGGCGACGTGGCTCCAGACGCCCGGAAGCACTGCTGCGTTCGAGAAGATCGTGTCCTGGACCTGGCGGAAGGCGAGTTTGCCGTTCTTGATGAAGAGCTGTCCGCCACCGCCGTGGCTCATCACCATCATGTCGGCACCGTCTCGCGGCTTGACCCAGGCTTCCATCGTGTAGGCAGTCTTCGGCGCGGCGATCCCGTTGACGTAGCCGTGTCCGTCGCGGGGCGGGAAGTAGGCCGCCTTGTTCTCCGCCGGGTGGTCCAGTTCGCAGACCCGCGGCGGATGCGGGCGACGCTCACAAACGGTGGCACCATCGCGGCGGAGGGCGATTCCGTTCTGGTAGATGCCGTTGCGATGGTTGCCGGAACTGTCGACCATCACATCGGAGCCGAGAGCCTCGTCGAAGCGGTAGTAGGCGAGCGGGTGACTTTCCTTGACGAACTCGCCGTAATCGGGGGGATCGATCGTGTAGGCGACCTTCTTCTTCGAGACGTTGCCGGCCCGGTCAACCGCGGTCACTTCGAAGAAGTGAGGTCCGAGGTCTTCGTCGTTGATCGGCGTGGCGGTGCAGCTGGCGATCCCGCTGGCGGCGGCAGGGCTGCCGGCGAGCGGATCGGTGCAGTTGAAGATCGGATTGGGACCCTCGTGAAGCAGGTAACGATCCTTGTTCACCGGCTTGGTGATCGTGATGTCAGGGGGAGTCTCGTCCACGATCCAGTAACGCTGGGCCGGGGTCGCATCTTCGTTGCCTGCGTGGTCAACCGCGGTTGCGTAGAGGGTGTGGCCGCCCTCGGGCACGTTCAGGTCGTGGCTGTATGGGGGTGAGCCGCCTGGCGACGTGCACTGTTGCCACGGTCCGCCGTTCAACTTGCAGTTGAAGTAGTCGATCCCGCTCGCGTAATCGTTGACCAGCGGGTCACTGCCGCCGAACTCGAAGTGGAAGGTGACACCCGAGTCGTCGTTGTAAAGCGACGGTCCGATCGGGATCGTGGTGTTGGGGTTGGTGCCGTCGACGAAGAAGTCGATCTCGTCGTAGAAGGTTGGAAGGCTTACGTCACTGGCCTGTCCGACCCGGAGGCGGTAAGCGCCATCGGCAAGGGCGTTGCTCCCCTGGACATCGAGTGGGTTGGCGTCACTTGCGGCCCAGGTGTCGCCGGGACCGGGCAGCGCGACATCGAAGGTGTAGACGCCACAGACGTCAGGAATGTCGGAGCAGAAGGGGCCACCCCAGACTCCGGGGGAAGTCTCGACCTGAACGGCGCCGCTGATCTGCGGCTGATAGTCCGAAGGCGGGGGGAAGCTTTCGGGAACTGCGCGCCCCAGGTAGTCGGCAGGTGCCGACTGGAAAATTGTCCCATCTGCTGGGCTATCGATGTAGACAGCGTCGGCGGCCAATGCGGTCGAAGGCGCGGCACCAACACCAACGGCGAGAAGCAAGACCGAGAGCAAGGCAAGGAGGAGCGGACGCGCACCAAACAGACGCCGCGAAGGCATTTCGAGCACCTCGTGCCTGTTCACATCCCCCATACGTCCGCGAACTTACCACACGCCGTTCGGGATTGCACGTTTTTTCTTTGTGAATGCGGGTTTGCGGGTTGTCATAACGCCGGTCACAGCCTCTTAACTTGATTGATTCAAGAAAAGCGCTATAACTTCCGTTGGTGCCTCCGACCGTCGAATACGAGAATCTTCTGCGTGACGCGGAGTTGCGGGTCACCCAACCGAGGCTCGCTGTGCTCGACGCGGTGTACGAAAACCCGCATGCGGACACGAACTCGATCATCGAGACCGTGCGCGGTGACCTTCCCGATGTTTCCCACCAGGCGGTCTACGACGTGCTCAAGGCCTTTACCGACGCCGGCCTTGTCCGCCACATCCAGCCCCCGGGCTCGGTTGCCCGATACGAGTCCCGGGTCGGCGACAACCACCACCACATCGTCTGCCGCTCCTGCGGTGCGATTGCGGACGTCGACTGTGCAGTCGGCCACGCACCCTGTCTTTCGGCTTCCAACGATCACGGCTTCGTGATCGATGAGGCCGAGGTCGTGTACCGGGGTCTTTGCCCCGCATGCGCGACCGAATCCAGCAGCGCCCAATCACCCCGAAAGGAATCCCGTGTCTGATCACCAGAATGAAGACGCCGTCGTCGGCGAGATGAATGACGAAGGCAGCGGCGGCTGCCCGGTCGCCCACAACGACCGCTTCCCCTACCCGACCGAGTCCGGCGGCAACATCGACTGGTGGCCGAACCGGCTCAACCTGAAGATCCTCGCCAAGAATCCTTCCGAGACCAACCCCTACGGCGACGACTTCGACTACGCCGAGGAGTTCAAGACGCTCGACCTCGACGCGGTCAAGGCCGACATCGCCGAGGTGCTGACCACCTCGCAGGACTGGTGGCCGGCCGACTTCGGTCACTACGGCCCCTTCATGGTCCGCATGGCCTGGCACTCGGCCGGTACCTACCGGGTGATGGACGGCCGCGGCGGTGGCGGCCACGGCCAGCAGCGCTTCGCACCACTTAACAGCTGGCCCGACAACGCCAACCTGGACAAGGCCCGCCGGCTGATCTGGCCGGTCAAGCAGAAGTACGGCCGCAAGCTTTCCTGGGGCGACCTGATGATCCTGACCGGCAACGTCGCCCTCGAATCGATGGGCTTCAAGACCTTCGGCTTCGCCGGTGGCCGGGTCGACGAGTGGGAGCCCGACGAGGACGTCTACTGGGGCCCCGAGAAGGAGTGGCTCGGCGACAAGCGCTACAGCGGCGACCGTGATCTGGACAGCAACCTCGCCGCCGTCCAGATGGGCCTGATCTACGTCAACCCCGAAGGCCCGAACGCCAACCCGGACCCGGTCGCCGCGGCGAAGGACATCCGCGAGACCTTCGGCCGCATGGCGATGAACGACGAAGAGACGGTCGCCCTGATCGCCGGTGGCCACACCTTCGGCAAGACCCACGGCGCCGCCAACCCGGAGCCGAACGTCGGCCCCGAACCGGAGGCCGCCCCGCTTGAGGAAGCAGGACTGGGCTGGAGCAGCAAGTACGGGTCGGGTTCCGGCGGTGACACGATCACTTCCGGTCTCGAGGTCACCTGGACCACCACTCCAACCAAGTGGTCAGCCAACTTCTTCTGGAACCTGTTCAGCTTCGAGTGGGAGCTGACCGAATCTCCGGCCGGAGCGCATCAGTGGACGCCGGTCGGCGGAGCCGGTGCCGGCACCGTCCCCCACGCTCACAACGCGGAGGAGCGGATCGCCCCTGCCATGCTGACCACCGACCTCTCGCTCCGCTTCGACCCGGAGTACGAGAAGATCTCGCGCCGGTTCATGGAGAACCCGGACGAGTTCGCCGACGCCTTCGCGCGGGCCTGGTTCAAGCTGACCCACCGCGACATGGGCCCGAAGGACCGTTATCTCGGCCCGGAGGTTCCGGCCGAGGAGCTGCTCTGGCAGGACCCGATCCCGGAGGTCACCCACGAACTGGTCGACGAGGTCGACATCGCTTCGCTGAAGGAGAAGATCCTCGGTTCCGGCCTTTCGATCTCCCAGCTGGTCTCGACCGCCTGGGCCTCGGCCGGCACCTACCGCTCGAGCGACATGCGGGGCGGCGCCAACGGCGGCCGGATCCGGCTTGAGCCGCAGAAGAGCTGGGCCGCCAATGACCCGGCAGATCTCGCCACCGTGATCACGACCCTGGAAGGGATCCAGGCCGAGTTCAACGATTCGGCCGCGGGCGACAAGCAGATCTCGTTCGCCGACCTGGTCGTCCTGGCCGGCTCGGTGGCGGTCGAGGAAGCCGCGAAGAAGGCCGGTCACGAGGTGGCGGTTCCGTTCACCCCCGGCCGCGGCGACGCGACCCAGGAGCAGACCGACGTCGAGTCATTCGCCTGGCTGGAGCCGAAGGTCGACGGCTTCCGCAACTACGACAACGGCGAGAACGCCCTGCCGGGCGAGTACCTGCTGCTGGACCGGGCCAACCTGCTCGGTCTGACCGCGCCGGAGCTGACCGTTCTGGTCGGCGGCCTGCGGGTGCTCGGCGCGAACGCGGGCGGATCGCAGCTGGGTGTCCTGACCGAAAACCCGGAGACCCTCACGAACGACTTCTTCGTGAACCTGCTCTCCTTCGAAACGGTCTGGAAGCCGGCCGACGGGAAGTCGAGCACCTTCGAGTCTTCGAACGGGTGGACCGGCAGCCGGGCCGACCTGGTCTTCGGCTCGAACTCGGAACTCCGCGCCCTGGCCGAGGTCTACGCCTCCGATGACGCCGGGGACAAGTTCGTGACCGACTTCATCTTCGCCTGGACGAAGGTGATGAACGCGGACCGCTTCGACCTCGACTGAGTCATAAGCGGCCGCCTGGTCGCCGAAGGAAATCGAGATGACAGAAGTGGGTCATTATCGCCCCAAACTGCCATCTCGATTCTCCTTCACGCGCGGCCAGCCGTCTTCGTAGCCAAAGACCTCGCGGAGCGGCGCGTGGCCGTAGCGCTCGGAGACGATCTCGATGTGATCCGGAGTGACCAGAGCCGGGTGCGAAACACCGCAGCTCCGGGCGAGAGCCAGAAGTTCGGCCCGCAGATTGACGATGTAGTTGGCGGCCTGGCTTGACTTCAGTTGCGGGTCGAGACCGCGCATCAGCCAGCGCGACTGGGTGGCCACCCCGGCCGGGCAACCTCCGGTGTGGCAGCGCTGCGCCTGGATGCAGCCGATCGACATCATCGCCTCGCGGCCGACGTTGACCATGTCGCAGCCAAGCGCGGAGGCGAACAGGGCCGCGTCGGGGAAGCCGAGCCGGCCGGCCCCGATGAAGACGACATCCTCGGCCAGACGGGCCCGGGCGAAGGCCGAGTAGGCGGTCGCGAAGGCGAGCTTGAAGGGCAGCGACACATGATCGGCAAAGGCCAGCGGAGCCGCGCCGGTGCCGCCCTCGCCGCCGTCGATGGTGATGAAGTCCGGACCGCCACCGGTTGCCGCCATGCGCTCGACGAGTTCCTCCCAGAACCCGAGTTCCCCGACCGCTGACTTGATCCCGACCGGGAGCCCGGTGACCCCGGCCACCTGCTCGACGAACTCGATCAGGCCGTCGACGTCACCGAAAGCGGAGTGCGAAGGCGGGCTGACGCAATCGACCCCGACCGGAACCCCGCGGCATTCCGCGATCTCGGGCGTCACCTTGGCGGCCGGAAGCAGGCCGCCGAGACCCGGCTTGGCACCCTGCGAGAGCTTGATCTCGATCGCCCGGACCGGAGCTCCCTCGACGGTCTCGCGGAGCCTTTCGAGGCTGAAGCGGCCCTCGTCGTCACGGCAGGCAAAGTACCCGGTGCCGATCTGGAAGATGAGCTCGCCACCATGGCGGTGGTACGGGGAAATCCCGCCCTCGCCGGTGTTCTGCAGGCAACCGGCGATCGCCGCACCCCGATTGAGCGCCTCTACCGCCGGCGGCGAAAGCGCGCCGAAACTCATGCCCGAGATGTTCACCATCGAGGCTGGCCTGAAGGCGTGCTTCCGGCCGTGGGCGGCACCCATCGTCTTCGCTGCCGGGACCTCGAAGTCGGGTCCGCTGCCCGGCTCGCCTTGGGCCGGGGCAGGCGCCGGAAAGGGCGAGTGCTTGATGATCACCAGGTTGTCGACCGCCTCGACTTCGTCATCGGTGCCGAAACCGAAGACACTCGGCTGGCCCTCCGACGAGTTCTTGATCCAGCGCCGCTGGTCCCGCGAAAAGGGCCGCTCCTCGTTGTTCGAGGTGACGATGTACTGCCGGAGCTCGGGCCCGAATCCCTCGAGCAGGTAACGGAAGTGACCCACCACGGGGAAGTTGCGGAGGATCGCCTTGCGCCTCTGGGCGACGTCGTAGCCAACCACTGCCGCCAGCGAGGCCAGCGAGGCGAGCGCAATTCCTCTCGTTCGCTTGCGCATGATGGGAGAAACCTAGTGGGTCAGGGACCAGAAGCGGGCAAAGCAAACGGGCCGGCGCTAAATCACCGGCCCGTCTTCAGTTTCGGGAGGTCAGGGGAACGGTGGACCTGTCCGTATGTCCAGACAGAGGGCGCCCAGATATATCGGCAGGTCGTTGAACGGGTCCGTGTTCCAGAACTTGTAGGCCCTCGACTTCGGTCGCGGATCCATCCCGAGGAAGTGGATGTATCCGTGGTAGGAGGGCGCGATGCCCAGCACGCCGACGATCGCCCGCGAGCCGTCGTAACAGGCCACCCGCTTCTCCTGAACCTTGTCCTTCTTCAGGGTTCTCGCTCCCAGCGGCCAGTAACCGGGCTTCAGATAGACACGCAACTTGTGGGCATGGCCCCAGGTCCACCCGGTTCTGAGTCTGAGACAGAGCACACTGACTTCGATCGAGGAAGGACTCGAAACCACGAAGTTCCAGTTCCAGGAGGAGCTGAGGGGATTGCCCGGGTAAAAGCTCTTCTCCCAGACGTTGCCCCCGGTCAGCAGCTTGAAGCCCGGGGCGACCGCAACTTCCTTGCCCGGAATGCAGCTGAGCGAAGCACTCGAGAAATCGCTGCCCGGGAACCAGGCGGTCTCCTTCAGCGGCCGGACCTTGATCTTGTGCTGGTGGCTGTTCTCAACGGTCTTTTGGCCCAGACAGTTCGCAAACAGCTTGACCTGGGCGCGGCCGTCTGCGTTGTTGGTCAGCTCGAAATGCCACTTGGCACCGTCGCCGCCCTGCTGAAGGTCGTTGTAGGACCTGGTCACGGTGACGTCCCGCATGTCGCCGAAGACGCCGATCTGCGGATTGGCCTGATCGACGTTGTCGACCCGCCACATGCCGTCGATCGCGTAGTCACCCGGCTCGCAGTACACATGCTCATGCATGTACTGGCCACCGTTCAGATCGATGTGCTTCTCGACCTTGTAAACCTTGGTGAAGTGCGTGGGTGCAGCCGAAGCGACCGCTGGCAGCAGCATTGCCGCGGCGAAGATCCCCAGGGCGAAAACAAGCAGCCTCCGGACCGGTTTCCTGATGCTCGTGCCTGTGTCCATCTGTAATCCCCCTTCGATCCCTGGCAGGTTGCCCGAATCTGTTGGCGCTGAATCTCCTGTGCCTGCGGCCAAACATGAACGTAACCGCTGCCCCCGCAAATAGCAAGTTTCTTGAGGACGCGCCCTTTCTGCCTGACCATCCACCTGTAGACGGTGGCCGGACCGGTCACGCCGGCGGGTGATCCTCAAAGCCGGATCACTCTGATCCGGTAAGCCTTGTAGAACTTGCCGTAGCGCTCCAGACGGCGGGCGATCACGACCCCGTCCCGGATCGGCGTGATGTGCGAGCCGAGCTTGTAGCGCCGGTTGAAACGCTCTCCGGTCCGGAAGTTGTAGGCGTAGAGGGCCCGGCCGCGGCTCCAGGTGACCCAGTTGGTGCCGATCCGGATCGACTGATGCCACTGGCAAACGTCATAGAACAGGTGGCCGGCCCCCAACAGAACCGAATGGTCCCGGTCACTCCAGAGCCGGAGTTCACCGCGCCAATCGGTGATCACGACATCCCGGCCCCGGCAGACCGACACGGTCGCGTACCAGGGAAGCGGACTGCCGGCGACGTCCGGCGTGAAGGTCTGGATGTCGGCCCGCCCGAGGTTCGGGTGGTCGAGGTCCATCGCTCCGAAGGCGTACCAATGGCGAGCCCGATATTTCCTCAAAGCGCCCGTCCGCCAATTCAGGAATGCGAATCGAAGTTCCCTTCGAAGCTGAACCGGTACCCAGTAACGGCCAATCTCGTAGGCGTCCGAGATCTCCCGGGATCTGGCCAGCGGGATCGTCTTGCCTCCGAGCACGGATCCGGTCCGGGCGTAGAACCCCGAGTTGTCCTCGGCCGGCCTCGAGTGCGGGCAGATCATCAGGACCCGGCCGCCGCCGATGTCCCGGGGATGACAATGCCAGGCACCACGCAGCACCTTGAAGGTCCCCCGCCAGGTGTCAAGCACGACCGGCATGCCGTTTCGTCGCTGGAAGGAGACGTACCGGTCGTTGTCGCTGGCGATCTGGGGCGAGATGTTGATCGCGGTAATGCCCCAGCGCTCGGCCGAAGCCGAGCCCGGAACGATCGCCGCGGAGAGGAACCCGGCCGCCAAGGCGACTGCCAGGAGAACTCGCCTCATCGACGGATCACCCGAACCCGGTAGGCCTTGTAGTACTTGCCGTAGCGTTTCAGTTCCTTCGCCACGACGACCCCGTCGCGAAGCGGGGCGATCTTGCTGCCGGGTGCGAATCGCTGGCCGAAACGCGCGCCGGTGCGGAAGTTGTAGCCGTGAAGCGATCTGCCCTTGCGCCAGGTGACCCACTGCGACCCGATCCGCAACGACTGGTGCCAGCTGCATGGATTGCCGCCGTAGTAGAGCAGGTCACCGTTTCCGATCTTCACGGAACGGTCTTCGTCCCACCAGAGCCGGAGCACGCCTTTCCAGTCCGAGATCACCACCTCCTTGCCCCGGCAGAGAACGGGATCACCGAAGAACGGGTTCGGGTAACCCTTGAAATTCGGTGTGAAGTTCTGGACATCGGCCCAGAAGATGGCCCGCCGGTCGAGGTCGATCCCGCTGCGGACGTTGTAGTTCATCTCCTTGGTCCGGCCGGTCCGCCAGTTCAGGTAGCTGTAGTAGACCGGCCCCTCGCCGCTGGTGGGGATCCAGTATTTGCCGATCTCGTATGCGTCGTAGATCTTGCGGGACTTGATCAACGGCTTCGCCTCGCCGCCGGTCACCGAAGCGGTCTTCGCCCGGAATCCGGTATCGCCCTCCCGCGACCTGTGGTGGGGGCAGATCAGCAGCACCCGGCGGGAACCGATGTCCCGGGGCTGGCAGGCGAAGGCCTTCCTGATCGCGCGGATGGTCCCGGTCCAGGTGTCGAGCACCACCGGGATCCGGTTCCGGCGCTGGAAGGAAACATAACGGTCGTTGTCGGTGGCGATCTGGGGCGAAATGTTGATCGCGGTGATGCCCCACCTCTGGGCTGCCTGTGAAGCCGTAGCCGACACTCCGAGACCGCAAAGGCAGAGCATCGCAACGAACACCAGTTTTCCCCTCATGGTCCTCCCTCCTGGAAATACCTTCTGGAGAGAGTAGTCGCTTTCGCGTGCGTCGCCAAGCCCCGGGGAGCTGACCGGGTCGTCGGTTTGGCGGGCTCAGAAGCTAGGCTGGCGCCATGATCGTGCGGCGCCTTTTCCCCGGGCTGGTCAACATCCGGGAATACGAGGGTTCCCGGCGTCCGGATCTGATCGCCGGCGTCGTACTCGCCGCGATCCTCGTACCGCAGGGGATGGCCTATGCCCAGCTGGCCGGCCTGCCCCCGGTCACCGGTCTCTATACAACCGTGGCCTGCCTGGTCGGCTACGCCCTGGTCGGGCCCTCCCGGGTGCTTGTGCTGGGGCCGGACTCGTCGATCTCGCCGCTGATCCTGGCCTCCACCGCGCCGCTTCTGGCAGGGGGTGATCCAGGCAAGGCGATCGTCCTGGCCGGCATGCTGGCGATCCTGGTCGG
>WBZM01003562.1_pt1 | contig 12069 bp, 13 predicted proteins | sample 5204271 | NCBI WGS metagenome assembly WBZM01 (sample SAMN12344346, study PRJNA552823) | activated sludge metagenome | biome: Activated sludge suspended growth; feature: Nitrification reactor; material: Wastewater; isolation source: activated sludge from nitrification reactor of wastewater...
GGCCCAACCGCCCCCAACACCCCGATTCGTCTCGGCCACGGACCATCCCTCGCCGGCAACCCCCTCTACGCCTCGCAGCCAACTATCGGCACTTCTTGACCGCCATTGACATCACCATCGCCTGCGGTGCGGTTTCGGGCTTCCATGCACTGATCTGGTCGGGAACGACACCCAAGCTGCTCGACAACGAGAGGAACGCGGGTGTGATGACCGTCGGTGTTTGAGGGAAACAGGGGGATGTTTCGTCTCGGGGTATTCAAGAAGCACTGCGCCGGCAGGCCGAATGCGGCAATATTGCCGCATTCGGCTTGACGAGCGAATGCGCTTTTCGCCACTTGTCTGGACTCGAACAGGTCGGGACGAAGAGTCTTGAACAGGGCAGAACGTAACAGGAGCAAGGTCGTGAACAATCGCCGGCAAGGCAGGACGCGAGGTGTGCGAGCATTCCGTTGCCGAACCGCACCCGCTGAGGCCGGCGCGGTTCGGCAACGGACGGCGCCAACTGCCGGCCGATCCGCTGGCGCTCGGCCGGCCGGTGCTGCACCACCTGCCGGCTCCGGTTTGCGCCAGGTCGGCGGCCAAGGCGACAAGCCGGGCGCGATACCCCAGCGCTGGACGGCTGACGTTTTCGGGGCGCAGCAAAGGATCGCGCGCGTTGTGCGGACGGCCTCTCGCGCCTCGCGGCTACCGCCGCTGCCTGCAAAGGAACGGGCACGGAACCGGTACGGCATGCGATCGATGAAGGGGTGTCGGCCCGTTTTACACGCCAGCCGCCCAGGCTTTTCGGCGAACAGAAAATGGTTCATTAAAGCGGTCGCGTAATGATGTGGCGTGGATTTTGCTTGACGATGCTCTCGACGTCTGGCCAGCGGGCCCGGTCGTTCGCGATCACACAACGGGAATCGTGGTCGTCCCTCAAACACCAGGAGTTGCTCATGAAGCAGGCAAAAAAGGTCGTCGTCACTCTCGCCGCCGCGTTGTTCGCGCTCGGTGCGCAAGCTGTACCCGTCTCTTACGACGTTACGTTGACGGCGACAGGAATCGGCACTGTCACACCGGTTTTCGGCATCAGTTCGCTGCCCGCAGGGCCCTTTTTCGCCAGCTTCACGCTGGATGAGCCGCTGACGCCTAACGGCACCTTTTTGCCGGTGAGTTTGACCGCGTTCACCGCCACGCTCGGCACCTCGACATGGACACTGGCCGATGTAAGCTTTTCCTTCTTTTCGACCGATGCCGCTGGCTCGATCAATCCGGGAAGCTTCCAGATTGCAGCCTCGCATGGTGTTGCCGTCGATCTTTTCGAGATAGCGCTCGGAGTTAGCAGCAATGTAACCTGGTACGCAATCGATGTGGCGGCCTTGCCTGTCTGCGGTTTTGCGACGACACCGCCTCATGTCGGCCCGATCAACGGGGGATGCATTGGCGGTGGAACGGGAGCGGTTGTGGTAACCGAGCGGTCGGCGCAGATTCCCGAGCCGGCGACGCTGCTGCTGAGCGTCCTTGGCTTGCTCGGCGTGGCTAGCCGCCGGCGCAACGGATAGCGCCGCGCGCTGCTTTGGCGGTCGTTCCCTGGGGTCGGCCGGGAATGCGGCGAAGCCTTATGCGCACAAACTCGTTACCGTGCATGCCGTCCTCGGGCGGACCTGGAAGAAACGCGGCTCATCCGGCCGTGCTCGACCAGCCAGGCGACGTTGCGCTCGCTGTCGATGCGGGCATCCATCTCAACCAGCGCGCCCGTGTCCCCAGCCCGGTCAGCATCGACGCCAGCGTACCGGCCCCGGAAACGTTGCCGGCGAAGGTCTGTGAGCGTCCGACGAAGCGACTGCCATCGAGCACTAAACCGAGCGTCACCAGCGGGCAGTCGCTGCGCTTCTCCTTCGAGCGCCCCCGCTTGGCCTTGCCGTTTGCCTCGCCTTTTCCTTCGAAATAGGCGTAGCTCAAGTCGTACGGTGTGACCGTCTCCGGCCGATCAAGAAGCGTTGCGGCGGTGCTGAACAAACGCGCCTCGATCACCTCCCGATGTTTCATCAGAACGTCCGAGGCGCGATACAGACGATCACTGTGATCAAGCTCAGGTTGCCGATGCCCGGCAGCGGCAGCATGGTGGTCAGGTAGATGCCAGTGGGCCGCGTGTTCAGCGCAGAGATGCGCACCTGGGCGAAGACGATGCGGCGGAAGCCCTCGGCCAGGCGCCGGGCCCGCCCGGTCGGCGCGGCCGCCAGCGGCGTCGCATGGTCCTGGCGCGCCCGACCTCCTGCAGCGCCAGCGACTTTGCCAGCAACCGAAGCACGACGGCGTGCGTACCGCAGCCCGAGGGCATTGCGCCGTAAGCAGTAGTTGCATACGGTTTGCTGCGTATCGAGTCCTCAACGGGAATCCCCACGGTGACCGCCTGCGCGCCCGCTCGCACAGCTGTCAACAGCCGTCTATCGACGTCGCCGGCCCGAACGTGCCGTGCTCTCTCGCAGCGTCCAGACGCACCTTGCCGCCTGGGTCGAACTCTCAAGGGGATAGCCGCCAGGGCGCATCCAGCCCAGCCCATGTCGAACGCGAGTTCCGGAGGTATCTCGAATGCGGGATTCAGGCCCATGGTTTTGCCCGCGCTCGATGCAGCGACTGTGGTCAGATTGTGGTCATGATCTCCTCATCGCCTGGTCGTGCGAGGTCGCGGGGTCTGTCCCGCGTGCACAACCCGGCGAATGGTCGAAACCGCTGCTCACCTGGCCGACCACGCCTTTCCGCGGCTGCCGGTTCGGCAGTGGGTACTGTCGGTTCCCAAGCGCCTGCGTTATCACCTGCACCACGATGCGACGATAGCGACGCTGGCGCTGCGCATTTTCTTGAGCGTCGTGGAGCAGGCCTTGCTCCACTCCTGAGCGGCAGCGGACCTCAATTCCCGGATCAGCGCAGTGGCCTTCGTCCACCGCTTTGGCGCGCTGCTCAATCCGCATGTCCACTTTCACTGGATCGTCATCGAGGGGGTCTTCGAAGCGGACGCCTCTGGAGCGGCGGCCTTTCGCGAAAACCGTTACCCCCGAACAGAAGTTGCTCGACGAGGTACAGGCCAAGGTCCGGCGCCATCTGCTGCGCGTGCTGACCGGACGTGTGTTCGACCGGGAGGGCGCCGAGTCCCGAGTCGATGGCAAGCTGGGAACACGGTGGCGGCTTTTCGCTGGACGCCAGCGTGCGCGTCGAATCCGCCGATCGCACGGGTCTGGAACGGCTGCGGCGCAACTCGCGCTCGACCAGCCTTCGCAGTGGAGCGTTTGCGGGAAGTCGACGCCGAACACTTGGTCTATCAGAGTGTCGAGCCGGGTTCCGGCGGCAGCCTGAGCTTGATGCCGACGCCGCTCGAACTGAGCGAGCGTCTGGCGGCGCTGATTCCATCCCCGCGCCGTCATCAGCATCGGTACTACGGCGTAATGGCGCCCAACGCAGCGCTACGCGCACAGGTCAGCGCGCTGGCTGGCGTGCCGAAGAGTCCGACCGCGCGGCTTGGCGGAAACGCAAGGAGCGCGCCATTTCGTCGAGCAGTCCTTCCGAGAGGCCAAGGAGCGCCTGTCCCATCGCGATACGGCCGATCTGCTTTCCTGCCGCGACTTGGTGGACATCAAGCGTCATCGGCTACCCGCCAAGGTCGTCACCGACGAAGACCTTGCGGCATCGATCATCGACAGGCATCGACGAAGGCACCAGGCCATGGAATCCGCCTACAGAAAGCAAGCCGCCATGCTCTCAGGATCAACTTGAAAGGCAATCTGACAAAATTCACAACCTCTGAGCGGTTTGCGCTCGCGTCGCGGGGTGGGAGCGCTGGACGCTTACTGTTCGGGGGTACGGCTTTCGTGAGAGACCGCCGCTCCCGAGGCGTCCGCTTCGAAAGACACCCTCGATGACGACGCAGTGAAAGTGGACACGCGGATTTAGCAGCGCGCCAAAGCGGTGGATGAAGGCCGCCGCGCCGAGCCGGGAATTGGGGCCCGCCGCCGGTCAAAAGCGGCGCAAGGCCTGCTCCACGACGCTCAGGAAAATGCGCAACGCCAGCGCCTGGACCATCGGATCTTGGTGCAGGTGAGAACGCAGGCTCTTTGGTTCGAGCGGCGCTCTGGCAGCCAGCCCTTGGCTGCGTTACCAGACGACCCGCGTGCCAAACAAACCGAAAACCGGATCGCGCGTGACCAGGCTGGCGAATTCCAGTTCGGCTTGGGCGGCCAGTACCCGGTCGAAAAGGTCCCGGTGCTCCAGCCGATAAGCCCCTGCGCGCAGAGCGTGCAAGTAGCTCACCGGCAAGTGCGTAAAGCCGTCGGCCTCCACCAGTTCATGGAAGCGCTCGGCTGCCGCACCGGCCCCCGCCAGCTTGCCGAGGCGGAACTTGGTGGCGATTTCCCAGGCACTGGCCGCGCTGACCAGAACCAGATTGCCTTCGTTCTGGATGCAGGACCGGGCGCGGGAGGAAAGCTGCGGGTCGTCGGTCCACCACCAGAGCAAGGCGTGGGTGTCGAGCAGCAGCTTCATCGGCCTTCATAGGCCGCCAGTTCGCTTTCCGGCAGGGGCTCGAAGAATTCCGGCCCGACCTGTCCATTGAGGCGGCCGGGCCGCCGCCCGCCTGCCTGCTGCGCCAGCGGCACCATCCGCGCATAAGGCTGGCCGGCCTTGGCGAGGATGATCTCCTGCCCCGCATGGGCCTGCTCCAGCAGCCGGGAGAACTGAGTCTTCGCTTCGTGTACGTTGACGATCACTGCCATTGACCACCTCATATGGATTAACTTACTGGACTAAGGCTACAACGCTCGCGGCGGACGAGCAAGCCTTGCGTCGCGTCGACAGCCGCGGCGCGCGAGATTTCGCGCCGCGGCGCAAAGCCGCTCAATCGTGATAGCGTCCTTGCAGAAATTCGATACGGCCGTGCGTGAGGGTATGGACGTAACGATCTTCCTGGGTCCGCCGGCGCCGCCAGACATCGCTGCCGAGGTCCTTCAAGAACTCGGGCTTGCCGATGCCCGAGCAGGGGCCGCGCAGCGCCGACTCGACGAATCCGAGCACGTGCGAGGCGAAATTCGGCACGCGCTCGCCCGGCCGGATGAGGAAGGGAGCATTCGCCACGACCTGCCGCAGCTTGTACCCCGTGCTCGCGCACGAGACATGACGACCTCCCGGATTCGATCCCGAAGGTTAATAGAGAACGCCTGGCCGCACAGGCGCATGCCCAAAGCTTGGCCTTGGCGCTGACGGCCAGAGGCGTTGATTGTGCCGGAGCTTCAGCACTGTCAGGAGACTCCGCTGCAACGCAAGCCAGAGCAGCCGACGAGGTGCCGACTGGAAACAAGGTTTCCATTTCGTCGCACAATCGCTAAGCAATCTATTCCTGCGACTTTCATGGTCTCGTGATAGCAGGCTCTTTTATTGACGTTTTGCGCTCTGGCACGCTTCTTGTGTGCGCAGAGGTCACGACAAGGAGCGCGCCCTGTCGTCGAGCCGAAACGGCAACGTCCCGACCGACGGTCGAGCGCATCAGGAGGGGGAGGGAAGGATGGCAAACACAAGCCTGCTGAAACTGCAGGGAAGCCGGGTCGTTACGGCAGCAAGCGAGCGGCTCGGGCTGTCGCGGCGCGAGTTCCTCCAGTTCTGTACCGGCATGGCGGCGAGCCTTGGCTTGCCGCAGGGCGCCGATGCTGCTGTGGCCGAAGCGATTGCGACGCAGAAGCGACCCTCGGTGATCTGGCTGCATTTCCAGGAATGCACGGGCTGCACGGAGTCGATGTTGCGCGCCGAGCACCCGACGCTGGAGCGGCTGATCCTCGACGTGATCTCGCTCGATTACCACGAAACGCTGTTTGCTGCCGCCGGGCATCAGGTCGAGCAGGCGCGCAAGACGGCAATGAGCGAGAACAAGGGGCGCTACGTGCTGGTCGTCGAAGGCGCTATTCCGACGCGGGATGGGGGAATCTACTGCAAGGTGGGCGGGCGCACGGCAGTCGAACTGACCAGGGAGTGCGCCGCCGATGCCGCTGCAGTCATCGCCATCGGCTCGTGCGCCAGTTGGGGCGGCATGCCGTCGACCGACCCCAATCCGACCGGCGCCGCCGGCGTCGCTGCCGTGCTCGGCAAGCCGGTGGTGACAATCCCGGGCTGCCCGCCGAACCCCTACAACTTCCTGTCGACGGTCGTCCACTTCCTGACTTTCGGCAGCCTGCCGCCGGTCGATGAGCTGGGTCGGCCGAAATTCGCCTACTCGCGCCTGGTGCATGAGAACTGCGAGCGGCGTGCGCACTTCGACGCCGGACGTTTTGCCATGGACTTCGGCGACGAAGGTCATCGCAAGGGCTATTGTCTGTACAAACTCGGTTGCAAGGGGCCGGAAACCTACGCCAATTGTCCGACGATCCTGTTCGGCGACGCCGGCGCGGGAACCTGGCCGGTGGGCTGCGGCCACCCCTGCATCGGCTGCACCGAGCAGGGAATCGGCTTCAGCAAGCCGATTCACATGCTGGCCAAGGTAAAGAACGCCGAGCCGCCGCAGCAGTATCCGCGCATCGTCGAAGAGAAGGGAAGCGGCGCAACGCTGGCTTCGGCCGCCATTCTGGCCGCGGTTGCCGGCGCTGCCGCCGGCGGTACAGCCATGGTGGCGCGCAATCTCGGCCTCTCGCACAAGCTGGAGGAGGCAGAACGCGCAGCCGCCAGAAAGACGGAGCTTGGCGATGGACAACGTTAGATCTGCATCAACCGCGCCCGTCGGCAACCGGCGCGAGTTCATCCGTGGCTGCCTGGCAGCCGGCGGGGCGGTACTCGCCGCTGCGACGACGAGCCGCCCGGCAGCCGCCCGCGAAACCTACCAGCGTCCGCCGGAAGCGCTCGGTCTGCTCTACGACGCGACGCTATGTATCGGCTGTAAGGCCTGCGTCGCCGCCTGCAAGCGCGCCAACGACAACCCGCCCGAGTTCTCGACCGTCGACAAGCTGTGGGATACGCCGCTCGACACCAGCGGCTATACCTTCAACATCATCAAGATGTACCGCCACGGAACGATGCAGACGAAGGACGCCGAGGAGAACGGCTACGCCTTCATGAAGACCTCGTGCATGCACTGTGCCGATCCTTCGTGCGTCTCGGCGTGCCCGGTAACGGCGATGACCAAGGATCCGACGACGGGTATCGTCGCCTATGACGCCGACGCCTGCGTCGGCTGCCGCTATTGCGTGGTCGCCTGTCCGTTCGGCATCCCGAAGTACCAGTACGACTCGCCGACCGGCAAGATCGGCAAGTGCGAATTGTGCCGCCATCGCTACCAGGACGGCCACTATTCGGCCTGCGCCGAAGTCTGTCCGACGGGCGCCACGCTTTACGGGCGAACCAGCGACCTGTTGGCCGAAGCCAAGCGCCGCCTGGCGCTCAAGCCGGGCAGCCTGACCACTTACCCACGCGGCAACCTGAGTGGCGGCCCTGATCAAAGCTATGAGGGCTACGTCGGAAACTACAAGCAGCACGTCTACGGCGAAACCGAGTATGGCGGCACGCAGGTCCTCAAGCTTTCGGCGGTCGATTTCGAGAAGGTCGGCATGCCGTACCTCTCACCCAAGTCATCGGCGTCGACCTCGGAGACCATTCAGCACACGCTTTACGGCGGACTGCTGATGCCTTTCGCCGTCCTCGGCGCGATGACTTACGTCGCCAAGCGCAACGTCAGTCGCGCCGGTGAGGCGCCGCCCGAAGCGCCGGGAGGAGAAGGCCGATGAGTACGCTACACCCTGCGCCGCCGGCACCCGTCGGTGGCAGCCTGTTTGGCGCCACGACGCTGATCTGCGGTGTCCTGATGACGATCATGGCGGCGATCATCGTCGTTCGCATGTTTTTCGGCCTCGCCTCGGTGACCAACCTGAACGACGGCTATTCGTGGGGTTTGTGGGTCGTCGGTGATGTCTTCATCGGCTCGGCACTTGCCTGCGGCGGTTTCTCGGTCGCCCTGCTGGTCTATATCTTCAACCAGGGACAGTATCATCCGCTCGTCCGGCCGGCGCTGCTCGGCAGCCTCTTCGGCTATACGCTCGCCGGCGCCGCGATCACCGTCGATCTCGGCCGCTGGTGGAACTTCTGGCACATCTTCTGGCCCGGGTATTTCAACGTCAACTCGGTGATGTTCGAAGTCGCCGCGTGCATCACCCTGTACATCATCGTCATGTGGATCGAGTTCTCGCCGGTGTTCCTCGAGAAGCTCGGCATGCGCGAAGCGCGCCAGAAACTGAACAAGGTGCTCTTCGTCTTCATTGCGCTTGGCATCGTTCTGCCGATGATGCATCAGGCGTCGCTGGGTACGATGCTGGTCGTCATGGGCGGACAGGTCAACCCGCTCTGGCAGACACCGCTGCAGCCGCTGATCTATCTCCTCTCGGCGATCATCCTCGGCTACGGCGTCGTCCTCTTCGAGTCGTGCGTCGCCGCCTCAGCCTATCGCCGGCAAATCGAGTTGCACCTGCTGAACCCGATGGCGCGAGTCATGCTGGGCACGATGGCCTTCTACCTGCTCGTCCGTTTTGCCGACGTCATCTGGCGCGATGCCTTCGCGCTTGCTTTCCAGCCGAATTACGTTGCGCTCAGCTTCTGGGTCGAAAACGCCTGTTTCATCGCGCCTTTCTTGCTCATTGGCAGCGTCGAGGCGCGGCGCAATCCGGCGCGCCTGTTCCTTGCCGGTATCGCCGTCATGCTCAGCGGAATTCTGCTGCGCCTGAACGGCTTCCTGATCGCTTTCGATACAGGGCCTGGCTGGAGCTACTTCCCTTCGGTAGCCGAGTTGCTGGTCACCCTCGGGATCTTCGCCGCCGAGGTTTTCGGCTACATCTACATCACCCGCCGCTTCCCGGTGCTGCCGCGCGAACCCGCGCCAGCCCGCGCCGCGCAGGCCTGACGCGCTTTCCAGGAGACCAGCATGTCGCAAAGAGTGACGATTGATCCGGTAACCCGTATCGAAGGCCATTTGCGTGTTGACGTCGAAGTCGATGGTGGCAAGGTCAAGAAAGCCTGGGCTTCCGGTCAGATGTGGCGCGGCGTGGAAAACATACTGATTGGTCGTGATCCGCGCGACGCGTGGGCCATCACCCAGCGCATCTGCGGCGTATGCACGACGGTGCATGCGATCGCTTCCGTACGCGCGGTGGAGAACGCGCTGCAGCTCGAACTGCCAATCAATGCGCAGTACATCCGCAACATGATCATCCTGGCGCATGCAGTGCATGACCACATCGTGCATTTCTACCACCTCTCGGCGCTCGATTGGGTGGACGTGACCAGCGCGCTGCGCGCCGACCCTGGCAAGGCAGCAAGCCTGGCCGAGAGCCTGTCGACCTGGTCGGGCAACAGCAAGGCAGAGTTCACCAAAGTCAAGGATCGGCTGACCGGCTTCGTCGGTACCGGCCAGCTCGGCATCTTCACGAATGGCTACTGGGGCCATCCGGCGATGAAACTGCCGCCCGAAATCAACCTGATCGCCGCCGCGCACTACCTGCAAGCGCTCGAAGTGCAACGGCACGCGAACAAGATCGTCAGCATCCTGGGCTCGAAAACGCCGCACATCCAGAACGTCGCGGTCGGCGGGGTAGCCAATGCGCTGGCCGTCGACGCGCAGTCGGTGCTGTCGGTCGAGCGCTTGTTGGCGGTCAAGACCTGGATCGACCAGTTGGCCGACTTCGTCAAGACCGTCTACCTGATCGACGTCGCGGTGATCGGCGGCTCGTACCCGGAATGGACGGCGATCGGCCGCGGATTCGTCGATTACCTGTCGGTGCCCGACATCCCGCTCGACGGGAAGAACACTCGCTTTGCGCTACCCGGCGGGCACATTGCCAACGGCGATCTGGCCAGCTTCAAGGAAATCAAGAGCCATGCCGACGCCTACTTCAGGGACGGGGTTGCTGAATCGGTCAAGCACTCGTGGTACCAGGGGGGTAAGGGTCCGCTGCATCCGCACCAGGGCGAAACGCGGCCGCAGTACACCGATTTTCAGGACGACGGCAAATATTCCTGGCTGAAATCGCCTACCTTCTACGACAAGCCGATGCAGGTCGGCCCCTTGTCGCGCGTCCTGGCGATGGTCGCCGCGCAGCACCAGCCGACGATCGACTACGCTACGCACGCGCTCGACCTGGTGTCGACGGTCGCCAAGACCAAGGTCGGTCTGGAAGCGCTGCATTCGACGATCGGTCGCCACGCGGCGCGCGCCGTCGCCTGTAGCGTGGCCGTCGACCAACTGGCCACCCAATGGGACCTGTTGCTGGCCAACATGGCGAAGGGCGATTTGAAGACCTTCAACAAGCCGGTTTTCCCGAAAGGAGAAGTCGCCGGTTTCGGCGTGCACGAAGCCCCGCGCGGCGTTCTTTCGCACTGGATCGTCATCGCCGACGGCAAGATCAGGAACTACCAGTGTGTCGTTCCGACGACCTGGAATGCCGCACCGCGCAACGAAAAGGACGAACCAGGTGCGTACGAGGCCTGCCTGGTGGGAACGCCGGTGGCCAATCCGGAACAACCGCTTGAAGTGCTGCGCACCGTGCACTCGTTTGACCCGTGCATCGCCTGCGCCGTGCATGTCGTCGACCAGGAAATGCAGCCGATTGTGAGGGTGGAGCCCGCCTGATGCTAGCGCTCAGACGCAAGCAGACAGCGGGCACCGCGCCATTTTCAGAGCCAGCACGACAGTGACGGAGGAGCCAGAGGGTGCGTATCGTCGTTCTCGGTGCCGGTAATATCCTCCTCGGTGACGAGGGGCTGGGCGTCCGCGCCATCGAGCGCCTGCCGCATGCCTATTGCCTCCCGGCGTGCATCGAATTGCTCGACGCCGGGACCTGCGGCATGGAAATGCTCGAAGAACTGGAGGATCTGGACGCCTTGATCGTCGTCGACGCGATCCGTGCCAGCCGGGAACCCGGCACGTTGATCCGTCTGGTTGGTGAGCAAGTGCCGGTGTTCTTCAGGACAAAACTCTCGCCCCACCAGATCGGCCTGTGCGATGTCCTGGCAACGCTGGAGTTGCTCGCGCGCGCTCCGCGCTACACCGCGATTCTCGGCTTGCAGCCACAGTCGCTGGCGCTCGGCATGGAGCTCACACCGATAATCGAGGCGGCGATGCCCGAACTCCTTCGTCTGATCGTCGCTGAACTCGGCGTGCTCGGCGTCCACCCAGCACCGCGCTGTGCGGCGCTGACGAGCTGAAATGTGTCTGTCCCTACCCATGCAAGTCGTCGCGCAAGCGGACGACAATGGTCATTTCGCCATCGTCGAGCGGCACGAGCACGGCACTCTCCGCCGCGAGCGAGCAAACATGATGCTTATCGGACCGCAAGCCGTCGGCACCTGGGTTCTGGTCGCGCTGGGTCTGGCGCGCGAAGTCGTCGCCGATGGCGAGCGCGCCCTGATCGAAGACGCACTCGCCGCACTCGCCGCAGAGATCGCAGGCGCCTACGATCCTGCCTTGCATTTCACTGACCTGACGAGCCAAAGCCCGGCAAGGAGGAGGGAAACGTGAACAGCAGCTTTCGCCAACCTGCAGTGCGCGACGAACTACCACCAGTGGCCGGCATCATCGGCGAAGACCCAGCACCTCGCCTGACCACGATGTATCGTCGCATCTGGTTCGAGACGATGCACGAAATGCCTTTCGTCAACGCCGCGCTGTCGGTCGAGGCACTGGGTTTTCGTCGCTGGCAGCCCGACGACTCGACAACGACAGGCCCGGCCGCTACACCGCCTGACGCGCGCAGCACGCCGGCAGCGCAGACTCCCGCTGGCGACTGGATCGGAGCCGTCATCACACCCTGGTTCATCAATCTTTTCGTCCTTCCTGGCGGCGGAACTCTGTGGTCCGATCGACCGCGCGGCGAACGCTGTTTGCTCGAATTCCCGATTGGACCGCTCGAATTCATCGCCGACCATGATCCTACCGCAGAGATTCCGAAGTTCCAGTACTGTCCGCTCTTTGCCCCACCCAGCGAGTTCTCGTCGCAGACGGCAGCGCGCGCCGCGGCACTGGCCGCCCTTGCGGCCATGTTTGCACCACCGCCAGGCGTGCGCCGCTCCGCAGCG
>WBZM01003563.1_pt1 | contig 12062 bp, 12 predicted proteins | sample 5204271 | NCBI WGS metagenome assembly WBZM01 (sample SAMN12344346, study PRJNA552823) | activated sludge metagenome | biome: Activated sludge suspended growth; feature: Nitrification reactor; material: Wastewater; isolation source: activated sludge from nitrification reactor of wastewater...
GGCGACAACGACATGTCGACTCGTCGCCGCATCAGTCTCGAACGGCTCCGCGCGGACATCGGTCTCGAGGTCGTCCTGATTACTCCCGACAACCTTGCAGAGTGGGTGGTCCCCGGTCATCCGCTGCATCCCTCGTATCAACACCTCTCGCTGGTGCACCGCTCGGACTACCTCCGCGCCTACTTCTTCCATCACCACGGGGGCGGCTACTGCGACGTCAAGAGGCCGCTGCACTCATGGGCCGAGGCGGCACGCGAGTTCGCGGCAGACAACGAAGCCTGGTATGCCGGGTCGCCGATGCAGTTGTCCTGGCTCGGTTGGTATGCCGGGCCGCTGGGTCAGGACCTCCGACGCAACTTCGCGGGTTTGGCCTGCAATGGGGCGGGCCTCGCGCGGCCGACCACTCCCCTCTCTGCCGAATGGCTGCATGAGGTCGAACGCCGGATGACCGCGTGGCAGGACCGCCTGGCGGCCTACCCCGGCGGTGTCCGCGGCGAGACCGACGGGTATCCCTTCTCGTGGAATGACCTGCTCAATCGGGTCCATCACCCACTGTCGATGAAGTACGCCCGGCATGTCCGTCGGTCGGCTGTCTTCGATATCGACGTCCTGGACTACGACTAGTCAGCACTCGGCCACCCCTCGGTCTCTTCTCGGCCGAGGAAGCACGCTGCTTCTTGCCACCGCCTCAACCGAAGGAGGACATCGTGACCGACGCTCCGCAGCAGGCTGGCTACGGCTACCTCACCCGCCCCGACGTCGCGCCGTTCATCCCCCGCGGGGCAGTCTCCGCCCTTGACGTGGGATGTAGCGAGGGCGGCTTCGGCGAGTCGCTCCGGTCTGCCCTTGGGTCAGGCGCCAGGTTGGTCGGCGTCGAAGCAGTCCCGGAGTCAGCAGCAGCAGCACGGGAGCGATCGTCCTTCAATGACGTGATCACGGGCTACTTCCCGCACGCCCTCGACGGGCGAGACGAGAGATTCGACCTCATCAGCTTCATTGACGTTCTGGAGCACATCTACGACCCTCGGGCTGCGCTTGAGGCTGCCAAGACGTTCCTCGCTCCGGGCGGTTCAGTTCTCGCCTGTCTGCCGAATGTTCAGTACGCACCGGTGGTTTGGGAGTTGATCCGCGGGCGGTGGGACTACACCGACACAGGCATCCTCGACCGCACCCACGTGCGCTTCTTCACTCGCGCCACGATGGTGGAGCTCTTCGAGTCGGCCGGGTACCAGGTCGACCTGGTGCAGGGCATCCACAACATCATTCAGGACAAACCAGCCATCGGGCGCGGCCACCGCCGGAAGTTGCGTCACCTGCTCGGCTCGGCCCAATGGATCCAATTCGTCATCCTGGCTCGCCCTCGGTAACACCACTTCGGTGGCATCGGTGAGTCAATGTGAGCGACTCAGCGCCCAGGCATCCCAGCCGAGCGGCGCCACCCGACGCATTGGACCCACCGCCGCGAGTCCCAGGGCAGGTTCAGGAAGCCCGGCGCGCATGCGCTGCCACACGGTGGCGATCGCCGCGTCATCCAGGCCGCTGCCAGCCCGCCAGTAGGGGGCGATCTCATCCCCAGGGTCGGTCAGCATCACCGCCGCTGTGCCTTGTCGCACCTTGCGGGCCACCTGTTCGGGGCTACGGAACATCGCATGGGCGATGTAGAGGCCGGAGTGTCGAGAGCCGACACGCATCCCGAAGTGATTGCCGACGTGGACCCCCGCCAGCGGGTGGCCGCGCACAGCCACCTTGCCAGGCACGGCCGGAGTCGAGTCCATGATGAACTCGGTGGTTGACCAGTCGTGGGGAGGGTCGCTCACCGGGATCATGTGGTGAAAGGCGGCCGACACGATCCCCGCGTTACGGTCCTGGCGCGACAAGCCGCGCAGATACGACCCCACCGATTCCCCACCGGCGAACCAAAACTCGTCCGCGTCAAATGGCACGACCCAATCGGCGCCGGCGCGGCTGGCGGCGCGAACCAGGAGACTCATCTTCTCGCCTTGGTAGTACGCCGGTTCACGGTCGTATGCGACATGAATCCGGCTGTCTCGCAATGACATTGCTTCGACGAGTTCAAGGGTGCCGTCGACCGAGCCGTTGTCGGCCACGAGCAGATGATCGACGTCTTGCGTCAGGAGATGAGTCAGCGTGGCTTCGAGGATGTCTGCCTCGTCGCGCACCATGGTGACGCCCCAGACCTCGCCGGGCCGACGGCGACTTCGCGGCAGCTTCGGGAGCTCAACACCTCGGTATGCCGCCCATGCCTTCCGCCGCACCGATTGGCTGCGATGCTCCCGCAGAAACCACGCGACTTGACCCGCTTCCAGCTTCGCTCGCGAACCCACACCTGGGAAGGTCACAACGGTGCCTCTGCAATAGCCCGATCGAGGCGTCGAAGCTCCTCCACCAGGGTCGGCGTCGAGACACCGGTCACCTCGGCGATCGAGCGGGCACGGAGCCGCCAGTCCAGTCGGCGCAATGCCCAGGCGTGGTTTCGCCGCGCCACCTCGGGAGTCCACTCGTCGCAGGCAGCCCGAATCGCCGCGAGGCCGTCGGCGAGGTCGAGCGAGTCCAGCTCCAAAAGGGCTCCCGGCCAAAGCAACTCGCGGGTTGCTTCGCATCGGGGAGACACCCCGGCCACCACGCACCCGCAGGCCAGCGAGTCGGTCCACCGACCGGTGAGGTACTCGTGAACGGGATGCGTGTACTCCGCTGGGGCTGCCGTGTTGGAGAACGCGAGCGTGAACTTGGCCCGTTGAGCGGCCCCCAGTAATCCCCGCTGGTTCGCGATCGGGTCGGCGTCGAAGGGCGTTCGCCCGGCATACTGCAATCCAGCGCGCGCCGCAGCCCCCGCGACCTCTGTGTCGTCATCCCAGGTGCCTGGCATACGGCCGAGGCGTTGCACGTCAACCGGACGGTCGGGGCCTCCGAAGCCCTCATCGAGAACATCGGAGCCAAACGGGAGCCAACTCGTGGAGGTGCCCGTGGCCGCCGACCACACGTCGACCAGTTCCGCGTCGGTCACGAAGAGATGGTCGAAAGAGCCCCGGTGTCGCGCCACTCGCGGGATGCGGTCGGTCCAGAACGAGTCGATGACCCACCCCGCGACGAACTCATGAGCACGACGCAGGGCGTGTGTGGACAGGACGGCATTGAGATGCCCCGGGGCTGGGGCGATGACCAGGGCGAAACCGGAGCGTCGGCGGCGCGGCAGCAAGCCCGGGGTCAGGCGCACCTTGGAGTAGCCCTGGCTGGCATCCAGCCGCACCAGTTGCGCCTCGAAGAGCCGGGCCATCAACGCTGCCTGCAACTCGACCGTCGCCCATCCGCGACCCCCGTTGTCGGAGTAATACACGGTCGAGGGCACCATGCTCATATCCTCGTGCACGATCGCCACAAGCGGCGACAGAGTCCGCGGGGGACGAGACTCGCACCCCGTCTGGAAGGTCGATGCACATCAAGCTCAAAGCCGCCCCGTATGCCGTGTGGACGCGAATTGCGCCCGTGGTCGGCCCGATCGCGCTCCGGGCCAACACGCTGGGGTCGCGCGGCTACCACCGTGCGCGGATCTCCCCGGCCAGAGTCACCGGGTATTGCGTCTATCGCCGCAAGAACGCTGCCATCGTGACTGACTTCCTGCAGGGCTGGCCCTCCGGATCGCAGTTCCACCTGCATGCCTTGGACAGTCCGGCCGAAGCCCTCTCGTCGGTCACTCGGTCCTCGGGACCTGGACACCGTATGCCGTTGCTGCAGAGCCTTATTGAGGCACATCCTCCGCGGGGAGGCGACCTGTTGATGATCTTCGACGACGATGTCGTCTTCGTGGGCGGGGGAGCGAATCGAATCGCGGGTCTGGTCACCACGGGTGCCTTCGACATAGCCCAGCCGGCTCACGTGGCTGACAGCAATCTCAACTACAAGGTGACCCAGGTGGTCCCGCTCATGACGGCCCGCGAGGTGACGTACGTCGAGGTTGGGCCGGTCGTCCTGTTCTCCCCCCGAGCCCAACGCCGGGTCTTGCCCTTCCCCGCCGCGGCGCGGATGGGGTGGGGTGTCGACGTCGGGTGGACGCTGTTGCGCCGCGAGGGTTTCCGGTTGGGCGTCATCGATGCCACCCCGATTCGCCACCTCGGCGAGGTCGGCACGGCATACGACAATGCGGCGGAGGAGGAGTTCCAAGCGCCCTACCTCGCGGCTGCCGGCGTCACCTCCGCGCAGTACCTCGCGGGGAATGCCGGCCCGACCTGGCGACCCTGGGCTCGACGACCCAGCTGGGTGCCCTGACCGGTTGCTACCGGGGCCGCTCGGACTTGGCGCGGTCGACCTCGCCGTCCGGATCCCAGGTCGGCCAGGCGAAGGGTTGGAGGCGCAGCATGGGACCGCGGGCGTGGTACTTCAGCGAAGGGGCCGCGATTCCACGAGACATGGCTCGCCACGCGTCCTGGATTTCGTCGTCAGACAGTCGCGCCCCGGCTGTCCAATGGTCCCCGGTGTCCATGGCCACGGCTCCTGCTGCCATAGCTTCAGCGGCCGCGCCCTGTCGGGCCTTCCGGGCAACCTGCTCGGGGCCTCGGTACTGGGCGTGCGCGATGTATAGGCCCCGACCGGCGGTGCCGACTCGGATCACCGAGTGGTTGCCTTGGCCCACGATGGCGAGGCCGTGGGAACGGAAGGCCACCTTCCCGGGGAACGCTTCGTCACAGTCGAACCAAACCCAACTGGCAGAAGTGAGATCTCCCGCGTTCTCGGGGACTAGATGATGCATCTCGGCGTGGATGATCCCCGCCCGCTGCGCGCGCAGGAAGCCGCCGACCGTTTCGCGTCGTGCGAAGAAGAACTCGTCGGCATCAAACGGCAAGATCCAGTCAGCGCCCGCCCGCCAGGCCGCGTGCGCCAGCCGGGTGATCTTCTGCCCCTGCATATGTGCTGGCTCTTCGTCGAGGGCCACGTGGACCCGATCGTCGCGCTGAGCCAGGCTGGTGAGCAGTTCTCGGGTGCCGTCCTGCGAGCGGTTGTCCGCGATGAGCACGTGGTCGATGCCCTGGCTGAAGAGATGACGGATCACTCGCTCAACGACGTCGCGCTCATCGCGAACAACCGCCACCGCCCAGATCTCGCCGGGCTGACGGCGCTTGCGCGGCAGGATGGGCAGCTGGATCCTGGCGTTGACTCGCCGCCGAGCCCGCCAGCGACGACCGCTGGAATGCCATCGGAGGACGGCTGTCAGCTGACCGACTTCGGCCCGGACCCGGTCAACGGATGCAGTCGACTTCACTGGGCCGCACCCGGAATCACCTCGGAGCTGTCATCGAGCTCGAGCGAACCCAGAGCGATGAGCTGCGCGAACTCGGTGCTACGGTGCGCGAGCTCACTGAAGGTGCCGGTCCCGGCGATCTTCCCGTTGTTGAGCAGGATGATCTGGTCAGCGTCTTTCACGGTCGACAACCGGTGGGCGATGACGATCGTCGTGATCTCCGACGGCAGGTCCGCGAGCGTTTCCGAAATCCGACGTTCGGTGGCGTTGTCGAGGGCTGAGGTCGCCTCATCGAGGACCAGCACCGAGGCGCCGCGGTAGAGGGCCCGCGCCAGTCCGAGGCGCTGCCGCTGGCCACCGGACAGGCGCACCCCTCGCTCCCCCACCGGAGTGTCCAGTCCCTGCGGCAGGGTGGCGACGAAGTCCTCCAGGTGCGCCAGGGAAATCGACCGTTCGAGCTTCGGCCAGTCGACATCGGTTCGGAGATGGTCGAAGGCGACGTTTTCGCACAGCGGCAGGTCCATGAGGTAGATGTCCTGCGGCACGAAGGCCAGGTTGTTCTGCCAGCGGCAGCGCTCTGAGATCGCGTCCACCCCGTCGACAGTGATTGCACCGCCGGTGGGCGTGTGCAGGCCCAAAATGAGTTTGGCGATGGTCGTCTTACCGGCTCCGCTTCCGCCGACGATCGCGACGCGAGAGCCCGGCTTCACGACAAAGGACACCTTATCAACGACCGGCGTATGACCATCATCAAAGGTGAAGGACACACCGTCGAAACGCAGTTCGTGTCGAAACTCCAATTGCCCTTCGCAGCCGCCCTTGGGCTCTGCTGTGGTGTAAGCCTTCTCGCGCTCAAGTTCCTCGAAGAGCAGGGTGCGGGCGGATTCGCCGGAGCGGATTTGGGTCACCGAACCGAGCAGTCTGGTCAGCGATGGAAGCATGCGGAAGGCGGCAGCTGCCATGACCGCCAAGGTCGCGACGAGTGCGTCGGGAGAACCCAGCGTCTGGGTGAACATGATGACTCCGCCGAGCCCCAAGATGAACAGGATCTCCAGCAGGTAGCGCGGTGCCTCGCCCAGAGTGGTGCTCACGCGCCCAGCGAGCACTCCACGGGTGGCTGCATCGCGATACCGAAACAGGTAGAACTCCTGGGCATGCCGGATCTTGATTTCCTCGATGCCGCCCAACGCCTGAGTCATGGATGCGTAAGCGATCGTGGCCGCGTGCATCTGGTCCTCACCGGCACGTTTGGCGCGGGGCCTGACGATCTTGGCGAATAGCACTCCGATCCCGCCGAAATACAGAACCAAGATGAGCGTGATGAGTGGAGACGTGAGAAATAGAGCACCGAGAATGGTGAGCATCGTGAAGCTCTCGACCACCAGGGTCATCGTGCCCCCGACCGTGGACATATAGAACATGCCCACGGCGTTGGAGATGGTCTGCAGCATGTCGGGCACGGATCGCTGGAGGAACACCGAATAGGGCGCATTGAGGAAGTAGCGCAACATCCGCGTGGATGTGGCCACCTGCTCTCGCCCGATGAAGCCGAGCATCCACCAGCGAAAGGCGAGCGAGAAGACGTCTTTGACGATGAAGCCCCCGAGGACTCCGCTCATCAGTGTGAGGATGAACGGGATCTTCGCTGGCTGCCCCAGGAGGCGGTGTAGCCACCCCAGCACGCCCTGCTCCATGTCCGCGCCAGACAAGATCTGGATGAGCGGGAAGAGCAGGGCGATGGCCGCGGTTTCGATGAGTGACACCACGAGTGAACCCGCGGTGGCGATGCCGAGCTTGACACGTGCTCGACGCGAGAAGAGCTCGCCGTAGGGTGCCCACGCAGCTTTGAGCCGGGTCATACATGTCCTCCGGTCAGGGTGGCGCGTCCCCCAGCGCCAACGCCTCCACGGTAACGGGCGTCACGGCAGATCATGACATTCCAGACGTCCGAGCGAGCAGGTCCAGGGTGGCGCGGTCAAAGGCGTCCCTGGAGAATCGCTTCGCACCGACCATGGCTTCCCGGCTCAGGGCTGCCCAGCGCACCTCGTCGAGGGCCACCTCGCGCGTGGCCGCCAAGAGTTCGGGCAGAGTCGACCAGCGGATGCCATCAACGCCATGGCGGACCGAGTCGCGGGCGCCGGCCGTGTCCAGGACGATCGGCACCGCTCCCGCCGACATCGCCTCGACCGTCGACATCCCGAAGTGCTCCTGATTGCCAGGGTTGACCTCCGGATCAGACCCCAATCCGGTGGCATGCCAGTAGATCCGGGCCTCGTTCATGAATCGCACCAGGTCGGCGTGGTCCACCGCCTCGTGGAAGCGAACCGGCAGCCCTGCTGCGCGCTCTTTCAGCGCCTCCACCGCCGCCCGCGAGGGTCCCTCGTCGTGCACCGGGCCGACGAGGTCCAGAGTCCATCCATCCGCGTGCAGCTCCGTCAACGCGGCAAAGGCGTCGACCAGAACGTCCTGGCGTTTGAGCAGGGTGTCACCGACGTCGGCGACGAAACGGCCCACATTGAGGATCGACCGCCGACGAACAGTGTCAGGACGGCGCATGTCCTCGCAGGGAGGGAAGATCACGGCGTCGGCTTTGATCCCCCACCAACGGTGCAACCAGTCGGCAGTGAAGGTCGAGTTCGTGACGATCTGTTGGTAGCTGTCCGACAACACCACGCTCGTCCCTCCCAGCAGCCGACCGACACGGTCGGCCCGCGCCTCGACCCGTCGAGTGGACTCGGTCCACAACAGGTGAGCTGGGCGATGCGGGAACATGCACACGAAAATCCCTCGCGGAGAAGGGTTCTTGAGAGTGCTCTCGAAACCGACATTGACAAAGACATCGAAGTTCATCCGACGCACGTCGCGGTAGTCCTCCCAGTTCTGCAGCCGTCGCAGATAGGGGACGGGCACCTGGGCGCGATAGGCAGCCCGCAACGGCAGCGACCGTCCGCGCCGCATCGACAAGACAGCACAGCGCGAGAGGTCGAGGTTGTGGAATCTCGTCGCCTCGTCCAGAGAGTCCACGCCATCGGTCACGACCGTGACATCGGCGACACGGGACAGGGCGGCCGCGACCGCCAAGCCGTGCTTCTCGCCGCCTCCGCGCAGCTGCGGATTCGGCACGAGCACGGCAATGCGGCGTGGAACATCCGACGCCGCACGAGAAGGGTCCATCCCCACCACTCTCCCGTGTGAACTACACGTGAGTATGCCGTGGGGCTGGGTCGCGTCCGACGCGCGTCACCCAGCCCCACGGCATACCGAAAACCCTTGCGGGTCAGGCGAACTCAGGCCGGGACGACCTCGAACGCGACCTTGGCCTGCACCTCGGGGTGCAAGCGGACCAGCGCCGAGTACTCACCGACGGTCTTGATGTGGCCGGGGACCTCGATCTTGCGACGGTCGAGCTCCGGGCCACCAGCGGCCTTGACGGCGGCGGCGATGTCGCCACCGCTGACCGCGCCGAACAGGCGCCCGCCCTTGCCGGCCTTCGCGGCGACCTTGACGGACTTGCCCTCCAGGGCGGCCTTGACCGACTTGGCGTCGTCGAGCGACTTGATCTCGCGGGCCGCGCGGGCCTTGGTGATCGAGTCGACCTGCTTCTGGCCGCCGGCGGTCCACGCCGTGGCCAGCTTGCGGGGGAAGAGGTAGTTGCGGGCGTAACCGTCCTTGACGTCGACGACGTCACCGGCGGTGCCGAGACCGCTCACCTCGTGCGTGAGGATGACCTTCATCTCCAGTGCCTTCCTACGAAAGAGGGGTATGCCGGTCAGCGCGCCGACGACGAGTACGGCAACAGGGCCATCTCGCGGGCGTTCTTGACGGCGTTGGCGATGAGGCGCTGCTCCTGGACCGACACGCCGGTCACCCGACGAGCGCGGATCTTGCCGCGGTCGGAGATGAACTTGCGCAGCAGGTTGGCGTCCTTGTAGTCGATGTTCTCGACCTTGGCCATCTTCAGCGGGTTGGCCTTCTTCTTCGGCTTCCGCGGCGGGGGCTTGGGCATGTCGTGTGTCTCCTAAAGGTCAAAACTCTGTCGTGAAGTTGTGGTGCCGTCGATCAGCGTCGAGCGAGCGGATCAGAACGGCGGCTCGTCGTAGGACGGCGCTCCGCCGCCCCACCCACCCTGGGTGGGGCCACCCTGCGGGGCCCCGCCGTAGCCACCCTGACCACCTGGTGCGCCCATGCCACCGGCGGGCTGGCCGTAGCCACCCTGCGGCGCGTGGCCGCCACCGGCGGGACCGGTCGCCCACGGGTCGGACTCCTGCCCGGCATACCCGCCGGTCTGTCCGCCCTGGCCGCCGAAACCGCCGCCGGAGCCCTGACCACGCTGGGTGCGCGCGACCTTGGCCGTGGCGTACCGCAGCGAGGGGCCGACCTCGTCGACCTCCATCTCGATGACGGTGCGCTTCTCGCCTTCCTTGGTCTCATACGACCGGCTTTTGAGTCGGCCGGTGACGATGACCCGGGTGCCGCGCTGCAGCGACTCGGCGACGTTCTCGGCCGCGTCCCGCCACACCGAGCAGCGCATGAACAGGGTTTCCCCGTCCTTCCACTCGTTGCTCTGGCGGTCGAACGCACGCGGCGTCGAGGCGACGGTGAAGTTGGCCACGGCTGCCCCGGACGGGGTGAACCGCAGCTCGGGGTCGCCGGTGACGTTCCCGACGATGGTGATGACGGTGTCGCCAGCCATGCGTGGACCTCTCGTTTCCTCAGCCGGTGCGTTCTCGGTGATCCGGTGGTGCTAGGTGATCGGGTGGTGCGATGCTCAGGCGCCGGGGCGCAGGAGCTTGGTGCGCAGGACCGACTCGTTGAGGTTGAGCTGACGGTCCAACTCGAGCGCGGTGGCCGGCTCGGCGCTCATGCGCACGACGGCGTAGATGCCTTCGGACTTCTTCTTGATGTCGTAGGCCAGGCGACGACGGCCCCAGATGTCGACGTTGTCGACGGAGCCTCCGTCCTTCTTCACAACCGACAGCAACTTGTCGAGCGAGGGCGCGACGGTGCGGTCGTCAAGCTCGGGGTCGAGGATGACCATGAGTTCGTACTGACGCATGCGGTGACCCACCTCCTTTGGTCTTCGGCGGTCACGGTCTTTCCGTGACAGGAGGGTGTGCATGTGTCTGCCTGCCGACACTCTGCCCGATCCGGGACACCCGGTAGGCGGGTTATCCACAGGTGGTGCGGCTTTGGGACCGCGCCGACGATCGGCGGTATGCCGGAGGCGAACCGTCCAAGGGTACGGCACCGGAGCACGGCATACCGAATCGCTTGCCGCTTCCTGCGCGACAGGCTGCGACTACTTGCTCAGCCACCGGCAGGTGAGGTGTGCCGACCACGGCTGGGCCACCCCGACTGGGGTGACTCGCACGGTCGGATCCTGGCCTGTCGCTGAGCACATCGCTCGGGCGTCGGACACGGTGGCCGGCCAGGATGGGCCCTCGGTGTTCCAGGTGTCACCGCGGAAATCGGCGACGACGCCCAGGAAGACTGACCCGGCGAGCAGGACTGCGGCCGCGCCCATCCAGCGGATCGTCCTGCGCCTCTCCCAGCAGCGTGCTGCCACGATGACCACCACTGGAAACCACAGGAATCCCGAGACGGTCGAGTATCGGGCCGAATCCGCGACCGTCCACCAGTTGCCCAGCGACAGCAGCGAGAGGTCTGCGAACGCAAGCGCAGCCATGAGGAAGGCCACCGACGCGGCCCCCCAGCACCACGACGAGGTGGCCTTCGTCCCGTGTCAGGCCGACCCGTGGTCCGCGCTCAGGTCGGCTCGGGAACGGCTTTCCCCTCGTGGGCGGGTCCTCGCGAGTATCCCCAATATGAGGTTTGCCCCGGTGCTGTGGGGGCTACTGCGCGGTCGATGGGACTACGCCGACGACGGTGTGCTCGACCGCACCCACCTGCGCTTCTTCACGCGGTCAAGCATCGAATCGCTGTTCATCGACACCGGCTACGTGGTGGAACGCTGCGAGGGCATCAACAACGTGGTGCGGGTCTACCCGGACCGCTTCTCGGGGCACTTGCGCAAGCTGCGGCACCTGCTGGGGGACACCCAGTGGACGCAGTATGCCGTCGTCGCTCGGTCAGGTTGACCTGCCCCACCGTTGGCGTAGGCCAGCGACAGCGGCTGGCACCCTGAACCGGCGCAGGTACGGGTTATCCCCCGCCCACTGCTGCTCATAGAGGCGGGCATCCTCGGCCGCTTGCCCGCTGAATTCGCCACGCGACGACGACGTGCTCATCTCAGTCACAATGGGCACACCGTAGAGGTGATAGTTGCGGTGCCGTTGGCGATTAAAGACGTAGTCGTCGCCGTAGATGATCTTGAGATCCTCGGGGATGACGACCCACCGTTCGCGTTCGAAGAGCATCGCGCTGCCGAACCCCCAGGTGCGTGCGTAGGTGGGGACCAGGCGCGGTGGGCCGACCGGAGGCTGGCCAGTGCCGTCGATGTAGCAGGTCGGGTGCGGCCCGATCAGTCCCATGCCGGGCCGCGCCAGTGACAAGACGGTGCCGAGGAAGGTCGGCTCGATGCTGATGTCGTCGTTGCTCACGAACACGTAGCGGCCGGTGGCGACACTGACCCCGAGATTCCAGGCGGGGTTCACGAAGATGTTCTCGGGTTGATCCAGGACGCGCAGTTTCGGGTGCGCGAAGGCGACCCCTCGGGCCGAATTGTTGACGAGGACCACTTCACGCACCAGGGCGGTGTCAAGCCGTGGAAGCAACGGGTGGTAGTCCTTGGAGTAGGCGTTGGAAGGACTCGCGGGGGGTGAGGAAGCCGAGGGCTTGGCGGGGTCGT
>WBZM01003564.1_pt1 | contig 12062 bp, 9 predicted proteins | sample 5204271 | NCBI WGS metagenome assembly WBZM01 (sample SAMN12344346, study PRJNA552823) | activated sludge metagenome | biome: Activated sludge suspended growth; feature: Nitrification reactor; material: Wastewater; isolation source: activated sludge from nitrification reactor of wastewater treatment...
AAGGCGGCCGTCGATGAACTCGCAGACGAGCCGGATGGCGATCTCGCGGCGGCCATCGATCAGGCCGTCAACAACACCAGTCTCGTGCTGATGATCGAGGTCGGCGATCAGTTCCTCCTCTTTCCCGGTGATGCCCAGTGGGGAACCTGGAAGGCCATCCTGGACGATCCCGATCAGCAGAGCCTGCTCCAGCGCACGACCATGCTCAAGGTCTCCCATCACGGCAGCCACAACGGCACGCCCAAGGAGCTGGTCGAGAGGATCCTGCGCAAGGGAACCGTCGCACTGGTGTCGACTGCGGCGGTAAAACAATGGCCCGACGTGCCGAGACCTCCACTGATGACGGCCCTGTCGGGAAAAGCCGTTCTGGCGCGCAGCGACCAAGCAGCGGCGCTGAAACGCAAAAAGGGGTTTACAGTGGTGAACGGCTACATCGAGTGGGAGGGGCCCATCGCGTCGTGATCGCGCGCGGCCTCATCGGCTCGCATCGATCGTCACGACTAGCTTGTCGGGGCTGGCCTCGATGATCGTGAGCCGCAGCGGCCGCTGGCCAGTTGGCGCCAGCTCGATCCGCTCCCCTGGAAGGAGGCGCCACGTGCCCTCTGCCTCCTGCCTCTTGTCGGTCGGTCCCGGCCCGCTCGCGATCAGCTTTCCGTCCGGCCCGAGATGGAAGGATCGCCGGCCCCGCGACGGCGGGAAAGACCAGAAGTCCGGCCGGAAAACCATGCGGCCGTCCTGGTCCTCCTCATGAGAATGAGTCCAGCGCTGCTGTAGCGTCTCGAGACTAGCCTCAGCCATTACGTCCGTGATCCGGCATCCTTGACGAGCCCACTACGTGGACCGGCGAGTGTCGCGCGCATGCGCGCGATCTGCCCGTTGGTGAACATGAACATGGCCTTGTCGTCCACGTAGTCCATATAGTTGACAAACATGTCGCCGTTCGGGCCGTTGTTGCAGGACACGTGCGGAAAGGCGGGTTCGTTGTAGTTCGGGAGCTGCTGCTTCGGGGTATCGGAAACGAGATCCGACCCCGAGCAGTCCTCAGTATCTCCCCATATATGGCGCAGATTGAGGAAGTGACCAATCTCGTGCGTCGTGGTGCGGCCGAGATTAAACGGCTTTGCCGAGATCCCGTTGGTACCGAAAGCCGTGTTGCGGATGACGACACCGTCGGTGTCGGCCGGGCCGCCGGGGAACTGTGCATAGCCAAGCAAGCCCCCACCGAGATTGCACACCCAGAGATTGAGGTACTTCGTCGTATCCCAGGCGTCGGAGCCGCCGGTGGCGTGCCGCTTCACGGTCTCGTTCTGGCCGAACTCTTCCTTCGTGGTCTTGCGGCGGACGATGCCCGACGTGTTGTTGCCGGCGGAATCGCGGCTGGCAAGTTTGAACTTGATCCTGGCGTTGCCGACCAGGCTCTTCCAGGGAGCGGGAACATTCGGGAGATCGGCGTTCGCGGCGCTGTAATCCGCATTGAGGACGTCGATCTGACTCGCGATCTGCTGATCACTGATGTTGGCGGCGCTTTCCTTGTAAATGACATGCACGACGACAGGGATGGTAACGCTCGTCAGCCTGGCGACGTTCATCCGGGCGATGCGTCTCTGGGTAGCGTCCTCGATGCGGACCAACCTTTCCCGGTAGCCCGGATCGAGCTCGAGCAGACGATGGAACTCCGCCATCGCCCCGCAAGATCGCTTCTTCGGCAGCTCATTATCGGCCATGAATTATCTCCCATGAATCTCTTTGGTGTTGGAGTGGCATCGTCAGTGAGATGGCAACATGGGATGTCGCCGGACGTGAGCTGATTTTGCCCTAATTTCATCAGCGAGGTAAGCACGAAATGTGGATCAGACTACTGGACTAACTTTCAAGTCGGCGGGCCAACGGGTGCGGGCGCTTCTGTGGATCTCGCCACTTGCGCCACCGCCGCCAGCCCCGTTCTCAAGCCTGACGCATAATCAGGGCGTCGGCGTGAGCCAAGATCGTCACGGCCGTAGCGCAATTATGCGAGCAGCGAGAGCAAGCAGCGCATTACCGGCTTCATCATGGGCGTCTGCTTTATTGGACACTGGCCGACAGCGTCTGGGACGCATGAGCGTCACGTCGTAGATAGTTCCGCAGTGCCGAGTTACGAAAACCCGAATCAGATCTGCTCCGCCTCAAGATCGCAATTCGTCGTGCCAACGCACTGCGGAGTCACAGCAGAGGTTACTGCGCTCCATCCGAGACGGATATGACCTAGTTTTGATGCCGGTCCACGATCTTCCGTCTGGCGAGCGAATTCGGGCGGGACCGCACATACTGTGACATGGCGGTCATTCCAGTTCGCTTTGACATGATCCAACCGCGCCTGGCAATTGGCAACCCCATGTCGATACATATTGGATATGCCGTAAGAATACGCAACTCGCGCGTGCCCCGCCTTCGGCCGCAGTGGCGCGGAGCGTGTTCGCATCTTTCCGCCATGATGTGGCGCCACGATCGCTATGAAATCCGCCGTCGCAGACGCGATCGCTGCTTGCGCGGGAGGAATGAAGCTGTAATCCGCATCGCCCGTAAACAGTAGTCGCGGCGCGCTGGGATTACCAGACTTCGCAACCGTCACGGCCAATCCGGTGTCGTTGCGGCTCGTGCCGGTCCGCGTACACTTGTCGATCGTAATCTGGCCGCTTGAGATGCTGGCGAGGCCGTGCGGCCAGATCAGCAACCCGGCGCCGGAGGCCATTTGAAAGGCAGCCGTGCGGTGAACGGGGCCCATCTTCTGCCGGGGGGCGATCCACTTGCAGTTGTAGGCCCGTGTATCCCGACTGGCCGAAGACCAGTGATCCCAATCCCAATGCGAGAGGATGATCGGCGCCGAGGCACACATGCAAAACAAATTGAGCCCCGGTGGAAACGTCGTTGTATGACGGAGCACGCCGCCGCCGAAATCACAATAAACCACGACGCGCCCGACACTGTTGCAGAGTCCGGCGCTGCTGCCTTGGCCGACGTCGTACACCACGGCGTGGTCGATTTGACCCGCCTTCGCAAGCGCGTCCTCGATATCCTCCTGGGTCGCGTCACTGACGTCATCGAGGGACAACTCCTTATCGAGCCGCTGCTTGATGGAGCCGGTTACCCGGCGCACGGACGAGAGATTGATAGGAGTGGGCACGCTGAAGAGGTTGCGATAGACCAGCGCTGCTCCCTCGGCTGCCGTCTCGAATACGATCTCCAGCCACTCCGATTCGTCGGCCTCCTCCAGGTCATCGCGATCGAGCACTTTGAAGCGGTCGAAGTTGTCGGCTCTCGCCTCGATCACGCAAAGGCGAGCGTCCATGAAAAAGCGCGTATCCGCATCGGCTCCCCCACCTGGTCGGCGGCGGTTGTCGTCGAACCAATTCGCGTCGATGCTGTCGAGATAAAGAACCGGCCCGCTTCCCGGCAGCGGGGGCACGCCGCCCGGCCCGTCGCCGAACTCGCCGATCTCGACTTGATCAATACGGGCGTAGACGCGCTTGTACGAAGGCGGCTCCGCCATCTCGCTGCGCTTGCCAATGTCATGAAACGCATTGAGATTCATGAGTGGACCCCATTCATCGAGATCTGTATACTAGCGTCAGCGGGAGACCCCCCGGCTCTGCCGGGGTGGCAATAGCAGTATGACGTATCCGGCGGTCCACCGGCGGATTTCCAACCGTGAGCAGCCAAGCACACGGGAAGGATCTCCACCGATGGACGAGTATCAAGCCTTAAGCCACACGACCTGGGACTGCAAATATCACGTCGTGTTCATTCCGAAGTGTCGACGCAAGACGCTGTATCAGGAACTGCGCCGGCATCTGGGCGAGGTGTTCCACAGGCTCGCGGCGCAGAAGGAATCGAGGATCGAGGAAGGTCACCTGATGCCGGACCACGTGCATATGATGCTGTCGATCCCGCCGAAGTACTCGGTGTCGAACGTGGTCGGGTTCATCAAGGGCAAGAGCGCGATCCATCTCGCGCGGGTCTATGGAGAGAGGAAGCGCAACTTCGTGGGGCAGCACTTCTGGGCACGTTGGTACTTCGTGAACACGGTGGGGCGCGACGAGGAGGCGATCCGCGCCTACATCCGCAACCAGGAGAAGGAGGATCAGAGGCTGGAGCAACTCAACCTCTGGCGCTGATCTGCCGCCTTCAGGCGGCTCAAGACTTCGGGGCCGCGTCAGCGACCCCACCTACCGCCTCGGGCGGTTCCAATCTTAAAGCCCCCGGCTTTGCCGGGGGATACTTACCGCGAGCATTGCGATGCGGACAAGAGCTCGAAGCGAGATTCATTTCCGAGTTTGAGAGGGTGCCATGGATTGCGTCGTCCTCATTCCCGGCATCATGGGATCGCAGCTTCAGATGCCAGATGGCGAGGAGATCTGGCCGCCGACACTCCTCGAGACGCAATTCGGCTTCGGGCGCAAGGCCAAGCTGCTCAGCGACCAAGCCCGGCGACATCATCCGCGATGTGTCGTGTTTCAAGGTCTACACGCCGCTGACCGACGCGGGAAGGGAAATATTCCGGCGTTCCCGACCCGGATCTCCTCGCAGACCTCGAGCATCTCTGTTCGATACCCGCAAGCTAGAGCCCGGTGAGCCGTGGGAGCTGACGTTCGACGCTAGGCACGACAAGAAAGGATTGGGCGCCTTTGCAATTGGGTCAGTGCTCGCCTGTGACGTAAATTCTGGCCCTGACTGGTCCAGAATGTGGTAAAGCCCACAGCTACGGCATATTGAAAACGACGCGTCTTTAACGGAGGGGCACGGGTGGCCAAAGCGGGATGCTTCCTGGAGTCCGATGATCCTAAGCGGAATTGCGGGCTCGTGTATTTGGATCGTGCACTCGCCAGCGTGCGCGCAACGCATGTTCTTATTGCCGGCGTCAGTTCCTATCAGTCCCCCCGATTCACCCGCCCGCTCGAAACGGCCACGATTTCGGCACGCGCCTTAGCCGATTTTTTTCTGGGCCCATGCTCTCCTCAGTTCGACAACCCGCATTGCGCCTTGGGCAGCGTCGCCATGTTATTGTCGGAGAAGCCGGGCGGCGTGCTATCGCAATACTGCGGCGGCGACGTGCCGCGCGCGGACTTTGCTACCCTCAAAACTGCGGTGCGTGCGTGGTTGGATCGGATCAACAGCAACAAGGACAACATTGCGGTTCTCTATATCGCCGGCCACGGCCATCTATTCATCAACCGTACGGCGTTCATGCTAGAAGATTATGGTCTCGATACGCATGACGTCACCGCCGGCATGGCCGAGGTCGAGCAGTTCATCACCGCGCTCCAATTCGCCAAACCCGTCTACCAGCTTCTTCTCTTCGATTGCTGCCGCAATCCGACACCGGCATCCTTGCCTGATTTCCAAGATTTCGGAAGCAAGCTCATCAGTCTCACGAAATCTCCCGAAGACCATGGCGAGCCGCGCAAGCAATGGGTGATCTGCTCCTGCTCTCCCGGCGAACGGGCGAGCGGTCTCGCCAAGGGCCCGACGCTCTTTAACATGGCTCTGCTCGACGCGCTCGGCGGCGTGGCTGCCGACCCAAGCGAGAACGGCTGGCCGGTCCGCCCCGGCGCGCTGGTAGAAAAGATCGATAAGCTCATCAGCCTGCATCGCCTGCCAGGCGAAAAGGCTCAAACGCCGGCCGGGCGATTTGGTGGCGGCTTCGAGCTGACCTTTGCTGGCGAGACGGACGAGGTGCCCGTCTATATCGCACTCGATGATCCAGCCGAATGGCCTGAGGCAACCCTCACTCTCGCCGTGGACGGGCAGCCGCGGGAAATGGTCAGCGGCGCCGATGGAGAATCGCCCTTCGTGCGACGCAAACTGGCGCAGCTGAGCACCGTCGAGGTGACGGCCCGCCACGGCAATACCGTTATCGGCACCGCCAAAAAAAAAGTGCAGGCGCCAGCGTCGTTCGTGGAAGTCGTCAAGCAGCCACTTACCACCGTAACGCCAGGCGGGCCGCGGGACCCGACACGCGTGCTCGGCACCAAGTCGCAGATCTCTATCCACGTCCCCTTCGACATGGAGATCGCGCGCGGCGCGTTGATCGAGGTCCACACCCAGAGCCTCCACGAAACGGGCGAGCGGCCTCCGCCGCCGCTTACGCTGCCCGTCACGCTCGGGGGAAGGACCGACGCTGAACTCGATGCAGGCGATTATCGGATCGTGTTACGAACGCCCGACGGACGCTTTCAGCGGCAAGACGTTACGTTGGCCCCATCGCAAAACATAAAACTCGAGTTTCGTGGCAAGGCTTCCCCGCACGAATGGATGGCCGCGGCCGTGGCACAGGGCGCGAGATACGGCGCTCCAAGTGCCATGCCAATCGGTATCAACCTCGAATGGATCGGCTCTCTCGATTTCGACTTGAAAGCACAGCGCGATCCGAATTCCGGTCTGAGCATCATCGCCGGCCCGTCTGACGGCCGGTTTGCGCGCTTCGCAATCGCCGATCTGCGGCCGAGCCGGTTCATCGAGAATGAGCTGAGCGCCTGGGTACCTCCTACGTTCGTGCGCGCAACCGGTTCGGACGGCCGCGAAGAATGTGCCGTCATCCCGAGCATCGGCAACCAAGGTTGGAGCGTCGGCGGGGGGTGGTCGCCACACTTGATTGTCGACCATCGTGCGGCCAGAAGCGAGACTATGACGACGGCCGCCGTCGAAGACCGAAATTGGACGAGCTTGATAGGCTTCGTGGGATCCCGCGATTTCGGTGCCGGATCGGTTCTGCTAGACCGAGGACTCGACCGGGGCGCCATAGCCGCAATGCGCGACAAGATCAGCAACCCGCTCGCAGCCATCGCGGGCAGTCTCATCGCCGTGTCCGTGGCGGCACCGGACAGCACGAAATTCTGGGACAGCTGGCTCGCAAACATTGCCAACTGGTTTCCCGGCATCCCCGACGGACCAATAGTCCTGGCGCGCCGGAAGCTGGTTGCTGCCCGCACCAAGGAGCAGATCGCGGAAGCCCGCCGCTGGTTCGAGGCCGGTTTCCGGCGCGGCATACCCTACTATTCGCTGTCCGTCGATTGGTTGGCCCAGGGGCTGAATAGCCTGCCGGGAGACGATGAGGAATTGCGAGCCATGCGCACGGCTGCGCAACGTGTGAGCATGCGTGTCGACCCGACCCGAGCCTTCACGGTCGTCCGGGTGAAATAGGTTGCATAGGGGTCCTTCGATGCTGCGGCTCACCATGCAGCCTGCCTCCGATGGCGACGCGTTGATGCTGAGTTGGGGTGAGGCGAACGCGCGGCGATACGCCTTGGTCGATCTCGGCCGCACCGGCGATTTCCGCGCGCTGCGGCGGCGCCTGGCTGCAATAGGCCAAATCGAATTGTTCGTCATCACACACATAGACGCCGACCACATCGAGGGCGTGGTACCGCTCATGGCCGAGCGGCTCAAGCCATTCAGCGCGAAGCACGTGTGGTTTAATGCCTACACCCAGTTGGAGGCCGCTAACGAGCGGCTTCCCCCTGCGAGCCGCGTGACCTTGGGCGCCGCACAGGCCGAAAAGGTCACCGCAGGAATTTTGACCGCAGGTTGGTCTTGGAACGACCAATTTGCAAGCCGCATCGTTTCTACCGATAGCCCCGAAGCCAAGACGCCGATCGCCTTCCCCAACGGTCTGCATGTGCACCTTCTCGCGCCGACTGATCTGAAGCTGGCGCAAATGCAGCCCGTCTGGGACGACGAGCTGCGCAAAGCCGGTTTGCGCACAACCGATCCGGATCTCGTCGATACAGCCTTAGGCGGCGGGCGGGTTCAATTGGGCGAGTTGGACGTGGATAGCCTTGCACGATTGCCCTTTAAGGAGGACACAACAAAACCCAACGGAATGAGCATCGCTTTCGTTGCCGAGCATCAGGGCAAGCGCGTGCTCATGGGCGCCGACGCGCATCCTCGCCTGCTTGAGCAGTCGCTGCGCCGCCTGGGAGCGAGCGCTGCCACGCCCTACAGGATCGATTGCCTAAAGGTGCCGCACCACGGCAGCAAGTCCAATACCTCGCCCGAGCTCCTGAAACTTGTCGACTGCACCTGCTTCGCCTTCTCCACGAATGGTACGCGGCACGGCCATCCCGACGCCGAAACGATCGCCCGCATCCTGGTCAACGACCCGCAGCGGCCCAAGAAGCTCGTGTTCAATTTCCGCCAGGACAGCGCGACGCAATGGAATGACCCTGCGCTTATGAAAAAGTGGAATTACGAGTGTCTACTTCCTGCGGAAGGCACACAAGGCATTGCACTCGAGTTCGGCGACAACGTCGTGGCCGTCGCAATCTGAGACACGCGGGCAACTCTTGGGAGAGCAGATTTGAAAGAGTTTGAGCGCAACATCGCCGTCATCGTCGCGGTTGCCGCCTACAGGAACAAGATCCAACCATTGAGAACACCGGTCAAGGATGCAGTGGCGCTGGCGCGGGCGCTGCGCGACGTTCACAAGTTCGATATTAAACTCCTCCGTAACGGGGCGGCGACACGGGACGGCTTGCGCGCGATGCTAGTCGACCTTGCTTCCCGCATCGGACCGAATGACAGAGTTATTTTCTATTTCGCTGGACACGGCATCGCGCTGCCATCCGATGGCGGACCTCGCGGATATATCTTGCTTAGTGACGCCTCGCGTGAGAAAGGGGCGGACAGCTTCATGCCAATGGCCGACCTCGACGGACTACTTACGGGGTTCGACTGCCGGCACATGCTGGTCGTGCTAGACTGTTGCTTCGCCGGTGCATTCCGCTGGTCGAGCCGGCGCCGCACGGTTGTTCCACCGGAGGCCCTGCATCGCGAGCTCTACGATTGGTATATCAAGGGACGCGCTTGGCAGGCCATCGCATCGGCCGCGCACAATCAGGAGGCCATCGATGTTGCAGCCAACCAACCGTTGGGCCGGCGCGAGGACGAAAAGATCCATTCACCGTTCGCGCGCGCGCTCATCGAAGGCCTTCGTGGTGCCGCCGATCGCCTCGGCGCAGATGGCGCCAGTGATGGTGTCATAACCGCGACCGAGCTCTATCTGTTCGTGGACGAAGCGCTGCGCGCCGTGGCTCGCGGCCGGCCGCAGCGGCAGATCCCCGTATTTTGGCCACTCGAAAAGCACGAGCACGGGCAGTTCGTTTTTCTGGCGCCCGGCCACTCACCTGACACCTTGAAGCCGGCGCCTCCTTTGACCGACGCAACCAATCCCTGGCTCGGCCTGGAAAGCTACGGACAGCATCAAGGAGCATTGTTCTACGGCAGGACACCGGCCATCGCCGCCCTGCGCGATTGCCTGCTGGGCAAGCCGGCGACCGAAGCCGAACCCGCCACGACCGGACACAGGCTCATCATCGTCAGCGGGCCATCCGGGGCGGGCAAGTCGAGCCTCGTCAAGGCCGGGCTGTTGCCGGCCCTGCCGCCCGGCATGCGCACGATCGTCGTCCGGCCCTTCGTCGCTACCGATCCGGATGAGCCCGCGAACCCCGCGCGCGACTCGCGAGCGCCAACAGCTGGGCCAACGTTCAGCGAGCCGCTCGCCTTGGAAGATTATTTCAAAGCCGACCAACGGCAGCACTGCGTCCTCGTCATCGACCAGGCCGAGGAGGCCTTACGCGTTACGGCCGCACGACTCGAACCGGTGGCGATGCCGAGCCTCTGGCCGGGAAAGCTGACCGCGCTGTTGCGCAAGCACGCGCCCAAGCTCACGCATGCGATCGGCGAGAACGTCGGATCGCACGCGATATCATGGCTCAACGCGCGAAGGCGGCAATGGTCCGCGACCGCAGGACCAGCAGCGATTCCGAATCCCCCGCTCCTGCCGATCGATGCGGCCGCCGCCGGGCGGGATACCTCAAAGCGATTTCTCGCGGCGCTGGAGAGGATACTCAGCACCGCGCCGCACGTCTGCGTCGTTATCACCGTCCGCTCCGAGTATGAGGGCCAGCTCGCCGAGCTGATCAGCGATGCGCGCTGGTCCGCCACCAAGTACAGCATCGCTGCGATGACGCGCGAACAATTTCGCCAGGTGATCGAGGGCCCAGCCGGCCGCGCCGTCGTGCGCTTCGATCCCCCAGACCTTGTGGACCGGCTCGTGGATGACGTTGCCGAGATGCCCGGTGCCCTGCCGATGCTCTCGTTCGCGATGAGCGACATGTATAGCAATTTCATGCGGCGACGCAGCGCCGACGATCGCTCGCTGACAGCCGAAGATTACGCCGCGCTCGGGAACGGGGTTGCGAGCGCTCTACGTTCGCGGGCTCAGCAGCTGATCGATCAGTGCGCTAACGCGACCGAGCGTAACACCATGCGGCGCGTGCTCGATCGGCTCGTGTCCGTCGAGAACGGCGAATTCGCGCGCCGCCGTATTAGTCGAGACGAGTTCGAGACGCACGATCCTGAGGAGAATGCTCGCGTCCAGCACACTCTAGACAAGTTGATCACCAGCCGCCTCGTGGTTTCCGACGGGCGTGAGGTCGAGTTCGCGCACGATGCTCTACTTCGCAGTTGGGATCAGCTCCGATCCTGGACGAGCGAGGATGCTGTGCGGATCGCAGAGCAGCGCCGCCTTGCTGCCGATGGCGCCGTCTGGTCCCGTGATCCGGGCCGCAATCGCGGCCGATTATGGGCTGATGCCACGCGCCTGCCACTCGCCATGGCGCTGAACTCGGCGCCATTCCCCGGCCTCAACACCACCGAGCAGACCTTCGCTATCGCAAGCATGCGGCAAGCTGGCATCGACCGCGCCGTCCGATGGGCGATAATCTGCGCGTTCGCTTTGTTGACTGTCGGCGCCTCATGGTTTTTTCTCGACCGTAACAATCGAGCCGTTACAGCGCAGCTATTGGATCGCGCCGGCCAAATCAACGCGATGCTCGACGGACCCAACCAGCTAAACGGGCTAATGGCAGCAGTCGAAGCTGCAGACCTGAGTAAATCGCGGTTCGGAAGACTGATAAACGGGGTACGCTCTGGCCTGCTTCATGCGCTCGACAGGGCACGTGAAGTCGACCGCTGGGCTGACCCCGGACCACTACCGCACGGCATCGCTGCAACAAGCGATGGAATGTCGATCGGCGCCTCGCGTTGACCCCTTACCGGCACTGCGACGCGACCCCGCTGCTCGAGCCCTCCGTTGCTCCGCTACGCTGCGCAACTCCGCTCTCGAGCAGCGGGAAGCCTAGGTCCTCAAGGGGTCAACATTGCACGCCGATATGGGGTCAAGGTTCCGAGCCGATTGACACCCAAAATCGCGATCACGAGGTCGCCACCCGCTACGGCATGGCGTTCCAGCCGCCGATAATGGGCTTGCGAGATATGAGCCTTCTTGTCGAGAAACTGGCCGTGGCCAATGTTTTCAAGTCTGACGACGCGCGGTCCAGCTTCGGCGTAGTGCTCGGATTTCAGGTTCGAGCCGAACGGCCCATCCGTGATCGATCGCGGCTCAGGGCTTGCCAGATCCTCAAGGCGCACCCACTGCCAGCCAGCAGGGAGTTCGCGCAACGTCGCTTCTGCAGCGTGGCCGTTCGCTTTCGGCTTCTTCTTCATGCCACCAGCGCCCCGGCCAGATCATCGAGCATGGTGGTGATGTCGGGACCGAAGACGCGGCGCGCCGCGACTATGCCGCCCTTCGCGGCGAAATCCGGGATGTCTTGCAGGTCGCTTGCTGTCACCTCGGCGTTGGCGGCGATATGATCCTTGATGAGCCTCAACCACGCCTCCTGCTCTTCGGTGAACGTCTTGCCGGCCTTCTGCTGACGGCCCATCCAGAGATTGAACCGCTGTTCGGCCGCGACAGCGAAGGGCTGCAGCGACCTGTCCGCATCGCTGCTCACCGCGAAGCGCACCAGCTGGATGAGCTCGGTCAGCGTCCTGTCCGCCGGTTGCCCTTTCACCCAGCCCGCGTCAAGGCGGCTATAAGCCCGCCACAAATCGGCGGGCATGAGATGCCAGGGCTTGGCGGCCAGTGCGTCGGCCAAGTCCTGCAGTGATTTGTAGGTTAGCCGCTGCTGCCCATACGGCCGGTTGAGCAGGATCTGCAGCGCCAACAGGTGGTCCTTGTTCTTCTC
>WBZM01003114.1_pt2 | contig 12058 bp, 12 predicted proteins | sample 5204271 | NCBI WGS metagenome assembly WBZM01 (sample SAMN12344346, study PRJNA552823) | activated sludge metagenome | biome: Activated sludge suspended growth; feature: Nitrification reactor; material: Wastewater; isolation source: activated sludge from nitrification reactor of wastewater...
GGCAGCATTGCTGCTGCCGAGGCCGCCGAAGCGGACGACACCCTGGCTGCTTCCGAGGCCGCAGAAGCGGACATGCCCCCCGTGGAGCCCCCAGCCGCGGCACCGGTCGACGAGGAACTCGCTGCGTCGCCTCCAGTCGCACCGCCCTCGGAGCCTCCCACGGCCGCCGGCCGCCGCCTTTTCAGCAGCCCGTTGGCGCGAAAGCTGGCGAGGGAGGCGGGCCTGGATATCGCAGAGATCCGCGGCTCGGGCCCCAATGGCCGGGTTCGTCGTCTCGATGTGGAGACTGCGCTGCAGGAGCGAACAGCGAGCTCTCCCAAGGACCCGGCAGGCGAAGCGGCGCCAGTGCCTGGCAGCGCCTCAGCGTCCTACACCGATGTACCCCTCACCGGTGCCCGCCGCGCCATCGCGCGACGGTTGACCGAAAGCAAACAGAGCGCTCCCCACTTCTACCTGCGCGGGTCCGCACGCGTGGACCGGCTGATGGAGATCCGCGCCGAGCTGACACATGGCGGCGAGATGAAGGTCTCCGTCAATGACCTAGTCGTGAAAGCCGTGGCCAAGGCCCACCAGCTCGTTCCAGGCCTCAACGTCCAGTGGACCGAGGACGCTATCCGCCAGTTCACCGGCGTGGACGTGGCCATTGCTGTGGCTACTGAGCACGCATTGGTGACGCCGGTGCTCCGCAACGTCGAGGCTCTGACGGTTAGCGAAGTGGCCAAGGCAACTCAGGACTTGGTGGCTCGCGCCAGAAACCGTCGGCTGCAGCAGTCGGAGCTAGAGGGAGGAACCATCTCGGTCACGAATCTCGGTATGTATGGCACTGAAGAGTTCGCCGCAATCATCAACCCTCCTCACGCCTCGATACTCGCCGTTGGCGCCGCCAGGCAGGAGCCGGTTTCCGAGGATGGGCAGCTTGCCGTCGGGACTGTCATGCGTGTAACGCTCGCCGTGGATCACCGGCCTGTCGACGGGGCAACGGCTGCACAATGGATGCGCGCCTTCATCGACCTGCTCGAACGTCCGCTGCAGATCCTGGTCTGAATCGGCCATGTCCAGCGAGCAGGGCCCCGGTGAGGAGGCGGCGAGATCCAGGTCGGTCACGCGGTTTCGCTACTCCGCGACAATCCAAGAGCCGGCCGGAGCCTCCTCGAGTGCCCGAAGGTCGTGGGCAAGGGGATCGTCCTTGCGCTGGAGCCATCCCGGCCGTCCGTGGGCGTATTGGGCGCGACGGATCGCTGAGGGACTGGTCGTGACATTCGACTGCTGCGAGGCGTGCCCCAAGTTCAGTGCCGAGACCCTCCTCGTCGCTGGCCAGGCCATCTCACCAGCGATGGTGCGTTACCAACGATGCGTGACGGCCGGTCACATGTCGCTCGGGTCCCTGTCTGGCGACATGCCTCACGGGCCTCCGTCCGGCGAGCTGGCGCGTTCAATCAGCGCGCGGTACAGCACCAGAAGCGCCCTCTTTTCGTCGGTGGACAAGCGGTCATCGCTACGGATCGCCTCTTCGACGCGCGGGGACTGGGTCCCGCCATCGGCAGCTTCGTCTTCATCTAGAAGCCCGAACTGTGCGTACAGAGCCGCCGGCTTCATTCCAAAGGCCTTAGCAAGAGAGCGCATCACTTCTGGTGAGGGGCGGTACAGCCCTCGTTCCATTTGGCTCAGGTACGAGTCAGAGATGCCGCTGAGGCGGCCCAGTTGGCGTTGCGAGATGTTGGCCAACTGTCTCTGCGCTCGCACGAACGCTCCAAACCTGGCCATCGTTCACATCGCCAATGGTCGCATCCCCGTCGTGTAGACCGAGGATCGCTGCGTGGGACACCAAGCATGTGCGTGGTAGACTGGGCATCCCACTGAAACCCGCAGAAAGGATCAAGTGATGCCCACAACCAAGAAGACCCAGCCGAAGGTCGTCGACCCGGTGCTTCAACTCCCGTTCCCCGCATGGCCCGCCCTCGACGACTCCCCAGTGGACTTTGCCGAGCTCGTAGCTCGCACCGGCGAGGCCTGGCTGGCGGCGCTCACCCAGTCCCAGCAGGCATTCCTGAAGGCGGCAGCGGATGCCACCCCTCACTACCCGGCGTCCTCGGCCGCCGATCTCTCAACCTGGGGGGCAGCGAGCCGCGAGCTGGCCGAGGCGAGCTTTGCGTTCGTGGACAAGTACCTGGCGAACCAGAAGTCCTACACCCAGGAGCTACTGGCTCTGTCAGGGGTGTGAAGAAGCGGCGCTGCGGCGTCCCGTTCAAGGAGGAGAACTGATGGGTCAAGAAGAGCTGACTGCCTCGCAGCGCCAGGCACTTGCTTGGTTCCGCGAGCAGCAGGAGGCGTATCTCGAAGCAGTCAGGGCCTGGCGAAGGACGGTTCAGGCAAGCACAAGCGCGGCATCGTTGCCCTCTCCGCCGACGCCGGCAAATCCTTTCGACCTCGCTGGCGCCATGGGCGCCAGTCGTGAGTTCGTGGAACAGGTCACCAAGATGCAGCAGGACTTCTTCCAGCACCTGACCGGGGCGCTGAGTGCCGAGGACCCAAGCGCGTGACGAAGGCTAGGAGTTCGCGCGGGCGCCCGTGGCTGGCCCAGTACGGCCACGTGCCCGCCGAACTCCGACCCGCCCACGAGTCCGGACTCGACATGTTCCGGGCCACGGTCCGGCGGGATCCCGATGCGCCCATCTGTTTTTACTTCGAGGAGTCGGTCAGCGCCGGCGCCGTCGATCGCATGTCTGACTCGCTCGCCAGCTTCCTGGCCGAACAGGGGACCGCCTCGGGTGACCGAGTAGCCATGTACCTGCAGAACGTGCCGGAAGTCCTCGTCACGGTGGTCGCGGCCTGGAAGTTGGGGGCGGTCGTTGTGCCTTGTAATCCCATGCTGCGCGGACGGGAGCTCAAGAAGATTCTGGTCGACTCCGGTTGCCGAGCGATGATCTGTCACGACGACCTCTTCGAGTCGGTCGCCGCGCCGGTCCTGCGCGGCACTGCGGTCGAGGTCGTTGTCACAACCTCTCCTCTCGATCTGGCCGGCCAGCACATCCCTCCGGTGCTTAGCGGTGTGGAGCGTCGAGCGGCCAAAGGAGCGACGCCACTTCCGGAAATTTTCGACCGGTACTCCGCGGGCGCGACCCATTCGGTGACGCTGGGCCCAGCCGACGTCGCGCTGATGGTGTACACGTCGGGGACCACCGGCGCCCCCAAGGGAGCCACCAACACTCACGGCAATGTCGTCGCCGCGTCAAGCATTTATGAGGCCTGGCTCGGCGTCGGCCCTACCGACGTGATCTTGGGCATCGCCCCGCTGTTTCATGTCACTGGGCTAATCGGTCATGTAGGTCTCACACTTCTCACCGGCGCGCCATTGGTGCTCTCGTACCGGTTCGATACAGAGGAAGCCTGCCGCCTCGCTGAGAAGCACGGCGCCACCTTCACGGTCTCTGCGGTGACCGCGTTCATCGCTCTGATGAACAGCGACGCGTTGGGGCGTTACGACCTCTCCTCGCTTCGGAAGGTCTACACCGGCGGAGCCCCAACTCCGCCCGCTGTGCTCCGCGAGTGGCGCGACCGCACAGGATCCTCCCTGCAACCGATGTACGGCCTCACCGAGGCCACTTCACCCACCCACATGACCCCCCTCGGGCAAGAACCCCCACTAGATCCTCACACCGGCGTGGTCTCGGTTGGAGTCCCTGTGCCCGGGACTGACGTCCGGGTGATCGCCGACGACGGCAGAGAAGCCGCTCCGGGCGAGATCGGAGAGCTCTACATATCCGGTCCGCAAATCGTTCCCAGGTACTGGCAAAAGCCCGCAGAGTCGGCAGAGGCGTTCAGGCACGGCGAACTGCGTACAGGCGATGTCGGCTTCATGGACGAACGCGGATATTTCTACTTGGTCGATCGAGCCAAAGACATGATCGTCGCGTCGGGGTTCAAGGTGTGGCCCCGGGAGGTTGAAGACGTGCTGTATGAGCACCCGGCCGTGCGTGAGGCCGCCGTTGTCGGGGTGCCAGACCCTTATCGCGGCGAGACCGTGATGGCAGCCGTGAGCCTGAAGCCCGGTAGTCAGGTCACCGCTGATGACATCAAGCTGTTCGCTCGCGAGCGAATGGCCGCGTACAAGTACCCGCGCATCGTGGAGCTCTTCGATGAGCTGCCCAAGACAACGAGCGGGAAGATTCTTCGGTCGGAGCTGCGGGAAAAGTCTGCGGCCCAGCCTGCACTAGCACCGCCATCTCTTGGCGTCTCCTACGCCGAGCTCCGGTCGGCGCTTGAGGCCCGGGCCGTCATTGAGCTCGGAGTCACGTGGCGCGTGCTCGGACGGGAGATGATCTCGGTAGGCAGTGCCGTAAACCTCTATCAGCGCCTCGAGCGGATGCTAGCGACGGTGCGCGCCGATGGTCGCTTCATCGATCGCGAAGCTTTCCTTGACGCCAACCACGATTATCACGCGTTCTTGGTTGCTCTGGCCGACAACGGCCACCTTCAGCGGGGGTTTGACGGGTTGGGTCTCCGAGCCCTGTTCGGAGAGCTCCTGCGGTCTTCGGAGGCCACCAGCGAACAGGTCGTCCTCCAGCACGAACGCCTAACCGATGCAGTTGCTGCGGACAGTGTCAGTGGCGCCACCGAGGCGATCTTGGGGTGGGCGGCCGCCGCTGAGCGCCACGTCCGGTTCACGTTGAGCGGGGCCCAGCACGTGCAAGCCCCGCCCCTCACTCCAGTCTTTGAGGTCATGCCTGCGCCTCGCGGCGGACGATCGTCGGCGGCGCTGCTGCTTGAGGCTCTAGAGGCGCAGGCGGCCCTTGAGGTTGGGGTACTCCGGCTCATCCAGAACAAGCAGGAGAGCGAGCTTCTGCGGGCTGTCCTCGTTGCCCATACCCCCCTGTTCCCCGACCGCGGAGGTGCGGAGGCAGAGATGACCGAGGCCCGGCTTCGGGCGCACCGGGCACTCATCGGTGCGGTAGGAAACCCCTTGCTCTTGCAGGTACATGACTCCCTGCACTTGAGCGAGCTCCTTAGCCGCACTAAGTCCGTCGTCGGTCAGACCGTTGCCCACCTTCTGGACCACGGGCAGGGCCTCCTCGTCGCCCTTGAGCTGGGGGACGTGGACGGCGCGGTCGAGGCGATCGATCAGAGGCTCTCGACCGCGCGGACCACGCTGCTTGGCAAACGGAGCCCGCAGCACCGCATGACCAATCAGTCCGTCTCTTCCCATGCGTGAAGACAGGAGCACAGGTGGCCGAAGGGTCTGAGCAGCCGAACGTTGGCGCAGGGACGCTCCACGAGAGGTGGCGAGAGGAGCAACGCGAATGGCAGCGCGTCATCACTGCCTTTATCGACCAATCCGCTAACGATGAGGCATTTTTGATGCATCTCGGCAATGCGATGCGGGGCTCGCTACTCGCCGGCAAGCCCTATCCCGGGACCGCGCCAGCGACTGCAGCCGAGCCGGCCGCAGGGGTCCCCGCGGACCTCGATCCCATCATGTTCGCCTTGAGGCGGCTGGAGGGGCGGGTCATCGAATTGACCCAGGTGGTCGAGGGTGTGGCTGCCCGTCTGGCACCAAGCCACGAAAAGGAGGGCACATGATTCGGTCAGCGCCTCTGAAGTTCGCTCCTCCTATAGACCCAGCTGAGTCCAAGGCACTCCTGGACGACGTGATCGACCAGCGGCATCGCTGGGAGCGACTCTTCGAAGTTCTGACCACGCCTGGCCACGCCGGCATCGGTGCCACCGATCACGACGTCGTGTTGGAGGACGGCCCCGCACGCCTACTGCGAATGCGATTGGACCGCAGCGCGGAGCCAAGTGGGCCACCGGTTTTGTTCGTTACCGCGCCGGTCAGCCGGTACTTCGTGTTGGATCTGGCGCCGGGACGCTCCTTTGTGGCACACGTCGCAGCCGCAGGTTTTGACGTGTACCTGCTCGACTTCGGCGAACCCGACTCGGGGATGCGATTCGCCGACCTGGACTACTACGTCAACGGCGTACTTCATCGTGCCGTGCGGCAGGTGATTGCCTTGTCGGAGTCCGAGCGAACGAGTGTGGTCGGTTACTGCCTCGGCGGGACCTTGTCACTGTTGTATGCGGCGTTGCATCCAAGCAGCATTGCGTCGCTTGCCCTGCTCACTACGTCAGTAGACGCGGATGTGAAGGGGGGAATCCCTTGGGTGGCGCACTGCATGGGCATGGCCGGGGAGTCCTACGACAACCCACGCCTCGTTCCTGCCGAGGAGGTCAAGAGCTGGTTCGAAATGCTTGCACCGGGAAGCAACAGTGTTGCGGGCCGTTCCGCTGACCTATGGGAGCGACTGGCCCAGCCGGTGGAGAAGCTCAGGGACGTCCGGACCATGGCGAGCTGGGTGGATGATGCCGTTCCCGCATCGGGACGCCTCCTTGCGGAACTGTTCGCACAATTCGGGCCCGGCAAGAACGGGTTGATGCGGGGTACCGCGGAGATCAACGGGCGCCCAATCCGGTTCGATGCAGTGACGATGCCGGTACTTTCGGTCTCTGCCGAGCGGGACACTATCGCCCCCGCCGACGGGGTAGACGCCATCGCGCAACTCATCCCTCACGCTCGGGTCATACGCCTGCCGGGAGGACACGTGGGCGTCGTGGCAGGACGCACAGCCCTCGCTCTCTGGGATACCACGGTGGAGTTTCTCCGAGACGCCGAACGCGCCGACCACGGATCAGGCTCATGAAAGACGCAAGGTGCCTGACCTGGGCTGGGCTACGCATACACGTCACCGACTCAGGGGAAGGGGAACCACTTCTGCTCATCATGGGACTGGGCGGAAGCAGCGACATGTGGCAACCATTCGTGAACCACCTCCCTGGGCGAAGGGTCATCACGTTTGACTCCCCTGGCACCGGCCGTTCCTCAACACCGACGTGCCCGGTGGGGATACCGGCACTCGCTCAGCTCGCGGCCACAGTGCTGGCACACGTCGGGCTCTCCCGAGCTGACATCCTTGGCTACTCCTACGGCGGGGCGGTCGCTCAGCAACTGGCGGTGCAGCATCCGAAGCAGGTCCGGCGACTGGTCCTGGCGGCCACGACGATGGGTGCAGGCAGCGCACCAGGTGACGTGGACGCGTCGCTGCAACTCGCTTCCCCCGCCCGGTACTACCGCCCAGAGCTCTTCGGCCAGACCGCGGGTCGGGTGTATGGGGGCCGCATAGGACGGGATCCGGACCTGCGGGAGGACCTCGCGATGGCCCGCACGCGGCACCCTCCGACAAGGTGGGGCTACTTCTTCCAGCTGCTGGCAGGAATGGGCTGGACCAGCCGCGGTTTTGCTCGGCTCATCGGTCAGCCGACCCTTGTGCTCGCCGGCGACCAGGACCCGCTCAATCCCCTCGCGAACGCTCGCGAACTCGCACGGTTTATTCCAAATTCACAGCTGCATGTGATGCACGGAGCAGGACACCTCCTCCTGTTGGATGAAGCAGCGGATGCTGGAGCAGTAGTGCTTGACTTTCTGAGCCTCCCCCCGTCGCCTCCCAAGAGGAAGGGAGGTAGGCCCTGAGACTGGTCCTAGTCCGTCATGGCGAGAGTTGCTCAAACCTGATCAACGCGCTCGACACCGAACCGCCGGGGGCTGCCCTGACTGCCAGAGGGCAGCAGCAAGCGGCGGAGGCCGCAAGGCGTCTGCGTGACTTAGAGCCTGACGCTTTGTATGCCTCACACTTGCGACGCGCTCGGCACAGCGCGGCACCGCTTGCTCAGTTGACATCGTTGCGCATCCAAGTCCGAGACGGCCTTCGAGAAGCCAAGGCCGGCCACCTCGAGATGAAGTCAGACCCAGAAGCCGTCCGCCTCTATCTCAAGACCTACCTCGCATGGATCAACGGACACCTACATGTGCGGATGCCTGGCGGCGAACGAGGTCACGAAGTAGTAGCGCGCGTCGATCGGGTCCTAGAGGAGATGAGCTCCGCGGGCCACCGCAGTGTGGTCGCGTTCAGCCACGGAGCAACGATTCGCGCTTGGTCCGCGGCCAGAGTTAGCAACCTAAGCGCTGATTTCGTCGCCGCAAACCCACTTCAAAACCTGGGCGGCGTCCTTGTCGAAGGGTCTCCTGAGAAGGGCTGGAAAGCGCTCTCGTATCAGGCGCACAACCTCAGCGGCCCAAGGACAATCCCTCTCGAAGGCGCGACGGCGCGTCCCTCGGGTCTTGGGAGGTCGTCTCAAAAACCGAATCACGCCACGACCGGGGGGGCCCCAGGCATGTCACCTCGCGAGCCCGACGCAGCGGAACCTAGTCTCCTGACGGACAAGAGGCCCGACCTCCATTGGCGCGATGCTCCACCGACCGCCGCCTCGCCAAGCCCTCGCCGCCATTCGCGTAAGAGAGAAGCCCTGCCAGCCCTCGCTGAACTGTTTGCCCGACGCCCTGACCTCGAACTTTTCAGGACTGCCGCAGTACTCGAAGAGCACGTCCGCTGGGGTGCTTAGCCGTGAAGTTGCAGGACGTGTTTGACGCATCTGTCGAGCGGGGTGGTCGGCGGTGCCGGGCCTCAGGTCAGGTGCCACCCTCGGTTGACGACGAGACTTGTTCCCGTCATCCCACGGTTATGCAACAAGAACTGGGTGGCATCAACGATGTCCCGCATGGTGGCGAGCTCTCCGCCGGGCGTGCGTGCGGTGTAGGCGTCCAGCACACCTTCTGGCTTGGCAGCCCAAAAGGGACTGTCTCCGATGATGCCGGGATGCAACGAGTTCACTCGGATTGGGGCGAGTTCGAGTGCGAGCGTGCGGGTCAGCCCGTCGACCCCGGCGTTGATCGTGGAGACGGTCGTTGAGCCCGGATACGGCAGGTCCTTCGCCCCGCCACCGAAGAGCACGACGCCTGTTTCGACAGTAGGCTGGAGCCGGTCAAGGAGCGCGTGAACCGTCTCGGTGTAGCCCACCAGTTTGAGAACGGTCAGTCGCGTCGCGCGTTCAACGTTGTAGTCGCGAGCGCTGTTGGCGTCGCGTTCGATGGCGGATAGCACGAGGCCGTGCACTGGACCTTCGATGTCGGACAGGGAGGCGGCGATGCTGTCTGGTGCAGAGAGGTCAAGGGCGACGCTTTGGGCTGAGTCGCCTAGTGTTGAGGCGACTTGTGCCGTTCGTTGGGAGTCTCGTCCAGTGAGGACAACTGTGTCACCGCTGGCTACCACAGCTTTCGCGAGTTCTAGGCCGATCCCGGAGGTTCCGCCGACGACGACGATCCGCTTTGTCACAAGTTTTTCCTTCTGTAGTTCCAACACCCACCCCGGTCCTTGGGACGGCGACGTTCGAGTTCGTGAGCTGATGCGCTGCCTGGTGGCTAAAGCAAGTCCTGGCGCGATACCTCCGCGATGCCACTCCAGTCACATGCAGCCAGCTCGGGGTGCTGTAGCGCGCGCTCGAAGACGGCGAACAGTGCGGGCATGGTGGCGGGCTTCATCTGGCCGGCATCCGCAATTTCACGGGCGAGGACGAGGTCCTTGTATCCAAGGCTCATCTTGAACGCTGGTGCGTAGTCTTGGGCCGCGATCGCAGTGCCATACGTTTCATACACGACGCCTCCGAACAGGCTGCTTGTCAGGAGATCGACAAAGAGATCCGCTTCGACGCCGTGCCTCTCGACCATGGTGATGCTTTCGCCGAGCGCTTGTAGGGCGTGGATGATGTTGTAGTTCACCGCGATCTTGACCACGCTGGCCATCGACGCGCGCTCGCCGAGCCGCCAGACCTTCTTGCCCAGTTGCTCCAGATGCGGCGCGACGGCCTCAACGAAGTCGTTGGGCCCGGCGGCAAGGATGTTCAACTGACCCGCGGCAGCGACCGCAGGGCGGCCCAACACGGGGGCCGACACATAGCCAGCATCATGATCTTGAAACAGCGTCGCCAGTCGTTCGGTGGCCGCTGCGCTGATGGACGCCGAGTTGACGTGGATTCGACCGGAAGCGGCGCGAACGCCTTCCCCGAGGACTTCCTCGACTGCCTGATCATTGGCAAGCATGCTGAAGGACACGGCTTGCCCTAGCGCGTCTGCCGGCGAGTTTGCTCGCGTGGCACCGGCGGCAACGAGCTCGTTAACGGGACCTGTGGACCGGTTCCAAGCAACCACGTCATGGCCACTGTCGAGTAGCCGCCTCGCCATTCCCATTCCCATGGAGCCCAGGCCAAGGAACCCCACTGTGCTCATGCTTCGCCACGTCCCGCTTTCGTGTTGAGATGGGACTGGCTGTCTCGGTTGAGGTTGAGGGGGCCGTCAACTGTGTAGTACCGACGGCCGGCCACGATGAGTTCTTCAGCGGGGAACTTCGTGATGACATCACACCCGTCCGCGGTGACCACGACTTCTTCCTCAATTCGAGCTGCACCCCAGCCGTCGGCCGAGGGCCAGTAGGTCTCCAGGGCGAAGACCATTCCCTCCTCGAGGGTCTCGGGGTGTTCGAGAGAGGTAAGTCTGGAGAAGATTGGCTTCTCCCAGATTGACAGGCCTAGGCCATGCCCGTACTGGAGGGCAAAGGCGTCCATCTCGTTCGCGAACCCGAACTCGTGCGCCTCGGGCCATACCTGCACGATGTCCGCCGTGGTGGCACCGGGCTTGACTTCCGCGATCGCACGGTCGATGTATTCGCGGGCACGCGTATAGGCGTCGCGTTGCTTGGTCGATGCGGAGCCCACCGCAAAGGTGCGGTAGTAGCAGGTTCTGTAGCCGTTCCAGCTGTGCAGGATGTCGAAGAACGCGGGATCCCCGGGTCGAATCAATCGGTCCGAGAACACGTGGGGGTGAGGGGCACACCGTTCGCCTGAGATCGCATTGACGCCCTCGACATACTCAGAGCCCAGGTCGTACAGCGTCTTGGCGACCAGACCGACAGCCTCGTTTTCCCGGACACCGGGCCGCAGAAAGCGGTGCAGCTCCTCGTATGCGGCGTCGACCATCGAGGCGGCCTGAGTAAGCAGTCGAATCTCGTCGGTTGTCTTGATGCGGCGTGCTTCCATGAAGACCTGCTGGCCGTCGACGACCTCGATGCCCTCCTGCTGCAGAGCGAACAGCACCGGCAGTTCGATGACGTCTACCCCGAGAGGCTCCTTGGCAACACCGAACTTCTCGAGCTCGCGTTTGATCTTTTTCGCGAGGTCGGTTGCCATCGCGGCATCTGGCGGGAACGCGCCGCGAAGGGTCGATATCCCCGCCCGTGCTCCCGATTCGAGACGCGGCCGCTTCACGCCCTCATGAGGAGCGTGGGGGTCGGCGTCCATCTCAGAGGACGTGACATCCAGCCACGGGTTGTACAGGGCGTGGTGCTTGGCGGCCGAGCCGAAGTCCCACACGATCGGGTCAGTGTTTCGGGTCAGCAGGGCGAAACGAATCAGTTTGTCCATGGCCCAGGTCCCGATATGGGTCGAACTCATGTAGCGGATGTTGGAGAAGTCGAAGGCGAGGACCGCTCCGAGCTCGGATGCGGCCAGCTGCCGCTTTAGCCGCGCGAGTCGTTCGTCGCGCAGCCGGTCGAAGTCGACCCGCTGCTCCCAGTCAACCGCGTTGGTGCCTGACGTGCCCGTGCTTTTCACCGGGATTCTCCTTACACCGCGGCGATGGCGTCGATCTCGATCACCGCGTCGTTGAAGAGCGAGTAGACACCAATCACCGTGCTGGCCGAGGGCTTCTCAGTCGCGACGATTCTGTTGCGTGTCTCGCGCCACACCTTGAGCCTGTCCTGGTCCAAGTGAGTGATGTACACGTTGACTCGGACGAGGTCAGCGTATGAGGCGCCTCCAGCCTTGAGCGCACGCTCCAGCTCGCCGTAGGTTAGTTCGACCGCGCGCGCGAAGTCTGAGGGGACGGAGCCATCTTCCTCGAAACCCACTGCTCCCGAAATGAAGAGAAGATCGCCTGCCCTCACCCGCACGCTGTCGGAGATGCCGGGAATCACTGGGGCGGGATTGTGGGTGATGCGGTCGTTGGCCACGGGTGGTCGATCCCTTTCGTTGGTGTGCGTAGACGTTGTGTCGCGACGGGGGCGTGTTGGTTCTGGTTGTGTTCCTGACGGTCAGCGCCAACAGTACTCGAAGAGCACGT